>Ga0209083_1000210_pt1 | contig 92206 bp, 73 predicted proteins | sample AM7aDNAmetaG_FD_184132 | JGI IMG/M metagenome (GOLD analysis project Ga0209083, IMG submission 184132) | Freshwater microbial communities from Finland to study Microbial Dark Matter (Phase II) - AM7a DNA metaG (SPAdes) (version 3) | ecosystem: Environmental > Aquatic > Freshwater > Lake ...
ACCTCGATGGTAATTTTGGCGGATGGATCGAAGGAAACGCTGTCGTAACCCCTGATGGCAAAATAATTGATTTATTGAGGGTTGCAACTTCCGAGAAAGGGAGGGAACTGGCTGCGATTGTGAACATCAGCGAAGATGGAAAAACAGCCTCTTTTGATCCTGCCACAGGGTTCTTTGATTTCGTAGGTGGTGCCAAGAAATTCTCTGTTAGGTACGACCCTAAATCGAAACGTTATTGGACCATTTGCAATAAAATGTCTTCGGAATATTCAACCCTGGATGCCGGTTCTGTCCGCAATAAATTGGTCCTGAAAAGTTCCACGGATTTGAAAACCTGGACAATACACAAACAATTGCTATACCATCCCGAGGTGAAGAAGCATGGCTTTCAATACATCGACTGGCAATTTGATGGGAAGGACATTATTTTCCTATCGCGTACTGCTTGGGATGACAAATTTGGCGGTGCAGACAACTATCACAATGCCAATTATTTGACTTTTCATAGGATAAAGAATTTTAGGAATGAATTAAGAAAAGAAATAAAGTAGAAATAAGTTAAAATAGAAATAAATGGAGATAAGGTTGAAATATGGAAGTAAACCATAATTTTACATTTTGCCATCCATGGAATAAAAAATGATCAATGCACAAAGACATCATCCAACATTTAAGAAAGGTTATTGATTTAAGTGACAGTGAAGTTGAAATTTTTAAAAGCCATTCAGAAACACATCAATTCAGGAAGAAGGAATTTTTAATACAGGAAGGTAAGATTTGTAAAGCTTTGTACTTTGTTGAAAAGGGATGTTTGAGGATGTTTTTCATCAATAAAAAAGGTGTTGAGCAGATTACCCAGTTTGCTTTGGATGGTTGGTGGATTTCAGATTTTCAAAGCTTTATGAATAATGCACCTTCAGAGTATTATATCCAGACGATAGAAGAATCCAGGATTGTATCTATTGACAATCAGAATCTTAATCTTTTGCTCGTTGAACTGCCACAGTTGGAGCGCTATTTTAGATTGATGATGCAAAAAGCCGTTGCAGGGGCCCAGGTTAGGTCAAGATTACTTTACGAAATGTCGAAGGAGGAATTTTACGTTCATTTTAGCACCTCCTTCCCTGAATTTATGAAGCGGGTACCTCAATATATGATAGCTTCCTATCTTGGCCTTACCCCCGAATATTTGAGCGAACTTCGAAAGAAAATTCCATAACCTTAATTTCTTAATCCAGTTTAAGTTTAAAAAGCACTTTCCCGGATACTTTTGTAAGGTTAAAATCAATAATTTAAAATCAAATTGAAAATACGATGGGCAAATTGAGCGAAAAGTTTTTAGAAGTCATTAAACATGAAGGTGTTGTGTCAATTATGTCATGGGGAGTGGAACCCCATTTGGTAAACACCTGGAATTCATACCTTGTTGTTACTGAGGATGAGCGTATTTTAATTCCAGCCTATGGCTTTCGTAAAACTCAGAAAAATGTGGAGGTCAACAACAAAGTTAAACTATCCTTGGGTAGCAAAGAGGTGTTGGGTTACAACGATTATCAGGGAACGGGTTTTCTGATTGATGGTAAAGCCAGTTACATGGAATCGGGCGAAGAGTACGACATGATGAAAAGCAAATTCTCCTTTCTGACCAGGGTGTTGGAAATAACCGTGGACAATGCAAAGCAAATGTTATAGATAATATTTCCTGATCATTTTTTTGAGAATAGTTTGTGCAGGTTAAAAACTTCACAAACTTTTTTTTTAATATTGTGCCAGGTCATCGTTCAAAGCACCCATAGGTCGGGTGATCTCAGACTTAAGGCAACATCTGTGGGTTAGCAGGAAACCTTAATAAACCTGCATAGTTCTTTGTAAAAATTCTTTGTAAACCTTTAAACCTTATGAGCTTTTCTGGTAGAATGCTTTTTGCCACAAAGGCACGAAGACACAAAGTATCACAAAGAACCGATGAATGAAAACTATTTCTATAACTGAATTTCTAAACTTCTATAATACGACAAAGATGAACACAACTACAAAAATTTGGATAACCCTTCTGCTCTTCTTCATTGCAGGGAGCATTTTGGCCCAGGTAAAAGTTTCACCTATCTTTAACAACAACATGGTGCTGCAACAAGGGATGGAAATCCCTGTTTGGGGCTGGGCCACACCAGGCGAAAAGGTAACCGTCACGCTCGAAAAGGCCACTGTTTCCGTAAAGGCCAATAAACAAGGCAAGTGGCTCGTCAAATTGCCAAAGATGGACTATGGTGGACCATACAAAATGACGGTCAAAGGTAAAAACCTTCTAACGTATGACAATGTGATGATCGGTGAAGTATGGGTTTGCTCCGGGCAATCAAATATGGAGTTCAACCTGATCACGGCCAAAAATGCGGAAGCTGAAATTGCCGCCTCCAATTATCCTGAAATACGGCTGTTTACCGTGAAAAAACGGATTTCCCAGTCACCGCAGGAGCAGCTTGAAGAGGGCGAATGGGCAGCATGTTCTGCGGTTTCCTCGCCGCGTTTTTCGGCAGTTGCCTATTTTTTTGGGAGAGCGCTTTATGAAAAACTGAAAGTTCCGATTGGCTTGATCAATACTTCCTGGGGCGGAACTGTGGCCGAAACCTGGACAAGCGAACAGACCATTGCCCAAAACCCCGATTTTGCCAATCAAATGTCACAGTTGAAAAAAATAAACCTCGATGATTATGCCACTTCAATTGAACGGGAGGTCCGTGCGAGGATTGGTGAAACCTCAACAGTCGATCTTGGAATGAAAGGTGACCAACCCATCTGGGCAGCACCCGGACTTGACGATTCTGCCTGGAAAACAATGAAATTACCAGGTTACATCGAACAAAATGGCTTGCAGGGAGTTGACGGTATCATCTGGTTCCGCAGGGAAATTGAGATCTTGCCTACAGAGGCAGGCAAAGCTGCAACCCTGTTTCTGGCAAAGGTCAACGATTCTGACAATACATTCCTGAACGGCACTTTGATCGGTGCCACAAAACTAATGGCTGATAAATTGAGGATCTATCCAATTCCGGCGGGAGTCCTGAAACCGGGTAAAAATATCCTGACCGTTCAGGTTGAGGATATTGGCAACATGGGTGGAATCTATGGCGACTCGGTTTCGCTGAAACTGCAATGTGAAAAACGTTCGATCCCTTTAAGTGGTAACTGGAAATACAAGGTCGGCCTCCTGAAATTCAATGCAGTTTTAAGCCCAAACTCGTATCCGACACTTCTTTACAATGGGATGATCCATCCGCTGATACCTTACGGGATAAAAGGTGCAATCTGGTACCAGGGTGAAGGGAACGCTGGAAGGGCGAAACAATACCAGAAAGTATTTCCCGACCTGATCAAAGACTGGCGGAACCATTGGAACAAGGGCGATTTTCCGTTCCTGTTTGTGCAGTTGGCCAACTTCATGAAAGCCGATTCTATTCCGGTCGAGAGTCAGTGGGCAGAATTGCGGGAAGCACAGAGCAAAACCCTTGCACTTCCCAATACAGGGATGGCCGTTACCACCGACGTTGGCGATGCGTTGGATATCCATCCCAAAGACAAACAGACAGTAGGGAAAAGACTGGCTCTCAATGCCTTGAAAGTTGCCTATAATCAGGTAGTTGTAAATAGTGGCCCAGTCTTTAAGCAGATGAGCATCAAAGGGAACCGCATTACCCTTACTTTTGAATCTGTAGGTAGTGGACTCAAGGTAAAAGACAAATATGGATACCTCAAAGGATTTGCTATTGCTGGAGAGGACCATAAATTTGAATGGGCCAATACCAGAATTACAGGGGCATACACTGTTGAAGTGTTCTCACCCAATATTTTACAACCTGTCGCTGTTCGTTACGGATGGGGCAACAATCCAGATGATGCCAATTTGTACAACAGTGCCGACCTTCCGGCTTCACCATTCAGGACGGATCAATGGAAGGGAATAACGGAATAAGCATGTTTGAGAAAAAATATAGTTAAGGTTTATTATTTTATCCCTAACGGGACAATTTCTTCAAGATGAATTCTTTCTACCGATATTGAGTCCCTTACGGGACAATTTCTTCAAGATGAATTCTTTCTACCGATATTACGTCCCTTACGGGACAGTTCCATCAGAACCTATATTTATAGAAACAGAAATCGAATATGAACCATTAGTCCCGTTAATAAGCCGATATTTGTAGAAACAGAAATCGAATATTGAACCGTGAAGTCCCATTAGGGACTTGATATTGGTAGAACCGGAAATCGAATATGGAACCGTAGTCCCGTTAGGGACTTGATATTGGTAGAAACAGAAATATAATATGGAATCGTTGTCCCGTTAGGGACTTGATATGGATAGAAACAGAAATCGAATATTGAACTGTAGTCCTGTTAAGGACTTAATAGATTAGGAGTTGAAATTTTGTTTAAAGGTTTTTCAAAAATCAATGAAAATATGAAGAAGTTTTTTAAGTATCTGATATTTCTATTTATATCCTTATTTCTACTTATTTCATTATTTGTGATCGGGTCTTATATCCGGTATCAAATTACCATTTCAGCAAAACCAAATCAAATGCCTGTCCCGTTTAAACCTGGAGAATTTGGAAAATGGGTCGATCCGTTTATCGGCACAGGAGGATTCCCAACTTATACGAGTGCGGATGACATTCCAGGCGTTACGAGGCCTTTTGGTATGGTGAGGCTAAGTCCAGATACCGAATTCTTTCTCGATCCGCTATTCGCTGAAGGCAAAAGCATCAGTACCGCCGGTTATTATTATGGCGATCACAAGATGATGGGTTTTAGTCATACCCGTATGGTTGGAACGGGTGCTTATGAAGGGGGCCATTTCAGGGTAATCCCGAATGTTGGCGATAAAAGTTCAAACAAATACCGTGAAGGTCACCACCACAGGTTTTCGCATAAGGATGAAGTTGCGTTCCCGGGATATTATGCTGTAGAATTCCAGGACCAGAAAATACTGGCTGAATTGACTGCCACTGAACGTGTTGGGATTCATCGCTATACCTTTACAGGAAAAGAACAGCCACATATCCTGATCGATGTCTCAAGTTCGTTGGGAAAGGGAAAAACAACGGAAGGAGAGGTGACGGTCAATCCTGAAAAAAATGAAGTCACAGGCACAATCCGCACATTTGGCTCATTTGCTAGTAGATATGGAGGGGAGAAAATCTACTTTGCAGCCAGGTTCAATCGACCGTTTTCAGGGTTCAAGGTTTGGACAGACAATGATCCATCAGTCTGTCAATTGAATGCAAAAGGTGACAAATTGGGGACAGACTTGTCTTTTACAAAAACCGATACCGTTTTGGTTGTTGAGCTTCGGATGGGAATCTCGTATGTCAATATCGAAAATGCCCGTGCCAACCTTGATGCCGAAGCCGGGAATGTCCCTTTTAATGAATTGGTTTCCAAAGCCAAAGAAGCATGGGAAGAAAAACTGTCCACCATAAAAATCGAAGGTGGTAGTGATGACCAGAAACGGATTTTCTATTCGGCCCTTTATCGTTCGCTCCAGATGCCGACCCTGTTTAACGATGCAAATGGCGATTATATGGGTTTTGACAAGAAAGTCCATCAGACGACCGATTTCAGGTATTTTACCGACCTGTCGCTTTGGGACACGTTCAGGACGATCCATCCGCTTTTTACTTTAATATCTCCTAAAGATCAACGTGATATGATGGTTTCGCTTGTGAGGATGTGTGAACAGGGTGGTGTTCTTCCACGTTGGCCTTCCGGATACGGATATACCGGTTCGATGCTTGGGGCATCAGCTGATATTGTCATTTCTGAAGCATACCAGAAGGGAATCCGCGATTTTGATGTTGACGTTGCCTACCACGCGATGCGCAAAGCCGCACTTGGGATCGATCCGCCAAAAGAAGGTTTCAAACCAAGGGGCGGGATGAATGTTTGCCTGAAATATGGTTATTGTCCCGATGACTTTATGGACAAGGCAGTCAGTAAAACTTTGGAATATGCCTATGCAGACAATGCCATTTCAAAATTGGCTAAAGCTCTTGGCTATGAGGAGGATGCAAAACTATTTGCGGAACATTCCCAATTTTACAGGAATACCTGGAATACTGAGACCCAATATTTTCATCCGCGAAACAGTTTGGGTGCGTTTTCAAAAGATTTCAAACCTTTAAAATTGACCTACCTTGATTTCGACCACAAATATACAAATGCCTATGTTGAGGGAAGTGCCCTGCAATGGCGATGGGCCGTATTCTTCGATCCCGATGGATTGATTTCACTGTTTAAGAGCAAGGACTATTTTGTGAACGAGCTCAACGATTTCTTTGCAAAGTCCGATTCAGCTCGTGGAACCTGGAGTCCTGGGTCGTTTTACTGGCATGGTAACGAACCCGATCTACATGCTGCTTACCTTTTCAATTCGGCAGGATGCCCCGACCTGACGCAGAAATGGGTACGTTGGATCCTTGACAACAAGTATGGTGCCGGTTATGATGGGATTGATGGCGATGACGATGCAGGAACTTTATCTTCATGGTATGTTTTTAGTTCACTGGGAATTTATCCGGTTGCAGGGTCTGATATTTACCAGATTGGCGCTCCACTCTTCAAAAAAGCGGAGATTAAAATCGGCGACAAACTCCTTACAATCGAAACGACAAACTATTCCCAGAAGAATAAATACGTAAAGAAAGTCTGGTTGAATGGTGTCCTGCTCGACCGTTTCTGGTTTAAACATTCCGAGATTGTTCAAGGTGGTGTTTTACGATTTGAGATGAGTGAGCAACCTGCTTCTAAATAGGATGTTATATAAAGATTCACGCAAAGCCCGCAAAGATCGCAAAGCATCAAATGAACTTTGCGACACTTAGCGTTCTTCGCGAGACATTTATTATTTTATATCTGTTAAAATTTAACGCTATTTCCCTAAAATAAAGGAAGTCTGAGTAGTTCATGAAATTTACTTTAGCAGGGATGAATTGACCTTGAAGTGAAATTTTAAAACTAACGAATTTTGAATACCAGGATATTAGCCGCAATTATTTTGATTTTGGGTGCGTGTACTGCACCGGAACCTTATTTAAAGGAGATCCAACTGACTCACGATCAGACCAAAAACCATGATCTCGACAACAACGACAACTTCTCGCCCGATGGGAAATGGTTGGTTTACGATACCCGGACCGGTATTGGCGGCATCGGTGGAAGCCCTTCGGTTGAAAGGGTCAATGTTGAAACAGGTAAAACAGAGGTGCTATTTGAAGTGCCTGACAATAAGGATTATGGCCCTGGAGCAGGGGCGGTCAGTTACCATCCCATCGAAAACAAGGTGATCTTTATCCACGGATTGCCTGTTTGCACCGAAAAGAATCCCTACCAGCAATGGCGACGCACAGGCGTTATAGTCAATGTTGACCACCCCGGTGTTGCGATCAACATGGATTCGCGCGACATTACCTATCCTTTCACAACGGGTGCATTGCGCGGGGGGACACACCGTCATGAGTGGAGCCGTGATGGGAAATGGGTCGGTTATACCTACAACGATGCCATTATGAAGAAGCTCGAAGATTCAACCTCGGTAAAATGGAACCTACGTACAATCGCCGTCTCAAACCAAAAACACAAGGTGCTGCTCAAAAACGACAGCCCTGATGAGACAGTAATTGGCAATTGGTTCAGTGCTGTCGTTGTTCGCGTTGTTCCAAATCCCCAACCTGGCAGCGACGACATCAGCAATGCCGCTTCGGATAGCTGGATCGGAACCTGTGGCTACAAAAAGGCGGATAGTACACTTCAGGTTGCACGTGCTTTTACGGGAAAAGTGATGAGCAAAGACGGAAAACCTGTGGATGAACTTTTTGTGGTTGATATTCCCGATTCCATCAACGTTCCCGGAGAATGGGGACCACTCGAAGGGACGCCGTTTTCTTTCCCAATGCCCCCCAAAGGTACTGTCCAACGAAGACTGACCCATACTTCAGAAACTCAGTTTCCGGGTTGTGGTGGTGTAACCCGCTCGTCTCCGGATGGAACCAAAATTGCCTATCTTGCCAGTGATCAAAACGGGGTTCAGCAAATATTTACAATCTCTCCTTTGGGAGGCGAACCGGTTCAGGTAACTTTTCATCCTTTCGGAGTTCAAAGTTGTGCAAGATGGAGCAATTCAAATACTTCGATTGTTTATATCTGGGACAATAGCATCGTGATTTGTGATCTTTCGGACCAACCTTTTGAAAAGAGGTTCAAACGGTTGACCGCCAAATCTAAAGATGAGGTGTCAAATGTTGTCTGGTCGAACGATGGCAAAACAATTGGTTTTAACCGGTCTGTTCCAGTTGAGGGAGGTAAAGAGTCTAAAAAACAGGTGTTTATTGTGAGATTGTAGTTTCCGGTTTTCGTATCTCGGTCTTCCTCCTCCGGTTGAAACCGAAGGTTATTGTTGGGGAACTCCTACGGAGTTACAAATTGAAACGATCTGATATTCAGCAATATGACTATTTCTAAATATTTCTATCTTATTTCTAAATATTTCAACGTCATTTCCATCCATATTCTCAAATCTAAAAAGTCACGAGTCTCAAAATGAAAAGATTATTTCTATTTATTTCCATTTTATTTCTAATTTCCCCCTCATTTTCCCAACGTCCGGCACAAGGACCAATGTCGAAGAGGCATTACACGCCGAAGAAACTTGGTTATTACCTTGTATGGGAGGACAATTTCAACGGGAAACAGCTTGATACAACGAAGTGGAAAGTTCGTGGTGTTGGCCCAAGGGCTTTGGCATATGTTACGGAAGAGGCTGTCAAAGTTGAAGATGGATACCTGAAGTTGTATGCGTTGAAAAAAGGCGACAAGATGCTGGGAAGTGCTGTTAGTACTCAGGACCGGTTTATGGCGAAATATGGTTACTTTGAATGTCGGGCACAACTTCAGAAATCACCTGGAGTCTGGGCCGCTTTTTGGATACAATCGACAAAAATCTCACAAGGCGAAGATCCGAAAATCTATGGTGCGGAGATTGACATCATGGAATTCTTTAAAAAGTTGGGAACCGACATTGTCTCGCACAATATCCATTGGGCTTACGGGCCACATCAGCAGTCCACCCATGGTTATCAGAGTTACCTGAAAGGGGTCAGCGAAGGATTTCATACATTTGCCCTTGAATGGTTGCCCGACAAGTACATTTTTTACATTGATGGCTACAAATTTTATGAAATCACCCAGGGTATCTCCAACATTGAGGAGTACATGATCCTCAGCATGGAATACCCCAATAACTCGGAGGAGATCGCCAAAACCATCTTCCCCGATGTTTTCATTGTTGACTATGTAAAAGTTTATCAAAAGTGAAGTTAAAGTGCTAATTAACAGATAAATGTATATTTTTGCTTTTTATCCTTCAATCTACATCAGAGGAATAATATTATCTATCTGACAATTCAGAATCAGTAGGTTAGCCCCCTATAGGGGGTTGGGGGTGGAAGACATTGAAAAATGTTGTACAAATTTTAAAACCCAATATGCAAAACAAAAATTTTTACCCATGGCTCGTAGTCGGCCTGCTTTGGTTTGTGGCCTTGCTCAATTATCTCGACAGGCAGATGCTCTCGACCATGAAACCGTCGATGATGGTGGACATTGCCGAATTGGCCAAAGCAGAGAATTTTGGCAGGTTGATGGCCATTTTCCTGTGGATCTATGCCTTTATGAGCCCGATTTCGGGGATGATCGCCGATCGGCTCAACCGCAAATGGATGATTGTTGGCAGTTTGTTTGTTTGGTCTGGCGTTACTTTGGCCATGGGTTATGCAAAAACTTTCGATCAATTGTATGTTCTGAGGGCAGTCATGGGTGTTAGCGAGGCGTTTTATATGCCTGCAGGATTGGCATTGATTGCAGATTATCACCAGGGTAAAACCCGTTCATTGGCCATTGGGGTCCATCTTTCAGGCGTTTATCTGGGCCAGGCTTTTGGCGGTTTTGGTGCGACTATTGCCAGCAATTTTTCATGGCATGGGACTTTTCATTTCTTCGGATTGGTAGGTATCGTTTACAGTCTGGTTTTACTGGTCCTGGTCAAAGAGAAGAAGACCTATATTGTTGACAAACTTCAAAAGTTGACCTTTGGGGAAGAATTTTCAATAGCAATGCGAAGTCTGGCGATGTTGTTTGGGAACATCACTTTCTGGATACTCCTGTTTTATTTTGCAGCCCCAAGCTTTCCAGGATGGGCAGTTAAAAACTGGTTGCCAACTCTTTACTCTGATACCATGCATATGGATATGGCAATGGCAGGTCCATTGGCTACGATTACAACGGCTTTGTCATCCTTATTAGGAGTCCTTTCGGGTGGTTATATTTCGGACAGATGGGTTCAAAAGAACCTTAAAGGGCGTATTTACACGGGTGTTATTGGGTTGATGTTTACAATTCCCGCCCTGTTTTTATTGGGATATGGGTCAAGTTTCTTGCTGATCCTTTTGGGTGGCGCCTTTTTTGGTTTGGGCTTTGGAATGTTCGATGTCAACAATATGCCAATCCTTTGCCAGTTTGTTTCCCCGAGGTACCGAGCAACCGGTTATGGCATCATGAACCTGACCGGGATTTCTGCAGGTGCATTGATTACAACTTTTCTGGGAAAATCGGCCGATGCCGGTAATATGCGCCACGATTTTGCAATGCTCTCGGTGATCGTAGTCGTTGCTATCGTATTGCAATTGGTAGTTGTAAAACCAAAAACGATCAATATGACAGAGTAGTGGTACTGGCGGCTGGCTACTGGAGCAACTTCCCTGACAAAGATTGACCGCTTTTCAGTCACCCGGACACTAAGTCAAAATTCGAAATTATTTATGTAAATGAAAATAAAGTTAAAGAATGGAAAATAAGGTAATTAACGTTTGTTTTTTGGAAAGTAGTAAGGATTATACCACCTTCGTTGATCCGATGATCAGGACGGCTAGGCATATGCCATCCGGGAGCGGCAGTTCTATTTGGTAAGGTGCAAATCAGTCCCAAATGAAATTTCACAATAGACAATCGAAAAAGCAATGACTATTTTGGTTACATTTACTCAGTTTTTTTGCCACGAAGGCGCTAAGTCAGAAAGATTTCAAAAGAAATGAAAAGTATAATTTCTTTATGGTCAACTTTAATTTGATACCATGACATACAAATTATTAATGATTACCCTTGCAATGTCTTGTATTGCAATAAATTCCATAGCCCAGGTTACAGGCAGCTTTAAAGATCCGAGGGATGGGAAAACTTACAAAACAGTAAAAATAGGGACACAAACCTGGATGGGAGAGAATCTTGCATTTAAAGCCGAAGAAGGCTGCTGGGCTTACAAAAACCTTGCAGCCAATGTGCAGGTGTACGGTTATTTATACAATTGGAAAACAGCCAAAAATGTTTGTCCATCCGGTTGGCATTTGCCTTCGATTGAAGAGTGGGAGGCATTAAAGGCCCAACTTGGTGAACCCAGTGTGGCCGCAGGAAAATTGAAGGAAACGGGTACTGCTCATTGGAAGAAGCCAAATACAGAAGCGAGCAATGCGAGTGGCTTCACCGCCCTTCCCGGTGGAAATCGAACTGTCGATGAAACTTATGAAAGTATGGGACTAAAAGGTTTTTGGTGGAGTTCTACCCAATTTAGCAAGACCAATGGACAAGGTTACCGTTTGGACAACGATTACGAAGATGGTGAAACCGAACTTGGCGACACAAGCCTCAATTTCAAAACCGAAGGATTGTCGGTAAGGTGCATCAAAGATTGATGTCAATAAGCTATTAACCAATTATTTGAAAGGCATCGTATCACATTTGAAGAACTCCCCCTTTCAAAAAAGGGGGCGGGGGGATTTCGTTACAACTATCTATATTATAATGATTTACATATATTTTCAATTATCTTTTTGATATATGAAAGAATATAAATTTCTGTTGTTTCTGACCTTTCTATTTTTATGCTTAACTTCTCCTTTTCAGGGAAATCCAAAATCGAAGGAATCCCTCCTTTTATCATTTCAAATCCTTTGAATCTGTAAACTAACCGATTGACATTATTGCTAAGGTGGAGAATCTGGAATGAATTAAACCTTAACGGTTTTGATAAGGTGATAAAACGAAACTTTGAGGTTAATATTTAACGCGCATTATCTAAAAAACCCGAAGCAGGAGGAAATCTCAAAATTTACTTTTAACCAGAACAAATCTTGAAAATTGCGATACAGATGAAACCCTCATTTTTACCACTCCTCCTTGTCACGGTAACGTTTACCATGATATATCAAATCGAATTGTGCGGACAACCTCAATTTCATTACCTTCCTGATAAATTAGGCTGGCACACTGCAACCTACGATTTTTCAACAAAAGATCCCAGCCTGATCCCATGGACAACCTGGGACGATGCCATTGAGAAAGAAATGAATTGGTATTTAAATGCTCCTGTTAACGAAAAGGGTTATCCCTCATACGTTTACATCACATTTATGAACGAAAAATACCAGTCGTACCGCAACGATTTTATCCCAGCAACACAGGATGGGATGGGAATCATCTCCTATCTTAAATACTGGGAATACAAGGGAAAGACAAACGACAAGGTCCTCAATGTTGCAAAAAAAATGGGCGATTATCTTGTTAACGAGGCAAATACAGCAAACGAAGGTGTTTATCCTGATTTCACCCGTTCAACTGGATTGATCACCGATTTCCCATTAAAGCAAAGTTCACAGAATGATGCCGATTATGGCAAAAACGTGATCGAACCCGATAAAGGTGGAATTGCGGGATTTGCATTGCTCGAATTGTTCAAAACCACGAACGACAAACGCTATTTCGATCAGGCTATCCACAACGCCCGCATTCTGGCAAAAAATATGCGGCCCGGAAATGCAGCCCGTTCGCCATGGCCATTCAGGGTCGATGCCAAAACGGGTCAGTATTGGGGCGAACGGAGCGGGAATATGGTCTATATCCTCAGGTTGTTTGACGGGCTAATTGAAATGGGAAACAATGAATTTCAATCCTCCAGGAGGAGCTTGTGGAACTGGATCCTTGAATATCAGTTGAATGCCCCTGAAGACAGGGAACATTCACTTTGGGTTCAATTCTTTGAAGATCAGCCAAAAGAGGACAACCGGAATGCCTGGTCACCCTTGAACCTAGCCCGATATCTGATTGAAAAGAAGGAGAAACTGGATCCGCTTTGGAAAGAACATGCCGAACAATGCATCCAGTTTGCAATCAGAAATTTTGGGATGGAACGTCCCGGAGGCGTTACCTGTGTGGGTGAGCAGGATACCGACCGCCGTGCGTGGGGCGGCATCAATTCGACATTTGGGGCTGTGACTGCCATGTTTTATGCGGCAGGTGGCGGTGAGAAATACAGGGACATCGCGTTTCGCAACCTTTCGTGGATCACCTATTTTATCCGTGAAGATGGTGTGGTTTGTGACCAGACAGGCGAATATGGGTGGTTGCGCGAAGGTGGCTGGCAGGAAGACTGTCATACCGATGTGATCCACAATTACATGGATGCTTTGAAAGCTGTCCCCGAATGGGGTTCAGCCAAAACTCCGGATGGAAAACAGAAGATGGAAGTTAAAGATTATTTCCCGAAACCACGCACTGGGAATACATATGTGATTGCCCATCGTGGGGCGCATATCGGAATTCCGGAGAATTCTTTGCAAGCAATTCAAAAAGCCATCGATCTTGGATGTGACTTTGTCGAGATCGATACACGTGCGACCAAGGATGGGAGGATTGTCAGCGTCCACAATGCCACGATTGATCAGTATGTTGTTGGGAAAACCGGAAAGGTCAAAGATTTTACTCTAGCTGAACTAAAGCAGATGGACATTGGTGAGAAGACAGGCCAAGATTGGAAAAACACCAGGATTCCCACGATCGAAGAGATCCTGCAGTTGTGCCGTGGCCAGATTGGTGTTTACCTCGACCTCAAGGAAGATCTGGTTACCGAACTGCTTCCCATCATTAAAAAATATGACATGGAACGCGATATCATCTGGTATATCCCGGCTTCCCGAATGGAAGTGATCAAAAAACTTAAAGACCTGTCGTACAAATGTTTGCCCATGCCTGATCCTGGACCAGAAAAGAATATACAAGACGTTGTCAATCAGGTTTATCCACGTGTAATTGCAAGCGATATGGGACAGTTGACAGAAAGTTTTGTGAAATCTGCTCATGCCAATCACGCAAAAGTATTTGTTGACGAAAAGAAACGGACCCCTGAAGAGTGGGAACAAATCATCGGCTGGGGAACGGACGGGATTCAAACCGATAATCCGCAGGCACTTTTGGAGTACCTGAAAAGCAGGAAAGCCAATTAGTGATAGTCTCACTCAAAGTGAGGCTATCACTAAAATACGATATGCAACTACTTAATAATAAAGCATGAACCAACATTTCAAATTATTTCTCCTATTTCTACTTATATCATTTACAATCAGCACCACCTATTCCCAAGATTCGAAAATCGCCTGGTGGCAGGAGGCCCGTTTTGGAATGTTTATCCATTGGGGTGTCTATTCCATTCCGGGACGGGGCGAGTGGCTGATGTACCAGGAACATGTCCCATTTTCTGAATACAAACTTCTGGCCGACCAGTTCAACCCTCAGAATTATGACCCAAAAATATGGGTAGCGAAAGCCAAAGCTGCCGGTATGAAATATGTTGTCCTGACCACGCGCCATCACGATGGTTTCTGCCTGTTCGACAGCAAGGTTTCCGATTTTACCGCACCAAAAACCGGGGCAAAGCGCGACCTGATCAGGGAATTTGTGGAAGCTTGTCATGCTGCCAGAATGAGGATGGGGTTTTATTACTCGTTGCAGGACTGGCATTTTCCAGGAGTTTTACCACAAGGTTCGCCTTTAAAACCTGAAACTATGAAATTGCTTGCTGATCAGGCATATAGTCAGGTTCGTGAATTGTTGACGAATTATGGGAAAGTCGATATTTTGTGGTTTGATGGATTGACTGTTGATGGACCGGAAGGGTGGCGTTCGAAAGAGTTGCTGGAAATGGCAAGAAAACTCCAACCTGAACTTTTGATCAATGACCGTGCAGGGCTGCCTGGTGATTTTGGGACTCCCGAAAATACGGTGACTGCCCAGTCAAGGCCGTGGGAATCCTGTTTCTGTATGAACCGGACTTGGGGTTATGCGCCATACGATCGCAATTACAAACCTGTTGCCGAGATTTTGCGTTTGCTCGCTTCTTGCTCCTCACAAGGCGGGAATTTTCTATTGAATGTAAGTCCTAATGGTAATGGTCAACTACCCGATGAACAGGTTGACATCCTGGATCACATTGGCAAATGGATGAGCGTTAATGGCAAAGCATTTTATGGGGCAGGTCCGTCTCCAATAGTGGCACCCAATCTGGGCATGGTTTCCATGGTCAACGACAAAGTTTACCTGTTGATCCAACGCTGGCCTGGTTCCACTGTCCCTTTGGCGTGGTGCGGGAGCAAAGTGAAATCGGCCTGTTATCTTGCCAACGGCCAATACGCCAGGATCGAACAAAAAAGTGACCGCGTTTGGTTGCACGACCTTCCTCAGGAACCTGTCGATTCCTATCTGAACGTAATCGAACTGACTTTTGAAGGAAAACCAAAGGCTTCGGATCCCGCTTATAAATAGTTGTTAATTAATTGCAAATATCAGTAGATCAATTAAATAATAAAATATTTGCGATTAGATCGACCAATAAATAGTTTACGAAACTTCTTTTGTTTCAATAAATATGTCCATAAAATGAAGAATTCATATAAATTAATGAATATCAATTATATACTTTTATTTTTTCTTTTATTGCCTATAGACGTTTTCTCGCAACCGATTGAACGAAGGGCAAAATACGACATTTCAAAAGAGCGTGTCCTCTATACAATTGGTTACACCCATCTCGATTCGGAGTATGAATGGGACTACAAAACGACTGTCAGCGAGTACCTTAAGAATACAATGGAGGAGAATTACCGTTTGTTTGAAAAGTATCCTGATTACATTTTCAACTTTACAGGAGCCAGACGTTATCACCTGATGAAGGAGTATCATCCTGAGCTGTTTAAGAAGTTAAAAGGATACATTGATAAAGGGAGATGGTGCATTGCAGGTTCTTCAATGGAGGAGGGAGAAGTGAATGTTTCCTCGCCAGAATCTGTACTCAGGCAAATCCTTTATGGCAATAATTATTTCAGGAAGGAGTTTGGGAAGGAAAGTGTTGACTATATGTTGCCCGACTGTTTCGGGTTTATTGCCAGCCTTCCGTCTGTCCTCCACCACTCGGGATTGATCGGTTTTTCGACACAAAAGCTGACCATCCCCAATCTTGCCACTGCGGTTCCCCTCCCTTTCAATGTTGGGGTTTGGAATGGCCCCGATGGGAAAGGGGTGGTTGCCGTCCTTGATGCGACCGATTATGATGGCGATTTGTTGCCCCGTCTTGATATTGATAAGTATTGGGACAACCGTCTCACTGAAGATTTTAAAAAGTATGGGATCACCTTCGATTACCGCTATTATGGGTGTGGAGACATGGGCGGCGGCTTGCGTGACCGCGATGTGATCAATGCCGAGGGAAGCTTGCACAATGCAGACAGCAAGCTAAAGGTTGTGCTGACCTCTTCCGATCAGATGTACAAAGATATTACCCCAGAGATCAAAAAAAAATTGCCTGTCTATTCGGGTGATTTATTGTTGGTTGAACATTCTGCCGGATCGATGACTTCCCAATCTTTCATGAAACGGATGAACCGCAAAAATGAAAATCTGGCACAGTCAGCAGAGTTGGTGGCTTCAATGGCCAATTACCTTACAAATACGCCATATCCTATTGAAAAACTCAATCGGTCATGGGAACTTGTTTTGGGTAGCCAGATGCACGACGTATTGCCGGGAACCGCCATTCCAAGTGCATTTCAGTTGGCCTGGAATGATGAGTTGGTCGCCCAAAACGGGTTTAACGAAGTTTTGAAAAGTTCGCTTGGGAATGTTTCATCCCAACTGAATACTCAGGTTAAAGGGAGGGCAATTGTAGTGTATAATCCTGTAGCTACAGAGCGTGAAGATGTTTGTACTGCAGAATTAAGTTTCGAGACCCTTCCTGGATACCTAAAGGTCTTTGATTCAAATGGGAAGGAAGTTCCATCCCAAATTGTTTCCCGAAAGCGGAATAAAATAAAATTCCTTTTCCTTGCCAGAACTCCCTCTCTTGGAATGTCTGTCTATGATGTTAGGGAATCGGCGGCCCCAAACCACTTCATACCCAATTCCCTTCATATTGAGCCAAATACATTGGAGAACGACTATTACAAAGTAACAATCAATGAGGATGGTGATTTGTCTTCAATCTTCGATAAAAAACAAAATCGCGAATTGCTCATAAGTCCGGCCAGGCTGGAATTTCTGCACGAAAATCCCGAGAAGGAACCTTCATGGAATATGTTCTGGTACGACCGTAAGAATCCGCCGTTTGATTTTATGGACCATGAAGTGACGATCAGGATGGTCGAAAATGGACCGGTCCGTGTAGCATTCGAGGTGATGCGCAAAGGACAAAATTCCGAAATCAGGCAGATTGTTTCCCTTGCAGCGGGTGAAGCAGGTAAACGTGTGGAGGTCTCCAATTCAATAGATTGGCAATCGACCGGTGTGAGCCTGAAAGCATCCTTCCCATTTGTTGCCGAAAATGAAAATGCGACCTATAACCTTGGAGTCGGGGCTGTTCAGCGAAATACCAACCATGACCACAAATTCGAGGTCCCATCAAAAATGTGGTTCGACCTTACGGATCGATCCGGAAAATTTGGGGTGACGGTCCTTGAAGATTGTAAATTCGGATCCGATAAACCCGACAACAATACATTGCGGTTGACATTACTTTATACCCCATCTGCAAAGCTTTGTCCCACATGGCTTTACCAGTCAACCCAAGATTGGGGCATTCAAAATATGAAATATGGGTTATACAGCCACAGTGGTGATTGGTCACAAAGCGAAGCCCCGTGGCAGGCAGAGTTTCTGAACAAACCATTGGTGGCTTTTGAGGCTCCAAAACATTCAGGGAAAGAGGGGACGTCTTATTCGTTTATGAAAATAAATAATCCGAATGTTGGACTGATGGCCTTGAAAAAAGCAGAGGCAAACGACTATTTTATTGTCAGGGTCAATGAATTGACCGGAAAGGATCAAACTGGAGTCGGCCTTGTTTTTCCGGGAAAAATTGCCGATGCCTATGAGGTCAACGGACAGGAACAAAGAATTGGGGAAGTTAAAATTGCAGGAAATTCGGTCAACTTCGACTTATCGCATTATACAATCCGCAGCTTTGCGGTTAAACTTGCAGGAAATGTGAAAAATGCAATGAATCAATCTGTTGTGGATTTGTCTTATGATCAGGATGTAATGAGTTTTGACGATAACCGGACTGATGGTGACATTGTGGATAAGTACGACCCTACTTCTCATGGGAATGTCAAAAATTACCCTGCCGAAATGATCCCCGCTGAAATAGTAAGTGAAGGTATTCGGTTTAAAATGGGAAGTACTGCCGATTTGCAGAAGAATGTTGTCACCTGTAAAGGACAATCCATCAAATTACCGGATGGTGATTTCAACAAGGTTTTCATTTTGGCTTCGGCAACCGAAGAAACACAAGGTGTTTTTAAAGTCAATGGAAAGCCTCTTAACCTGACAATTGCGAAGTGGACAGGATTTATCGGGCAGCATTACGACAGGCAGTTTGACCTTGACGGATTTACTGTCCTCAATATAAAGCCGCCCTTTTTAAAACGGGACAACATTGCCTGGTTTGCATCGCATTATCATTTTGGCTATCCGACACAAAATATACCCTATGCCTATTGCTACCTTTTCAAATACGAAATCAATCTAAGTGGGAAAACGGACCAACTTACTTTGCCCGATAATGACAAAATAAAGATATTTGCGATAACTGTTGCCAGGAACGAGGGGGACGACATTGTGGTGCTTCACCCGCAAGATGAAGATTTTAAGAGTAATGGCTCTTATTTATTGAGAAAGCAACCTTAAAATGATGTTTAGAGATTCCTGCTGTGCCTTTACGTTATCCCTATGCACCCTGCGTTTAAAGATTTAACAAATAGGTACATAGGATTTTCATACAGGCACATAGGTTGGTTTTATAACCATTTTCAAATTTCCAAATCGGCAAATTTTCAAATTATTCCCTTAGTAGCATTTCCAAAATATCTGCAAGCCTATCCACAGTTACAATGTCCACTTCAGATGAAAAAGGATGCATTTTTTCGTGTTGCCAGGTCACCTCAAAAGGTACATGGATAGCCTTTGCTCCAATCGCTTGGACAGGAAGGATGTCCGATTTGATGGAATTGCCAACCATCAGGAATTCATTGGGTTGAATGTCCAAACGTGCCAAAAGCTTCCTATAGTTGATTTCTTGTTTGTCGCTCATAATCTCGATGTGGTGGAAGTACTTTGCTAGTCCCGATTTTTCCAGTTTCCTTTCCTGATCCAAAAGGTCGCCCTTTGTGGCAAGGATCAACCGATATGCTGGTTGCAACGATTGAAGTACGGATTCCACACCGTCCAGCAAAACAACAGGCTTGTCCAACAACGATTTACCGATTACGATGATGCGGCCAATTTCTTCGGAGGTAATGATCCTATTGGTAACCCGGATTGCGGTTTCAATCATTGATAGCAGAAACCCTTTGGCACCAAACCCATAGATTTCAAGGTTCTGCATTTCGGTCCTAAACAATTCTTTGGAGGTTTCTTCTCCCTCCAAATATGGTTCAAGTACCCGGCACAACTCTTTTTCGGCCTCCTGGTAGTTGGGTTCGTTGACCCATAGCGTGTCGTCGGCATCGAAACCGATCACTTTGATTGTATTTTTCATGGAAGATTGAACTTTTGAGACAAATACGAAGATATTAAGTTTTTTGAGAATTATCATTTCTGGAAAACAAAATCAAAAGAAACTTCGATGCCAGAAAATTGTTTACAAGAATCACTTGTTGATTTTAGATTAACTTTGCTATTTGATAAAAGATTTATTGTACCTTCGAATATTGTTTTACATTTACAGTAATAGCTTATGATTATGCAATTTGAGTGGGACGAAAATAAAAATATTTCGAATCTTATCAAGCATAGTGTTGACTTCCATCAGGCAGTGGAAGTTTTTAGCGATGAAAACAAGATAGAGACATTAGATAACCGGTCAGACTATGGAGAACAACGTGTTAAAGTGGTAGGTAAATCAATGGACCTGATTTTATCCGTTATTTACACAGTCCGTGATGCAACTTATCGGATCATTTCAGCACGATCTGCAAGTAGAAAGGAAAGAATAGATTACAACAATAATTTATAGGCAATGGAAATTTTAAATAAAATGTATTGGAGAGACTTAGTCTTTATGCTCCTCCAAAATGAGATTCCACAAAATATTGAGGTTGATTTTAATGATGAGAAAATTGGTTTTAGTCAAGCAGCTTTACTAAATCAACATAATTTTCGGGTTCCGGAAAAATTGATCGAATATGCTGACGATGATATTGATTTTAGCGATGACCCTGATATCACAGATGAAGATTTTAGGAGCGGAAAATTATCATGGTCGGTTCGTGCAAACTTCAATCTTGAACCTGAAATAGCCCTTTGGATTAAAAAAGAAAAAATTGAATTAAATACTTTAATCCCTCAATTGATGAAAAATTTTTATGAAACTTTAAAGCAACTCAAAAAGAATGCGGCTTTATAAGCGGTAATTAAATTGATTGTCAAGGATATAAACTTTTGGCTACGTGCCTTTAAAATTCATTTTTTCCCTAACCTTTTGATCGTACTTTCCATAATGATCGGCCTTTTTGATATGTTCGTCTTTTTCAATTTTAGGAGATGCAATCCCGCGGTTTTCACGTTCGATCCCTTCAGGATCGGGAGGATGGGTCTGATTGTCATCCTTATCCACAGATTTCATCTGTGGCTATTCACGTTCGATCACTTCGTGATCACATGGTTTTGTATCGCTTACCGTTCCTTTCCCATGGATTTCATTCATAGCTATTAGCCATTGATCACTTCGTGATCAATGGGTTGGAAGGTTTTGCCAATTTGGAATGGGTTCAAAATCCTTACACGGACAATACCACGCAGTGGGTTAATCTGAATAACCCCCGGTGGAGCTTGCGGAACCGGGGGACTGAAAACCAAATATATGGCAACCCTGCAAGGGTTGAACATTAATAGCCTTGGGTAAGCGGTCCCCGAAAAAAAACTTGGTCATTGCTCAAAAGACGGTGGGGCTGCGAAACCCGGGGGAAAAGACGCCACCTCCCAAAACCGTCCGCCCCCCGAATGTTCGGAAAAGAGGTAATGCCCTTTCGGACAGAGAAGGGATGGTGGGAAGGGGAGAAAAGGAGAATTTGAAAATGTCGTAGGGGCGGACCTATGTGTCCGCCCTTATTCTTTTGGAACGTCTTTCCAATCCCAATAAATGGGTTGATGGACATACATGGTGGGCGGACACGCAGGTCCGCCCCCACAGAAATTCTATCCTACGGTTTGAACTGATTATCTTGTTTATTTATTACTTTTAAACCCGTAAAATTTTGAACAGCCAAATCAACAAGAACATACATATCCCTTATCAGTCAATTATAATATGAGTACTTTGGAACAATTGGAGAAATATTTCACGAAGGACGAAATTACCGGAAACCTTACTTTTAAAGACCCGGAAGGTATGATCCCCAGCTTTAAACTTATTTTTGTGGAAGGTGGCGAATTCATTAATTGCAACGGGAAACCAATTGAACTTTCACACTTCTATATCGCTGAAATTCAGGTTACACAGGAAATTTATACTGCAGTAACCGGAAAGAAGAACCCAAGTGAATTTCAAGGTATAAACCATCCAGTCGAAAGAGTTTCGTGGTTTGATGCTGTTGACTTTTGCAATGTTCTGAATCACCGGATCTGTTTGGAACCTGTCTGCGATAAAGGTTATAAATTCATTGACAGTATAGGAAAAAAAACCGAAATTGGCAATGTTCAAGGTTTCAGGTTACCAACCGATGCCGAATGGGAATATGCTGCCCGCGGTGGCATTAAACGCAGGGACACACCAAAGGGTGAACCCACATGTATCTATGCCGGCAGCAATAACCTTGAACATGTTGGATGGTACGATGAAAACACATCTAATGAGACCAAACCTGTAGGTTTAAAATTCCCGAATGAGCTCGGAATCTATGATATGAGCGGCAATGTGTTTGAGTGGTGTTGGGATTTTTACGATCATGGTTTCTTTAAAAAATCGGTAAAGATGAATCCGGTCAACTTAAGAAATAGCCCTAACCGTGTTTTGCGTGGCGGTTCTTGGCACGACGACTCCGAAGGCTGCCGTGTTGCTAGTCGCAGAATCATTACTCCCGACTTCGCCTGGGACATTAATGGTTTCCGGTTTTTATTTACGGTGTAGTTCCCCTATGAGCTTGGAAGTTTGGGGCTGGTTCGGGCTTAAAAGGTGCTATGCACCAGATTTTACTAAAATTAATATTGATATGGAAAAATTTACCATGTTTAAATTCAAGGACTTGACAACTCTTGAAAGTACAAAACCGCCAAAAATTGAAAACGGGGTTCTAACCTTCAAAAAAGACGAAAATCTTGAATTTATATCTCTTTTAAACAATCTTGAATTAAAAGAGATTAGGTTTGAAAACGTACAAAGTAAACTTCGATATTTGGAACTTAGTTATTCAGCAATCGAAAAAATCAGTTTCAACTGCGAATGTCCCAATTTGCAAAGCATTACGATTCGCGGATCATCTGAAAAAAGCGGTGTTTTAAACAAATTTGAAATCCTTGTCAGTTTGCCCAAGTTAAAGCTCCTGGATTTAAGCAATAACCAAAACCTGATAGAAATCAACATAAATTCAGATTTGCCGGAATTGAAATTTTTGTATTTAAGCTGGTGTGGGCTGAGAAACCTGCAAAACCTTACAAAATACTTTGTCCGCGATCATTTTGATTTTAACATCGACGGCAACCTAAAATTACAAAGTCCTCCCATTGAAATTGTCCAACAGGGGAAAAAAGCGGTAATCAATTATTTCAAAAGTATTTACAAAGGTGAAAAAGTTGAATTCGACTATTTGTTTGAGGCGAAGTTGATCCTTGTGGGCGAAGAACGCGCCGGCAAAAGCACCATTGCAAAAGCTTTGAGCCAGGAGGATTTCAAAATAGATTTGAATGAGAAATCTACCGAGGGGATAGATGTGTTGAAATGGATGGTCCCAAAGGAGGATGTCAAGACCGCCAAGGATTTTAGGTTCAATATCTGGGACTTTGGCGGACAGGAGGTTTATCATGCCACGCACCAGTTTTTCCTTACCAAACGCTCTTTGTATTTGTTCGTTACCGAAGCCCGCAAAGATTTGCGTTTCGACGATTTCTTTTATTGGTTGAACATCATCAACACACTTGCAGGTAAAAGTCCTGTAATTTTGGTCCAGAACAAGGCGGACCAGTCGCATAACGAACTTAGTATCGAATCTTATAAGAATGCCTATCCTCAAATTTATGACGGTTTGCAAAAAGTTAGTTGCAATACCCAACATGTGCAATGGAACGAAAAACATTGCCATACGATAGGGTCCCTGAAATCGACAATTTACGATATCCTGCGCAAGAGGATACTTGAAGGGATTGGCGACAAATTGCCCGTATCGTGGGTCGAAATCCGAAAGGAAATAGCTGATTTACAAGCTAAAAAGTTGAATTACATAAGCATTGAAGACTACTATAAAATTTGCGAAACCAAGGGATTGGACAAGGAAAGGGCTTTGTTTTTAAGCGATTATTTTCACGATCTGGGCGTATTCCTCCATTTCAGGAACGATCTCAATTTGCGGAACACCATTTTTCTCAATTACGAATGGGTCACAAAGGGGATTTACAATGTGTTCGACAATGCCAAAATCAAAAACGAAACCTTCGGGCAATTTACCGACGAAGATTTGATTTCGATTTGGGACGAGCCACAGTTTAAAGGGAAGGAACCCGAATTGCTCAACCTGATGAAAAACGAAGAGTTCAAGATTTGCTACCAGCACAGAAAAGGTTATTATCTTGCACCACAGCTTTTCAGCGACAAATTGGTTGCTTACGAATGGCGAACAAATGATTCGAATTTGGTATTCAGGTACAATTACAAATTTATGCCAAAAGGGATCCTGTCGCAGTTGATTGTCATGCTGCACAAGCACATTTACAAAGATACTTTTTGGAAATATGGTGTCTTGTTCGAGTACAAAAATACCCGTGCCATCGTGACCGAAAACCGGTTTGAAAACAAGAACATCATCGAAATAAAGGTTGAAGGTGGCGGGAAACGTGATTTGTTGAGATTGATCGGCGAAAAAATTGAGGAGATCAACGAAAGTTATACAAATCTGGTTTGTGATGAAGAGTTTGGATGCAATTGTGTCGGATGTGAAAAATCGGAGGTTAAGCATTATTTCAACCTGAAAACGATCAACAATTTTATCAATAAAAAGAGGAAATATCTGGTATGTTCAAATAGTACTGAAGAAGTAGAAATCAACAGCTTGTTGGGGAATTATATACCGCAAGTGCAATTAACGGCTTACGAAAAAGGAGGCACGACCAATATAACCAATATTTATGGCAACAAAAACACCGTGGCTCAAGGCATTAACGAAAGCGAATTACTTTTAAACGACACGCCAATTCCTAAAGGTAGGCAAGGGAAAGATTGGTTCAAATATCTGATATATAAAGTGTTGAATATTCGAGTTAATTCCAAAAAATAGTAAACTTGAATAAAAGAGTTAGTCAGTAAATTTAAAAACCTTGCTCACTAAACTTCCCCAAACCTCTTGATCGCATCTTCCAGAATAACAGTTGTGGCAGTCGCCCCGCAACGGCTGCACCCGGCATCCTGGACTGCAATTAGCTGATCGAGTGTACGGACACCGCCGGCAGCTTTTACCTTCACGTTTGGGCCGGAATGTTGCCTCATCAATAGCAGATTGGGGATGGTTGCCCCCACATAATCATATTTTCCATCTTTCCCTTTTACAAAACCAAAACCGGAAGAGGTTTTGACATAGTCGGCCCCAACCTTGGTACAGATTTCACAAAGTTTGATGATGTCGGCATTGTTTGTGACGTAGTCCGTTTCGAAAATTACCTTGACAATTGCCTCATTCCTATGGCACGTATTGGTAACCGCGCCAATCTCCTCCTCAATATAATCCCAATCGCCCTGAAGTGCCTTTCCAATGTTGATCACCATATCAATCTCAACAGCACCATCGTTACAAGCAGTTTCAGTTTCATAAACTTTGGCTGCAATCGTGGAGTTGCCTGCCGGAAAACCGATCACACATCCAACAAAAACATCAGTTCCTGCCAACAATACCTTGGCTTGTTTCACCATATATGGTTTTACGCATACAGAGGCTACATCGTACTTTGCGGCGATGGCACACTCCCTGATTAAATCCGAATCGGTCATTGTTGGATGGAGGATCGAGTGGTCGATCATTTTTGCAAGTTCGCTAACTTTTGACATTATTTTCAATTTAGATGGTGATGTTTAAAATCAATTGGAATATACCAAGTTGCAAATATATGGAAATCTATCCTTTCTTAAATCTACTTCAAAAGATAATAAAAAAATGCCACTAAGGCACTAAGACACGAAGATCTCACAAAGAACAAAATATCTGAACCATTGGCATCGTGAGGCCTTTGTGGCTTTACGGCAAAAGATAAAAATAGAAAATGCCACTAAGGCTCTAAGGTTCAAAGATTTCACAAAGTACTTAATATAAGCATTATAACCTTAGTGAAATCTTTGTGTCCTTGTGTCTTGGTGGCAAAAAAACTTTTCGGGGTTGACTCAAAAATAAACGTCCCTATTTACAATTACTTGCAAAATAGGGACGTTGTTATATTTGAATTCTTTAATTTTTCATTCCTTCATTCTTTCATTCCACTCGTTTGGCTGCCCTTTTACGGTCAGTTTCGTTGAGCATGATTTTTCTTAACCGGATCGACTTTGGCGTAACCTCAACATATTCATCCTTTTGGATGTACTCAAGTGCTTCTTCGAGGCTGAATTTGATGGGTGGTGCAAGTCTTACTTTATCGTCGGAACCGGAAGCCCGCATGTTGGTGAGCTTCTTCGACTTTGTAAGGTTCATGGCAAGGTCACCTTCGCGGGTACTTTCACCAACGACCTGACCTTCATAGATCTCCTCTTGTGGGTCGATAAAATATTTTCCCCTGTCCTGAAGTTTGTTTAATGCATAAGCAAAAGCAGTACCTGTTTCAAGCGCGACCAACGAACCGTTGATACGTGTCTCGATTGGCCCTTTAAACTTATCGTATTTGATAAACCGGTGTGCCAATACCGCTTCACCTTGTGTGGAAGTCATCATTGTGGTACGCAACCCAATAATTCCACGTGAAGGCATGTGAAACTCAAGGTTGATACGGTCGCCTTTCCTCTCCATGTTCAGCATTTCGCCTTTTCTACGGGTTACAAGGTCAATGGCAGTACCGCTGAACTCTTCGGGACAATCGATGTGCAACATTTCGATCGGTTCGTATTTTTCGCCGTTGATCTCTTTGAACAGCACCTGCGGTTGTCCGACCTGAAGTTCGTAACCTTCGCGGCGCATGGTTTCGATCAAAACAGAAAGGTGTAGCACGCCACGACCATGGACATTCCATGCATCGGCAGAATCGGTCGTCTCGACGCGCAATGCAAGGTTTTTCTCCAATTCGCGCATCAGCCTGTCGTGGATATGACGGCTGGTCACAAATTTACCTTCCTTACCATAGAACGGGGAGTTGTTGATCGTGAACAACATACTCATAGTTGGCTCGTCGATGGAGATCGGTTGGAGCGGTTCAGGATTTTCGTAATCACAGATTGAATCGCCAATTTCGAACCCTTCGATTCCTACAAGGGCACAAATATCACCATTACTGGCAGTTGTCACTTTTTCGCGGCCCAAGCCTGTAAATACATGAAGCTCTTTGATCCTTGTGCGTGAAGTCGTGCCATCGCGTTTAACGAGCGAAAGCATCATGTTCTCCTTCAATTCACCACGGTGGATCCTACCAATGGCGATTCGGCCAACATATTGTGAATAATCGAGCGATGTGACAAGCATTTGCGGCGTCCCCGGATTTTCGACAGGTGCCGGTATGTGTTCGATAATGCAATCGAACAATTCAGAAATATTTTCAGTTTGCCTTCTCCAGTCGGTACTCATCCAATTGTGCTTGGCTGAACCATAGATGGTTGGGAAATTAAGCTGGTCTTCGGATGCGTCAAGACTGTACATCAATTCAAAAACCTGTTCGTGAACAACATCGGGACGGCAGTTTGGTTTGTCAACCTTATTGATCACTACAATCGGCTTAAGTCCCAACTGAATCGCTTTCTGAAGAACAAACCTTGTTTGGGGCATGGTTCCCTCAAAAGCATCAACAAGTAGTAGAACACCATCGGCCATGTTTAAAACCCGTTCAACTTCGCCACCGAAATCGGCATGCCCGGGAGTGTCGATGATGTTAATCTTGGTTCCTTTGTAAACGACAGAGACGTTTTTTGCAAGGATCGTAATCCCCCTTTCCCTCTCCTGATCGTTACTGTCGAGGATCAATTCTCCTGGATTTTGGTTGTTCCGGAAGATATTTGAATCCATGATCATCTTGTCAACCAGCGTTGTCTTTCCGTGGTCAACGTGAGCAATGATCGCAATGTTTCTGATATTTTGCATCTATAAATTTTGAGGTGCAAAGGTAATCATTTATTTGATAGGTAATAGCGGCGAATATTGCCTGAAAAATTATATGCTGTTTTAGTGCCTGAATCAACGCTTAAGGGCTTTGTCCATCAAAGGGAAAACCATCCATAACAATCAATCATACAGATATATATATGTATCGACATTATTTAATCATTAATAATTTCTAAACTTCCCATTGTCGTCTGATTTCAACAATTAACTTTGTGTGTTTTGGACAAATTCTTCAATCCATTTTCATGGCCCGCAACAGTTGGTTTCATTATCTCATCCTTTTCGTTGGTATTCTTTGTATATCATGGTCCGCCATTTTTGTTAAGCTAGCCGATGTTTCGGGATTGACCTCCGCTTTTTACAGGATGTTTATCGGCTTTGTGGGTGTCCTTCCGATCTGGTATTTCCGCCATAAACCCTTTACCAACAAAAAATCGGTCAAAATTGCAGTCTTGTGTGGGGTTATTTTTGCCTTCGACATTGCAGTCTGGAATATATCAATCATGCTGACCAAAGCAGCAATCTCAACTTTGATTGCCAATCTTGCACCAGTTTGGGTAGGTTTTGGGGCGATCCTGTTTTTAAAGGAGAAACCCGGTAAGATTTTCTGGATCGGAACGGCCATTGCCTTATTTGGAGTTGCCGTAATCGTAGGTGTCGATAAAATCTACGAGTCGAAATTGAATGTTGGCCATTTCCTTGCAATTTTGGCTAGCCTGTTTTATGCCTGCTATTTGCTGGTCATGCGAAAAGGGAGACTCCACCTCGATACGGTCACTTTTACAATGATCTCCATGGGGGTTAGTTCTTTGGTTCTGTTGGTCATATGTCTTGTTTCCGGCACGCAGCTTTCAGGGTTCTCCCCGAAATCATGGGAAGCACTAGTTGGCGTTGGATTGATCTCCCAGTTGGCAGGTTGGCTGGCAATTAATTACGCGATGGCTTTTATGCCGGCAACATTTGCTTCCGTTAGTTTATTGAGCCAGTCGGTTTTTACGGCATTGATCGCTGTTCCGGTCCTGGGCGAGAAACTTACAGAAATTGAGATTTTGGGTGCTGCCATTGTTTTAACAGGCATTTTTCTGGTCAATAAAAAGATGTTCAAACGGAAGGTGGCGGTTCAACAGGAATTTGACTAATTTATCATGTAACAATTGGCTTTTATGAGCATGATCCTAAAGTAGATCTAAATAAATTGATCTCATTCCCCACCCAAATAAAGGAGAAGCTGAAATATGATTTTGTCTATAAAGGCAATGTGGCACAACCCGGATTTTATAGTTTATTGGTCAAGGTATTCCGACAAGGAAAAGAAAGTAAACAAGAACTTAACCATTCTACAAAAATGATTGCAATTTAAATAGTAAAGTAATTCAATATGAAGGATATAACAATATTTCCAATGAAACGAGCCATGGAAGCCAATCACACTCAGAAGCATGATTATCTCATGGCGAGTTCCATGTGGCCATTAAAAAACAAATTATAAACACATGAAAGAACCAGAAAGCTTTGAAATCCCGGAGGAGTGCCAAAAGTTGGTTATGGAGCGTTTTGAAAATGCAAGGAAGAATCCTAAGAGTCTTGTGGACTGGGAAGAGGCCAAGAAGATTCTGAATGTCAAATGATGTAATTGAATTATGGAAAATCTAGTAATTAAAAATAAGGGTAATCAGATGATCATCAAACTTAACAAGAAGGGGTTTGATCAAAACTATTTGATATCCCTGGTAAAACGTCTTCAGACAGAAGAACTCGCCCAACGGTCAGGGTTTACTTCCAACATTTTGGATGTCGCTGAACAGATCAATCAGGAATGGTGGGATAAAAATGGTGAAATTTTTCTTGAAGGTATAAAAAGATAAAAAACACGATATGCCACTAAGACTCTAAGACACAAAGGTTCACAAAGAATTAAATATCAGCACTATATCCTTAGTGAAGCCTTAGTGACTTAGTGTCTTGGTGGCAGGAAAACGATTTTAGGATTAAAACTCCAACCCCTCCAACATTTCCACATAGGTTGCAATCCCTTCCCTGATTTCATTGAGGAGAATGTATTCGTTGGCAGTATGTGACCGTGCAGAATCGCCCGGGCCCATTTTTATGGAAGGATAAGGGATCACAGCCTGGTCGGAGGTAGTGGGGGAACCATAAATCTTGCACCCCATGGCAATACCACGTTGGACAATCGGATGGTCAATATGGATACCTGAGGAGTTTAGCCTGAAAGAGCGGGGCTTCACCTCGGATTGGATAAGCCCTGAAATAATCTTAAAAGCTTTGTCGTTGGAGTAATGTTCATTTGTGCGTACATCGATCACAAAACGGCAGGAATCGGGAACAACGTTGTGTTGTTGTCCGGCATCAATTTGGGTTACCGTCATCTTTACCGGACCGAGCACTGCTGATTCAAGAGGAAACCTATATGATTCTATGATTTGTATGTCCTTGATTGCCTTGTAGATGGCATTTTCGCCTTCGTTTCTGGCAGCATGGCCTGCTACCCCTTTTATTTCGCAATCGAGGACCATCAAACCTTTTTCTGCAATGGCGATGTGCATTTGTGTTGGCTCGCCCACGATGGCCAGGTCAATTTTTCCAAGTTGATCCAAAATGGAGGCCACCCCATGATCTCCAGATATCTCCTCCTCGGCACTTACACAAAAAATTAGGTTAAACGGCAAATTTTCATGGGTGAAAAAATGGCGGAAAGAGGCCAATAACGAAACCACCGATGCCCCGGCATCGTTGCTGCCAAGCCCAATCAGCTTATCCCCTTCCAAAGTTGCTCTAAAAGGATCGTATGTCCAGGCTTTGACCGGACGGACAGTATCCATATGGGAGTTGAGCAGGATAACTGGTTTGCCTTCGGTCCAATTCAAGTTGCGCACCCAAATATTGTTGCCGCTCCGCAAAGGGTTAAGCCCCCAAAGTTTGAATTGCCCTTCAAGATAATCTGCAACCGTATTTTCTTCCCTGCTTAAAGAAGGGATTTCTATCATTGCTTTTAAAAGCGCTATACTGTCGGATATAATATTCTGCAAAATTTGACCAACCATTACTTACGTTTTATAAAACTATTTACCCGCTATGACAGCAGCAACCTTTTACATGTTCAGCACAAGCCTTGTTCCTCTTAAGCCACCAGACAGACCATTGGCATTTGTGATTACAACTGAAGTCACTCCACGGCGAAGGGCATTGAAACCATTCTCCAATTTGGGAATCATCCCGGCGGTAATCACACCCTTCGTTTTAAGTTCTGCAAAAAGGGCTGGGTCAATCTCGGGAATGACCGATTTATCATCAGCCTCGTTCATCAGGACACCAGGCTTTTCAAAACAAAACACCAACCTGACTTCATATTTGCTGCTTAACGAAGTGGCCAATTCTGAGGCTATTGTATCGGCATTAGTATTCAACAACGATCCTTTGCCATCATGAGTGATCGGCGCTATAACCGGTATAGCCCCATTGACCAGCAATTCGGCCAAAGCATTGGAGTTTATCCAGTTAATATCGCCAACAAAACCATAATCAATTGCACCGACTGGTCGTTTCGCCGCCCTAATGATGTCAAGGTCTGCACCTGTTAGTCCAATCGCATTGTTCCCCAAAGCCTGTAAGCCTGCAACAACGGTTTTGTTCACCAAACCAGCATAGACCATTGTGGCTACCTTAAGCGTTTCAGCATCGGTAATTCTACGGCCTTCAACGATTTTTGTTTCAATACCAAGCCGTTCTGATAAGGCCGTTGCACTTTTTCCACCGCCATGGACCAACATTTTTCCACCGGCAATGCGTGAAAAATCTTTAAGAAGTGATTTTAATGAAGCTTCCTCCTCAACAATCTTACCCCCTACCTTGATGATTACCAAATGATCTCTCATATTAACGTTCCAATATCATTTTTAAAACTGCCTGTGCTGAATAGATGCGATTTTCCGCTTCGTCGATGACGATCGATGAAGGGCCGTCAAGGACTTCGTCCGTTACGATCATGTTCCTGCGCACAGGAAGACAATGCATGAATTTCGCATTATCGGTGAGCGCCATTTTATCTGCTGTAATGGTCCAGTTCCGGTCCTTTGATAGAATTTCTCCATATTCAAGATAGGAAGACCAGTTTTTGGCATAAACAAAATCGGCTCCAGCCAATGCTTTGTCCTGATCGTATTCCACTTTCAGGTCGCCCATAAATTTTGGGTCAAGTTCATAACCTTGAGGGTGAGTGACAACAAGATCATAATCTGTTTGACGCATCCATTCAACGAAAGAGTTTGGAACAGCCTGGGGAAGAGCCCTTGGATGTGGTGCCCACGACAATACAACTTTAGGACGTGCTTTTGTTTTATACTCTTCTATGGTCATGTGATCGGCAAAACTTTGGAGCGGATGGCGTGTTGCCGCCTCCATACTCACGATCGGAACACCACCATACTGAACAAACTGGTTGAGTATTTTTTCGGAATAATCGTCCTCCTTGCTTTCGAAACGTGCAAAAGCCCTCACCCCGATGATGTCACAATACCTGCCGATGACGGGAATGGCCTCGCGCAAATGTTCCACTTTGTCACCATCCATCACAACGCCCATCTCTGTTTCAAGCCGCCACCCATCCTGGTTTACGTTGAGTACCATGGTGTCCATGCCAAGGTTCATCGCAGCTTTTTGTGTGCTGAGCCTTGTTCGAAGACTCGCATCAAAAAAAATCAGGATCATTGTTTTGTTCTTGCCCAAATGCTTGTAGCAATAGGGATCCAGTTTTATTTCACGGGCTGTTTTGACTGCTTCTTCCAGATTGGGAAGGTCATAAACCGATGTAAAGTGTTGCATATGATGTGATAAAAATTTCTAATTAAGAACGGATCTGGCCGGTACCTTCGACGAGCCATTTATAACTTGTCAGCTCCTCAAGTGCCATTGGGCCACGGGCATGTAATTTCTGGGTACTGATCCCGATTTCGGCACCCAATCCAAACTGTCCGCCATCGGTAAAAGCGGTACTTGCATTGACATAAACTGCCGATGCGTCAACTACTTTCAAAAACAGGTCGCAATTGTACTTGTTTTCTGAAATGATCGCTTCACTGTGCTTTGAACCAAACTTTGCAATATGGGCCATTGCTTCTTCTATTGATGCTACAGTTTTGACAGCCATCTTATAGGAAAGAAACTCTGTACCAAATGATCCTTCAGTTGCCTGGTTTAGCAAATGTTCAGGATATTTCCCAAAAAGAACATGAAAAGCTTCCTGATCGGCAAATAGTTCAACTTCACTTTTTTGGAGAAGTTTTGCAATTTCCTTTAAATCAGAGAGTCGTGAACTGTGAATTATAAGACAGTCAAGGGCGTTGCACACACTTACCCGGCGGGTTTTTGCATTGTTGACGATCAGGGCACCTTTGGAAATATCCCCGAATTCATCAAAATAGGTATGGCAGATCCCGGCACCCGTTTCGATGACAGGAATTGTTGCATTTTGGCGTACATAGTCGATCAATCCCTGACTTCCACGCGGAATCAATAGGTCAACATATCCCCTTGCATTCAACAACTCGGTGGTGGCTTCCCTTCCGGGAGGAAGTAGGGTGAGTACGCAAGGGTCTATTCCATTCATTTCCAAAACATTGTGAATTACACTGACTATGGACAGATTAGATGCAGAAGCATCGCTTCCCCCTTTCAGAATACAGGCGTTCCCCGATTTTAGGCATAAGGAAAAAACGTCAAAAGTAACATTGGGACGTGCTTCATAGATGATCCCGATTATTCCAAATGGAACTGTTATTTTGGTTATTTTCAATCCATTGGGACGAATATTTTCAGATAAGACCCTTCCAACTGGTGATGGTAGCAAAGCCACGTTCCGCATTTCGGCGGCAATAGACTTAATCCGTTCCGAGGTCAATTGCAAACGATCAAATTTCGGATCCTGATCATCCATACGCGCCAGGTCCTTCTGATTTTCACGAAGGATAAAATCTGAACTTCTAACAGCAGAATCTGCAATTTTATTCAAAACCTCATTGATTTTACTGACAGTCAGTAAATTTAACGAGCGACTTGCTGTTAACGCTTTTTCAAATTGTTCATGATAGGTCATGGCATGAATTATAACAGATATAAATAATCGTAATGAATGAATGGTTTGGATTTCTTTCCACCCATCTCCCTTAGCGCTTCGTCTGATGAAAACGAAGCCTTTCCAAGTCCGAGCAATTCGCCGTTGATATCTTTAACCCTCACAATATCACCTTCTTTAAAAAATCCAACTATACTGGTAATTCCAATCAGCAATAAACTGATTGCTTTATCGGACAACAATACCTGCCGGGCCCCATCATTGATCGTGACTTCACCTTTGGCAAAATCGTCGGAATGGGCCAGCCATTTGCGAACCCCGGAGGACTTTTTCAGCGAAGGGACAAAATGGGTATGAACTGCTTTAACTTTTGAATTGAGAATATTGACCAATGTATTCACCTTTGTTCCATTAGCAATATGTACCGAAATACCTTGCCCTGCAAGTTTGGATGCGATCTTGAACTTTGTCAACATTCCTCCTCTGCCAAAATTAGACTTTTTTGTTGAAATTGCATCGGTATCCAGCGATTCGCCCTGAAAAATAGACGGGATCAACTGACTGCCGGGATCATCCGGTGACCCGGTATAAACACCGTCAACATTGGTCAGGATAATCAATGCCTCCATATCCATCATTGAGGTAATCAGACCCGAAAGTTCATCGTTATCGGTAAACATCAGCTCTGTTACAGAAATCGTATCGTTCTCGTTCACAACAGGAACGACCCCATTTTCAAGTAATGTGGTCATACAGTTGCGCATGTTTAGGTAATGAAGCCGGTCGCTGAAATTTTCTTTTGTCGTCAAAACCTGGGCGCAGGTAATCCCATGTTCGTGGAAAAGGTCGGCATACCGGTTGATCAACTTCACCTGGCCAACAGCAGACCACAATTGCCGGCTCGATACCGGATCGAGTTTCCGCTGCAATTCCACCTCCGCACGTCCGGCAGCAACAGCTCCCGATGAAACCAGGATAACCTGAGTTCCTACCTTGCGCAACGAAACAATCTGATCGACAATATGCGCCATCATCGTAACATTGAGCATTCCGTCTTCACGGGTCAAAACATTACTTCCGACTTTAACGACTATTTTATTGTATAACAATGACATAGTTTTTAAGTTACTTCAATATGCAAAAGGGTTTTCCCCATTTACATCCGCGAAATCACTACCAGCAATCCACCGGTTATAAAAGCAATGACCCACCATATCCAGGCATATCGGGAATAAACATGAATTGAATCAGGCACATCGGCATTTATCCCCGACCGGATCTTCAACCGCCAGATCAATACATTATCGATCAACATTCCCAGCAATGAGGAATACCCGATGATTCCATGCAAGGTGAAAATTCCTTTTGAGGAGCCTGCAATCATAAAACCGGTCGCGATGATATCGGCGATGATTCCCATGGTTAAAAAAAGCAGGACTTTTGGCAATACTTTTTTGTGTTTCTGCTCCGTAAAAATACCGATCGTATAAAACAACAGGGCAAAAAATACCACCGAAGTCCCTACCATTAATAGTTTATTCATATTTTCAAATCTTCAAATCTTCAAATTATTTACTTTTCTCCCTGATCTCAACTCTCCTGATTTTTCCGCTGATTGTTTTGGGCAATTCGGTGACAAATTCGACAATGCGCGGATATTTATAAGGGGCTGTTACTGTTTTTACATGTTCCTGGATCTCTTTTGCCAGTTCTTCATTTCCTGGACGATATTCGGGCGCAAGAATGATCGTAGCCTTCACAACCTGCCCACGTATTTCATCGGGTGCTCCTGTAACCGCACACTCGATAACGGCATGATGCGTCATTAGCGCACTCTCCACCTCAAAAGGGCCTATCCGGTAGCCGGAACTTTTGATCACATCATCAACCCTTCCAACGAACCAGTAATAACCGTCTTCATCGCGCCATGCAAGGTCGCCGGTATAATAGATCCCATCGTAATGGCAGGAAGCTGTTTTTTCAGCATCCATGTAATAACCTGAGAACAAGCCAACTGGTATTTTTTCACAAGTGCGGATCACAATCTGGCCAACGTCACCATCTTCGCAATCGTTGTTGTCTGCATCGACAAGATGGACATCAAACTGAGGGGATGGGACACCCATTGATCCGGGTTTGGGTTCCATCCAGGGAAAGGTTGCAATCTGCAAGGTAGTTTCTGTCTGACCAAATCCTTCCCTTAACTTTAATCCTGTCAATTGATAAAAAGTATCATAAACCACTGGGTTCAACGGTTCACCGGCTACTGACGCCGAATTCAATTTAGAAAGGTCGTATTTTGAAAAATCTTCCCTGATCAAAAACCTGTAAATGGTGGGTGGTGCACAAAAACTTGTTATGCCGTATGCACTGATTTTGGAAAGCAGGTCATCAGGGGTGAATTTTTCAAAATCATAAACAAACACAGCCGCACCAGCCAGCCACTGTCCGTAAATTTTACCCCAAACCGACTTGGCCCATCCGGTATCGGAAACGGTAAAATGAAGCCCATCGTTCACAACATTTTGCCAGTATTTGGCAGTCACAATATGTCCCAAAGGATAGGTAAAATCGTGTACCACCATTTTGGGGTTGGCAGTTGTCCCAGACGTAAAATACAACAATGAAATATCTGTATTGGTTGGCGCATCTTCACCTTGTGGCACAATAAATGGCTGTGCGTTCTGAACCCCTTCATGGAAAGAGGTCCATCCGATAGGTGTAGGCTCACCAACTGAAACCAGTTTTTCAACCGTAGGCGATCCCGCCATGGCATCATTGATACTTTTAACAATTTCGGTTTCAGAAACCGAAATGATCATTTTTACACCGGCAGCATTGTTTCTGTATATCAAGTCTTTAGGTGTCAGAAGATGGGTGGCGGGAATACCAACTGCTCCAATTTTGTGTAATGCAAGGATTGTAAACCAGAACTCATACCTCCTTTTGAGGATCATCATGACCTTATCGCCACGCCCGATACCGAGCGACTGTAAAAAAGATGCCGTATCATCGCTTGCCTTTTTCAGGTCGGTAAATGAAAAATCGCGATGCAAGCCTTTATCGTTTACCCAGCAAATAGCCCTTTTGGTTGGACTGACACGGGCATATTCATCCACCACGTCATAGGCAAAGTTAAATTGCTCAGGAACAATAATTTCGAAGTTGTTCTGAAAATCTTCAAGAGATTCAAACTCAGATTTTTTAAGGTATTTTTCAAACATGCAGCTTCAATATTATAGGATTATGGCTAAAAATCTTGCAGGTTTGTTTTCTAGGGCCAACATACCGTGGGCAATTCCTGAATCAAAATAGATGGAATCGCCAGGTTCTAGGGTCATTTGCTTGGTGCCAAGGAAAAATTTCATTGTCCCTTCAAGGATGTAGTTGAATTCCTGTCCGGGATGTGAATTTAAACTGACTTTCGCATCCTCTTTTGGCTCCACTGTAACCACGAAAGGTTCTGCTTTACGGTTCTGAAAATTGCCAGCAAGTGCCTGATATTTATAGGAAATTCGCCGGTCAACGCCAACCCCTTTGTCTTTGCGTGTCAGCGTATAGGAGTGCATATGAGGTTCTTCACCGGTAAGCAATGTCGTTATTTCAAAATTGTATTGGTGTGCCATCCTATGGATCAGGCTTACTGGAATATCGATTTCGCCACTTTCATAGTTCAGGTACTGTTCCTTTGATATTGAACAGGTTAAGGCAGCTTCATCAGGGGTGATTTCAAGCACTTCCCTCATTCCACGAAGCCGGTCTGCAATTTGTTTAATTTGCTCATCCATAAATCGTATCGGTTTTGTGATTGTTATTTTGTATTGTTGATTTTATTGTACGAAACCAATAACCCACGGATCAATGCGGACGAGAAACCCTGATGTTCCATTTCGTTCAGGCCTGAAATCGTGATCCCTTTTGGTGTGGTCACTTTGTCAATTTCCTGTTCGGGATGGTGGCCTGTTTGCAAGATTAGTTCAGTGGCACCTTTAACCGTTTGAGCAACGATTTGTTGTGCAACATCGGCACCAAATCCGATCTCTACACCCCCCTGGATTGCAGCACGGATAAACCGCAGGGCAAACGCAATACCACAGGCTCCCAAAACAGTAGCTGCCGCCATCAACTCCTCGTTGATAAAGATCACTTTGCCCAGGAATTCAAAAAGTTCCTTGACCAGCTCTATTTGCTCAGGGGAGCAATCGGGGGCTGATATCATGGTCATCGATTCCTGAAGTGCAACCGCTGTATTGGGCATGATCCTCAGGGGAATCGCTCCAACTGGCAACAACTCTTTCAATTGGGCCAGGCTGATCCCGGTCATTAATGAGGCCACAAGCTGGCCCGGTTTGATCACCGGTTTGATCTCTGAGATCACTTCAACAGCCTGATAAGGTTTTACGGCAATGATGATCATATCTGCCTCTGCGACAGCAATCCGATTGTCTTTCTCGATCCTGATTCCCTTTACCGCCAAATCATCGAGCAATTGTACCCGACGCCGCGAAACCGTTAGTTTGGAGGCCGCAATACCGGCCTTCAGGAAGCCATCGGCAACAGATCTCCCCAGATTTCCACCGCCAATAATGGCTATTTTTAGATTTTTTACTTCCATAAAAATTGTAACTTGTGCAAGTAATACAAAACTTGCGCAATTTACAATTTTTTCAGTACCCTTAAAAGCGCATCAATAAAATGATCGACCTGGTCTTTGTTTAGGATTAACGGGGGAAGGATCCTGATGGTATGGGTTCCCGTAACTCCTGTGAATATTTTTTCATCGAACAACAACTGCTTCCTGATGGCGGCAATCGGAAAATCAAATTCGAGCCCGATCATCAGTCCTTTGCCGCGAATCTCCTTGATCTGAGGAATTTCAGCGACTTTTGACAATAAATAGTTCCCAACTTCAAGGGCATTTTCAACAAGGTTTTCAGTTTTCATGATGTCAAGGACAGCAATCCCGGCTGCACAGGCCAGGTAATTTCCACCAAAGGTAGTCCCCAACATTCCCGACCATGGCTTGAGTTCAGGATTGATCAGGATTCCCCCAATCGGAAAACCATTTCCCATCCCTTTTGCAACGGATATGATATCTGGTTGTATATTAGCATATTGATGCGCAAAGAATTTTCCGCTGCGTCCATAACCTGATTGAATCTCATCGAGGATCAAAATGGCACCATATTTCTTGCACAAGGCAGATGCTGCCTCAAGAAAAGCAGGTTCTGGTACACGGCACCCACCAATTCCCTGGATCCCTTCAACAATCACAGCCGCAACGTCACCGGCCTGTAGTGCTGTTTCGAGGGCTGGAACATCATTGAGTGGGAGGAATGTCCGGTTAACGGTATCATTCAAGGGGGAGATGATCTTTGGATTGTCCGTAACGGCCACTGCTGCCGATGTTCGTCCATGAAAAGACTTTTCGAAAGCAATAATCCTTGCTTTGCCGGTATGGAAAGAGGCCAATTTTAATGCATTTTCATTTGCCTCTGCCCCAGAATTGCAGAGGAAAAGCGCATAATCAGGATAACCCGTAAGCTCTCCAAGTTTCAGTGCCAGCTCATCCTGCATTGGATTTTGGACCGAATTGGAATAGAATCCTATCTTGTTCAGCTGATCTGTAAGTTTCTTTACATAAACCGGATGAGAATGACCAACAGAAATAACTGCATGGCCACCATACAAATCAAGGTATTCTACACCATGATCATCTGTAATGGTGCATCCTTTTGCTGATACCGGTACGATATCAAAAAGGGGATAAACATCGAAAAGTTTCATTTCTGTGTAATTTAGAACCTCGTCACAAATGAGATTATTTTTTAAAATTAATTTTCCTGCTTAACTAAGATGCGGCTGGCGGCTAGCTGCTGGCAACTTGCGGCTGGAAGGCCGACTGGAGACCGGAGAAAGGATAACGGAGAAAGAAAAACGAAAAATGGATATTAGTGAACGTGAACGGAAGACTGTGAATTTGAAAGCCCAAAAATATTTAATTGCTGTAAATCAAACATATAAATTCGAAACAACCTATTTTCAAATCTTCAAATCACTTAATTTTCAAATTTTCTTTCCCAGTCTTCCTTCTCCGGTTTCCATGCTCCATGCTCCCTGCCCCCTGCCCCTTGCTAAAACCCTATCCCCTTCAAATTCAACGCACATCGTTCGTCAAGCCAAAACATCAGGTTCATGTTCTGGACCGCCTGGCCCGAAGCACCTTTGATCAGGTTGTCGATGCAGGAGATGATCATGAGCTTATTGCCATGTTTCTCAAGGTACAACAATCCTTTGTTTGTATTCACCACCTGTTTCATGTCGGGATTTTCAGAAGCCATGTTCACAAATGGATGGGAGGCATAATAAGTTGAATACAAATTATTTGCATCGTCCAATGTCCCTTCAAACTTTGTGTAAGCGGTTACAAATATTCCACGCGTATGGTTGCCCCTAACGGGGATAAAATTCACATCCTCCTTAAAACCAGGTTGTAATTGACGAAGACTCTGACAAATTTCGCCAAGATGCTGATGTTCAAAAGCTTTGTAAACCGACAAATTGTTGTCCCGCCAACTGAAATGTGAAGTTTTTGTTGGGGCTTGCCCGGCACCTGTGGAACCGGTGATGGCATTGATATGAACCTCATCGATCAACAAACCTGAAGCTGCAAGTGGCAACAAAGCCAATTGGATTGCAGTGGCAAAACATCCGGGATTCGCAATTCTGGAAGCTGCCCTGATCTCCTCACGGTTCAGTTCCGGCAAACCATAGACAAAATTGTTCCCTTCGCGCTTCAACCTGAAATCATGGCTCAGGTCGATAATTTTTACCCTTTCAGGGATATTTGTATTGTTCAGGTAATCAACCGATTTACCGTGCCCTGAACACAGAAACACAACATCGGCATCTTCAAAATTCACATCGCTGAAAACCAGGTCGGTATCGCCCAACAGATCGGTATGTACTGCCGGGATGGGCTGACCATTGTTGCTGCTGCTTTGGATGTATTTTAAATCCACGAATGGGTGGTACAGCAAAATACGGATCAATTCGCCTGCCGTATATCCTGCACCGCCAACAATCGCAACTTTTATTTTTTTCGCTTCCGGCATTATTTCTTGTTTACGGAATGATAGATCTTTAACTGGTTGGCCAATATTTTGGTGAACCCTTTGGCATCATCTGCCGTCCATCCCTTGTTCATCTCGCCATATTGGCCGAATGCGGAATTCATCAGATCGTGTTCCGATTCGATACCAACCAATTGGAAATGATAAGGTTTCAAATTGATAATGACTTTCCCTGTCACATTTTCCTGACTGTTTTCGAGGAACTTCTCAATGTCGCGCATGACAGGTTCAAGGAACATCGCCTCATGCAGGAACATCCCATACCAATTGCCCAACTGCTCCTTCCAGTATTGTTGCCATTTGGTAAGCGTATGTTTTTCAAGCATTTGATGTGCCTTGATAATCAACAGGGGTGCTGCAGCCTCAAAACCTACACGTCCTTTGATCCCAATGATTGTGTCTCCAATGTGCATATCGCGGCCTACTGCCCACGCCGAACCTAATGTTTCCACTTCGCGGATCGCATCAACCGGATTGTAATAAGTCTTCCCATTAACGCTCCTGAGTTGTCCTTTGAGGAATTCAAGGGTAATTTCTTCTTCGCCCTCTTTCTGAAGATGGGTTGGATAGGCCTCCTCTGGAAGGGTCTTGTTGCTTTTTAGGGTCTCCTTGCCACCGATGCTTGTTCCCCAAAGCCCTTTGTTGATGGAATAGGCCATCTTTTCATAATTGGCAACGACACCATGCTCGCGCAGGTAGTTGATCTCATCCTCTCGCGACAATTCAAGATCACGGGTTGGGGTAATGATTTTAATTTCGGGAGCAAGAACCTCAAATGCAAGGTCGAAACGGATCTGGTCATTGCCGGCACCCGTACTTCCATGGGCCACATGGGTCGCCCCGATGCTTTGGGCATATTCGATCACCGCGAGGGCCTGAAAAATGCGTTCTGAACTTACCGAAATCGGGTAGGTATTGTTCCTGAGCACATTTCCAAAAACCATGTACTTGATCCCCTTATTGTAATAATCGTTGGTGACATCGATGGTCTTGTGCGACTTTGCACCCAGCGCATATGCTTTTTTCTCAATGGCAACCAGTTCCTCTTTTGAAAAACCACCTGTATTGGCAATGGCCGTATGGACCTCCATCCCTTTTTCAACTGCCAAATACATTGCACAGAACGAAGTATCCAATCCTCCGCTGAACGCTAAAACTACTTTTTCCTTCATGATAATATTTTTATTTTAACTCCTTCATTCCTTCATTAAGAGCTACTTTCCCAGGACTATGATTTTTTTCCAATCGATTGCCCCGAAATTCAACTTTTCATTTTTACGCTTTTCGAGCCACTCCTTGTAGATTTTAAAGGGTGTCTTGCGTTTTTTCTTTTTGACTTCCCATGCTGGGTCATAGATCATCCCGGTACAGAGGCATTTTGTTTTGTTCATGCGCAGAAGAATATCGTAATTGACACAACTTTGGCACCCTTTCCAGAATTGCTCATCATCGGTCAGTTCAGAAAAAGTGACCGGACGGTAACCCAATTCTGAATTGATTTTCATTACAGCCAACCCAGTCGTCAACCCAAACAACTTTGCATTTGGGTATTTTGAACGTGAAAGGTCAAAAGCCATCAGTTTGATACGACGGGCCAGACCATGACCCCGGTAATCCCAATGGACAATCAATCCTGAGTTGGCCACATACCGGCCATCGTTCCATGTTTCGATGTAACAAAACCCTGCAAATTTTTCGCCATCAATCGCTATGATCGCTTTGCCTTCCGAAATTTTGGTGGCAATGTACTCGTGGGTCCGTCGTGCAATACCAGTCCCTCTTTCCTTAGATGCCTTTTCGATTGTATCGTTTATCTCGTCAACATAACGAAGGTGCTGCACCCCGGCAACCACCACCTGAATATCAGGTTTAACATGAATATCTTCTTTCTTGCTGAATATCATTATTTTAGTTTTTTTTATTATTAAAATTTACTTTCAAGTCGTGGCATGATTGACTTTAATGCCTGAACCACATCGTGGCGTCCTACGCCTTCGCGCATAATCAGCAGAATGGTGTCGTCACCAGCAACCGTCCCAATAATTTCTAGCGGATTGGCTTTATCGATCAGGATCGCCACGCTATTGGCATAACCAGGCAACGTCTTGATAACCAATAGATTTCCTGAGAACTCAATACTGACAACACCGTCTGCCATAAAATCGAGCCGGGAAACCTCCGATGCAACTTTCTGTTCGACGACTTTGTTCTCAATGAGGCGATAGATGTAACCGTTTTTGGCATCGCTCACTTTCATCACCTGCATGGATCTTAGGTCGCGCGAAAGGGTAGCCTGTGTGACATCGCACCCCCGTTCCTGTAAACGGATTTGCAATTCATCCTGGCTACTGATTGTTTCCTGCGAAATTATTTGCCTGATCACTTCGATCCTTTGTGAACGATTCTTCATGAACGAATATTTATTCTATCAAAGGTGCAATTATATGCATAAATTTTCATTAATTATTCATGTTATTGCATATTTATTAATTTATGCACCGAATATTAAATTAATATGAATATTTATAAAAATCCTTGAATGGTTTGGTTGGTTTACAAGAAAGATTTACCTTTGCGGCTGTGCGACATCAAGAAAAATATCGAAGATGAAGACGCCAAAGGATGCGTTTTTACTACTGATCAAAAGGTAGTGAAAACGCATTTTTTTTGAACATTAGATTGTGAAAATAGTTAACCAGAGAAAAATATACAATAATGCGAAAAGTTAAACTGATTCTTGAAGACGGAACAGTGTTGGAAGGAAAATCGTTCGGCTATGAAAAATCGGTTGCGGGAGAAGTTGTATTTTATACGGCAATGACCGGATATCCCGAAAGTCTGACTGACCCTTCCTATACCGGACAAATACTTGTTTCGACCTATCCGCTGATTGGGAACTATGGGGTTCCGAAGGATTTGATGGAGAATGGGGTACATAAACATTTCGAATCGAACAAGATCCACATCACAGCACTGATTGTCTCTGATTATTCTGTAGGTTTCAGTCACTGGAATGCCATGATGAGCCTTGGCGACTGGTTAAAATCCCAACATATACCAGGACTCTATGATATTGATACGAGATTACTTACGAAGATACTACGTGAAAAGGGATCGCTATTGGGAAAAATTGAGTTTGAAGGCGAAGAGATCGGCTTTTTCGATCCAAACCTTGTAAACCTTGTAGCCATTGCCAGTACGGATACGGTTGAAACCTATGGTGATGGTGAACACAAAATTGTTTTGGTTGACTGTGGCGTAAAAAACAACATTATCCGTTGCCTTCTCAAACGCAATGCCACTGTAACAAGGGTTCCCTGGGATTATGATTTCACCAGTCTGGATTATGACGGACTTTTTCTGACCAACGGCCCCGGTGATCCAACTATGTGCGACATTACCGTTAAACACATCCGAGTAGCAATCAATCAAGGCAAACCAATTATGGGGATTTGCCTTGGAAATCAATTGCTTGGACTTGCAGCAGGGGCTGAAACCTATAAATTGAAGTATGGTCACCGTAGCCATAACCAGCCGGTGTTGTTTAAAGGAACCAACCGCTGCTTTATAACCTCCCAGAATCATGGGTTCGCAATTGCCGATGAAACTCTTCCCGAAGATTGGGAAACGCTGTTTGTGAACGTGAACGACAATACAAATGAAGGGATCCGCCACAAAACGAAACCTTTCTTTTCTACCCAATTCCATCCGGAAGCCTCTTCGGGCCCGGTTGATACGGAATTCTTGTTCGATGATTTTATTGAAAGTGTAAAAAAAACAAAGGAAAATAAATGATAAACACACTCATCAAAAAAGTAATCGTCCTCGGTTCGGGGGCATTGAAAATCGGTGAAGCCGGTGAATTTGACTATTCCGGTTCACAGGCGTTGAAAGCATTAAAAGAGGAGGGTGTCTTCACAATCCTGATCAACCCGAATATCGCCACAATCCAAACTTCGGAAGAGATTGCCGATAAGATTTACTTCCTGCCTGTAACAGCCTATTTTGTTGAGAAAGTGATTGAAAAGGAAAAACCTGACGGCATTTTGCTCGCATTCGGTGGTCAAACTGCATTGAATTGTGGAGTTGACCTATTCAGGCAGGGAATCCTTGAGAAACACAATATTAAAGTCGTTGGTACTCCGGTGCAGTCGATCATCAATACCGAAGACCGGCAGATATTTTCAGATATCCTCCACGAAATAGACGTCCTTACCCCAAAAAGTGTGGCATGCGATTCAATTGAAAAAGCCAGGGAAGCTGCCAAATTTTTAGGATTCCCCCTGATTATTAGGGCAGCCTATACCCTTGGTGGCTTGGGTTCAGGGTTCTGCTCAAACGAAGAGGAGTTGAACAAACTGGCAGAGAATGCTTTCAGCTATTCGCCCCAAATCCTTGTTGAGGAGTCGATCAAAGGATGGAAAGAAGTTGAATATGAAGTCGTTAGGGACTGCTACGACAATTGTATCACGGTTTGTAATATGGAAAATTTCGACCCGCTCGGGATCCATACCGGCGAATCGATTGTGGTCGCCCCATCGCAAACCTTATCGAATGACGAATACCATAAATTGCGTGCCCTTTCGATCAAGATCATCCGCAAAATCGGGGTAGTTGGGGAATGCAATGTCCAGTTTGCTTTGGACCCAAACTCTGAAGATTACCGCGTAATCGAGGTAAATGCAAGGCTTTCAAGATCTTCTGCATTGGCTTCAAAAGCAACAGGTTATCCGCTGGCTTTTGTTGCCGCGAAACTTGGCCTTGGTTATGGTCTGCACGAACTCAAAAATTCTGTCACGAAAGTGACAACCGCTTGTTTCGAACCTGCCCTTGATTATGTGGTGGTGAAAATCCCACGCTGGGACCTCAACAAATTTGTGGGGGTTTCGAAAACGCTGGGTTCCAGCATGAAATCGGTAGGCGAAATCATGGCAATCGGACGTTCCTTCGAAGAAGCCATCCAGAAAGGGATCCGCATGGTGGGTGTTGGGATGCATGGGTTTGTGGGCAACCGTGGCGAAATGGAGATCACGGATATCGATGGAGAATTAAAAAACCCGACCGACCGCCGCATTTTTGCCATTGCTGAAGCTTTGCACAAAGGCTATTCCGTCAATAAAATATGGGAAATTACGCGGATTGACAAATGGTTCCTTCAAAAACTTAGCAATATTTATGAACTTAGGAATGAGCTGATTGAATACAATAAACTTGAAGAATTGCCACCCGAATTGTTAAGGATGGCAAAGAAACAAGGCTACTCCGATTTCCAGGTTGCCAGGTTGATTTTCAAAACAATGGACCATGCGATTCATGCCGAATTGCTTAAAGTTAGGGCTTTTAGAAAGAAATTGGGTATTACGCCCGTTGTCAAACAGATTGACACTTTGGCTGGCGAATACCCGGCAAAAACAAATTATCTGTACGTCACTTATAATGGAATTGAGCATGATGTTGAATTTGAGCATGATAACAAATCTGTCATCGTACTTGGTTCCGGAGCCTACCGGATTGGGTCGTCAGTCGAATTTGACTGGTGTTCTGTAAATGCAGTGGCGACAATCCGCAAGGAAGGTTTCCGTTCGATCATGATCAACTACAACCCGGAGACCGTCTCGACAGATTACGATACCTGCGACCGTCTCTATTTTGACGAGTTGACACTCGAAAGGGTACTCGACATTTGTGACCTTGAACAGCCATTGGGCACGGTCCTTTCAATGGGTGGGCAGATCCCGAACAACCTTGCGATGAAATTGCACGAACAGGGTGTCCCAATTTTGGGGACGACTGCCGAGAAGATCGACAATGCCGAAGACCGCAATAAATTCTCCGCAATGCTCGACAGGTTGGAGGTTGACCAGCCACGTTGGAATCAATTGACTACAATTGAGGATATTAATCGATTTGTGGATGAAGTTGGTTTCCCTGTATTGATCCGACCTTCCTATGTCCTTTCGGGTGCTGCCATGAATGTTGTTTCAAACAAAGACCAGTTGCACCATTTTCTCACGTTGGCGACCCATGTTTCAAAAGAACACCCGGTTGTGGTGTCGGAGTTCATTGAAAATGCGAAAGAGATTGAGGTGGATGCTGTTGCAAAAGATGGGGAGATCGTGGCTTATGCGATTTCCGAACACGTCGAGTTTGCAGGGGTACATTCGGGGGATGCAACGATTGTTTTCCCTCCTCAGAAGCTCTATATTGAAACCATCAGGAGGATCAAGAAGATATCGCGCAAGATTGCCAAAGCACTTGAAATTACAGGGCCGTTCAATATCCAGTATCTTGCAAAGGACAACGATATCAAGGTAATTGAATGTAACCTGAGGGCTTCACGGTCATTTCCATTTGTATCTAAAGTCTTAAGGACCAATTTAATAGAAATTGCTACAAAGGCGATGTTGAATGTACCGTTTGAAAAACCGGACAAGTCATTGTTTGAATTGGACTATGTTGGCGTAAAAGCACCGCAGTTCTCGTTCCACCGTTTGCTGAATGCCGACCCGGTGTCGGGTGTGGACATGGCTTCAACTGGTGAAGTGGCCTGCATCGGTGAGAATTTCTACGAGGCATTGCTGAAGTCAATGTTGTCGGTTGGTTACCGGATCCCTAAAAAGAGCATCCTGATCTCTTCGGGTCCAACAAGGGGCAAAGTGGAATTGCTGGAAAGTGCAAGGATGTTGAAAGAGCGTGGTTTCACAATCTATGCAACAGGGGGTACGCATAAATTCTTCCTTGAAAATGGTGTTGAGACCGAGCAGGTTTTCTGGCCTGACGAAGATGACAAACAGCCCAATACACTTGATTTGATCAAAAGCAGAAAGATCGAAATGGTCATCAATATTCCCAAAGATCACACAACCAGGGAGTTGTCGAATGGTTACCGTATCCGCAGGAACGCTATCGATTTTAATATTCCGTTGATGACAAATGCAAGGGTTGCAAGTGCCTTTATCTATGCGATCTGCAAACTTGATCTGGACAATATTTCGATCAAGGCTTGGAACGAATACAAGTAGGGACGGGGCTTCGGCTCCGCTCAGCCACCGGAGAAAAGGAGGACGGAAAACGGGAGAAGGGAAATCTAAAACTGGGAACGGAATTCAAAACAAAGACCCATAATATCAGGGGAATAAAAACTACTTGACATTATGGGTCTTCCTAATTCGTGAATTCGTGGTCATATTTTACGATTACAGATTCGGCTGTTTGGTCTGGCGAAGAAATAGGTTGTTTTTTAATTCAGTTTTGACTATTCCTGAGTTTTAAGAGAAATGCCTAACATCCAATTACTTCAATGTCACTGAAATAGAAATCGGTGATGTAAAGAGCTGGATATTCCGTTTTTCCTGAAGGCTCAACAGCCGTGACGACCAGGTAAACAAAGGGTATTCTTTGTTCAACACCGAAACAATGACATTTGCATCTACAAAAATTCTCATCGGGTCTGATTATAATATCCATCTTTCAATTCTTTTCTTGAACGTCTTTTATAGACTGCTTCCCCGTCAGAAACACGGTTCACCCAATCAGATACATGGAAATCCTCAATGGTTTTATAATTTCCGGAAGTGATCTGCCGGTATAGGAATTCGGTCAATCTCGAAAGGCTAATGTTGCTGGAAGCTGCAAATTCCTTTGCTTTTTCGATGACTTCCTGATCAAAACGGAGGGTAAGTTTTGTTTCCATCTTTTTTACGTCAAATGTGATAATTTTATACGTATAGTCCAATTGAATGAACTAGATTTACCATTTGGGAAGAAGGTAATTGTTTTCGATCAGAAGCATATTTTCCAATTGCAAAAAAATCCCACCTCCTTTGGGAAATGGGATCCTTTATAATGTTCTTCTTGATTAAGTTAAATCTATACCAATGCTTGTTCCCTCATCGCACTGGCGACCTTGATGAAACCACCCATATTTATCGCGTTTGGCTTCGTAAAAATTGATAAAACGACTCCAATGCAATAATAAAAATCGATTCCAATTAAGGGAAAAGTGGATTTCTGCAAGGGGATGTCAAAATGAAAAATTGGTGACGCATATTTGCAGATTAGAACAAAAGTATTCCCAATCTGTTATTCACAAAAGATGTGACATGAAGATTCTCCTGACCGGTGCGACCGGATACATTGCCCAGCGGCTGTTGCCCGTCTTGTTGCAAAACGGACACGAGGTGGTCTGCTGTGTCCGCGACAGGTCAAGGTTCAACCATCAGCGTTATCAATCCGAAAATATCACTGTCGTCCAAGCCAACTTTCTCGAACCTGATAGCTTAAATGAAATCCCATTGGATATTGATGTTGCCTACTACTTGATCCACTCTATGTCAACAAGTGTTGGAGATTTTTCGAAAATGGAAGATGTTTCGGCACGAAATTTTAAGATCAGGATTGAACAAACCAACGCTATACAGGTCATCTATTTGAGTGGGATCACAAATATTGAAAAGCTCTCAAGGCACCTCTCCTCCCGCAAAAATGTGGAAGAATTGCTTAAATCAGAGAAATACGCCCTTACAACGCTCAGGGCCGGCATAATAATTGGGTCAGGAAGTGCTTCCTTTGAAATCATCCGTGACCTTGTCGAAAAATTACCTGTTATTATTGGTCCAAGTTGGCTCAACACCCGATCGCAGCCCATTGCCATCCGCAATGTTGTCGAATATCTGATCGGTGTCATGAACAATAAACCAACCTTCAACAATTCATACGACATTGGCGGCCCCCGGGTTCATACCTATAAGGAGATGTTGCACCGTTTCGCAAAGGTCCGGGGATTGAAACGTTGGATTGGCGTTGTTCCGGTCATGACGCCACGTCTTTCGTCCTATTGGCTTTATTTCGTTACGACTACCTCTTATTCGCTTGCCAAACATCTGGTCAACAGCATGAAAGTGGAGATTATCTGTAAAGAAAGCAATATCAATGAGTTGATTGGAGGAATTAAACTGATCGGTTTTAACAAGGCGATCCAGCTTGCCTTCGGTAAAATCGAACAGAACCAGGTCTTGTCGAGCTGGAAAGACGCCCTCACTAGCTCGGTACTGAATGACGGAATTTCAAAACACATCCAGGTGCCTGTTAATGGATGTTATACCGATAAAAGCCAGCTCGAAATACAGAACAGCGAACGGGTTTTGCAGAATATCCTTTCCATTGGCGGAACAAAAGGTTGGTATTATGCCAATTGGCTCTGGAAAATGAGGGGAGCGATAGACAAGTTGGCCGGTGGAGTCGGTTTGCGACGGGGAAGGAAAAACCCGACTGAACTGATGGTTGGCGATTCCCTCGACTTCTGGCGCGTGATCATGGTCAGCAGGGAAGAAAAAAGGCTTCTTCTTTACGCAGAGATGAAACTTCCTGGTGAGGCCTGGCTTGAGTTCAGGATCATCAACGACAAAATATTGACCCAGACTGCAACATTCAGGCCATTAGGTGTTTGGGGCAGGTTATACTGGTTTTCTGTATTGCCTTTTCATGGGTTCATCTTTCCCGGCATGATCCAGAAAATCGCAAAGAGTTAATTTATTTGCAATTCAATTATTTACAATTCCAATTATGAAATCATTAAAATACATCCCTTCACTTTTAATCTGCCTTCTGATCCCGTTAACGATTGGCGGCTTGTCAGGATTTTTCACTTCATCCGCAATCAGCACCTGGTACGTCACATTGAACAAACCATCGTTTAATCCACCCAATTTTATTTTTGCCCCAGTCTGGACGACGCTTTTCACGTTAATGGGAATTTCGTTGTTTGTGATCTGGAACTCTGCGAAAGGGTTCAGGCGCAACAATGCCCTGCTTATATTTGCGGTTCAGATCGTCTTGAATTTTATCTGGAGTTTTTTATTTTTCAATTTTGAAAGTCCTGGATTGGCATTGATCGAAATTACCATGTTATGGTGCAGTATTTTGATGATGATCATCTACTTCGGCCGCGTCAGTAGGCTTGCCGCAGCCCTGCAAGTTCCCTATTTGCTTTGGGTTTCGTTTGCCTCCATCCTCAACACAGCCATCTGGCACTTAAATTGATCCATCATGCCAGTCTATACATTGCATCAAACCCTAAGGATACCTTCCACACTTGAAAAAGTCTGGGATTTTATTGCTGCTCCAGGTAACCTAAAAAAAATCACCCCTCCTTATATGGGTTTCGATATCACCACAAAAGGGCTGCCCTCGAAGATGTACCCGGGAATGATTATCCATTATAAGGTAAGTCCTGTTTTTGGGATCCAAACCACATGGGTTACAGAAATCACCCAGGTTAGCGATTTAAAATATTTCGTTGATGAACAGCGTGTTGGACCATACCGGATGTGGCATCACCAGCATTTTATCGAACAGATTGATGGAGGGGTATTAATGACAGACATAGTCGATTATCAGCCACCACTTGGTTTTTTAGGTGCGTTGGCAAATTGGTTGATTATTCAAAGAAAGCTCAGGGAGATTTTTGATTTCAGGACCATGAAGGTCGAAGAACATTTCGGAAAATTTAATAGTATATGAAACAAATTAATTATGTCATTCTATTGATTATCAATTTTATAATAATGATAATTAATCCATCGGATGCACAACCTGCCGGTCATGCCACAAATCTGTCCTATCAATATGAAAAGCCATCTGACTGGACAATCAGGGTGCTCTCCTACAATGTCCGAAACTGCTTGGGCATGGATGGAAAAACAGATTACAGCCGTGTTTCAGGTGTTATTCAGTCGATCCATCCAGATGTTGTGGCCTTGCAGGAACTCGACAGCGTGACCACCCGCAGCAATGGCACCGATGTTTTAAAAGTTCTTGCCAACAACTGTGTGATGTATGGTACTTATGGCGCTTCAATTCCTTACCGGGGAGGAAAATACGGGATTGGGATTCTTTCGTCTGAGAAACCATTGAGATCATCATTCATTCCCTTACCGGGAAGGGAGGAGAAAAGAGGTCTGCTGATCGCAGAATTTAAAAATTATGTCCTATTTTGTTCCCATTTTTCACTCACTGAAGCTGATAGACAAACTTCCGTTCAACTGATCGACCAAAAAGCAAAGGAATACCAAAAGCGGGTAATCTTTGCCGGAGACCTGAACACAAAACCAGAGTCGGATGCAATTAATGCGTTATCAAATAGTTGGATTAATCTCAGTGGTATAAATCCTACCTTCCCTTCAAATGGCCCAAAAGAGTGCATCGATTATATTTTTGGCTTAAACTGTTGTAGCCTGACCTACCAGGTCATAAAGCATATTGTTGTACCGGAGCCTATGGCATCAGACCATTGTCCCATCTTCGTTGACCTTGATTTGAAATAGCCATTATTTGCCTCTCCTAACAATTCTTAATATGAGGGACGACTTGTTTTCCTGGCAAAAGTATCCGTTTGCCAAAAAAATAAATGGTCAATGAAAAAATTGTGCGGCAGCACAATTTTTATGTAATAATTTATACAACTTCGTGACATATTTTAAAACCATTTTCAAATGTTTTTAGAGAGAGTTCACGAAGGCAAAAATGATATTGGTAGGTGGATCGCAATGATTGTTATTCTGGTCATTGTCACGCAATTGGTTGGAGGAATTCCACTTGCGATCACAATTTTCATGAATATGTCAGCTAACCCTGATTTGGAACCCAATCCTGATAATCCCTTCGATTTAACGGCTTATGGGATCAATTCGCTTGAAGGGTTTACGTTAATGATCATCCCATTTGTGCTTGGGTTAATTGCCTTGCTCCTTCTAATAAAACCAATTCACGAAAGGCCAATGCTTTCTGTGGTCACTGGTCATCTCAGCTTTCGTTGGAAAAGGTTCTTTTGGGGTGCGGGTGTTTGGCTTTTACTCCTCTCAGTTTATGCAGTTATCGCGACAATCACAGGTATCCAGAAAATTGAATTGCAGTTTAGCCAGGATACTTTTTTTTCATTGATCATTTTGTCGCTTATCCTTATCCCTTTCCAGACTGGATTTGAGGAACTCCTTTTCAGGGGATACCTGATGCAAGGATTTGGCTTATTGTTCAAATACAGGTGGGCGACATTACTTATAACATCATTGTTGTTTGGTGGCCTGCATTATTTTAACCCCGAAGTGACCGAATTTGGAGCATGGATTACAATGCCCCAGTACATTTGGTTCGGTATATTCTTTGGAATTTGCGCCCTGATGGATGGTGGCCTTGAGTTGTCATGGGGAATCCATTCGATCAACAATATCTTTTTGTCTGTGGTTTTTACCCAGGATTCGAGTGCCTTGCAAACGCCCGCACTTTATAAGATCACCGATTTTAACCCAACGGTCGATCTTGTTGTATTGCTTGTACTGACGTTGATTTTTATGCTTTTTGCTAGCCGACAGTTTGGATGGGATTCCTGGAGTTATCTTTTGGCAAAAATCGATCCACCTGAAAACTTGGATGATGAGGAAGCTGATTTCCCGGCAGAGTATGATGAATATGAAAATGACGATGAATAGACGAATAATCACTTAACTTGCATTTATAATGGAATTATTTTCAGCTAAAGATGTTTCAAAATCGTATGCCAATCATCAGGCATTGACAAAAGTTTCGATTTCGGTCGAGCAGGGCTCGATATTCGGATTGCTGGGACCAAACGGTGCCGGCAAGACAACTTTGATCCGTATTATCAACCAGATTACAGCGCCAGACAGTGGATCGGTTTGGCTCAACGGCCAACCGTTAAAAGCCGATGATGTCTATAAAATTGGCTATTTGCCCGAAGAGCGGGGCTTGTACAAAAAGATGAAGGTTGGTGAGCAGGCTCTTTACCTCGGCCAGTTAAAAGGGCTGACACGTCGCGATGCGATGAAGGAACTAAAGGTCTGGTTCGAGAAATTTGAAATTACGGCATGGTGGGACAAAAAAGCCATGGAGCTTTCGAAAGGGATGCAACAAAAGGTGCAGTTTATCTGTGCAGTACTCCACAAACCAAGTTTGCTGATCTTTGATGAACCTTTCAGTGGATTCGACCCCATCAACGTCGATATCATTACCCGTGAAATATTGAAAATGAGGGACAATGGTTCAACAATTATTTTTTCGACACACAATATGGAGTCGGTAGAACAACTCTGTGACCATATCGCCTTGATTGACAAATCGAAAAAGATACTTGATGGTCCAACACAGAGTATTAGGGAGAAATACAAATCAAACATCTATGACATTAGCTATCGCGGAGCTTTTGACTTTCAGAATCACGAATTGGCCAGAAAGTACAATATACTTAGTGACCACAAAAATGGGGATGTCAACAAATTGAGCATCCAGTACAATGAAGGGAGCAATTCAAGGGAACTTATCCGCGATTTGGTTGACAATGTCGAAATTGTTGCATTCAATGAAGTCATCCCAAGTATGAATGAAGTGTTCATTAAAGTAGTCAAACAAAATTCTTAATATAACCTTATCATGCATAAAATTATACTGATCCTCAAAAGAGAATATAGCACCCGGGTCCAAAAGAAATCATTTATTGTACTTACACTGCTCATGCCGATTTTAATGTCTGCGTTGTTTATCCTTCCAGCCTATTTTGTCTCAATGGATGATAAAGAGACCCGTACAATTGCTGTTTACGATGGTTCTGCCCTTTTTCTTGGAAGAATAGAAAGCTCAGAATTTACCAAGTTCAGGTTTGTTCCGAAAGAGGAATACCTCAAAGTAAAAGAGGACGTTAAGGGATCCAAATATTACGCATTGTTGGTCATCAACCCCAATTTTGTGACCACCAATACGGTACAGGTCGTCTCAGGAAGCAATGTCCCTTTCGACCTCAAATCCCAGATCAAGGACAAAATCCAGTCGGTGATCGAAAAGGACAAAATGGCCGAGGTTATAAAACAAACAGCGATCCCCGACCTTGAAAAAAGGATCGAAGCGACACACACGCGCATAAATATCGAAACAATAAAAATGGGAGATGGCGGAGTTGCCAAGAAAAGTTCCACCGAAATCGGGATGGTCCTTGGCTATATCTTTGGTTTTATGATCTATATGTTCATCTTTATCTATGGCGGTATGGTCATGCAAGGTGTGATGGAAGAGAAACAGAGCCGGATCGTGGAGGTGATCATATCCAGTGTCAAACCATTTCAATTGATGATGGGGAAGATCGTTGGGATAGCCCTTGTCGGGTTGACCCAGTTTGCAATCTGGGTATTCCTTGGATTTGTAATTATTTCTGCCACAAAGAGTTTTTATCACAGTCCGGTACAGGCCCAGCAAGTTCAGGATGTTATGGCCCAAAGTCAGGATGTTGCACAGCAAGTAACTCCTCAGCAGGTAGATCAGATGCAGGAGATGTTTTCAATGATCGGCACCATTAATTTCCCATTGATCATTGCTTGCTTCCTGTTTTTCTTTATTGGTGGTTATCTCCTTTACAGTTCGATGTTTGCCGCTGTTGGCTCTGCCATAGATACACAGGAAGATGCCCAACAGTTTATGCTTCCGATCATGTTGCCAATTATCCTTTCGATCATGGTAATGATGAGCGCGATCAAAAGCCCCGAAGGGCCGGTTGCTTTTTGGTTCAGCATCATTCCGTTCACATCGCCGGTTGTGATGATGGCCCGAATACCGTTCGGTGTTCCAGCCTGGCAATTGGCACTCTCAATGGTTCTGATGGTCATTACTTTCGTTGGAATGGTTTGGGTGGCAGGGAAAATCTATCGCACCGGTATTTTGATGTACGGGAAAAAACCTTCGTGGAAAGAGATTGGGAAATGGTTGATGTACAAGTCGTAATAAATTTAGAAATGAATTGAAATACAGGGAAATAGATTGAAATATTTAGAAATGTATTGAAATATTTAGAAATATTGAGATAATGTTCAGATTGGAAAGGGCGGGTAATTTATTAGAGTTGCCTGCCCTTTTTATTGAAGGATCTTGCCAGACTGATCAAAATATCATTTTTTCACCTTCTCCATTAATGCGGTATTGTTGATGCCCAGGATAAAATATGGGTTTTTGGATCCTTTTCGCTTCATCACCAACCAAAATGGTTTGTTCAGTTCAAGGTGCCTGGGCCGTGGTTCATTCGGATCGAAAGAAACGGCTACAGGCACAATCGCACCTTCGTTTTCTACTTTGGCACCCTTTTCATCCATCGTAAACCTCATGTTCTCGAACATCTGCCCAATAACATAGTCTCCAAAACCTTCATTTGCCAATTGTTTGCCAATCAGTTCTTTATAATCCCTGTGATAATCAAGGTTTAATTTTGGTGCGGCAAAATTATCCATCCTTTCCATATAATCAGGATACTTATCGATGTTCTGGTCAATTTCTGCTACCACCATTTCCGGATCATTCATATCGTAACCTTTGGCCAGTATCAGCTGGTCGCTATCGTCCTTGAGTTTCAGACTGACAATAAAACGCTCATCACTAGTATATTGTATAATTCTTACATTTTCCCTCTCCTCGTGTTTCCAGGCATAGAATCCCGCAACTGGCGTTCCTTCAAATGTCGTTTCAGTTTTTGTAAATGGGATTGGATAGAACACCTGTTTTGAAAAGTAAGCATAGGCAATGATGTCCCTGTCAACAAAATTACCAGTTAAAGCGGCGAAGCTTTTGGATGGGAATTTTTTCCTGGTTTCCTTGTTGATGGCATCAACCGTTTTCTGGCCAAAACCGCTTTTGATGTAGTAGCTGTACAAATCCAGATCATTTTTTGTGAAAAGTGAGTTGTTGAACTGGTTCACCATAACAAGGGTCGTAGGATCCGCCGTTTCGAATTTTATCTTGTCTTTGATCAGGTTGTTGGTTAGCTCGTTCCATGCCAGGTTCATCGCTCCTCCCCAAACATAGTTTCCGTCAATGTAACTTCCTGTGTAATTGAATAAACCACTCTTCTCAGTTTTGCTCTCTGGAACAACATTCTGGCTCCTGACAGGTTGGTTGAAAACCAAAACCAGTAAAACTGAAATTACCTTATACAATTTTGATGTGCCCATTTGTATAAATTGAATTTTTAATGCCCTGATATATAATATTTTCCATTGTTGAAAGGAAACGCTATCTATATTACGTTATGAACTATAAAATGTTTCATACGTATCAAATTCCCAGGAAAATTAACCTTTAGGCCAAGTGACTTGCTGAGTAAGCAGGGTATCAACACTCACCTGGTCACTAAGCCAAACTCGAACCGTTAAATGGGAACAGTGGTTAAAGCAGTATATAAAATTACAGCCTCAGGAACACCTTTGTTTTGCACTTCACTAAATACCAATATAATACGAATAAGGTAAATAAGGTTGGATTATCTCATCGACATCAAGCTATTAAGGTAAAAAAAAAGGATAAATAAGGTCTGATTTGTTGTAAAACCATATTTCACCTTCATTTTCAACCTCATACTAAAGTCATTATTCAAAAAACAAATCAATCTTGCAAATTCCCCTCCTTTGAGGGGTGGCGAAGCTGGGGTGGTTGGTACAAATCTACGTTTAATCAATTGTTTGGTAAATACTGTTAAAAATGACAAACCTTATTTTACATTTTTTTTCAACCTTAATAGCCACGGATTGAACTCCCAACCAAAACCTTATTTACCTTATTTATAATAAGATACGCCTTACATTTGGTGCATTTCTACATTTTGTCGCATTGCCCATTTTATTGTGAGGCCTCCTTTTATCTGGTACAGCTCGTTTCTTGCCAAACAAAGCAAACTGTTGCAGTCCACCATCTTGAAAACAACATACACAAAAACGTACCGAAACATGTTCCTTGTTTCCTGGTACACTCAATCCTTCACACACCTGACTGACATCCCACGTGGCTTAACGGAACGATAGTAGCGGCCAACATTTGCATCAGTGTAGTAGAGTGTTCGGTACCATGCATCACCAGGTCCTACAGCAGTATTGGACCAAAAGTAACTGGAATTAACTATTCCATTGAACGTACCGTCGCCGTAGTCGCGGTAGCCACCTGGAAGTGCTGTAAATCCACTGCTGTTGGTGCTGGCATTTGGGTCTGGCCAATATATTGTGCCAGTTTGTTTTAGTTTTCCCCCTGCACCAGTTTGGCCACCAAGGAAATCTGTTAGTGTCGTCCATTCGGCATCAGAGGGTACATGCCATCCGGCAGGGGCTATGTTGCGGCCATCGGCCACCGCATACCAATTGTACAAAGCCCCATATGTTTCTTTGTATGTGGCAGCATCGTTGTTGTACCAGCAGTAAGCTCCCATTGAAAAAGCCGCCCAATTGGCATTGTCGGTTACATTGGTTATTGGGTTGCCATTGCAGTATTTGGTGGTTTTGAGGTTCTCGACCATCCAGGTTTGAGTGCCTATTGTAACTGTATGGTAAACATTTCCATCGATGTCTGTTACAGTGCCATCACAGGCCAATGTTGTTTGGGTCAGGGTCAAAGGTTGCGAATATCCGCAGCCATTGTAAGCCCAAACATACCGGGTGTAGGTCGTGTTGCAGGCCAGACCGGTTTCGGTTTTCGTGGTCACCGTATCCATTTCCATTGCAGTGCTATAATCGTTGGTAGTGTTCCCCTTGTATCCAGTTGCGTAAGGTACCCCTTTCCAGTCCCAAATGATACTACTGGTGGATGGCGTATTTGTTGCCATTACCGGGGCTGATGGTGGAAAACAATTGAAATTCAATGAGTTCCAGTTGCCGTTCATAAAAGTTGACAAGACGCCCTTGCCATCCATACGGCAATCGGTGCAGAATACAATTAGCCCATCGGCAGGGTTGGGGATTGCGTTCATCTCCGCTCGGGTCATTCTGGGCGGCAGGAACCCTTTGTTGTTCGACTTTACATCGAGCAATGCCGAATTGTTTGGGCTGCTGCCATCAACATTTATGGCAACCTGTGAAAAAAGCAATGAGCCTTTAATTAACAGGAGTAAGGTAAATAAACTGATTTTTTTCATGTTACAACAGTTTTGTATGTTCATTTTCGTTCAATATTTTCACCGCACAATTAATTGTGTACACACCGTACTGAGAACCCGTAGGTATTATCATAGGCTCCTGAATTGATTTGCCCGTCAAACAAGAACCATCCGATTGATTGTTTTTTAATGATGTCAAATGTAGTTGTTGTCCAGAAATAAGCCTGTATCCCAGCATTTTCATTTGAGTCGCTATCATAGAATCCCCCATCAGAAAAATACCGGTAACCACCCGGATAGGCAGTAAACTGGGTGGTATTGGTTCCATAACTGGGTAACCAATCGTTAGGACCTGAAGCCATTAACTTGTATCCATCTTTAAGGTTATTGCCTAGGAAGGCTCGTAAGGTTGCCCAGTCTGCATCTGTTGCCACATGATATCCCTCAGGCGCAATGTTTCGTGGATCAGTAACGGCATAAAAGTTATAAAGTGCCCCCATTTTATCTTTCCTTGTAATATCGTTATTGTACCAACAATAAGCCCCCGAACTGGCATTTTTCCAATCTCCCTGCAGGGTAATGTTTTCAATTGGTTCACCATTCCTGTATTTTGTGGTTTTAAGGTTACCGACCAACCAGGTTTGTGTTCCGATTACCAATTCCTGATAAATATTGCCATCAGCATCACTTACGTCACTGGGTACACCAGCCAACGTTGTAAATGACACTTGGTTGCCATAGGATGTACCAGTGGCGTTGACTGCATACGCCCTCACAAAATATTGGGTTCCCATCATTAGGGGAGCGATTGAACTTGAATAAACACCTTTTCCGGGTCCATCTTCTGTTCTTGAATCATTAAAAGTAGGATTTTCTTTCGTGCTCCAGCAAGCACCCCTTAATGTTATCGTTGCACCGCCATCATCAACGATGTTGCCACCGCCACTTGCATGATCATTGGAAATATTTGTGATTGCGGTTGTAGTGAGTGCCGGGTAACCATTTGTTTGTATGGTGACTTGATTGCCATAACCGGTTTTGCCTGCGGTGTTTGTCGCATATGCCCTGACATAATAGGTTGTTCCAGGATTCAAAAGTGTTACATCACTTGTGAAAACACCAGTGCCAGCTCCATCAAATGTTCTTGTATTCCCGACAGTTGGATTTGCATTGATGCTCCAGCAAACCCCTCTTACCGTAATTGGCGTCCCCCCATCATAGGTTATATTTCCTCCACTGGTTGCCGTCGTACTTTTAGTATTTGAAATAGCCGTTGTCGAAAGTGCAGGGATATCAGACTTTGTTGTAAAAGAGACTTGATCTCCGTAACCTGTAACTGAAGGCCAACTTGTGGCATAAGCCTTAGCATAATAAAGGGTATTTGGTAAAAGCCCGGAAAGTGAACTCGCAAATATTCCATTCCCTGTTCCGTCAGAGGTTTTGGAATCAGCTATTGACGGTCCGGAGGAGGTACTATAGCAAATACCCCTTTGAGAGATGTTGTCACCGCCATTGTCAGTGACTTCTCCTCCACCATTTGCTGTATAGGGTGTATCAGACAAGATGCCATTGGTTTTGACAGTGGGCGTATTGGGCCATGTAGTCAAAAGTTGGTCAGGACCGTAAACAGTGCCGGCACTATTTGTTGCATAAATCCTGATATGATAGGTTGTAATGGCATTCAATCCGGTGAGGATTGAAGTAAATGAACCAGTACCTGATCCAGCTACAGTCCTGGTCCCCAAAATATCCGGATTGGCAGCTAAACCATAGCAAACGCCATGTGCAGTTACAGCCGAACCACCATCAGTTAATACCTCATAGGATATAGACAAGGAGGAAGTGGACAATGAACTTGCAATACCCGGCCATAAAGAAGCTAAATCGGAAAGGGTAGTGAAAGAAAGCTGGGTCCCGTAAGCAGTACCGTTTGCATTGGTCGCATAAGCCTTTATATAATAGGTCATACTTGGAACCAATCCAGTCATCAAACTTGTGAAAGAACCAGTGCCGCTGCCATCGCTTGTTTTTGAATTGCCTGTTGTCGGATTCTGGGAAGTGCTCCAGCAAACACCACGGGCAATTACTGCAGAACCGCCGTCCTTTGAAATATCTCCGCCGCTGGTTGCAGTTGTTGATTCAATGGCTGAAGCAGAGGTTGTAGAAAGTATTGGTATTGAACATGTTAATGTAGTTTGGCTCAAGGTCAACGGCGTTGAAATTCCACAAGCATTGTACGCCCAGACATACCTGGTGTAAGCGGTGTTGCAGGCAAGGCCGGTTTCGGTCTTTGTGGTCACCGTATCCATCGGAAATGCAGACGCATAATCGTTAGTCAAATTCCATTTATATCCTATTGCATAAGGTACTCCTTTCCAGTCCCAAACGATTCCCGCCGATGAAGGGATTTGTGTTTGTAGGATCGGTGTCATCGGAGGATAACAATTGACTTTCAATGCGTTCCAATTGCCGTCGATAAATATTGCCATAACCCCCTTGCCATCCGTTCTGCAGTCGGTGCAATAAATGATCAATCCATCGGCCGGATTGGGAATTGCGTTCATCTCCGCATGGGTCATACGGGGAGGTAGGAACCCTTTGTTGTTCGACTTTACATCGAGCATTGCCGAATTGTTTGGGCTACTGCCATCTATGTTTATGGCAACCTGAGAAAAGAGCAAGTTGCTCTTAATCAAGAGGAATAAGACGAACAGGTAAGTCTTGATTCTCATTTCGGGTAAATTAAAAATAAATACTTCAGGGAATTTGTCCAAAACTACAAATAAATATTTGATAGCAAAAGAAATAGGATTTTTGTGGCGAAAATAATTAAGACCTGATTTGAATTTTACATTTGATCCGAAACCTCGAATGTTGATCGCAGTAAAAGTTTGATTTTTAAAAATAGGTTTTCAAAACAATATATATTTGTATTTAAATGAATAACAAACTATTACAGTTTTATGAACAGCTTACAACCAACGTAATGAAACCACTAATCCCTTATGCAACGAACTGATGCACCCATAGGCATATAATATAGATAAGGGTAAATATTTGGCCAGTCTAAAACGATTTGTATGCACCAACTTTTGAGTCCGTCGCCAGCACATCTCCACCAGACACAGGTACTGCCTATTCCGTCGAAACTTCCATTCATGAAGCTGCGGCTACCTCCTGGAAGGGCAGTAAAACCACCGCTGTTGGATGCCCAATTGTTTGGACTCAACCAATGAGTTGTGCCAGTCTCTTTTAATTTACCTCCGGCAATACTTTCGCCACCAAGAAAAGTTATTAAGGTTGACCATTCCAAATCTTTGGCTACATGCCAGCCAGCTGGTGCAATGTTGCGGCTGTCGTTAACAGCGTACCAATTGTACAAAGCGCCATAAGTAGCCTTGTAGGTGGTAGTAATATCGTTATTGTACCAACAATATGCACCAGTTTGTAAAGCCGTCCAACTGGTATTATCTGTTACATTGGGAATCGGGTCACCATTCCGATATTTCGTGGTCTTCAGGTTTTCTAGCATCCAAACCTGTGTACCTATTGTAACAAGATGATATACATTGCCGTCAATGTCAGTAACAATTCCAGGAGTAAATTGAATTTCATTACCATATGCCGTTGCGATACTATTGGTGGCATAGGCCCTCAAGTAATAGGCGGTTCCCGATGTAAGTCCTGAAATATTACTTGTATAAGCACCTGTACCTGTTCCTTCGAAGGTTTTACTATTTGAAACAGTAGGATTTGTTGTTGTTGCCCAGCATATCCCCTTTCCTGTAATTGGTGAACCCCCATCGCTTACAATGTTACCACCACTGGTGGCCGTAGTATTGGCAACGGCAGAGACGGATGTTGTTGTCAATACAGGCGCTTCGGCAAGAGTTGTAAATGTTTCCTGTCCACCGTAGGAAGTAGCGATGCTGTTGGTGGAATATGCCCTTATGTAATAGGTTGTTACTCGTGTCAGCCCTGTAATGTTGCTTGTAAATGTTCCGGGGCCTTCTCCACTTGTGGTTTTTGAATTTGCTACTGTAGGAGTCTGAATGGTGGCCCAGCAGACACCACGTTCTGTTATGGCCGATCCACCATCACTTGTAATGTTTCCGCCACTTAATGCTGTCGATGAGGTAATTCCAGATGTCGGATTGGTTGTGAGTACTGGTGCAACCGCAGTAGTTGTAAATGTTTCTTGATTTCCATAAGCTGTTCCAATACTATTGATTGCATAAGCCCTGATAAAATAAGTTGTACCTGGAGTTAAGCCAGTCATCTGATTTGTAAAAATGCCAGTTGCGCCAATATTTTTTGTTTTAAAATTTGCAACCGTTGGGTTTTGGGTAGTAGCCCAACAAATGCCACGTTCTGAAATGGCAGATCCGCTATCGCTAGTAATATTTCCGCCACTTGTTGCTGATATTGAGTTGATAGCAAAGGCGGCTACAGTAGTAATCACTGGCACACCTGCTGCTGTTGTCAATGTTACCTGATTACCATAAGTAGTTCCGACACTATTTACTGCATAACCCTTTACATAATAGGTCGTACCAGGAAGCAAACCCGTTATGTTGCTGGTAAATGTTCCTGCTCCTGAACCATCAGTAGTCTTGGAATTGGATGTGGTCGGGTTTTGGGCAGTTGCCCAACACACGCCACGAACAGTTACCGCAGTACCTCCATCATTTGTAATATTCCCACCACTGGTTGCAGTCGTTGAAGTGATGGAAGATGCTGTTGATGTAGAAAGGGTAGATGCGGTACAAGCCAAAGTGGTTTGGGTTAGCGTTAAGGGCAATGAATTTCCACAGGTATTGTAGGCCCACACATACCGTATGTACGAGGTGCCGCAAGTCAGCCCGGTTTCGGTCTTTGTGGTCACTGTATCCATTTGCATTGCAGTATTGTAATCGTTTGAAAAGTTCCATTTATACCCGATTGCATAAGGTACTACTTTCCAGTCCCAGATGATACCCGCCAACAATGGTACATTAGTTGTTATTATCGGAGTCTTAGGAACAAAACAATTGACGGTTAAAAAGTTCCAGTTGTCAACCATAAAAGCAGCCAAAACGCCTTTACCATCAGGACGGCAATCAGTGCAATAAATCATGAGCCCATCGGCAGGATTGGGAATTGCCCTCATCTCAGCTTCGGTCATCCGTGGTAGTAGTAACCCTTTGTTGTTCGACTTTACATCGAGCATAGCCGAATTGTTTGGATTGCTGCCATCTGAGTTAATGGCCACCTGTGAGAATGATAAATTGAAGTTAATCAGCAGAATAAAGATAGTAATAAGATATTTTTCCATTCTGATACGGTCTTATGTGGTCGTTTTTTTGGTAAAAAAAAGATCAATTTTTTTATGAAATAGTAAAGGCTTCACTCCCGGTGAAGCTTTTACTAAAAATATAACGTAGTGTGGTTTTACCGACCTCCTTTAAACATTACTTTTCTCGTTTCACCGTTCATCTTGATCAGGTAAACACCTGGTGCTACACGATGGCCTGAACTATTGGTCCCGTTCCATTTTAAGAACAATTCGCCGGTATTTGTCCCTTTATAAAGTTGCTTGATTTCTTGTCCGTTAAGATTGTAGATCGCTACCGAAATATCGATGGTCGCAGAATTCTGAATGTAAACCGTCATATCGTTCACAAAAGGATTGGGGTAACAGTAGAATTGATCCGAACCATCTTTAATCAGTTTGTCTTGCAGTTCACTTGCAGATACCTTTACGAACAACGACCCATTCTTTTCAAATATTTCGCTTCCGGCAACTTTTTCCATGTCCAGATTGTACAATTGGTTGCCCCTGTACAATTGAAGTATGACCGGATGGCCTGAAATAAAACCATTTACATCTGCACTTAATCCGTCATTGCTTGAGGTGGTTATACTGATGGTCCCATCCAACAATTGGTCAGTCCCAAGAGTAGCCGCACCAACACAATTTTGACCATCAAAAATACCGATTTGGTCACCGGCCTTTAAACCGGAGGATTTCAAATCGACAAGGCTGATGTTCATGTGGTCGATTCCGTTTCCTTCAAATATCTTCACAAAGTGTGCTGATGCCAAAACCTCAGGAATAAGAACAGCCGATTTCGTTCCACTTGCAGGAATTGTAAGGGTGACTGCAGCCGATACATTTACTTTGTAGCCTTTATTCGGGGTGAAATTGCCGATGTTGTTCCTCCATCCTCCAAAAGTGCCATAATTTTCGATGGTCTTTCCGGCTTCATCCATCACCTTAACCAGTTTTCCGGCATCAATAAGTGGTTGCACCACAGACTTGGCGTCCTGCAATAACGAACTTGGGTAAGAAATAATATTCCAACCAGTGCTGAGAGGGATATCCAAAGGAAGTGGAACAGGGCTACCTTCCAATAAAAGTGTTGAATTGGCATTCACATTTACCTTATATCCTTCTGTTTGGAGTAGGATGCCTATGTTGTTTTTCCAACCTCCAAAAACGCCGGTATTCTCAAGTGTTTTGCCCGATTCGTCCATCACTTTGATCAGTTTTCCAGCGGTTATCATCGTTTGGAAAATATCTTTCATATTAAGGTTGGTCGGAATAACATTAGAAGAAAAAATATTCCAGCCCAGACTTAATGCAATTGATTGACCGTAAAGGCCAAGTCCCGAAAATATTCCGAAAGTTGTGGCTCCTGTGGCAGTAAGTTGGTGCAGTACGGCATTCGCAGGATCGAAAACGATCGAAGGGAGAGGATAGACCAAAGTCCCCTTTATGCTGCTCTCCGCGCCATTCACATCAGCAGATACATATTGAAAAAGGGCATTGTACACGGCAGATGCAATCCCACTCTGTGAAATTGTCCAGTATCGGTTCAGATAATTACCAGATAAACCTGCATACGTAGAATTTGAAAGTTTAACACCTACATAGTTGCCCTGGGAGAAGGTACCACCAGTAAAGTTGAGTGTAACAGGGGTGTACTCTACTGTCCCTGAGTTATCTCCGACAGGGAAAAGGAAACTTCCAGTTCCCGCATAGCTTTTCCGTAATTCACCTGAACCTGTCGCAATTATCATCGCTGTTGCAGAAGGTGATCCAACGATTTGGGCTGCACTGCCAAGCGTGAGATGGCCTACACCAAGCCTTATATGACCATTTAGAAGTTTAAGACCAGAACTTATGCCAGTGTTCCCCGTAAGATCAATCCCCATAGAATTGTTAATTGTAATACTCCCTATAGAATTCGACCCGGAAAATGTTTGGGGGGCAATTCCTGAAAATTCAACGGAGCCATTGCCGAGGTCGCCAGAGGGATTTTGGTTGGTAAGGTTTTGTTTTAAAACAAGCGAGCCTTCAACATTAAGTATTGCCCCGTTTGAAATAACAAAATCCTGATTCGAGATAAAAACAGTTCCTGCACTGATTTTTAGGCTGGTTCCATTCGACACAACAACTTGTGAATAGGTCGTTGAAGGATAAAAACTGACAATAACCGTTAATATTAACAGGATTGTCATTAATCTAAATTGAGATGTTATTTTACTCATGGCTTACAAGGTATGTAAGTAAAGATATTTGGTATTTAAGGCAAATGTAATTATTTTTGAACATGTTGCTATCAGGTAGGATTATTTTTATTTAGAATACTGAAAACATTTTTTTCTAACTTGCGCCAAATATCAATTTAGGAAGATTATGAACCGATATGCAGTCATTGACATAGGTACCAATACCTGTAATCTACTAATTGCCAATGCGTTGAAAAATGGTGCTTTTTCTCCGGTTTATGACCGTAAATTGCCTGTAAAGCTTGGACGGGGAGGGATACACAAAAAGATACTGCTTCCAGATGCAATTGAACGTGGACTGATTGCACTTTTACGACATGCGGTTACAATCAGTTGTTACAATGTAGAAAAAGTTAAAGTTGTGGGAACATCAGCTATAAGGGGCGCAGCAAATAAAGGTGAATTTCTTGCTAAAGTGAAACATTTATTAGGTTGGGACATTGAAATTTTAGATGGGGAACTGGAAGCGGAATTAATTTTTAAAGGAGTACAATTATCATTGCCTGAAGGGATCGGGAAATATCTCATAATTGATATCGGTGGTGGAAGCAGTGAGTTTATATTGGCACTCAATAACCAGATCATCTGGAAAAATAGTTTTAACATTGGCATAGCACGTGTTTTGGAGATGTTTCCTGTTTCTGATCCGATTGCGCCTGAAGAAATCCGCGCTATTGAAGAATGGTTCGATGAACAATTAAAAGAGTTGTGGCAAATCACGAATGTTCATTCTCCTGAAATACTTGTAGGTTGTTCAGGTGCTTTTGACACTTTTATGGATATTTTTGAAAAGGAGATCCCCGATCTAAAGATCAGGGGTGTTTCAGACTTACCGATAAATGATTTTTTAATGATTCATAACCAATTGATTAACACAAAATTTGAGGCTCGGAGTCAAATGGAAGGAATGGACCTTTCCCGTGTCGAAATGATCGTTATCGCTTCAGTCTTTACAAATTTTATACTTCGAAGACTGGGTATAAAAAGACTGATCCACACACACAATGCACTAAAAGAGGGGGTTATGGACAGATTTATTACAACGGAATTAAAATAAAAATAATGGCTAAGATATTAGTTATTGATGATGAGCGTAGTATAAGGAACACGCTTAAGGATATCCTGGGTTTTGAGGGTTATTCGGTCGAAGTGGCCGAAAACGGGTTGAAGGGTATCGAATTGGTAAAGATTTCCGATTTTGACATTATCCTTTGTGATATCAAGATGCCTGAAATGGATGGCATTGAAGTGCTTGAAAAGATACTTGAATTAAAACCAGAAACTACGGTTGTGATGATTTCTGGACATGGAAATATAGACACTGCTGTGGAGGCCATAAAAAAAGGGGCGTACGATTTCATTGTCAAACCACTGGATTTAAACCGGTTGCTTATCACGATCCGGAATGCAGGCGATAAGACCGTCCTTATTAAGGAAACCAAAGTCTTAAAACAAAAGATCAGCAAACGCTATGAGATAATTGGTGAGTCGTCACAGATTAGGAAAGTCCTTGAGATGACCGATCGTGTCGCACCTACTGAGGCCAGGGTCCTGATTACCGGGGCCAATGGAACCGGAAAAGAGCTGGTAGCCCGTCGTTTACACGAATTATCGACACGTTCGGAAGCCCCGTTTGTAGAAGTCAATTGTGCAGCAATACCAACTGAATTAATTGAGAGTGAACTATTCGGGCACGAAAAAGGAGCTTTTACCTCAGCAATCAAACAACGGAAGGGAAAATTTGAACAATCTGATGGAGGTACTTTATTCCTGGACGAAATCGGGGATATGAGTTTATCAGCGCAATCAAAAGTTCTAAGGGCCCTACAGGAGAGCATTATCACCAGAGTCGGTGGTGATAACCCCATAAAAGTAAATGTCAGGGTCATAGCTGCAACGAACAAAGATCTGTCAGAAGAGATAAAAAACGGCAATTTTCGTGAAGATCTCTATCATCGGTTGAGTGTGATCCTGATCAATATACCTTCTCTCGAAAGCCGAAGGGAAGATATCCCCTTACTTGCCGACCATTTCATTCAACAGATTTGCAGCGAATATGGGCAACCACCAAAAGGCATTGAATCAGAGGCCATTGAGGAGTTAAAGAAACGTACCTGGACAGGAAACATACGTGAGTTTCGTAATGTGATCGAAAGGCTGATCATTTTGTGCGAAAAAACGATCACCCTTCAGGATGTAAATTTATATGCTCCCGGGAGCGAAATTTAGGAACAATGAGTTGGAATGAATATCTTTTTATTCTCTTAATTGACTGGAATTACAGTTTCATTTTTAATTTTTGATGCGGTTGTCATTCATTAAAACACACTTTATATTGTGTTTATTACCATATGTCAATGTTGATAAAATATTTCCATCTTCATAAAGCTCACTTTATCAATATAATAACATTAAATATTTATTAACAATTGTTTATAACCCAGGTTGATACAAGGTTTACACAAATTGTCAAAAATATTTGCATTAGGGGTAATTCCTGCCTTATCTTTGAATCATCAGGTCAGCGATAAAAGGTTACTTTGAAATAGTGGAGACGGGATAAAATTCTTAGCTGAATGGTGGACCGGCTCATTCAAACCTCCGGGTTTGCGCAATGGAAAAGTCAGAGTTTGGAAAGACGAGGAAACTTGGTCATCCAGTTAACCGGAAAAAACGCCAGTCGTTCATTTAAAGGTTGAGTTAAGGACCGGTAAGGGCAAGGACGAAAGTCTGAGACCAGATACGGGGGGCATCGAAGCCGAAATGCAGGTATGCGCCACACAGCAAATGTTCAGATCGTAAGAAAAGGACTATGAGGTGTTCTAAATAACACTCCGTCCGGGAAGGTCAGCCGAGAGGTTAACTGAAGGGACAGCAGGAAGGTAATGCCATAAAAGGCAAAATCTGAAAGCGATGGGTTGCAAAAAAGTAAAACAGAATGCTCAGGCAGGAAGTTAAGTTGAGGCAGCCAACCATAAAAACAGTAGCCTGACGTCAACGCAAAAGCAATTGAACGAAGACGAAATGGGAACAACTCCAAAAGGGTGGTTCCCATTTGTGTTTTATAACCTTACCTAAAAGTTGCTTTCAAGAAATGAATATTGGCTAAAATACTGAATTTAACGTTTTTTTAAGTTTTGGTTCCCGACCATTTCATTCCAAAGCAAAAAAACTTCGTATTTTTGCAAAAATCATAATGCGCGAATAAAATGGAAAATATGCAAATTGAAGTCACGAAAAGGTTGCTGGCTATAGATACCATCAAGATTCAACCCGACACCCCTTTTACCTGGGCTTCAGGGTGGAAAGCTCCTATCTATTGTGACAATCGCAAAGTCCTCTCATTCCCTGACACAAGGACTTTTATCTGCGAACAGTTTGCAAATCTGATCCGTGAAAAATACCCGGAAGCTGAAGCGATTGCAGGCGTAGCAACCGGGGCGATTGCACATGGTGTCCTGGTTGCCGATAAATTGCAGCTTCCATTTATTTATGTCCGTTCCAAGCCTAAAGGACACGGACTTGAAAATCTCATTGAAGGTGATATCCAACCCGGAACAAAGGTTGTGATCATTGAAGATCTTGTTTCGACAGGTGGAAGTTCACTCAGTGCCGCCGAGGCAGTGCGAAATTATGGGGTAGAAGTATTGGGAATGTTGGCTATTTTTTCCTATAATTTTCCGATTGCCGCTAAAAATTTCCAGGACGCACATATTGAACTGACAACTTTGAGCAATTATAATTTGTTACTTAAACTGGCCTACGATTCAGGAGATATTACCGACATTCAGCTCGAAAGCCTCAACAACTGGCGGAAAAGCCCCGAGACATGGGGGAAATGATGTCATCATCGCTAAAATCATAGTGCAATAAAACATCAATGGGAACTGAAAAATACATCAGCGAGGTAAAAATTATCGAAGCACCACATGAACGTGTGTATGACCGTCTTTCGAATCTTGAAAATCTCGAGGAATTTTTTGATCCGAAACGGATCGATGAATTGAAGAAGAACTATCCTGATGCACCGGATATTAAACTCGATAATTTTCGGGCCACTGCTGATGAATGTAGTTTTACGATCAGTCCTGTTGGAAAAGTAGGGGTACAGATCATAGAACGCGAACCTTCTAAACTTATCAAGCTCACAGGTAGTCAAACCATCCCATTTAAGTTTAATTGCTGGATACAACTTCTCCCTTCCGGCCCAACAACCAGTAAAGTGAAAATTACTTTGCATGCCGAATTAAATCCAATGATCAAGATGATGGTTGACAAACACTTAAAAGATGGGGTCAACCGTATTGCAGAAGCCATTACAAAGTTTCCGTATTAATTTCGAACTCAACTTCTTTGAACTGATATTTTCTGATGGATCCAGCTTCTGATTCGATCCGCAATCTCCCATACCTGTCGACCCCAATTATCCGTCCAGTGAAAGTGCCTCCCGCATCTTTATAGATTGCCCATTGATCAGATTGATAGAGCATTGCTATGTAATCGTCATCGATCGAATTAAATTTCAGTGAAATCAGTTGTTGATACCTTCTATCGATTTTATCACACAGTTCAATCAGTATTGTTTCCAGATCATAATCCAATTTGGTAATCTGAGTAAGTGATACAGGATTAGGAGCGTCCGTGATGAATATTTTTTGATTGATATTTAATCCAATACCAACAATGCATGAGGAAATTTTATTGATCCTTACCGAATTTTCGATCAGTATCCCACCAATTTTTCTTGTTCCAACATAAATATCGTTCGGCCATTTAATGGAAACCTGCTGGACTTTCCCATTCAGAAAATCTGTGATTCCCAATGACACCGCTTTGGAAATTTCAAACTGTTGGGCGATTTCCAAAATATCGGGATAAAGGACGATGCTGAAAGTTAAATTTTTGTATGGCTCACTTTCCCATTTGTTTGAGGTTTGCCCCCGACCGTCAACCTGACTGTTTGCCACAAAAACCGTCCCTTCCTGTGGACGATTTGTCAGTAACTGTTCTGCGGCATAGTTATTGGTTGATCCCACTTCCTGGATGCGTTTGATAGATGATCCGATAATTATGTTCATTTTTACAGCAAAAATAATGAGTGTTCAAAGTAAAAACTATTATTTCAAAACATTACCTCACTTCTTATTAATTATTCTTTCAGACAAAAAATTATCTTTGTACTTTAAATTTTCTCTATGGTTAATCCTGCCATGAAAAATGGTCCGGTCAATTTGATAGATGCAATTGTGGAAGGTATTCAACGCAAAAAAGGGCTTGAAATCGTTGATATTGATTTACAGGTGATTAATAATTCAGAATGTGACCATTATATTATTTGTCATGGTACTTCCAATACCCATGTTGATGCAATCGCACATTCCATAGAGGAAACAGTAGAAGAATTAAAGAATGAACCAGTTTGGCATCGTGATGGTTATAACAATGCACAGTGGATATTGCTCGATTATGCAAATATCATGGTACACATTTTTCAGGAACCAATACGAAGGCTTTACGATCTGGAAAGTTTGTGGGCTGACGGTTTAATTTATAATATTGAAGTTGACAATTAATTGATTATGGCTGATATAGATAAAAATAAAAGTAATGGGAGCAACCTCCCTAAAGGAAACAAGAAAAATCCAGGTGGAGTAAAGATCAATCCAAAATTTAATCTTATTTACGTTTACGGGTTTTTGCTGCTTGCATTTTTCGTAATTCAATATATGACATCCGGTGGAGCGCCTGTCGAGACCAGTTGGCAGGAAGTCAGAAATACGATGCTTAAAAACGGGGACATTGATAAAATTGTTGTCGTAAACAAATCACAGGCAGATATTTTTTTGAAAGAGGCATCCTACGAAAAATACAAAAGCAAATTGGATCTTGGAATCGGATCGCCTGCAAAAATTGGCCCCCATTTTTTCTTCACGATCGGTTCGGTCGATGTTTTTGAAAAGAACCTTGAAAGTGCTGTAGCAGAGTTTGGCGAAAAATCCAAAGTCACCCTGACCTATGAACTTCGCCACGATTATTTCACCGAAATTTTGAGTTGGTTATTTCTCCCACTTGTCCTTCTTGGGGTGTGGTTCTGGGTTTTCAGACGGATGAGCAAAGGTGGCGGTGGTGGAGGAAATATTTTCAACGTTGGAAAATCGCAGGCAAAAATATTCGATAAAGAGTCAAGGGTAAGTACTACGTTTAAAGAGGTTGCCGGATTGGCCGAAGCCAAACAGGAAATCGAAGAGATCGTAGAATTCCTTAAAAATCCTGAACGATACACAAAATTGGGAGGAAAAATTCCAAAAGGAGCACTGCTCGTAGGCCCTCCTGGTACAGGTAAAACGTTGTTGGCCAAAGCAGTAGCTGGTGAAGCTGATGTGCCGTTTTTCTCGATGTCCGGATCCGACTTTGTGGAGATGTTCGTTGGTGTCGGAGCTTCGCGTGTTCGTGACCTGTTCAAACAAGCCAAAGAAAAATCCCCTTGTATCGTCTTTATCGACGAAATTGATGCAATCGGTAGGGCGAGAGGAAGAAACCCAAACATGGGATCAAATGACGAGCGCGAAAATACGCTAAATCAATTACTTACTGAAATGGATGGGTTTGACACCAACTCCGGGGTCATCATTTTAGGTGCAACAAACCGTGCCGACATCCTCGACAGGGCCTTAATGCGCGCCGGGCGTTTCGACCGTCAGATCCATGTTGAATTGCCTGATGTTATCGACCGTAAGGAGATCTTTATGGTTCATCTTCGTCCGCTTACTTTGTCGGAAGATGTCAATGTTGGTTTCCTTGCCAAACAAACACCTGGATTTTCGGGTGCCGATATCGCCAATGTGTGTAACGAAGCAGCTTTGATCGCAGCAAGAAAGCAAAAAACAAAGGTTGAAAAGCAGGATTTTCTGGATGCCGTTGACCGGATTGTCGGTGGTTTGGAAAAAAAGAACAAGATCATTACTGCCGACGAGAAGGCGATCATTGCTTATCATGAAGCAGGACATGCCACAGTTAGCTGGTTGCTTGAATATGCCCATCCGCTTGTGAAAGTAACCATTGTTCCTCGTGGTAAGGCTCTTGGGGCTGCTTGGTACCTGCCTGAGGAGCGTCAAATCACAACCAGTGAACAAATGCTCGATGAGATCTGTGCCACTTTGGGTGGAAGGGCCGCCGAAGAACTTGTATTCTCAAAAATTTCATCCGGGGCGCAGAACGACCTTGAAAAAGTGACTAAAACTGCCTATTCAATGGTTTGTTATTTTGGGATGAGCGAAAAAGTCGGGAATGTAAGTTACTACGATTCATCTGGACAGAGTGATTATAGTTTTAACAAGCCATATAGCGAAAAAACTGCTGAATTAATTGATTCAGAGATTAATGAAATAATCAGGACTGCTTTTGCAAGGGCTAAGGAAATTCTTAGAAACAATGCTGAAGGCCATAAGAAACTTGCTGACCTTCTTCTCGAAAGGGAAGTGATTTTTACTGAGGATTTGGAGAATATTTTTGGATTACGTCCGTGGGGCAAGAAAAAGGAAGAAGAAAAGTCTGAAACTCCAGTTGAAGGACAAAAACTTGATTTTGGACCTGAAATAGAAAAAGTATAAGAGCAAGCACCGAACTATGGAAAAAGGCTGGGAAAATATTTACAATGCGACTGAAGAATACCTCATTTTAATGGCCAGGGATCTTCTACAGGATAATGGGATCGAATCTGTTGTGATTAACCATAAAGATTCGGCCTATGTTTGTTGGGGCGAGTATGAGCTTTTTGTCAGGGATGAGAAAAAAGAGGAGGCGGCCATGATTATTGAACAAATTAAAAATAGTTTAAATTGAAAGAGTTGGTTACCAGGTCGATATGGGGATTTTTTTTTGCAGCGTCCCTTACAGGAGCCATCCTGATTGGTTCATATACTTTTGCCGCTCTTTTTTTAGTGCTCTCTGTCTTTGTTCTTTGGGAGTTTTATTCGTTGTGCCATAAAGCAGGTTATTCGCCACAGATTTATCCTGGTCTTGTTGTCGGAAGTTTAATCTTTCTTTTTTCCTATCTGGTTGCAGAAGACTATTTTCCGGCAAAGGCTTTCCTTTATCTGTTACCGTTGATTTATGCGAGTTTTGTTTATGAATTGTACCGCAACAAGAAAAATCCGCTGGTAAATATTGCGCTCACTTTGTTGGGGATCGTCTATGTGACCATCCCCTTTTCTATCCTTAATTTTCTGGCTTTCCCACCATCACACGATGGTCCTATTTATTCCAATGTCATAATTATCAGCCTTTTCCTTTTTGTATGGGCGGGTGATTCTGGTGCTTACCTTTTCGGGGTACGGTTTGGGAAGCACCGTTTGTTTGAACGGATATCACCCAAGAAATCGTGGGAAGGGCTTTTAGGCGGAATTGTAACGGCCCTTTTAATCGCCTGGATACTGACTTATGTCTATCAGTACAGTTTTATTGTTTTGGGTTTACTGGCAATTGTGGTGGTTATTTCGGGAACCCTTGGAGATCTAATTGAGTCCATGTTCAAACGCAGCATAGGAGTCAAAGATTCCGGAAAGTTTATGCCAGGCCACGGCGGTTTGCTCGATCGGTTTGATAGTATCCTTCTTGCCTCTCCGGCAATTTATTTTTTGCTTCAATTTTTTAACTGAAAATTTTTTACTTAGTTTTGTACAAAGGATTAGACTTATGAGAATACACAAAGAAGGGTTTTTGGTTATTGCAGTTGCATTTATACTCTGGTTGATCATTAACGGACTTGTTGCGATGACCGGCGAACTCTATTTTCGCTGTTTTACATTTCTGGCATCCACCCCACTGATGATTTTCGTGATTCGGTTTTTTCGTTATCCCCGGCGTTCAATTAATTTGAGGCCAACCAGTGTTTATTCACCTGCCGATGGTCAGGTTGTTGCAATCGAGGAGACTGTCGAATCGGAATATTTCAATGACCTTCGTTTACAGGTTTCAGTTTTTATGTCTGTAAATAATGTTCATGTTAATTGGATTCCGGTGCCTGGAATCGTTAAATACTTCAAACACCACAATGGCCATTTTATGGCAGCTTACCTTCCCAAATCCTCAACGGATAATGAAAGGGCAACCACAGTGATTGAAATGGCAGACGGAACAGAAATCCTTGTCAGGCAAATAGCCGGTGCTGTAGCGAAAAGGATCATCACTTACCCCAGGGTCAATTCAAAAGTTAGCCAACAAAACGAACTTGGCTTTATCAGGTTTGGATCCCGAGTCGATCTGTTCCTTCCGGTTGGAACAAAGGTCTATGTCGATTTATGTCAATTGGTTACTGGTAGCCAAACTGTGATTGCCGACTTGAAAAATTAATTTTCAAAATAAAAATGATCCGCAAGAACGTTCCAAATTTCATCACTTGTCTGAATATCCTGTCGGGCAGCCTTGCGGTCATATTTGCCTTAAAAGGGCAACTTACAATAGCTGTTGTTCTAATAATAATTGCATCAATTTTTGATTTTTTGGACGGAGTCGCCGCAAGATTGTTAAAGGCTTATTCGCCTATGGGGAAAGAGCTTGATTCATTGGCAGATATGATCTCGTTCGGACTAGCACCAGGAATTTTGATGTTTGTTATGCTGGAATATTCCCTTTTTGGGACCAACGTCCAGGCTGAAAACATCCTTGATTTACCGTTTGGCGAAATTTTACTTTTGTCAGCTTCAATGCTTATTCCGGTTTTTTCTGGCCTTCGGTTGGCAAAATTCAACATCGATACCCGGCAGACTGATTCCTTTATCGGATTGCCAACTCCTGCCAATGCACTTTTTATTACTTCCCTTGCTTTGATTACTGAGCATGGCATTTATGAAAAACTTGATTCATTTATCTTACAACCCATTGTATTATTGATAATTACAATAACACTATCATTTTTGCTGATTTCTGAACTTCCCATGTTTTCGTTGAAGTTTAAAAACCTGACCTGGAAGGACAATCATATCCGGTTTATTTTTCTATCCATCTCCCTGGTTTTGATACTTACATTCAATATCTATGGAATTGCAGCAGCAATTTTAAGTTTTATCCTGATTTCGGTCTTGTTAAAACTGGGAAATTATGAAAAAAAATTTTGAAGACAACGAAGAAGAAAGATGGCGGAACGACCCTGAGAACTATAGATGGGGCATATTCTATTTCAAACCCAGGGATCCAAGGATCATCCTCCCCAAAAGAATAAAGGAGATGGGTTGGACACTAAATTTTGCAAATCCTTATTCCTGGCTTATTATCATCGTTATCATCACTTTTGCTATCCTTTTGGGAAAACTTGGATGATGGAGCTATTTTACTTTTCATATAAACCTTAAATCTATGAATAAGCATTATTCAATCCTGCTATTTGTCTTTTCCCTTCTTACTTCTGGGGTCTCAAATGCACAACAGATAGAAGGCAACTTGTCAAGAAGCATCCGCTCATTTGGTGTCCTGCCCGAAAATTCAGCTAGCCTTAATGAAGCAAACCTTCAAAAAGCAATTGAATGGGCTGCGATATCAGGGGCTGCACTTTTCGTGGAACCAACGGATAAACCTTATGAAGTATTGAGTGGCATAGTACTCAAAAAGAATGTTTCCTTAATTGGTGTGCATGGCCCTGTTCCACGAGGCACGAAACATCCAACATTAAAACAGCCTGTTGGTAGTGTTTTTGCAATTCGAGACAGCTCTTCTGTTTTTATAACAGTTGAAAGCAGCACCCAGATTAAAGGAATTCAATTTTGGTATCCGGAACAAAGCATTAACGAACCGCGAAAAATCATTCCTTATCCTCCAACAATCCAGGTTTCCCAAATCACAGGGACAGAAGGTGTAACCTTGTCGAACCTCACTTTCTATGGGGAGTATCTGGCCATGGATTTCAAGGCAAATCCGCAACATCCCTGCGAATTGATTTTAATCGAGCATTGTTATGGTTATCCTTTGGGTGGGGAATTTATAAGGATTGATTATTGTTATGATATACTACGGATCCTTCATTGCCATGTGAACCCTGCCATCCAGCGGCAACTTGGCGGCCAATATCCAAAAGCTGTGGTTGACGCAGTGATTGCCAGGCAGAAATTTACCTATGCGATCAATCATACCGACAATGCCCAGTTGATCGACCTTTTCACCTTTGGAAGTTATGGAGGGATCAGGCTTGGTTCGGCTACCTACGGTCAGTTGACCAACTTTAATTTTGATTGTGTGACGGTGGGGATCCATAAATCGGGCGACAGTTCCAAAAACCGCAACTGGATGATTGCCCAGGGTTCCATTATTGCCAATACTGGTGCAAAGATTGAAGATGTCCATCCGATCATCATCGATGGTAAAGGGCACACTGCCATCACAAATGTGGAAGCTTTTTCAGGCGGTAATTCTGCATTGACCAACTTTGGCTTATCGTGGGATTATATGACGATTAATGGAAATGACAAATGCACAATTTCAATGTTTGGGTGCAGGATGCGCGATTATAAATCGGACCGACCCATCACGCTAAATAACCCCAATGCCATCTTACAAGCTGAGGGGTGCATTGATAAAAACGAGTTGCCCTTCCGATTCCCGGAAAATAATTAATGTTGTCAACAGAATAATTAAAGGCGGTTTTTCCATTCATCCTTTAAAATCGTCAGTTCAGCGATTAAAAAATACCATTCCTCGGTTTTAACTATTAGTAAAGCCACCTTTTAATAAATTTGCAATAACATTTTTTTGTAATGAAAACCAGTATAAAATTCAACCCCAATTATCGGATGATTGTTAAAACGAAAATTATTGTTATTGTTTTACTGCTTATCTTTATTTGCCAGAGCCGTGGAGCGAACATGACGAATCTATCAGGATTACTTACCATAAGCGGTACGATAAAAGATTCAGAAACCGGTGAATCGCTGATCGGGGCAACCGTTACGATCAGGTCAATCAACAGGGGAACTGCAACAAATATCTACGGATTTTACTCGATCAGCCTGAAACCAGACAATTATACCCTGGAGTATCGGTATATGGGGTATCAGACCATTCAGAAAGAGGTCAACCTTAGCAAGGACATCACCTTGAAAATCGAAATGGTTCCTGAAGAGGGCAAGATTGAAGAAGTGGTGGTTACCGCAGACCGTCCCGAGGCCAATGTGAAAAAAGCGGAGATGAGTATTTCCAAACTCGAGATGAAAACCATCAAGCAGGTTCCGGCACTGATGGGCGAAGTGGATGTGATCAAGGTTATCCAAATGCTCCCTGGTGTGCAATCAACCGCCGAAGGTTCGTCCGGATTTAGTGTCCGGGGTGGAGGAAACGATCAAAACCTGATCCTTCTTGACGAAGCCACTGTTTACAACGCTTCCCATTTGATGGGTTTCTTTTCAGTTTTCAACAACGATGCTGTCCGCGATGTGAAGCTTTACAAGGGCGATATTCCCGCCAATTATGGGGGAAGGCTCTCCTCTGTCCTAGATGTTAGAATGAAAGATGGGAACAACAGAAAATTTGCCGCAACCGGGGGCATTGGGCTAATCTCAAGCAGGTTGACCCTTGAAGGACCGATTGGGAACGAAAAAACTTCTTTTTTATTGGCAGCCAGGCGTACCTATGCTGATATCTTTTTCCCATTGATGTCGGACACAAGTCTGAAGAAAAGCAAATTGTATTTTTACGACCTGAACTTAAAGGTCAACCACCAGATCAACGACAGGAACCGATTGTACCTTTCGGCTTATACAGGCCGTGACCTTTTTGGGCAGAAAGGGAGTTCCGATGCCGGATTTGGCAACCTAACGGGCACCTTAAGATGGAATCATCTGATTACCAATAAGTTGTTTTCAAATCTTTCGGCAATTGTTGCGAAGTACGATTATTCACTGAAAATGAAACAGGGAGGATCGAATTATGTATGGAATTCGGATATGCTTGATTATTCGCTGAAATTGGATTTCAACTATTTTCCAAATCCACAGAACGAAATAAAGTTTGGGGCATCTTCCACATTTCATGATTTCAATCCTGCCGATGCCTATATCGAAGGTGAAACCAGCAGGCTTGGTGTCCCCGTCCCGAAAAACTATGCGCTTGAACATGGCTTGTATATCTCAAACGAACAAAAGATCGGCGAAAAGCTGACCATCAAATATGGGTTGCGTTATAATATCTTCCAGAACATTGGGACAGCTACTGTTTATACCTTTGCAAAGGGATACCCTAATTACTCAGTTGTCGATACGACTTACTATTCGAAGGGCAAAATCTTTAATACTTATCAAGGAATTGAACCGCGTTTGGGGATCAATTATGCACTCACCGAAAACTCGTCGGTCAAAGCAAGTTATTCACGGACGGTCCAGAATATGCAATTGGCTTCGAACTCTTCTGGGGGAATGCCGCTCGATGTTTGGTTCCCTTCGAGTCCAAACATCAAACCTCAGAAGGCTGATCAGTTCGCAATGGGGTATTTCCGAAATTTTGCCAACAATACCATTGAGACATCGGTTGAGGGTTATTACAAAAAAATGTACGATGTGATTGATTTTAAGGACAATGCACAGTTATTGATGAATCCGAGGTTGGAAGGGGATATCCGGTCGGGAACTGCAAAGGCATACGGGCTCGAATTTTTTGTAAAGAAGAGCAGTGGCAGGCTAAACGGATGGATCAGCTATACCTGGTCAAAAGTTCTTCGGACGATTCCAGAGATCAACAATGGGAATCCTTACCCAACAACTTACGATAAACCCCACAATATCAACGTTATCGTGAATTATGAGATTTCAAACCGTGTCTTGTTCTCCGGGAATTGGGTTTATGCCACAGGCGCACCTGTTACTTTCCCAGTAGGATCCTATGTGATCGACAATACCTATGGGAAGTACTATTCTTCACGGAACGGTTACCGGATGCGTGATTACCACCGGCTCGATTTATCGGTAACCGTGAAAGGGAAAGAACGTCCCAACAGAAAATGGAAAGGGGAATGGGTTTTCTCGATGTACAATGCCTATGGGCGGCACAACGACTGGATGATCAACTTTGTGCAGGATCCAAAGAATATAGAAAAAGTTGTTGCTGAAAGATGGTATCTTCCATTCGTCTGCTTTCCGGGAATCACCTATAATTTCAAATTCTGATAGCCATGAAAAAGATTTATATTCAAATAATTACACTTTTCATCATTTCAGTGCTAGTTTACAGCTGCACAGAAAATATTGACAATATTCAACTCGATACCACACGTCCAAGGCTTGTTGTTGAGGGGTATATTTCTACGGACACCACACGTCAGATGGTGAAACTTTCGAAGTTGGGTGATGCGTTGAAACAGGACCCCATTCAGGTCGTTTCAAATGCATCGGTCACCATTTCGGATGGGACGAAGACCTTCAACCTCTCGGAGGACGCCACAAAAAAGGGGACTTATTTTACAACTCCCGATGTTTACGGAGTTCCAGGTAGGACCTATACCCTGAATATCAGGAATGTTGACATCAACAATGACAAGGTGATGGAAGAGTATTCGGCGGTATCGTTGCTTAAGCGGTTGAATCCGATCGATTCGGTCCATTTGGTTTACAACGATTTAAATCCCCATTTTATCAACTGGAGTGTCAACCTTTATACATTGGATCCCGGGCAGGGCCGCAATTTTTACCTTATAAAAGTTAGAAAGAACAGTGTGTTGCTGACAGACAGCGTATTCAAATATTCAATCGGTGACAATAGTGGTTTCGAAGGAAAATACTACAACGGATTCCCTGTATATAACCTGAGGGAGGAGCGGAAAGATGAAAGATTGACCCGTGGCGATACTGTGAAGGTCGAGCTATACGGAATAACCGAGGACTACTATTCTTTTATATACAGTTATATTACTGACTATTATCCCAAAGTTCCGATCTTCAGCGGTCCTTCGGCCAATATCCCATCAAACATCAAACCTACCGATGATGCGGTTGGGATTTTCTCGGCCTATTCGATTAAGAGGAAAAGTGTGATTTATAAATAATCAGCCGACAAACTTTAAGAAGTAGTGTCCCGGTGACTTAAAGTAAATGCCAGCACGAAGATTGACTGCTTTCTGGTCACCCGGACACTATAATAGAATTCGGAATTTTTTAGCCTTAAATCGTCTGTGAAGAAGGTTCTGTAAATATCAGATTCAGAACCAAATTTTGCCAATCAAAAATCTAACACATCAGTATCTAGCCAGACAAGTTGTGGTTTTAAGGGATAATAATTCAAAAGTACACTAAAGGATATAGGATTTTTTGCCGTACCCTTTGGTAATATATTACCTTTACCATAAGAACTTTAAATTAATCATATGAACAAAAGAGCGATTACATTTGAAACAGCTTTAAAAGTAAGATCTTTCGAAGCATTTGGTGCACGAAATTCAGCTAGAGATGCGGTGTTGAAGGTTTCGTTTTATTTCATAAGTATCTTATTCATTCTTTTGATTTCAATTAATTGCCCGGCACAGCTTGTTAATGCCATTAAAAAAGGCGATGTTAAAGAGGTAGAAAGACTTATTTCCGCAGGTGCAGACGTGAATGAAGAGTATAATAAAAGTCCCCATAATCCACCTTTGTATTTTGCGATAAAGGCCAATAATCTAGATATGACACTTCTGTTGCTTAAGAGTGGTGGTGATGCAAACCGATGTTGTATTCTCTATAATGCAATGAATGCTACCAGGAGTTGCTGGCGTCTTATATTTTATGCCATAGGAACAAAAAATCCGGAAATGGTAAAACTTCTAATCAAGTACGGTGCGGATATCAATGTCTCTGATAATCATAAGTTTCAAACTCCGTTGCAAGTTGCTCAGGAAGCTGGATTAACCGATATTGTAGCCGTTCTTAAAGAGGCGAAAAACAAGCCAAACAATAATTTAAATGCAAGTGTGAGCAAACAAGCTTCCATTGTTGATGAAAAACAAACAAAAACTGCTCCTTCCGACGTAGATATTAACATTCCTATTGGTGGCTCAAGCAAGCCTAATACTTACGCCCTCATTATTGGGAACGAGGATTACAGTTCATATCAAACAAATCTAAACGCGGAAGTAAATGTTCAATACGCCGAAAATGATGCAAAAATATTTAAGGAGTATTGTGTTAAAACCCTTGGTATTCCTGATAAAAACATCACACTGCTCATAAATGCGACTGGTAGTAGAATGTTGCAGAATTTAGACCTGATATCAAAAATTTCAAAAGTAAATAATGGTAATGCAGAAATCGTATTTTATTATGCCGGGCATGGTTTACCCGATGAACAGACCAAGGAACCCTATTTAATGCCAGTAGATGTAAGCGGAAGTGACCTGAAATATGCAGTTAGACTTACAGAAGTCTATAAAAAACTGTCTGAAAATCCAGCTGCTAAAGTTACTCTGTTTATTGATGCTTGTTTTAGCGGTGGTGCCCGTAACGAAAGTTTAATTGCACTTCGGGGAGTACGAGTTATACCAAAAGAAACGGTTACTGGAAATAATCTTGTTGTGTTTACTTCAAGCTCGGGGAATGAATCTTCCGCTACATACAAGGATAAACAACATGGAATGTTTACTTACTATCTATTAAAAAAATTACAGGATTCCAAAGGGAATTGCTCTTATGAAGAACTTGAAGAATATCTAAAAAAGGAAATTTCTTTAAATTCGTTGTTAATAAATAAAAAACAACAAACTCCTCAAATTATCGGTAGTCCGGATGTATTAGGGAATTGGAGAGGTTGGAAAATTAAATGACAGAAATGCCCAGCGACAAACAGACAAACAATAGCTGCCGTCGAAGTTAATTTACAGCTTAAGATTTGGACTTTTTTCTTGTCGGCTATATTTTTTGGAAGTCGGCTCTTTGGTTTTGGATATACTCCAAGACAAGTTCCATGTTTTAGTAGCCTTCTGATAAAGCCTCGTTTGGGCCGCACGATTTCCAATCGGGCCATAATAAGCGATTGGAAATCACTTGACCCGAAGGCACCCTGCATTTGGCATTTTCTGTTTTCCTGGTTAAAATCCATAAACCTGACAGCATCGGCTTGCCGACCTGTCAGCGTTGGATTTTGGAAGAACTATTTGTTTGAAATGATTGGATTTTGAAGCGCCATTTCACTGAAGTGCCATTACAAATATTGCTTAAAGAACGCATCCATCTTCACCTGACAGAAGTCGTTCACCCTCTGAACGATATCCATTGTGTGAGGCCATAAAGGCAAACGATAATAAACATTAGGGACACCCAGGCTGTCGAGACGCAATTTGAGGTTGTCCGACTGACTGGCTGGAACCAGGTCATCTGATGAACCTTGCAGGATCATGGTCGGTGGATTGCTTTTGTTCACCAGGCTGTTCGGTGAAGCCTCCACAAAAACCTGAGGATTCGTATCAAAGGTAGCCCCTACAAAATTGGTGATCAATGGGTGGTTCCTTGCATATGGGGTGGTAAACTCCACCGGTCCATAAATATCAACAACAGCCTTGATTCGATGGGTATTCTTGAGAACTGAACTGTCAATGGAGACTTTTGGGTCCTTCCATCCATAACCGGCCATCAACGAAAGGTGGCCACCTGCGGAACCACCGATCAATGCTATCCTGTCGGGATCGTATCCGTAGGTTTCGCTGTTTTTATAAAACCATTGAACTGCATCTGTGATATCCTGGACACACGCAGGATACCCACCTTCCTTGCCCAAGCGATAAGAAACAGTGGCAGTCATGTACCCCTTTTTTGCGAAAGCAACAAGGTAAACCAGATAATCCTGACGCTGGCCGCCCTTCCATCCGCCTCCATGAATAAAGACCAGTAACGGGGCCGATTTGGCCACATTTTTGGGTTTGTAGATATCCAACTGGAGCGATTTCCCATTGATATTTTTGTACTCGATATTCTTAAATTCCTGCACCTCTGCCGGAATATCCGGTGTTTTGTTGATCAGGCTTTCCAACCCAACGCCAATTGCGAGAAAGTCCAAAGAGGCATAATGATATCCAATGGGCGCTTTATCAGGACTGATGAAACCCAAAATTCGTGGCGTGACCATTAAGGCACAGAAAACAAGGAAGATTGCTAAAACGCCTTTAAGTAATTTTTTTAAAAATGATGATTTTTTTTTCATAATGAGTTATTTCATTTGATTGAGTTCCTTGAGCATTACTTTCAGGTTGTCATGTAAAAATGGGGCGGTTTCGGTGCCCATCGAATTTTCCTCGCCATAAGGGGAGTCCTTTCGATTATAAGTAAAGGGTGCTACCTCATCCCATTGACTCTTCGGGATGATGTAACCAATTTCGTCGTTGGCCAGGCCAAACACAAATTTGTATTTTCCGTTCATCATCTCCCTGACCGATGGCACTTCGACTGGTTGGATTTTAAAATCCTGACCATCAGGTGCTTCAATTCCACCATTGATCACTTCGGGATAAGCCTCACCAGGAATCGTCGTAAATGAGAGAGGCCCGATTTTGAAAACTGAAAGTTCCGTGCGCATTTTCATCCAACCGGTAGTCCCACGATCGAGGACGCCAAAGGCTGTCGCCAATCTGAACATCGGATTCTGGATCGGTAAAAATATCGTTTTGACAAGCAGGGTAATTCCGGCGGTATCGATCACATCTGTAGGTTTATCCATTGCATTCAATGACAGCAATCCAAGTTGCTTGCCTTGTGCTTCTGCCTTTTCATAAGTTGGCTCTTTAAATTCCTTACCTGTGAAAGGATCTTTTATGGTTAGGCTTGGGTGGGTTGTCATTAATCCACCAACTGCCCCATTAATATAGACAGCCACACCACCAATCCCGGGTTTCATTAGGCTGTCACCATTGTAAACCCCTTTTTCGACTGCCTCACGAACATAATGGCAGAAGTCGGAAGTGATCAGCAGATTCTTGCTCCACAACGTTTCGGCATGGTCGGCCCAGGCGATCAAAGAACCGAGGGTCTTCCCATTCTCTTTGTCGATTGCCTTGATCAACCGAAGACCTGAATCAAAAACTATAGGAGCCCTTGTGTCTTTAACCAGGGGAATTGCACCGGTCAGGTCCTGCGAAATTTCAAGCCGGGCAGGCCTTTTGTTTTTCACGGCGGTGAGCACCGATTTAACGATCTGAGTCTTGACATATTTCATGTACTCCTTGTTGATACCACTTCTAAAAGGAGTTTTGCCCCAAAGACCCAATAGGTCAGGACCTTCATGGGTATGGGTGGAAGTTACAATCGTATAGGTGACACCAGCATCGGCAGGAATCATATGCCTGACATCGATGATGTCGTCGTTCATAAAACCAATCGCATCGAGTACGACAATTGCGATCCTCGTTTGCCCGTCCTCAACCACCATTGTGCTGGCCCATGTATCATCGTGGATGCCGTTTGCAGGCTTGTTGTTGCTGAAACCAGCAATCCAAACGGGATCAAAAACGCCATTTCCATTCCCATCGATAAAGGTATCACCATCTTTAGGATCGTATTTTTGGTCATTGTTTTTATCGACCCATTTATCAGGAACTTCGGGTGTGATCGGGACAGCGGCAAAACCGGCACTTAAAACGGAAGGTTTCCCTGTAATTTTCAAGTCGGCAGTGTAACCCGGATGCCTATCCTTGAGGTTAGAATGAAACCAGAAGAGCACGCTCAACACCAAAACCAGAAGGACAATTCCTATAATTTTCAAAGCTTTTTTCATATATATCAATCTATTTCTACTTATTTCTATTTCATTCTATTTCTATTATTTCACCTTATTCCTATAAAGTACATCCCGTTCAACTTCCTCATTGTCTAACGGCGGGCCTTGTTCTATTTTGCGCCAGTCGATGGTCCGGTTGTATTTGACCATGGCTTTCGCAACATCAAATACGCGAGGGTCATTTTTTTCAAGGGTGTAAGGTGTATAATCGGGAACCGGGGTAAAGAAATCCTGCAAAAGTGAACCGGTCACATCGAACTGATTGACGTAAGGCACATTGAGCAGGTTGTAAATCGTTTTGAGGATCGACCCAAAATTGGCATGGGTGTGCGAAACATACCCTTTTTTTACATAGGGTCCGGCCATCATTAGAACTGATCGGTGCGCATCAATGTGATCGACGCCTCCTTGTGGATCATCTTCGGTAATGATGACAAGCATGTTTTTCCAGTATTTTGTCCGGGATAAGAAGTGGAGGATACGTCCCACTGCAAGGTCATTGTCCGCCATGAACGAATGTGGATAGAAATAACCATCCTGTGGCCTGACATCTGCACCGTGGTCGTTAGGAACCTGCATCGTGATCAGGGAAGGCAATTTTTCTTTCCCTTTGATCCACCTGTCGGTGTATTCTTTTTCGAATTGGTCCATCCTGTATTGGTCAGGAATATTCATGTTGAAACCGGCATAATCGTGGCTGGTCCTTGTAAAAAGTGCTTTCTGCATCGGAACCATTACACCATGTGCAGCACCCGTGTTGGTGTCGTACCACTCTTCGCGTACATGGGCCGTTTCGTTGGCTTCCCCAAAATTGTAGAAAGAGACCATCTTGCGTTCCAAGGCCTCCCAAAGTCCTCCTGTTTCGGCGTAATCTTCAGGGTCCATACTGCCAGTTGAACCGGGAAACCGGCGGCCTGGTGCTTTGGAAAAGATCCTGGCAGACTTTGAAACACTGGAATTGGCTTCCACCCATTCGTTTGGAATAACCCCCATCATCCAATGGTGGCCATGTATCGAGGCATCGCTGTCGCAGTAATAATTGTCAGAAAATGAGAATTGATTGGCTGCTTTAATGTGATTTGGGCTGACGCGAAGGTTTGGAAACCTTCCTTTCATTGAATCGGGCAATGTAAATTCGTTGTTGATGCCAAACCGAGCAAGGGTACTATCTCCTGCTGCATTCTTAAGCTGGCCGAATATTTCGTCATAGGTCCGGTTCTCCTTGGTTATATAGACAATGTATTTAATTGGCGAGTTGCGCAATCCCGGCAACGGAGGAAGGGGGTTTTTCCCATCGTCAACAACTTGTTTGCTTTCAAACGTATTGTCGATCACTTGTTTGGTAAAAACAGCCAATTGTGTGGCATCGGGAACTTTTACTTTCTGAAAACTGCCCAATTGGATATCCCCGATATAATGGCCCTGTTTTGGGCGAACAAAACCGGCTCCGCCATTGGGACCTGCACCCAAGCCCCTGCAGGTGGTGATGTACATTTCGCTTTCATCCTTTGACAATTTTACGCGTGTTGGTCCCCAGCCAGATGGAATAAGACCTATGGTTTTCCCGGATGGGACATCGATCACTGCAACCGAATTGAATCCCAACAAGGCGACATATAATCTTTTTTCATCTTTACTCAATGTCAATCCGAAAGGCAATAAACCTCGAAATTTATCGATACGCTTGTCAACCCTGATGTCGATATCGCCAATCAGTTTGTGGTTTTTGTAATCGATCACCGAAATATTGTCGTTGGTCGCATTCGATACATAAGCATACTGGCTTCCCACGGCAACAGAATTGGGGCTTGCACCGCCCACAACTTCCATTTCCTCGATCATCTGACCAATCTGATGACCTGTCTTAAATTTATCAATTACCTTATTTTTAGAGAGATCAATTGAAAAAACACTCATGGCATCGGGATGAAGCGGACTTCCAACCCCGGGAATTTTGCGCCCTTCCACAACAGTTCCGTTGATGGACTCTTTGGTATTGTCGCCATAGGGATGGTGTGAAATCAATAACGAATCGTAATTTTCGGGAGTTGCACCCTTGATCAGGGGGTATTCGTACATTCCCACATTGGCAACAAGGGCAGTTTTATTGTCGGGGCTTAAAGTCAGTCCAAACGGCAAACGCCCAACTTTAATGGATGCAGTCATCTTTTTTGAGGCCAGGTCGATCCTAACCAACCTGAAATTCCCCCTATCCAAAACCAACAATTCATTTTTCACTGCATTGTAAACCAGGTCGGAAGTGAAACTATCCTTATAATCATTTCCTCCAAATTTGCCATCAAGCGAAATTGAATCAAGTCGCGTGAAACGCTCTATATCATAGGCTATTACCGCTCCGTTGTCGCCACCGCTCAGATAAACGGTTTTTGAATCTGGTGAAAAGGCGACACCCAGAAACGACCCATGTGATAAAGGGGATTTGATCTTCTTGTCGTAGCTTGGGACCCTTGTCGTACCAAGAGTCGCATTGTCAATGATCGTGAACACGCCGTTATGCAAAGTCACCGATTTTTTGCCATCGGGCGAAACAGCCATCCCGAAAGGATCGTTTGTGATCCGAATCAGCGTTCCGGCAGGTGTAAGGAAACGGCCACTTGGTAAAATGGTTGTACCGGTGGGATTGATTTTTGTAAATGCCTCCTTTGCAGGCACAGTCAGGATTTCAACAGTTTTTTGTGAAAATCCTGATTTGCAAAAGATTACAAATATAAGAAAAATAGAAAAACGGGAGATTAAAGTCATAATTAATTAATTTGAATCCAAAACGGTTTTGTGCTAAATTAAATTTTATGTTTTAGATGTACTTCCATTATTTTCGAAAAATAACGTTAAATATTGACAGTGCAAATGACCAAAAAATAAGGATGGAAATGGTTCAATATCGAAAATTAAAATGAAGGATATAGGATTGATTTTTTACAAATGGTTTTAGTATATTCGCATTGACAAGCAGATTATTCCTTGTCCAGCATAAAGGATATTCATCATTTTAAAACCAAACAGCCATGTTGATCTTGTTGATTTCCTTATTGTTTTCAATTCCAAATGACAACACTCGTTTGGAAGCCGTCGATTTATCCGGAAACTGGAACATTACCGGAACAATTGTAACAACGACTAGCCGGGATCCAACGGCTCCCCAACCCGGTTCCCAGATGGTTGATGTGTGGTCGATTACCCTGAACAATGGTGTTCCCAGATTAAAAACCAAAGCAGGCTCTGTCGATGGCACAATCGTAAATGAGACCTACCATTTTGAAGGTCAGGTTACGATCTATCCAAACCCATTGGTCTGGATGACCTTTAAAATTGATATTTTGCCAAGTTCGGCGGCGGGTCAAATTTACGGAACAGAGACCCTGACTTATTTTGGGTTGGATGGGGTCAGGAACCCGCATTTGTTAGGAACGGAGGCATGGACTTTTACAGGAGTGAGACAGTAGGCTTGCGGCTAGCAACTGGCAGCTTGCAACTGGCTGTCGTTCAAAGGTAAATCCTGCAATCAAACCGGGTTTTGCATTGACAATTAGAATTTATGACATCTGAATTTTGAGAGAATAATACTTTGCTAATTAGGAAGACAAAATAAATTTAGAAAGTTGCCAGTCGCCAAAAGCCAGCCGCCAGTCGCTAATAGATCAAAAAACCTATTTTCTCCTCCTCCCATCCTAAAAGCTCAAATCCTCTACTTTGCCGGAATTCCGGATACAGTCCCGAAGGCGATCTTTTTTCTGTTATAAGTGTAAGTATAAGCAACTGAATTGCCATAATTGATGATTGCCGGATATGAGTATTCATCATTTGGGGCACCTTCTTCGATGATGTATTTTTTTGGCCAGGTCAAACCATTGTCGTACGAAATGGCGAGGTTTAAATTCCCGCGTGAACCCCAGTTTTTATTGTCAGGATTGTAAAGTAGCGCAAGTATACCATTTGACAAACGGGTCAGGTCGATGCCGCTGTTTGGATTTGGCAGGTCCGTTTTGTAAATGGTTGACCATGTTTTTCCGTAATCCTTTGAATCGGAACGACAGATCACACCCGCCGTACTTCTCAATAACATATGGACCATCCCGGGTTCCGATTCCCAAAGTGTGGGTTGAATGACGCCTGCGCCTTTAAAATCGTCGCGGTTCAATGCAATGTAAGGGGTTGCAGTCCAGGTTTTGCCATTGTCCTCGCTTCTGTCGGCAAAGGCGTTCCACTGTTTTGTAACAGCATTCTCAAAAGAGGCCCCTGCTATCCAGGTTCCGTTCGACAATGCAATGGGTTTATTCTTGACTGGTCCCCTGCCACCTTTGTCACCCGGAACAAGTTCATAAGGTTCTGACCAAGTCTCCCCCTGATCATCGGAGGTTTTGACCCATGTTTCCCAGGCTGTTATCTCTTTTCCAACTTTGAAGAACAGGAAGATCGTACCCTGTGGCGATTCAAAAAGGACAGGATTCCAATGGGCGTCACCCCTGATCTTTGCGACCTGAAATGGCGCACTCCAATTGCCAGGGGCACCTTTCGACATCCAAATGCCAACATCGGGATTTTTTTCTTTGGTGCCTCCAAACCAGGCTGTCAGGAAGGTACCGTTCTTCAGTTGTACCAATGTTGAGGCATGGCACTCTTTAAAATCTTTGGAATCTGAAAATATATCCTCTTTGGTAATCAACGATTTATCCGAATTTTGACCCATGGTTCTTGGGGTGTTGAATACCACACCCAGGAAAAATAAAATGCAAACAGAGATAATAGGATTCGTATTTATCAAATTGTGCTTCATGTTTGTAATGTATTGATTATTAATAAGTCAAAAATAGCAAAATAATGCTTCAGTGTTTCGCTGGTCTGCGACTGAATTAGTTAAAAGTTGTAAAGAAATTGGAGCATATTTTCTTTAAAAGTCATTTCGTCTTATTTCCATTACAATAACATATATTTGTATGGTTTATCCAATATTTACCAAATCCCATATCAGTTTCTAAAATGAACGTCATCAACCTTCTTAATCCACGTTTAGCTTTGAACAAGGCGTTCCTGAAGGTAAAAGCCAACAGGAACGAAATCGAATTGTTCAAAACCAACCTGATCAGCCTGTTGGACAGGATCAACGAGGCAGAAACAGAGGAGTTCCATAAAAATATTATAGCCGAATTTCTCAGAAGCACCTATTACGGGACAAACAATTACATCAACACAAAAGGTAGGAACGACCTGGTGGGACATAACACCAACAGTGCCTCTGGGACAGTGGGAATTATTATAGAAGCAAAAAAACCGACCAACAAGGCAGAAATGCTCAAAACGGATAATATCAACGTCAAGGCATTTCAAGAACTCGTTTTATATTATCTGCGCGAACGGATCACCCATAAAAACCTTGAGATAAAGCACCTTGTCGCGACCAATATTTACGAATGGTTCATCTTCGATGCCAGCCTGTTCGAAAAAGAATTTGCCGAAAACAAAAACCTTGTCAAACAATTCATTGATTTTGAGGAGGGGCGGCTGTCGGGCAAAACAACGGATTTCTTTTACAAGCAAATTGCAGAACCTGCCATTGCTGTCATTTCGCAAGAAATTACCTTTACCTGGTTCGATATCCGGGAATATGACAAACCCTTGCGCAACAACGATAAAAATGACGATACGGTATTGATTGCCCTGTATAAGCTCCTTTCGCCCGAACACCTATTAAAACTCCCTTTTGCCAACGACAGCAACAGCCTCGACAAGGCGTTTTATAGTGAGCTGCTGCATATTATTGGGTTGACCGAAACAAAAGATGGCAGCAAGAAACTCATTCAACGCAAGAAAGAAGGCGAACGGAATTCCGGCTCGTTGATCGAAAGTGCCATATCACAGCTCGACAGCCTCGACAAAATAT
>Ga0209083_1000211_pt1 | contig 92199 bp, 92 predicted proteins | sample AM7aDNAmetaG_FD_184132 | JGI IMG/M metagenome (GOLD analysis project Ga0209083, IMG submission 184132) | Freshwater microbial communities from Finland to study Microbial Dark Matter (Phase II) - AM7a DNA metaG (SPAdes) (version 3) | ecosystem: Environmental > Aquatic > Freshwater > Lake ...
TACGCGTTTAAATGATTGGTTGGCATACATTTCTGCAAAAGGTATGTGAAGCATAGAGAAATCTTGATATACAGCATTTTCATCTTAAAAATATACCTAAAACAGACATTCCGTTAAACCTTCAGGTTAACCGAATAACCTGTGCTATCATACCCACTACAAAGTAACTCTTTGATGTTGAAAATGCTGTAACTCTGTTTGAGTCATAACTACCCCGGTATTTATACAATGTCGAAGCAACTATATACCCGCTGCCTAACTACCAGACTATTTGCTGGTTTCAGCAGATTCAATTTCCGCAATAGTAAGAGTCAATCGCCTTAGCAAATGGCCCTCGATTAAATAGTTTTTCGCGAGCATATTTTTTCCATATTGTACGAACTTTTGTATTACATAAAAAATTTTTTCGGTATGCAGTTAATTGGACTTATTGCCCGAAATCGAAAGTCGGGTTCAACGCAAAGATAAACACGAAGCGCGAAGGGTTTTTAACCCCCTGACTGACGTTTTGTGCAAGGCCACAGATACCGACAGGAACAAACGCTTCGGACAGGTTGGAATATCCCGTCCGGCTTTTTAAGCCAAGTCTATCCGTGGTGCGCTTTATACTTGGCGTTTGGAGTGCCAGGTTTGTATGCCGTGGCCTTGATGCCTGTCAATTTTTTTCCGGCATCCTTGACCACAACCTTCATGCTTTGCCCCCACTTGATGTCGTCGGCATCCGCGACATGGTTCATTTTTTTCAAATCTTCCACGTCCATGTCATATTTATTAGCAATCGAGTGTAGCGTGTCACCCGCATGAACCACATAGTCCGATTTCTTGGCAACAGGGATTTGCTCGACCTCTTTGTGAACCTCGGGATGATCTGGGTGGTTTTTCAAAACCGGTTTGTTTTTACCGTGAACTGAATTGCGCCCTTCGCTTTCACGCTCAATTAAAGCCACAGTTTCTCGTTCAACGGGCTTTGCATGGTGTTTGTCAGGCGGTTCGTCTTGGGTTTTAGGTGGGTTTTTTTTTACCGTCTGCGTTGAAGGGTGGCGTTCCTTGGCAACCGAGGCAATTTTCTCATAGGCGGCTACGCTAATATTCGGCTCGGCAGGGGAATCACTGGAATAGATATTGACCAAGGCAAACGGTTCAGGCTTCGGGTTTTCCTTCGTATCCTCAGCGGCAGCAGAATTTTGCGATTGCAATTCACTTTTGGCTGCCCGTCCGGCCAGTACACTTGAGGAGTTTCCGGTGGATTTTAGCGCTTCTGGCTGAACTGGAGTCTGTTCTTTGGAATTTTGTAGCGCAGGCTCCATAACCGGCTCTTCCGTTTCGACTTTCAAGGGTACAGCCATTGGCATTGGGGCTTGTGCACCGACATCGGGTGGGGCGACTTTCGGAATGGAAGCTGGCGTGTCGGTATTCTTCGCTGGCACTAGCTGTGCGGGTGGTGTCCGGGTGTCGGCATCCGCTGGTTGGGCAATCGAGCTTTCTTCAACCGATGTTAAAGCGGACTGGTCATTATCAGGTTGAGCCGCGATTTGTCGTGCCAAGTCTTGGTGAAAATCAACAATTTTTTTATGGGCCGGTATAAATAAACGGTAACTACCGTTGACATCCACACGTTGGCGCTTGAATCCAGGGTTTAACTCGAAAAGCTTGTCTAGGGAAATATCAGCGGCGTTGGCAGCCAAGGCCAAATCGACTTGGTCTTTCAAGACCACGGTTTTATATAAAGCCTTGTTGGGTATCGGACGCAGGCTGATGCCGTACTGCTCCGATTCGGAAAACAGCTTAGCCACGGCTAGCAGTCGCGGAACATAGGTACGGGTTTCTTGTGGCAGGCTTAACGACCAGAAATCCGTAGGCAAGCCACGTGCAATGTTTCTTTGTATGGCCCTAGCCACCGCCCCCTCACCGCAATTGTAACCAGCGATTGCCAAAAACCAATCGCCATTGAATTCATCATGCAGTTTTTTCAAATATTTTATCGCCGCCCTCGTGGATGCGTAGATATCCCGCCGCCCGTCGTAAGAGGTGCTGCGTTTAAGCCCGTAATGGTGCCCCGTTGCCGGAATGAATTGCCAGATTCCTGCAGCATTGGCCGGAGAGACAGCGTGGGGTTGAAAAGCACTCTCAATAACCGGCAGCAAAGCCAATTCACCCGGCATATGCTGTTTTTCCAATTGTTTTACAATAGAGTACAGGAACGGCTCGGCCCTTGACTGAACCCGGTCAATGTAGGTCGGGTGATTGATAAACCAATAGAGTTCGCGGTCAATGTCTTGGTGGCTGACTTCTGGAAGGTCGAACCGGTCGAACAATCTATCCCAAAGGTTGTCATAACTGCGCGGATCGGGAAATTTTCCTGTCGACCTGTCCGTTCTATGCCCTTTTTTAAGCTTTACCAACTGACCGCCAGGCTTGGAGTCATTGCCTGCCAAGTTGAGGTCGTTACTGGGCTTGGGGACGTTGTGTGAACAGGCCGCCAATGTAAGCGCAAATATCGATGCGCAAATAATTCTTAAATTGGGTATATGATGTTTCATGGTTTTCCTCAGGATTCAAGCCCGGTGAGTCATTGCATTAACAAATCGCGCAACACAATGAATTACAAAAAAATCCGCGTTCCATCGCAGCATCCTCGTCAACAGTTTATGGAATGGTATGATTCCACTTCCCTGGGTAAAACGCTACGCGACAGCGAATCTTCCTACCTCTTGAATTCGCTTAATCATACTTATTATCAGCGAATATTACAAGTTGGCAGGCTTGGCATCGAAACAACCTACATTACGGATGAATTCCTTAGGAACTTCTGCTTGATTGTGGATGGGGGGGTTAGGGAAGGCCAAATAACGAACACAGTCTTTGCTAAAATTGAAGAATGGCCCATCGCCTGTGAAAGCGTTGACACTGTAATACTGCCCCACCTCATCGAATTTGAGGCGGACCCCCGCCGCATCCTAAGCGAGGCGGAACGTGTTCTAAAACCTGAAGGGCGCCTGTTTATCTTGGGGTTCAATCCATGGAGTCCGCATAGCCTGTTGCGCTTCATGCAACAATCCTCTTCATCATGGAGTCGGCATTTCGTAAGAAGTTCCCAAGTCATGGAATGGTTGAATCTGTTAAAATTTGAAACTGAACTGAATGCAGGGTTTGGCTTGCCTACCCATCACGTTTTTCTTGAACCTCAAACAACATGGCAAAAATCCATCGCTTTCCTAACCCCTGTGTATTCGATAAAGGCAATCAAGCGCACTTGGACTCTGATCCCGATGAAAAAGTCCTGGGCCAGGGTCCCTGGCTTAGTTCCCGGACAAGCCATGACACCCCCCTTACTTGATTAGGTGACTCCCATGCCTGAAAAAGTCTATGCATACACCGACGGCGCATGCCGGGGAAACCCAGGACCGGGCGGTTGGGGCGTACTATTGAAATATGCGGAAAGGGAAAAGGAACTCTATGGGGGAGAGCGGCAAACCACCAACAACAGAATGGAACTGACCGCTGCCATCCAGGCACTGGAAAGCCTTACTAGACGTTGTGAAGTCTGTGTCGTCACCGATTCGGTCTATGTTGCCAAGGGAATTTCGGAATGGCTGCCCAATTGGGTCAAACGGGGTTGGAAAACGGCAAACAAAGAACCCGTCAAGAACGTCGATCTTTGGCAGCGGCTGGAGGCCGCAAGACTCAATCATCATGTCGAATGGAAGTGGGTGAAGGGTCATGCCGGACATGTGGAAAACGAGCGCGCTGATCGACTGGCCAACAAAGGTGTTGATGAAATTTTATCGGTAGGAAAATAACCGCATGCGACAGATTGTGCTGGACACCGAAACGACCGGCCTAGAACCCCAAGAAGGCCACAGGATCATTGAGATCGGTTGCGTGGAACTGGTCAACCGCAAGATTACCGGCAACCATTATCATGTTTACATCAATCCGGATCGCGTCATTGACAAAGGCGCGGTGGATATCCATGGGTTGGACAATGAATTCCTCAAAGACAAACCCTTGTTCGAGCAGATTGTCGTCGACTTTATCAATTTTGTCGAAGATGCCGAGTTGATCATTCACAATGCCCCGTTCGATGTCGGCTTTATCAATGCCGAGTTGCGGCGGCTGGAAGACACGACACTGCCCCCGGAAAAGCGCAGAATTGCCGATTTTTGCGCAATTTTGGATACCCTGGCCTTAGCTAAAAAGAAGCACCCCGGCCAAAGGAACAGCCTTGATGCCCTTTGCAAGCGCTATAACGTAAGCAATAGCCACCGCGAATTGCATGGCGCCCTGCTAGACGCGGAGATTCTTGCCGAGGTTTATCTTGCCATGACTGGTGGCCAATCCGAATTGTTGCTAGAGGTTGGAATTGGACCGGAAGATGCCAACCCTGGCGTGCCAACCAGCTTCAAAGGCGTTCGACGATCACTGGCAAAATTGGCTGTCGTTTATTGCAGCGGACCAGAGCAGGCTGCTCATGTTGCCAGACTTGACGCGATTGACAAAACTAGCGGCGGACGCTGTGTCTGGAGGTCGTAGGATCAGGCCATGCTCGCTACACACCTCAATAGATGGGGTGTTGATCCCTCCAGTACCGGGCATTGCCTGCGCTCCAATGCATATATTAGTAATCAGGTATATTAATATCAACTAGGAAAAAATACTGGAACCAAGGCGGCGAATGGATTATAATATTGAGATGATCAATGGAGAGGTGGCCGAGTGGTTTAAGGCGGCGGTCTTGAAAACCGTTGAGGGTTAGTAGCCCTCCGTGGGTTCGAATCCCACCTTCTCCGCCATTTCACGACATAAGCTACTGATTTTATTGAATAAATAAAATCCTGCCCACAAAATTACCCACAAACATGATCTAGGCCATAATCAAGTGGCCTCAGCCTTGGCAAGCCTTTGGACAACTGACGTGCCTACGCCAAACTCCTTGGCTATTTTCTGCATTCCCTTACCGCCCTTGGCTAAGGCTTGGATAATGGCTTGTTCGGTGTCGGTCGAGGTTTTTGGCCTTCCTAGGGTCTTTCCTTCTGCCTTGGCTCTGGCAAGTCCGGCATTTACCCGTTCCCTTATCATGGCGCGTTCAAACTCGCTGAAAACGCCTAACATTTGAAACATGGCCTTTCCTGCTGGCGTGGTGGTGTCTATGCCTTGTTGGTGTAAGTAAAGGTCAATGCCTAGGCCGTGCAATTCCTCCAAGAAGGTCACAAGGTGCTGCAAGCTTCGCCCTAGCCGGTCAACGCTCCAAGCGGCTATCATGTCGAATTTACGCCGTGCTGCATCCTTGCAAAGCTTGTCGAATGCAGGGCGTTGGTCGCGGCCTTTCGCCCCTGATATGCCTTGATCTTCGTACACTTCAACAATTTCCCATCCTGCTTGCTCGGCTATCTTGGCAAGTTCAAGGCGTTGGTTCTCGGTGGTCTGCCCATCGGTGGAAACTCTCAAATAGAGGGCTATGCGTTTTTGGCTTTTGGTCTTCATGGCTTGCGCTCCTGTACTGTTATCATATGATTACAGTATAGCACAATTGTACGATAAACGGTTGTTTAACGTACATCCATTTTCACCAAATCAAACCCGCGTGGTTGCTGGCTTTCTTGCCTGTGGATAACTACCCCTTTTCCGTACAGGCTGATTTTTGGCAATCGGCTTGCCCTGCCAGACCGTGAAGGCTTGCGCCGGTCGCCCGTGCCTTCTTGGTGGCGGTGCGCTGGCAGACTGTGAAGCCCTGCCCAATTCCGGCCTTGCCGTCTGGCTTGGTCGAGGTTCCGGCTTGCCCGTGGCTTCGCTCAACATCCAACCAGACCGCCAAGGGCAGGATTCCTCTCGCTAGTCCCGTGGCCTTGACGGTTGGAAGGCTCTCGCCAGATCGTGGAGCCTTGCCCGTGGTGCTAACGGCAATCGGCTAACCCTGCCAGACCATGAAGGCTTGCGCCGGTTGCCCGTGCCTTGCTTGGTGGCGGTGCGCTTGCAGACCGTCAAGCCCTGCCCAATTCCGGCCTTGCCGTCTGGCTTGATCGAGGTTCCGGCCTTGCCCGTGGCTTCGATCACCGTCCAACCAGACCGCCCAAGGGCAAGGTTCCTCTCGCTAGTCCCGTGGCCTTGACGGTTGGAAGGCTCTCGCCAGATCGTGGAGCCTTGCCCGTGGTGCTAACGGCAATGGCCTTGCCCTGCCAGACCGTGAAGGCTTGCGCCGGTCGCCCGTGCCTTGCTTGGTGGCGGTGCGCTGCCAGACCGTGAAGCCCTGCCAAGTCCCGCCCTTGCCGTCTGGATTGATCGAGGTTCCGGCCTTGCCCGTGGCTTCGATCACCCTCCAACCAGACCGCCAAGGGCAGGATTCCTCTCGCTAGTCCTGTGGCCTTGACGGTTGGAAGGCTCTCGCCAGATCGTGGAGCCTTGCCCGTGGCGCTAACGGCAATGGCCTTGCCCTGCCAGACCGTGAAGGCTTGCGCCGGTCGCCCGTACCTTGCTTGGTGGCGGTGTGCTGGCAGACCGTTGAAGCCCTACCCAATTCCGGCCTTGCCGTCTGGCTTGATCGGGGTTCCGGCTTGCCCGTGACTTCGATCACCGTCCAACCAGACCGCCCAAGGGCAGGATTCCTCTCGCTAGTTCCGTGGCCTTGAGGTTGGAAGGCTCTCGCCAGATCGTGGAGCCTTGCCCGTGGTGCGCTCGGCAATGGCCTTGCCTTGCCATACCGTGAAGGCTTGCGCCGGTAGCCCGTGGCTTCCTCGGTGGCGGTGTGCTGGCAGTTCGTGAAGCCCTGCCCAATTCCGGCTTTGCCGTCCGGGTTGATCGAGGTTCCGGCCTTGCCCGTGGTCTCGATCACCATCCAACCAGACCGCCAAGGGCAGGGTTCCTTGCCCGTGGCTATCGGCGAGAAACTAGTCCACTTTTTTGCCATTACACAACCCTTGACCTATTTCCCCCTGTTTGCCTTAAGCTTTCATAAAAGGTCTAAAATAAACTGCATAAGTCGGCATTGTTTGCCTTTACCGTGTTAGATGAAGCCAAAGCAACAGGCTTGCAAGCGTAGTGGAAGCCATAGATGCTTTAGCCGTTTACATCAGGAAGAGAACCCACACTATGAACAACCATTACCAAACCCTCAAAGTGTCGCGGGATGCGCCCCTCGAAGTCATTAGGATGGCTTACAAGGTGCTTTGCCAAAAGTACCATCCCGACAAATATCCAGATAATAGGGCTGCGGCAGTGCAAGTCATGAAAGCCCTGAACGCCGCCTATGCCGTACTCTCCGACCCTGCCAAACGAAAAGACTACGATGAATTTTTGGATGAAGCGGAAGCCCTCAACGAAGAACTAAAGCACAGCAGCACGGGACAGCAAAGCCAAAAGCCCAAGGCAGAACCCAAACAGGAAGCCAGACATAACGCCAACGAGTCCCAAGCGAACCCCCAATACAAGCCCTATGATTCAACGAGGCAACCCCCGCCCAAACCACGGCAACAGCCGGAAAGCCACCATCCTTGGCGTAGAATGGCCGCCCGTTACATCGACATGAACTTTTTTGCTTTCGTTGGCGCAATCGGCTTTGCCTTGCTATCCCTTGGCACTGAAAACCCAGTAGTAAATCAGTTGCTTTATGCGGTTGTGGCTATGGCGAGTTGCATCCTGCTTGAACCAGTCGTTCTAGCAATGTTTGGCGGCACACCCGGCAAGGCTATTTTGAATATCAGCGTTGAATCCAAGACATACCCATCAATACAAACCGTGCCTTTTTCCGACTTGCTCAAGCGCACCTTTCAAGTGTATTTTTTTGGCTTAGGTCTGGGTTTATTTCTAATTGTCGCACCGTTCTTTTTCATGTTTAAAGATTACAAGCTCATGAAACAGACTGGTTTCACTCGTTGGGATAAAGTTTGCGGAACCCAAGTCAGTTTTGGTGACATGGGCTTGTTTAGATTCCTAGTAGGGGCAGCGCTGGTATTGTCGTTTATGACACTGAATCTAGTTGGCAAGTCACTCAACAGGTCCGAAAGGAAAGAATGGTATGCAGCAAAATATCACTCAGGCGAAAATTCGCAGACAATATCCACGCAAACCGCAAATCCAGAAGTTTTTGATTGGGCGAATGCCAAGCCGGTAGAGCCGGAGAAAGCCTCCCTAAAAAAGCCGTGGGAGTTGGACTGGGCGGAAACATCGCAGGAAGAACAGCCCAAAGCCTCACTACCGGCAAAATTAAGGCCGTTTGATAGAGATGAGTCGTCCATCAAATGGGATAATAATGAGGAAACCAAGACAAATGACTTTTCTTATAGTGGGGAGAAAATATCATTTAATTTTCAAAATATTCCCATCTCTTCAGTTTTGGCAATTTTAGCAGATTTCAGTAATCTCAATTTTGTTGTTACTGAGTCCGTTCAAGGTAATGTGACTATGGAGTATAAAGACATACCTTGGGATCAGGCTTTGGATATCATCCTAAAGGCAAAGAATCTAGCACAACAACGGGAGGGCAACACCATCAAAATTATGACATTAAATGAATTTAACGAACTGAAGCAAGAAGATGCAAGAACGCAATTCATACTAGGCTCAAATTACGCCAATGGTGAGGGGGTTCTTCAAGACTATGCTGAAGCAGCCAGTTGGTATCGCAAAGCGGCTGTACAGGGGAATCCAGATGCACAATTCGCCCTAGGTTCTCTATATAACTTCGGTCGGGGTGTAATTCAGAACCGCGCCGAAGCAGCCAAATGGTATCGTATGGCTGCTAGTCAAGGAAATCCAGTGGCACAAGAAATGTTGAATAAACTCTACCGCAATCAAAAATAATATCACCATTTTTTTCAAAATAAGCATACAGATTTCATCTATGAACGCATTCAAAATTCGATTAAGCATGGTATTTACTTTGCTGGTTTTCTTATTTGTTGCAGGAAATGCACTGGCGGAAAACCCAAGCGTTTTTGAGACATATAATCTGAAATATGGCATTAGCATTAAAATTCCGCACCATTGGAGGATTATTGATAAACAAGTGATGGATTCGATAGATACAAACACCGAGATTTTGACTAGGATAGGGCAAGGCAACAATGACATAATTATCGCAGCCAATTACTATGATAATCAGTCCAGTGGTGCAGCAGCTACCGTGCGCATAAGCGTGAGAATCAAACAAACAGAGACACAAAATGATGTCGCAGCAATGACCCAAGCAGATATTGATGCCTATGCAGACCAAGGATACAAGATGGTACTCGCTATGCTAGAGAAGTCTGGTGATAAAACAACGCGCATCACGCCCTACAAAGGGATTAAGGACACTGTAGCTGACTATGTTGCTTTACGCTTTGACTATCAAGAAATTGGAGCTACCCGTAAATTTATCAATACTATTTACCTCATTCCACTTGGCAACAAAAACGTAAAAATCACGATGAGTTATGACGTGGCTCAAACAATGCTTCTTGCGCCAACCGTCAATGAAATAAAGAATTCAATCCGAATTGGAAGATAAGTGGTGACAGGTTTAGTGCCGCAGGGCGCAATAACGGAACTCCGCGTATTGCGCCGAATGAAAGAATCCCATTCTTGCAGCGCAATACGCTTCTCTATTGCGCACTTGCACTAGGGGTGTCTTCTAATTTCGCGTTTTCATTATTCAAGAACTTGAAGGATACAAAAGGTGTGAGGAAATTTATACTCTGTTTATTGATTACAACATTCTCAATGGTCGTAACGCCAACAGCATTAGCGAAAGGTTTATTCGGAACAATATTTGGAGGAGTTATTGGTGGTGCTATCGGGAAGATTACTGGAAAATCTGCCTTTGAAGATACACATACACAACAAGAAGTTGACGCAATAATTACCAAGGGCTTCGCCCAAATAGCCGAGCAGAAAAATAGGCAAGGGCCAACTATGATTGATAAAGATACCCGGTGGGATAGGTCTGAGGCTGGCCCTGGTCCTCGCTTAACCTACTTTTATTCTTTCCCCAACTATTCATCCCGAGACATAGCCCCAAGTTGGCTTCAAGCAAACTTGAAACCAGATGTAAAAAAAAGCATATGCGCAAACAAAGAAATGCAGCCATCTTTGCGGTATGGTGCAACATATGTGTATGCCTACAGCGGTAACGACGGCATGGAAATAGCGCGTTTCCAGATAAACAAGAATGATTGTAACTGACGGCGGTGTTGTCCGTTGCGCTGGCAGGATTCCTTTCGTCTGGTCACATGCCTTGCCATGCCAGACCGTCAAGCCCTGCCCGCGTGGTGGCCTTGCCGAGTGCGGTAGACCATGGGCAGGAGGGGAAGTCTTTCAGCCGGTGCGGTCGCTCGGCATGGTTCCGGCTTGCCCGTGGCTTCGATCACCGTCCAGCCAGACCGCCAAGGGCAGGATTACTTTCGTTCAAGTGACTTAGCCCCCCTTAATTTCTCAGATAAAACCCATTGTCCACACGCGCACGGGTTAAACCCATGTACAGCCTCCCGTCTAGGTTCATTTTCGGCTATAGTCCACTCGCTTACAATTCACGGCATGGAATGGTTGACTGGCTCAAGTACCCCGCAAAGGCACACTCCCGCGCTTCGGCTTCGGTCATTTCGCCATCACCCAGCATGATTGCCACTCGCTCGGCAAACGCTTCACAGTGCGGGCCTTGTGGCGGTTCGATACCGGCTTGTTTGCAGCGGACAAACAACCAGCGTATGTCTTTCACATAGGGTTGAAAATCAGACATGGCGTTTCCAATCGAGTCGTTGATGATGTTGCTTTGTGCCGCACACTAGCCGGATACCCCCCCCACTCCTTAAACCGAATTTACAATGATTCCGCCACAGTCCTAACCACACACCCCTACCTATAGTTTGCTATATTCGCTAGTTTCCGCCCAAATCCCGCACCACCCCCCTTAATTTCTAAGGATACCCGGCAGTGTCCGCACAAGTATTGCAGATACCCCCCCGATTTTTTCTCGGATACCCGGCAGTTTCCGCCCTTGTCTTACCATACCCCCCTTAATTTCTAAGATAAAACCCATTGTCCACCCAAGTACGTGCCTTGTTTGCCGTGCAAGGCCAATGCCTTACCAGATACCCCCCCCTCTCATAAGCCTAAAATCAGCACTTTCCGCCAACCTCCGCAGCGCCAGACCATAGCCGGGTTAGAAATCCAAGGGTTCATCAAAGCCCGGTGAATAGTCGTGGGGCTTGGCGTTGTCGCCGTTGGTGCTTGGCGGTGTGCGCTTTTTCTTCACGTCATAGGCAGACAGGCAAGCCGACACGGTGACATTAAGCCCGTGCTTGGTTTCGCCCGTGGCCTTGTCCGCCCAGGTTGAAGGCTTCAATGCCCCGGTGACTGTCAAGGCATCGCCCTTGGCAAGCTTGCCTATCCGTTGCGCCACGTCCTGAAAGGCTATGCCGCTTACGACAACTGGGCTTTCTTCGCCCGTGAACACCGTCAATAAAAAGTTGCAATACGGTTTGCCGCTTGGCCCGGTCTTGGTGGTCGGGTCGCGTATCAGCTTCCCGCTAATCAATGAGTCAATCATGTCTTGGCCCTCAGCCTAAATGCTTTCTTGCGGCAAGGGTCCGCACAATACACCTTGGTTGATTGCCCGGTGAATGGCTTACCGCAGTGTCGGCAAAGCCTGTTTACCCTGTTTACGTTAGTGGCTGTTAGCTTGGATGCTGGCTTGCTAACCGTGTTTACGTTATTTGCCGTTAGCGGCGTTAGCAGGGTTTCCAATTCACCCCGCACAATCCCCCGCAACTGTTCAAGCTGCCTATCGGTGAAGCCCGTCATGCCAATGTCGGCAAGCGGGTTGGCCTGTATGGCGGTTGCCCTCGTTTCACGCTCCTTGGCCCGGTAGTTCCGCATGTATTCCCGTTGGTACTCGGTTCGCTTGTTCATGTTTTCGCTCTCAAAAGTTTTCAAATCGGTTGAATCTGGCTTGGTCGCATGGCCCATTTATCCAACAAGGCGTAAGGCATGGCTTGCCCGTGGCTTCGCTCAACATCCAATCAGACCGCCCAAGGGCAGGGTTCCTTTCGCTTGGCCCGTGGGTTGGAAGGCTCCCGCCAGATCGTGGAGCCTTGCCCGTGGTGCTATCGGCAATCGGCTTGCCCCGCCAGACCGTGAAGGCTTGCGCCGGTAGCCCGTGGCTTCGATCTACCCCCTTTAATCTCTGCACTAAATCACCAGTTAAACCGCCTAGCCGATACCCCCTCAAGTTTTTCGGCGGGTAAAATCCTGATTCCATGGGCGTTCCACAGGCGAAAGCACTACCCCCCCCTTCAAAAGCGGTATTTTCACTTTTTCCGACAAGGTGCATTGCGCTTGATCTCACTGCTTGAGTTGCCTGTCCATTGGCCTTGTTCACGCATACCCCCTCACTCTACAATCGAAATTTTGGTTTTTCCGTCGAAGTGTGCCGGATTTTCGCCTTATTTTGCTTGTTTTTTTTAGCAACTCTATGATTTATAGTTGGTTTTGTCATGGCACACACAGGCACACACGCAAACCAGCTATGTACCTATGTTGCAGGAGTGGGGAGAGTGGGGAGATTGGCTGTAGCCCACGGCTGACGTGGATTACAGCCTCCCCACTGCGTTTTTTTAGTGGGGATTCTCCCCACTCAAAGTGGGGAGCGTGTTGCATAGGCCGGTTTGTTGGTTTGCCCTGCCTCAATTTCTGCTCCCCACTCAAGTGGGGAATCTCCCCACTCTTTTTTTAGGAGTGGGGAGCGTGAAAGCCTTATGCTACAACGGTTCTAGCTATATATCCCCACTCTCCCCACTAAAAAACATTACCTATCCTCTATAGTTTTCCGGCTCATGATAAAGACCCGCCTAGGTACACCAGCAATAGTGCGTTTTGGGTCACGTCTCACTTTGCCAGCTTCCTTGGCTACATCCAGCAACATCCCCCGCTCGTCCATGCGTACAAATAGGCTACGTTGAGTAATAGCTAGGTTCTCTCCCGTGGCCTTTGCCATCTCCTGAGCCGCCGCAAAAGCCGCGTTACCATCCAGATAAACGCGCAATTCGTCAACCCATCCAATCAGTTCACCATTCGGCTTGTCGATGATTGGCGCGTTTTCTCCAATGCCCGGAATCTCTTTCCAGCCCCAAAAAGAAGACGGCTTGGAAGGTGGCCCTTGTTTATGTCGGTCGGCACAATGGCACATCCCGGCATTGAAGGAAGACTTGAGATAACCAAGGAATTGCGTCACCTCGTCTTGGTCGGCTTGCATGTCACCTTGGGCGGCAATCATTTCTTTCAGAACGGTTTGGCAACGCTCGAACTGTGCAACACGCTCTTCCGCCGTCACCGCGCCTTCCAATTCCGCATACATAAAGAACAAATCCACCCCAATCAACAAATTGGCGTAAATATCCGCTGCCCGTGGGTGTGCCTTGGCAAAGCTTTCTTGGTTTGCCCCGTCGCGCAATGACCGCCGTAGTTCAGGCAGGGCTTTTTTCCAACTGTCCATAGTAGGAGCCAACCAGCGCAAGAAACCGCCCATGGCCCGCTCCAAAGCCCCATCCCTTGCCGCTTTTTGCAGTTCGCTCAGAATGCCGTTGTCGATGTCGGTCACGCTCAACTCGACCAACACCAGACGCGCACGGAGGGAAGCCCCGCGTGGAATATCCTCACCCGATGAGACTGCCATGCAGCGGGGAAAATAGGCCGCTCGCTGTTTCATGTCGCTGGTCCGCCGCCCGCGCCCAGCCTGATTACCGACAGCGCGAAGGAAACGGTCTGCCTTGGCATGGAGCTTGTGGACATCGTTGGGTGTCCCTTTTGGCTTGAAGTCATCAACCACAAACACACAATCCTTAGCGGCATGACCCTTGGCTTCAAGGTCGCTTTCGGTGTCATCCCAATTAGCCGGGAAGCTCCGCGCCCCGGAAAATCCCCTCCCAAAGTGCGCCAACATCAATGCAGTAACCTCGGACTTGCGAGAACCCGTGATGGCAGACAGCCACACCCCAAAATCAATCAATGCGGCATCGCCCAAGGGTGCGCGGTAAATGTTAGCCAGAGCGACAACCCCCACGGCCCGGTTTGATGCGGAAATGTCCAACAGGCGTAAACTCGCCCGCACATCTGCGCACAAATCGCCGCCGCCTTCATCCTCAAAACGGTAGTGCCGCATGTTGCCTTCCCCGGCCTTAACCTCAATCTCGGCCTTGTGGCCATCCTTGCCAATCCCCCCGCCGCCATGCAGAAACAGCCACTCATCACCCACTTTGCGCCAGCCGGTGTGACCGTAGACCTTGCGCCGTTTATTGCAGGGAACAAGCCCCTGTATCGCCGTGCGCAAGTGGTCTTTGATCGACGTTCCGGCGTGAATCAAAGGCCGCGCCCCCCATTCGCTTGTCACCCATGACAGGCTGGCAAACTTGGAGGATGACACTTCAACACGCGGAAATTCCGTACCGTCATGCAAACGGCCCTCGATGCAAAACAGCACTTCCTCATTCAAGCCGTCGTCATGGATGATTTCCTCGGCAATCCACGCCACAAAGTTGCACAGCGGTCGCGGCCCTTGGTCATCCATCACCCAAAGCTGATTGCCTTTGTTCTCATAGGGCAGGAAACCGGCATTCGCCCTCCCACGCCCTTGCTGTTCGCCCCCCGCGTCTTGCAAATCGGCCTTGAGAATTTCCAGCGACACAGTGGCTTTCTTGGCAATCAGCTTTAATAGGGCTTCTTTGGAGGCTTTGCGCAAAGCAGACTTGTTGACATCCATCCCAACGCCATACATCAGCGCGGTATTGTCTTCCGTTTGTTCTATTTTCCGCTCAAACGCCGAGCGCAAGGCGGTTTCCTCTTTCAAGTTCACCACATTAGCGCGGTCGGCTTGGGCTTGCGGTTTGCCTGTTTCGAGTCTGGCAGTTGGCTTGCCAGGTTGTTTGGGCTTTCCGGCCTTGTCCACAAGGGTTTTAATGTCGGTCGGTTTATCGTCCATCACTGGCCCATCCTGAGTGTATTGGCCCAATCGTTGAAGTCCGCGCCTTCAATCGGTGGCAGTGCCACAAAGCCCCCTACCAGCCCCGCCGCTTCTTCGGCTTTCTCGATTCCAGCCCGCCGGCCTTTTTTGTCGGGCTTGTCGAAGTCTGCACCGATTACGATTTTGGCATCTGGGAGAGCCGCCCGTACCGCTTGCGCCACATGGGGAAGGTTGCCAGCCGAAAATGCCACAAAGCAACGGTATCCCGTGGCTTCATGGACGCTTGCGGCAGTGGCATAGCCCTCGGCAAGGCAAACCGTCTCAGTACGCTCGCCTAGCCAGTGGAATAGTCCGGTGACTCGCGCACCTGGTAGAAAATCCCGGTCGCGCTCTTCATCGCCTAATAAGATTTTTTGCGGGTAGATCAGTTGCACGTTCCACAAAGCCCCGGTTTCGTCTTTCATCGGAACCAGTAGCACGTTTTCGATGGGGATTACCTCGAACTGGCTACCGCCGCCGTCTGGGTAAATACGCTTTTCCCAAACCGGTAACAGCCTAAGCCCGTGGGCCTTCACGCCCTTGCGGACTAGATAGGGGTGTGAGCCATCGGCAGGATGGGCAGACTCCCACAGCTTCAAGGCCCATGCCGCCCGTTTGCGGTGTCTGGCTTGGGTTTCGGCTTCGCGCTGCGCCTTGTGTTGCTCGATCTCCCGCCGCCGCGCTTCGCGCTCGGCAGGGGTTAGCGGTTGCTGGCCTTCTGGATACCAAACCCCATGAAAGCCGCGCTTAAGATCGTTGAAATAGACATTGCAAGGGGTATCGGCATGGACACAGTAACGGAAAGGCTTATGGCCCTTCTTGTCTTCGGTTGTGCCGAGATAGTGAAACGCCCCGTCTGCCTTGATGTCGCCGACAAGGGCAAGGCCATATTCGCCTAGGATGTGGGTTCTGAAATCTTCGGTGTTAAGTGGTGTAAATGCTTGATTGCTTGATGTTTCCATGTGATAATCTTCCCGTGTTCAGTGGCAAGGTTGCCAAAGCGAAGGCCGGTCAAGCGGGTAACTTGACCGGCTTTTTTGTGTCGGTTTGGTGGCTATCCGGGTTCTGCTTGTGCTTTCAAAGCCGCGATAGCATCAGGCGGCAGTAAGCCCTTTAGCCTTTCCTCAACCTTTAATGACTTTTCGCAAGCATCCAACAAGACGCGGACACAAAGCTTCAACGCCCCCGGCATTAGTTCAGATTTTTCCTCGGCTGAATCGGCGAGTATGCAGATCGTGCCAGCAAGATCGGAAAGACTTTCAGCCAATGCGCCTTGAACCACGATAATCCATTCCAGCCTGTCGGTTGAATGCTGCCAAGATTCGCTTTTGGCCTGAATGTCGCTGTCTTGGGTTTTCGCGTTCATGCTTGGCCCTCCTTGCTCGAATCGGTGTAGGCTTGGGTTTCATCGCTTGCCGGTGCATCGCCGCCCTTTAGGTTCCGTTGCCCGTCAAGGCTCTCTTTGATCTCACACAGAATGTTGCAACGCTCATGCGCCATGTCTTTGGCAAGGTCGGCAAGGCCGCACGTCAGCCATGCCGCTTGGGTGATGTCCCATTGCTCAAGATCGCCATGGGACTTAGCCAGCAGTCGGCTAACAACGCTTATTCCTTCCAAGATTTCCTCTATTCCGCAATGCAGTTGATCGGCAAGGAGTTTCCGGCCCATTGAATCGGTGGCGACATGGGGGTTGAATGTTTCCTGCCCCGGTATCTTGGTCGCCTTTGCCATTGCCCCAAGGTTCAACAGGCGGGAGAGGACGGTAGTGCCGTCCAGATCAACCGCGCCAAATGGCGAATGGTCAAAGCGTACTGAGCCTAGCTCGGTGGTGGCTTTTGAGGTGGTTTGTGCGGTGTTTGGGCAGTTTTCGCCCGTGGTTGGGGTTTGGGTAGGGTTTTGCATGAGATAGTTGCTCCTAATCAAGATTGATTGAAGCGCATCCCGAAAGGGGAGGCGCAAGGGTTCAACTACCGCTGCTACGCGGCCCCGGTTATTCGTGGGATTGCTCCCCTTATTTCCCGGTGTAATCCTTGCGCCAAATTTGGAAAACTGGCGTGTGCCGGTTTCGGTCAGTGGGGTTAGTGGCCCGTGGTGACAGAATCCAGACATAAAAAATCCGCAAGTCTTACGGGGTGCGGAGTTCCCGGTAGCAGTAGTAGTGCGGTCATTTTGCGGCCTATTGGCGGGTAGCGTCAAGCGTTTCATGCCGCCCTCCCCAATGCGTGGCTTTGACCGTTCCGCCACTCTTGGGCGAATTGGGCAAGCTTTTGTTTGCGGTCGTCACGGTTGACCCGCTGCGCCAGCAAAATGGCGTTACGTTCCTCCAAGGCAGTGAGCAAGGCCAACTGTCCAGCGTCTAGCGTATCCCGCTCCACGGCTTTGAATTCGTCAGTCACTAGCCAGTTCAAAAGCTTGGCTTCGTTTTGATAGTGGTAGTCCAAGGTTTCCTTACCCTCATCCAAGCGCACCAGTTTCAGTACATCATTCATGAACTTGAAGGAAACCGCCGACTTGTCCCGTGCCTTCAATCGGTCGTAGTGGGGATGGTTGCCACGAATCAGCCCGTCAATCTGGCAGTCGCACCAAACCGAAAAATCAGGCGAAAGCCAACGGGTAAACGCCACGGCAAGCTTAGGGTGAAGCCAAGTCCCGCCGTTCTTGCCCCGCTTAGTCTGGATTAAATCCCCCCTTTTGGGGGTATTTAGATGGCTTGCCAAAGCTTTAATGTACTCTTTGGTTTCCTGTGATTTAAGCCAGTGGTCAACACGCTTCCCAAACTTTTCAGCGGCAAGCGTGGCGTTGAACCAACCATCCCCGGTGAAACCCACATTCAAGCCCTGATAATTCAAGCGGATAATATTTGATGCTTTGGTATTCATTCCCATGCCTCACTGAACAGCCGACTTGGGTATGGATGCCACAATCATTACTCTGTTCGGATTGCCGGACATTTCAAACATGCGGTTCATGGCTTGCGTAAAAAACTCAACGGCTTTCTTATCTGGATTATTCAAGACAACCCCTTCATAATTCCGAAACTTGCCGTTTATGCATTGCACCATCAACAAAGCAGGGGAAATCTCCATATATAGTGACTTGGTTTTCGGGTCATATTCCCGCGCCAGTTTTTCCGCTTCTTTTTGGGGAAAGCCCATGCCAATCAGCGCACTTTCAACGGTTGCATATTCCCCTGAAAGCCGGTTGCAGATGGAGTAAGTAGGAACTGATTGATTACCCTTGCTCATTTGCAAACTCCCCTTTCCCAATGCGCTCTATAAGTTTCCTGATGTCGGCGCATTTCCAAAGGGAAGACCGCCCTATATACACAGGTGCTGGAAATCTACCGGATTTCACGCCATCGTACCAAGTGGACTTGGATACAGGCACAAGGGGAGGAATTGGGTTAGGTTTGGCTTTGGGATTGCCAAGGATTTGGGTTAGACGGCAGTAGCCCTCAGTGGGTAATTGATTTGTCGCGGTCATAGATACACTCCACAGTAAACAAGAAAACGCCCACGGTCAAAGCCGCAAGCTTGTGGAGTATTATCCAGAATGATTTAACAGATAAAAACGGGTAAATTAGCTAATTAAATGGGGGAAAAGGGCTATATTTTCGTTTACCCCATTTATTAACCCGGTCGCCTTCCTCTCTTAAAACGGCAATGTTTTTTATTAGCATTAAAGAATTTTTTGATGGTATCCGGGCTGACTGGCGGAAAGTCATCCTTGTTCATCTTGCTTAGAGCATCCCAAATAGCTGCTCGCTTTTTCTTGATTAACCAACGATCAAAGCTTTTTCCCTCGTCTATCTCCTGTATGCCAAGCCATTTAATCAAGGTGCGCTCACGCCTGACTGGAACACTCCCCAAGTCGTCAAAGCCTTTTTGTACTGATGCCTCCCCCCCCGTGGCTTGTCCGGGTTCCGGGCTTGCCCCGCCTTGCCCTTGGAAATTACAGGCTTCAAACCATTCGCCGTGCTTTTTCAACACTTTTTTAGGAATTATCGGGTCAAGGATTAGCGGATAATCTTCGCGCCGGTAAGGAATAGGCTCATGTTTTCCACCAATAATGACCCAAATATTTTTATCATAGTCAATGTATGCTTTGTGGGCTTCATAATACCAATGGCTCAGTTCATCAACATACATAAAAGCTTGTGTTGGAGTTATTATTGACGATGATTCTCTCCATGAATAATAGGGTACATTTAGTGGGCCTTCGGTTTCCATTCGCATAACCTCTTCATTATTGACATCCTTGAGCAAGCCTTTCCATTCATTGATTGATATAGGCACAACTGCGCCATTCTCATCTTGTAGATAGGCTGTGATAAAATCAGGTTCTATCATTCCGCTTGGTTTGTGAGCCAATGATCGCAGGATGTCTCCAAAACCCGCTGATAGGGATACGCCCAAATGACAAACATAAGGTATAGACCAAACCGGGATAGCTTCCCGCCCGTTGATGTTGCGAATGATCGACATGCCAGCCCCATGCTCGTTTTCCGCATTCTGCTCACAGTTGCTTTGCAAGGGTTCAGTACTTATCTCGGCCTTGGTTGCCTCAATCGCCGCCAGTTCGTCAACAAACGATGGAATGATTTTATTAAGGGGAAGCTTAATTTGTTTAAACCAATCAGCTAATTCCATCGGTGTGCAAGGGAAGGCAGGGGACTCATTTAGCAAAATAAGTTTTTCTGATGGTAGACACCCTTTAAATGATTCGACTAAATACTGTTTTTCTTCTATTCTGGCTTCATCTAATTTCAAAGATTTTACTCCATCTAATATCCCAATCAACGCCATGAAATCAACATGATTCAGCCAATCCTTTTGCGCCAATTTCCTGCATTTATTATCATGTTTCCTTGCAGCCTTCATAGCCTCGCCTAGTGAAGTATCACCCTCAATTTGTCTATCTAATGCCTTCGCTACATTTTCAACAATAATTTTTCGCCGTTCGTCATTTGCACTGCGATACCTTTCAACTTCTGCGTCTAAATAACTCCTAAAACGGATAAGTGCATCACAGGCGGGATAGTCCTCAAGCAATGCCTCGATTTTATCGGCAATGTTGATTTCCAAGCTCTTTTGATCCGACGTGTCAGCCTCTTTCTGAGGATGCTCCCTTATGCCTTGCTCAAAACTACAGAGGAAGTCGTAACATACATGCTCTTGTGCCGGTGTATTCATGGATAAGCACCTCTCTTGTGCCAGTTCTCAAGATGGGAGCCAAGCCACGCGGTTGAGATACCCGCTATTCGCCCCGTCGGGCTAGGCTTGGCAATTCGTTGAATGTTGTCTATCGGTACACGCCCGGAACGGTGGCCCGTGCCGGTCGGGTTCTTCAAATAAAAGGGTTGATGACCGTCAAACGCCCGTCGATCAACTGCCCGTGCTGCATGTCTTCGCTATACAGCGTGTCGCAGTCATTGTCCAAAGCTGATTTGATTATCAGCGAATCCCAAAAGGAAAAACCAAGGCTTGTGTGTAGGTCAATCGCGCCAATGATGGTGGAATCCGTAACCGGCCCTTTCAACCATGCGCCGTATGCTTGGAAAATGCCCCTTGCCACTGGCACATTAAGCGGTAGGGTCAGCTTTCGCGTGGCATTATAGAAAAATTCTTGCAAAACCTGTGTGCTGAGTGTGCCTTGATGAGTTGCCCACAACGCCTTAAGCAAGTCAGCCGATTTCCTTTGCTTGTCCCCCGCCGTCTTGTCGTTGGCATATAGCAGGATGTTGGTATCGACAAACTTAGAGCCTGTCATAGAGAGACTCCCTAGACCAATATCGCCCATTCAGTGCAAGTGGTGGGTCGTCAAGCAGGGCAAGTGCCTTCTGCTTGGCTTGCTCATACTCATCATCCTTTTTAGCTTGCAATGCTTGCGCAAAGTCCAAGACCGCCGCCGCTTGCTGTTCCGACATGCCCTTGACCGTCTCAACTATTTTTTCTGCAACGCTTGCCATGTTGTTTACCTCTTGCTCATTTTCAATAATTTGGTTGGCTTACTTCGCCGCCCCGCGCTTGATCGGTATCACGTCCGCGCCTTTCTTCAACCCGCCTAGGTAATCCGCCCAAGCTTGCATCAGCTTTTGGCGCTTTTTCATCAGGTCGCCCCGACGATAAGCGGCCTCCGTTTCATCGCCTATGGTATGGGCTAAGGCCATCTCTGACAATTCAGGGTTGAAGTTCGTTGCTTCGCTTACCCAATCCCGAAACGATGAACGGAAGCCGTGTGTGGTTTCTTCATGACTCATCCGCCGTAACAGCATAGCCGCTGCCATATTGGATAAGGGCTTATCGTTGCGGCCCGGAAAAATGAACGGGTTGCCGTCAATGCGCGGTACTTTGTTCAACACCTCCATAGCCGCTAGGGAGAGTGGGACTCGATGTTCCCGCTTGGCTTTCATGCGCGTTTTGGGGATAGTCCAGATTCCTTCATCCAAATTGACCTCATCCCATTGGGCGTTCAAGGTTTCGCTGGTTCGAGTGGCGGTCAGGATGATGAATTCCAAGGCAAGAGCCGCTATTCCCTCCTGCTGGCGAAGTTCCCCCATGAATGCTGGCATGTCCTGCCATGGCACGGCCTCATGGTGCTGTACCCGGTCGGCTTTCGGGATTGCGGAAAGCAGCTTGTCCAAGTGGCCTTTCCAACGTGCCGGGTTTAGCGCATCACGCAAGCCCTTAGCCGCCGCCGCGTCCAATACTGCTTCAATGCGCTGGCGCAACCGCGTTGCGGTTTCGTGCTTTTCCTTCCAAATGGGCTTTAGCACTTTCAAGACATGCTCGGTTTCGATGTCCTTAACGTGAAGCTTGCCTAAAACCGGGTAGGCATATTGGGTCAGGGTGTTTGTCCACTGTTGGGCGTGTTTGGCATTTCGCCAAGCGGCCCGTTTGGACTCGATCAATTCAGCCGCCACTGCTTCAAAGGTGGCCGAGGTTGTTGATTTGCGCCTTTCCGCCAAAGGGTCTATGCCTTCGTGCAATTGAATTCGCAACTTCCCGACTTCATGACGAGCATTCGCCAAATCCACAACATCTGCACTCCCAAGCCCAATTTCGTGAGAAATGCCCTTGAGCATGTAACGGAAACACCATGTTGCGGATTCACCCCGCACATTCAGATAAAGGCTACGCTCAACCCTATGCTTACCTTGTTTCTTGCGTAACGAGTTGATGGTTAGCGGACTGGCCTTCTTACCCATTGCATTCACCCCGAAAAGTTGCCCACAAATCTGCCCACAAAATATACCCCGGATTGTGGCGGAAAGCAACAAACTTCAACGGACACATTAGAGTCTTATGATATTGATATATTTATATAAATGTGGACTTAGACGGAGGCTCTTAAATGTCAAAATGGCGGACACCTTCTCCGCCACATCGAATTCCAACACAGTCCACAAGTAACTTGCTCAAGGCATAGCCCCCAACGAGAACCTAATAAAAGCGCAAACCTAACCCATTGCGCCATACAGCTCAAGCCCTAGTGTTTGTCCAACAGGGCGAACTACGGCAAGTATAAGATGACCTGTCACGGCTTTAGGTTGATGGCTTTCAAACCCGAGTGGGCAATTGATAGCTAAGGCCCTGAACAGCGAGGGTTGTTAATTTTTGAATTACAGACAAACTACGTTGGCTGCAGACGGACCTTTCTGACCCAAAACGGCAAGGGTCCGGCGCGTCCGCTTGAGCACCGGGCCAGCGGTTATGGGCACGAATGAAATTGCCTGCGGCACGCGATTTAACCGCCGCTCTGTAGTAAACTAGCCGCATGGCACAATATTTCCAAATTCATCCACTGTCTCCCCAGGAAAGGTTGGTTCGAAGGGCGGTCGAGGTCGTCCGCAATGGCGGACTGATTGTCTACCCTTCTGACTCATCCTATGCCTTGGGCTGTCAAATTGACAATAAGGATGCCTTGGAGCGAATTCGCCTTATTCGTCAATTGGGTCAAGAACATCGTTTCGCCTTGGTTTGCCGCGATCTTTCCCAGATATCGTCTTTTACCCGATTTGGCAATGAGGCATTCCGGTTGATTAAAATGCTAACACCCGGGCCCTTCACCTTTATCCTCAAGGCGACCAAGGAGGTGCCGCGCAGGCTTCAGCATCCCAAATTCAAGACCGTCGGCATCCGCATCCCAAACAGCCCGATTGTGCAGGCATTGGTAAAGGAATTGGGCGAGCCATTGTTCAGTTCAACCTTAATCATGCCGGGAGATGATGAGGCAATGTCCGACCCCTACGAAATAAGGGAAAGGCTAGAAAAACTAGTCGATTTAATCATTGATGCCGACGTGGTTCCCTATGAACCGACGACTATCATCGGGTTTACGGAAGACACCCCGGAAATCATCCGCCAAGGCAAGGCGGTTGTGACGTTTCTTCAATAAATTCGGAAAATTCCCGACCATGCAAGAACTGACTTTAATTCAGAAAATAACCATTTGGGCCTTACCGGTTCTTTTTGCCATCACGCTGCACGAAGTTGCCCATGGCTGGGTCGCGAAAAAATTCGGCGACAGGACAGCCGAGCGCCTAGGCCGTTTGTCTTTGAATCCGTTGCAGCACATCGATCCTATCGGTACATTGCTAGTGCCGGGTTTAATGTTGCTCTTCAGCAATATGATTTTCGGCTGGGCCAAGCCGGTTCCAGTGGATTTTGGAAAATTGCGCAATCCCCGTCGCGACATGGTATGGGTGGCTATAGCCGGCCCCGCAGCCAATCTCTTAATGGCGATATTTTGGGCATTGATGATACGCCTGGCGATCCTGCTGCACTCTGAATTTCTGAGCCAGCCCTTGGGTTTGATGGGCCAGGCGGGCATCGGCATTAATGTGGTCCTGATGGTGTTGAATTTATTGCCCGTGCCACCTCTGGACGGTGGACGCATCGCCCTAGGGCTGTTACCTCCCCGTATGGCCTACCAATACAGTAAAATTGAACCTTACGGATTATATATTTTGTTGTTTCTGATGATGACGAATCTACTCTGGGTATTCATGGGTGTGCCGGTTTCTCTGTTCCAGGCCCTAATGAACGGCATTGCCGGGATATGATCACGGGCATGAGTGACTTGGCCTTCTTTATCATGGCGTTTGGCGACTCGTCGCCGACTTCCACGACCTGCTGCAACGAGTTGCCGCACGCCAAGTACGAACCGCTAGTTTTGACATCCCATTGGGCTTAACGACGACGGTGCCTCCATGAGTGAAAACCCTACAACAGTGTCCCATTCCATCGCCTTGGTCAATGGGACACCTTACACCGAACTGCCCGAGGACTTGTATATTCCACCCGATGCGCTGGAAGTCTTCTTGGAAAGCTTTGAAGGACCGCTGGATTTATTGCTGTACTTGATCAGACGGCAGAATTTGGACATCCTAGACATACCCATTGCCACAATCACCCGTCAATACATTGCCTACATTGACGCAATGGCGGGGATACGCATGGATTTGGCCGCCGAGTATCTGTTGATGGCCGCGATATTGGCCGAAATAAAATCCCGCATGTTGCTGCCGCGCACGGAAACAGCCGAGGCTGAGGAAGACGACCCTCGAGCCGAATTGGTGCGGCGCCTGCAGGAATACGAACGTTTTAAAACGGCGGCGGAAGAACTCGACAAATTGCCGCGTTGTGAGCGCGACGTGTTTGAACTGGGTGGGGTTGACACTAGTACCTTGACGGTGCGCAAAGTCTACCCCCAAGTCGATTTGCAGGAAGTCCTGTCGGCTTTCGAAGACGTGCTGCGACGGGCCGAGCGGTCCACCCATCACCGCATTCTGCGCGAGCCGTTATCCGTGCGCGAACGGATGTCCAGCGTGTTATCCCGCCTGAAGGAAAAGCCCCAGCTTGCCTTCCCCGAGTTATTCAATCGTCGTGAGGGCCGACAAGGTGCCTTGGTTTCACTTTTGGCCATATTGGAATTATGCAAGGAACGCTTTATTGACATTATTCAGGAAGAGCCCTTGGGCGAATTATATATTCGGGTCCACCAGGCAGCACCTGCCTGAGCGAGACCAGGACGTTGCAGAATCACCCGCGCACCCTCCGTTTGACGATTATCCACTTAAGCCTGCCATGGATTTGAAGGACATCGTCGAAGCCGCGCTGTTCGTCGCGCCAAAGCCCTTGAGCGTAGCCGAATTGCAGGCTCTATTCCCGGAAGACGGACAGCCGGAAGCCGCCGAGGTGCGTAGCGCATTGACTGAGTTGGCGAAAGAATTCGACAATCGGCCCATCGAACTGAAGCAAGTCGCAACGGGTTACCGCTTCCAAGTGCGGGAAAGGCTATCGCCATGGATTTCCCGTCTATTTGAGGAGCGACCGGCGCGTTATAGCAAGGCGTTTTTGGAAACTCTCGCCATCATTGCCTACCGTCAACCGGTTACCCGAGGAGAGATTGAGGAAATACGCGGGGTTGCAGTATCCACCCAGATTGTCCGCAACCTGATGGAGCGGGATTGGGTACAAGTGGTGGGACATAAGGAAGTTCCTGGCCGCCCTGGGCTGTACGCAACCACCCGCCACTTTTTAGATTATTTCAACCTGAAAGGGCTAGACGAACTGCCACCTTTGCAAACTTTCATTGATCGGCTAGGCCCAATTGCCGACACCCATTTGCCCGTTCCTGATACAACCGCAAGATACCATGACCAAACCGAAACCACCCGACAACCAGAAAACCATACGGACCAAGCGCCCTAGCCAACGACCCGCCCCGTCGAAGGTTAATACCGTTGAAACAATGAACCCTTTACCCTTGGAAGATGGCAAAGCGAGGGAAACCGAAGGGGAGCGCATTCAAAAAGTGCTGGCCCATGCCGGTTTAGCCTCGCGCAGGGAAATCGAAACTTGGATCGAAAGCGGCGAAGTCTTACTCAATGGCAACCCCGCCAAACTGGGCGACCGCTGGAAAGAAGGCGACCAACTGATGCTGCGTGGACGCCCGGTCAATGTCGAGAAACGGGTCAACCAAGCGACGCGGGTTTTGCTATACCACAAGCCTACCGGCGAGATCGTCACCCGCCGCGACCCGGAAGGACGGCCGACTATCTTTGTACAACTGCCGCGCCTGGAAATTGGCCGCTGGATCAACATAGGCCGTTTGGATATCAACACCCAAGGTCTGCTGCTGGTCACTAATAATGGCGAGTTGGCAAACCGGCTAATGCATCCGTCCAGGCAGATTGAACGCGAATACGCGGTGCGGGTGTTGGGGCAGGTTAGCGAAGACATGCTAGAACGGCTCAAACAAGGCGTGGAATTGGAAGATGGTCCGGCGCATTTCAACGCTATTGTCGAAGCCGGCGGCGAGGGTTCCAACCACTGGTATCACGTCACCCTCAGCGAGGGCCGCAACCGTATTGTCCGCCGCTTGTGGGAGTCGCAAAACATCGCCGTTAGCCGGTTGATTCGCATCCGCTTCGGCAATATCGTGCTGCCGCCCCATATCAAGGCGCGGACATATACCGAACTCCTGCCAGAACAACGGGATAGCCTGCTTGTTTCGGTTGGCCTTGCACCCGAAGCCCCGCCCCGCAAACCCGTCCGCACCCGATCCGGCGATGGCAGGTGGAGGGATAAATAAAGAAGTTACGCGGAGGGCCAGAATAGGCGGATAACGATTATTGGGCCGTATATCCTCCGTCCGCAAGCAAAGCATGACCCGTCACAAAACTGGCCTGATCCGAGCAAAGCCATAGGACAACCCCGGCAATTTCTTCTGCCGTCCCAAAACGTCCTAACGGGTGCATTCCCGCAATTGTTTGGCCGATCTCGTTAGCAGGGGTGATTCCCACACCTTCCAACAGCTTAGTTCCTATAAAACCCGGACACACGGCGTTGACCCGGATGTCGCACTTGGCGTATTCCAACGCGGCCGTTTTGGTCAGCCCTATCACACCATGCTTTGAAGCTGTGTAGGGTGCCGCCACGTTTGCACCGCTCTCGGCAAAAGCAAGGGCGGTGGCCCGTCCAATTCCATCGGCACCCCCGGTGATCAAGGCAACTCTGCCCGAATAATCAAAGCTAACTGATTTTTTCATAGTGTGTTCTCAAGGCAACACCACCGCCTCTGGCGCAATCCAACTTTCCTTGCGGTATTCAACCACTACGGTGGTATAGAGTCCGCCGCGAACGTTGAACTTGGCAATGATCCGCATAAAGTTGGGTAAGGTGGCGGCAACCAGATCGTCAAGGACTTGGTTAGTGACAGCCTCATGGAAAGCGCCTTCGTCCCGGTAGGACCAGAAATATAATTTGAGCGATTTCAATTCCACGCACACCGCATCGGGTACGTATTCAATCAGAAACGTAGCGAAATCGGGCTGCCCGGTTTTCGGGCATAGGCAGGTGAATTCCGGCGCCTCAATGCGGATGGTGTAGCTCCTGCCGGGCTGTGGATTGGCGAAGGTTTCAATTTCTTTGCTGGGGTTCGTAGACATGGCGTTGAGGATTCGCTTTAGGCTGATTGCAATTAGTTCGCTATAATAAGCATTTGTTCCCGCCATAACCAGACCGTTGATTGTCATTGCGCAATTCTTATTTTATAAAACTCGCCCTGCCCAAAGAAATCCCCCTGCCCCCCTTTTGCAAAGGGGGAAGTACCCGGCCCTCTGCCCCAATTAATTAAATGCGACTGGACAAAATCAAACTCGCGGGCTTCAAGTCCTTTGTCGATCCAACTTCAATTCCTTTGCCTGGAAATTTGGTCGGCGTGGTCGGACCCAATGGCTGCGGCAAATCCAATATCATCGACGCGGTGCGTTGGGTTATGGGAGAAAGTTCCGCCAAGCATTTGCGCGGCGAGTCTATGGCCGATGTGATTTTCAACGGGTCATCCACCCGTAAGCCAGTGGGCGTGGCATCGGTGGAACTGGTGTTCGACAATGCCTGCGGCAGTGCGCCAGGAGAATATGCGAAGTACCAAGAAATTTCCATCAAGCGACAGGTCACACGGGACGGCGTGTCAGTTTATCTGCTTAACGGTACGCGTTGCAGGCGCAAGGACATCACCGATATTTTTCTCGGCACTGGTTTGGGTGCGCGCAGTTACGCCATCATCGAACAAGGAACCATTTCCCGCCTGATTGAAGCCAAGCCAGACGAACTCCGCGAGGTGATCGAAGAAGCCGCCGGCATTTCCAAATATAAGGAGCGCCGTAACGAAACCGAAACCCGCATGAGGCATACCCAAGAAAATATGGAACGCCTGCAAGACCTGCGCGACGAGGTGGCAAAGCAAATTGGCAACCTGCAACGCAGCGCAAAAAAAGCGGAAAAGTATACCGCTTTAAAGGAGGAAGAACGCCTTTTTCGCCTGCAACTGCTTGGGTTGCGCTGGCGTAAATACGACCAGACGCTAAAACAGCACCAAGCTGCATTGCTGGAATGCGAGAGGCAATTTAGGGAGTTAGTAGGCGAAGAAAATCTTCTGATCGCCAAGGAAGAGTCGGCGAAGGGACAGAGGGAACAACTCCAAAAATCCTTAAACGACAGGCAGGGGCGGTTTTATGAATTAGGTGCCGAAATCACCCGTTTGGACCAAGCGATAAAACATGCCCGCCAAACCCGCGAAGGGCTGCGGCTTGAGCAGGAACGGCTCAAGGTCGAACAGATTCAGGCACAGGCACAATTAGCGCATGAACATGGGCAGATTGATGCCGTTCGCTTGGAATTGCTAGAATTGGAATCTGAAATTAAAGCTGCCCGGCAAACCGAAGCCAACGCTGCCGCCGAACGTCAAGAAGCGGAAAAAGCGCTCAAAGCTTGGCGTGTCGAGTGGGATGCCTTCAAAGGCGATCTAGCCAGCTTAAAAGGCCAATCCGATGTTGAGCGGGTGCGTATTCGCCAAATGGAAGAGCAGCAGCGCCAACTCCGAAGTCGCCGGGAACGAATGGACAGGGAGCGGGATGAAATTGAAAACGGGCTTAGGGACTCGGAATTGGAAAACTTGCAAGAAAACCTGACCCAGTTGGAAGACAACCAGAGTGAGTATCTGGCCCGCTTGGAGGAATTGCAAGTAGTGATCCACTTGCAGCGTAGCCTTGCCAAAACCTGCCAGGATGGCTTAAACGCCAAACGGGCGCTGTTGCATACTAGCCAAGGCAAGATCAGTTCCTTAGAACTGCTACAACAACACGCCATGGGCAAAGACCGCGCAGCCCTTAAACAATGGCTTAGCGATGCCGCACTGCACAAAGCCAGCCGATTGGCCGAACACTTGGAAGTCAGCCCCGGCTGGGAGTCGGCGGTGGAGAATGTGCTTGGCGTTCACTTGGAGGCCGTCTGCGTCGAAGATACCCGCCACTACCTCCCTCTATTGAATGGAGGCAAAAATCTTGAGTCGATGGCCTTCTTTGAGCTTGGAAATCCCCCTTGCCCCCCTTTGAAAAAGGGGGACAGGGGGGATTTGAACGAGCGGCTGCTTGATTGCATTCAATCTGCATGGAATTTGAATCCATTGCTGGGCGGTGTTTACCGTGCCAGTAATTTAACGGAAGGCAGGGAATTGTGTACCCGGCTGGAACAACACGAATCGGTGGTGACACCAGACGGTGCCTGGATGGGACCGGGTTGGTTGGTGATGAAGAAGCCTGATGACGCCAAGGCTGGGGTGTTGAAACGCGAGCGGGAATTACGCGAAATGAAGGCGCATTGTGAAGAATTGCAGGCGGTTGTCGGCGAATTTGAGTACAACTTGACTCTTGCTGAGGAAGCGGCACAGCAAGCCGAACAGGAACGCGAGCAGCGCCAGTCCGAGTCCAATCGTATGGCTACCGAAATTTCCCGCATCAAATCGCGGACCAGTGCGGCAACCGCCAGACACGAACAAGCCAGTAAGCGTCTGCGCCAACTCGAATCGGAACTGGAAGACTTGGATGAACACCTACGAAACAATGCCGAGGAGGTCGCAGAAGCCAAAACCCTACTACTACGGGCCGAACAAGGGATAATCGAATTTGAACGCCAAAGCAAAGATTTAACTAGCCAACAACTAGCATTTGAACACCGCGCCGCCGAGTCGGAAACTGCATTGCACACTGCCAGGGATCGTCTACACGGGCTTCAAAGCCGGGTGGAAACCTTACGATCCATGGAATCTCTAACACTCAAGCATTTGGAACAGGGCGAGGGATACCACCTACAGACTGGAGAACGCTTGAAAGAATTAGCCAAATTGATTGAAGAAGCGGGTGTGCCCATGGATGAGGAACAGGAAGCCTTGGAGGAATTGTCGGAGCAACGTTACAGGGTGGAACGCGAACTGGCTGAACTTCGCAAACAATCCAGCGAAACCGAAACCGGACTGCGTTCCTTGGCAGAGGCAAAACTGCGCAAAGAACGTGAGCTGGATGCCTTGAAAAAACGCCTGGAAAAGATCAAACTGGACTATCAGGAAAATGATGTCAGACGGCTGACCGTACAGGAGCAATTCGATGAAATTGGCGTCAGTCCTGGACAGGTGATTCCAGACATCCCCGAAGAAGCCCAGGAAAAGGACTGGCAACAGAAGGTGGCACAATTGACCGAGGAAATCAGCCGTTTGGGTGCCATTAATTTGACCGCCCTAGACGAATATAACGAGCAGTCAGGACGTTTGCAAACCCTAGACAAACAACGGCAAGACTTGATGGAATCGCAGGCAACGCTGACGCAAGCCATTGAAAAAATTGATCGTGAATGTCGAGTCCGTTTCAAGGACACCTTCGACCGAGTTAATATTGGGATCCAACGCATGTTTCCCAAACTATTCGGTGGTGGCCAGGCTTATCTGGAAATGAGCGAAAGGGATCTGTTGGAAACGGGTGTGACCATCATGGCCCGCCCGCCCGGCAAGCGCAATAGTTCCATCCACCTTCTGTCCGGCGGCGAAAAAGCGCTGACGGCAGTGGCCTTGGTATTCTCCATCTTTGAATTAAACCCAGCGCCTTTCTGCCTTTTGGATGAAGTGGACGCTCCTCTGGACGATGCCAATGTCGTTCGCTTCAGCCAATTGGTAAAGGAAATGGCAGAGAAGGTACAATTCCTTTTTATATCACATAACAAAGCAACCATGGAAATCGCCCAGCATCTTGCCGGGGTAACCATGAAAGAACCCGGCGTCTCCCGCATTGTTGCGGTGGACATTGACGAAGCCGTAGTACTCGCAGCACTGTAGAGGTAATGTAATGGAACAAATGGATAGTGAAACACTCCGCTTGCTATTAGCCGTAGCGGGCGTTTTCGTCATCGCAAGCGTCTATGTTTGGGGACGCCATAAGAAAAAGCTGTTGGATTTCATCAACCAACGCGGCGAATACGACGCGTTGGAAGAGCATGGGGAACCGCCGCCACCCGAAGACGTGTCCAAGCCCGCCAAGGCCGGGTACTATAGCGGTTCTTTGGCAAGGAAAGACCCCCCAATCAGTTTTAACAATTCGGATCGCAGCCAACGGAAATTAATGGAGGAACAACCCGAACCAGTTCAGACGGAACCGGTCCGTAGAGACCAGCCCCAAACAGATCCTTTGGGCGCACCCTTCCTTATACAAATCAGCGTCGTTGCCAAAGGTGGGTTCTTCAACGGACTACAACTGCGTGATTCCTTGGACGATCTGCGTTTGATTTACGGTGACATGGGAATCTACCATCGCTATGACCGCGAATATCGTGTCCCGCTGTTCAGTGTTGCCAGTCTAGTGGAGCCGGGCACATTTCCCATCAAAGACATGGAAAATTTCGAATGTCCTGGCGTAGTGCTATTCTTCCAACCACCGCAAGTGGATGAACCGCTTGAAGTTTTCGACGATCTAGTCGCCACCTGCCACGAACTGGCGTTGAACTTGGGCGGTGTTGAGTGGGACGAAAAGCGCCAACCGTTGACAAGGGAGAAAATTAACCAGATGCGCGGGCGGTTGCGGGAAGCATATTAAATACACTTCTCCTTTGGGGCATCTATACGCTATTGTTTTCGTTGCCGAAATAAACACTAAGGAAATCACCCCCCCTTTTTTCAAAGGTGGAGCCATTAAGGGTTCCGATTTCTCTGGCTTTTTAACTTCATAAGGAGGAATATTGCCCTTTTGGGCATCACACAGCCCCTTAAACAGAAGGAGGCTACCCATGCCTAATCAAATAGAAGTTCTGATCGAAAAAATCCGCGAATTGGAAGCGGAGCTTGAAATAGCCTTGGCAAATCGGGCCGAGGAATTGCGGCTGCGGATTCTCGACGGCAAAATCGAATACACCAACGACATCCTCGCCGCCCATCGCGCACTCAAGAAAGGCTTGCTGAAATATGTCTTGGATTCAAGCCCTCTAAAAATAATCACCCTGCCGTTTATCTACGGGATTGCCCCACCGTTGGTGCTGCTTGATGCCAGTGTCAGCCTCTACCAATTTGTTTGTTTCCCCGTCTACGGAATACCCAAAGTCAACAGGAAGGATTACTTGGTTTTCGACCACGCCAACCTCGCCTACCTGAATTTGATCGAAAAAGTCCACTGCGCTTATTGTTCCTACGGCAATGGGATACTCGCCTATGCGCGGGAAATAGCAGCGCGGACGGAGCAATATTGGTGTCCGATCAAACACGCGAAACGGATCAAAGCTGCACACAGCCGCTATAATCGATTTGTTGATTATGGCGACGCGGAAGCTTATCACAAAAAATTGGGTGAACTGAGAAAGGATTTTGAGAATGAAAGTAAACCAATCCTATAAGCACCCTGGCGGTTTTGGCAGTCCTGCAATCAAGCAGGCGTAGCGAACCGCGCTTTCGGGAAAGAGCTTGTGTAAATAGCGGGAATTGCCTTTCGCCTCGCCAAACTGCTTTTGCACCGCTTTGACAAACATCCGGGCATTGGGGAGATGTTGGAATTTGCAATAATAGTCGCGGAGGAAGCGGATAATCTCCCAATGGGCTGCGGTTAGCCGAATCTGCGAGCGCATTGCCAATGCCTCGGCGACGGTTTCATCCCAGTCCGAAGTGTCGGACAAAAAGCCGCTATCGGTCAGTTCCAAAGACCTGCCATTTAGTTCCAAAGTTGGCAAAACTTCAGGCCCCATGGTCTTTGTAGCCGTTGGAGTCCATTTCCAAGCCATGCGGCACGGAATCCATGCGCACGACTTTCGTAGAAATTTTCCCGTCGGGATGGAGTTCTATACATCGATAACCTTGCGGCACTCTGTCCAGCGCGAAATCATCAGTGTCTGGCTTGAACTGAAAACACGTCGAGGGGCATCCTAGCAAGCGCAGGCCGTTGTGTGTTACATCCATGGCTTGGTGGATGTGCCCGTAGACCACGCCCCTGGCTTGGGGATAACGGCCAGCCAGCTTAAAAAAAGATTCGTCGTTAAACAACTTCATTGTGTCGAGCCATCTAGCTCCGGTAGGGAGGGGCGAATGGTGGAGGCAAATCAAGGCATGGCGTTTTGGCTGTTCGGCAAGCTTGGCTTCGAGCAGGTCCATTTGGCCTGGGGCCAGATAGCCACTGGGGTCGAGTGGGACTGTACTGTCTAAGCAGATGATCTGCCATCCATCCAATAGAACTTGAGAATCATAATGGATATTCCCTTTCGCCAAACTTTGCCGGATCAATTCGGGATCATCGTGATTGCCGGGTAGGCAATAGCAAGGCACACTGAGTGCGTTCAGATGATTCCCTAGGCGTTGATAGGTGGTGACGGAAGGCTCCTGGGCTAAGTCGCCTGTCAATAGGAACAAAGCAACCCCATCTTGGTTTCGCCAGGCATGTTCCAGCACGGCGAGAAAACTTTTTTCGGTGCTGATCCCCATCATAGTTTGCATAGGATCAGCGAACAGATGAAAATCGGTGATTTGTATGATAAGAATGGGTTTGGTCAATTCGCTGGCATGCCGCATGTTGGTCAATCCTTTGCAATCTTGAGTAAGTTAAACTTAAATAACCGAAATTTAGGTTAATGTCTAATTATTTTGATTTGAATGACTGCCGGAAAGCATATTTAACCTTCACGGAGAATGGGACACCATGAGTAGACACTACTTGGAACCGCTGTTCGCACCCCAATCAATTGCCGTATTCGGTGCAAACGAAAACCCCACAACGGTGGGAGGCCGTGTCTACGCCAACCTGCTGGCCGGTGGGTTCGCCGGGCCGGTTTATGCAATTAACCCGAAATGCCAAGAAATAAGCGGCAAGCCCTGTTTTGCTTCGCTCGATAGTCTGGACAAACAGATTGATCTAGCAGTCATAGCAGCACCGGCGGACACTGTTGCAGACATCATTCGCGTATGCGGGGAGCATCGGGTCTATGCAGCCATCGTATTGTCCTACGGGTTCGGTGAATTGGAGGGTGGTGCGGACAAGCAACAGAAACATTCCCTGCTTGAGGAGGCAGTTTTTTATGGGGTGCGCATACTCGGGCCGAACTGCCTGGGCCTGATGCGGCCTTCCATAGGGCTGAATGCCACCTTTGGCAATGACATTGCCAATCGCGGCACCTTAGCCTTGGTTTCCCAATCCGGGGCGATTTGCACGGCCATTTTAGATTGGGCTAGCGCCCACTCGGTAGGGTTTTCCACAGTAATATCCGTGGGTGCTGCCACCGACGTTGACTTTGGCGATATTCTCGATTATCTGGCTTTAGATGCAGAAACTCGAGGCATTCTGATGTATGTTGAAGGAATCCGTGATGCTCGCCGTTTTATGAGTGGGTTGCGGGCGGCGGCGCGTTTAAAGACAGTCATTGTCATAAAAGCCGGGCGGCACAGCGAGGGATCACGATTAGCTTGTTCCGATGCCGGTTTTCCACTGGATTCGGAGGATGTCTTTGCTGCTGCCCTTGAACGTGCCGGTGTAGTGCGCGCCGACACGGTCAAACAAATGTTCGCGGCGGCGCAAATGCTCTCCAAGCCACACCGGGTCAGAGGCAATCGTTTAGTCATCATTACCAACGCCGGTGGCCCCGGAGTATTAGCCACTGACCGGGCATTGGAACGTGGCATAGAATTGGCGGGGCTGGACGCGGAAACCCTGAAAAAGCTAAACACATTACTCCCCGGAGCTTGGTCTCATGACAATCCCGTGGACATCCTAGGGGATGCCACTCCCGAACGATACAAGGAAGCCGTGGAAGCTTGCCTGCAAGACCAAAATGTCGATGGCCTGCTGGTGATGCTGGCCCCACAAACCATGACGCAACCGACGAATATTGCAAAAGCCATGGTCCATGCCAAAAACCCACTCCGCAAACCCGTCCTATGTTGTTGGTTGGGTGAATCCAAAGTGCGCGAAGGCAGGAAAATCCTCGACGAAAACAATTTCCCGGCATTCTCCGATCCAGAAAGCGCTTTGGAGGGCTTCGGCTTTCTAGCGGAATTCCGCCGCAACCAAGAGCTCCTGATGCAAGCGCCGGGGCCATTGGCGGATCTGGAGCCCCCTGATATCGAAGGTGCTCGCTTAATCATTGAGGGAGTTTTGGACGAAAAGCGCACACGGCTTTCGAACCTTGAGACACGCGCCTTGCTACGGGCCTTTGACATACCGATGCTGCCAGCCATGACTGCCAACTCTCCCAACGAAGTGCTTGCTGCCGAAGAACGCAACGGGCGGGAGCTTTTGGTCAGTGTGGTCAGCGACCCTGTATTCGGGCCGGTCATCATCTTTGGCATCGGCGGCAGGGGGGGGGATATCCTCCATGACCGTTCCATCGCATTGCCCCCGATCAATGAACTCATTGCCCGTCATAAAATAGGGCAAACCCAAGTTGCAAAGACGCTCGGGCAGTGGAACAACAAACCGGCAGCTAATATTGACGCAGTGGTCAATGTGTTGTTGAGGGTTTCTGAAATGGTCTGCGAATTGCCCCAGATCAAAGAAATGCACATCAATCCTCTGACTGTCGATGAACATGGAGCATTCGCCATAGACGCGCACATTGAAGTAAGCCGCTGGCCGTCGGGCCGGAAGGCTTACGACCACATGGCCATCCATCCTTACCCAAGCCATCTGACCTGTGAATTTCAACTGCACGATGGCTCTTTAGTCACCATCCGCCCCATCCGCCCTGAAGATGCGCAAATGGAGCAAGCCTTTATTCGCAGGCTATCGCAGGAGTCAAAGTATTTTCGCTTTATGGAGTCCATTCGCGAACTTAGCCGGGAAATGTTAGTGCGTTTCACCCAACTTGATTATTCACGGGAATTGGCTTTTATCGCCATACTCAGTAAAGGTGATGAAAATATCGAGATAGGGGTGGCCCGTTATTTCACCAACCCCGACGGTGAAAGTGGCGAAATCGCCTTGGTCGTCGCCGATGAATGGCAGAACCTTGGGCTTGGCACACGTTTGATGTATTGCATCATTGATGCTGCCAAAGAAAAAAAATTCCAAACCCTGGAAGGCGAAGTGCTGGCAAATAATACAAAGATGCTGCATCTAATGCGTAAATTGGGATTCAGCCAGAAGACTAAACCCGACGAGCCGGGCGTGGTTGTGGTTACGAAATCCTTGTAGTGTGGTGAACAGAACCGGGCGGGTTTGGAACCCGCCCCTACGAATCGACATCCCGTTTTCTGTTTTTAATGCATTGATAATTTGGAATTAACTACCTGCGTAGGGGCGGGTTCCAAACCCGCCCTTATTATCTTTGCCAAATTGAGGGGACGGCTTGGCGGGTTACGGTGCGCGTCAGGACCAAAGTAGGCGGCAGGTTTGGCAGGAGCGCACATATCGGTTTAGCTGACGATGCTGCAAAACTTAAACCTTGACGGATGACATTAATTGGTGTTAATAGGTTGTAATGAATACAATTTAGTTGTATGGAAAATAACCATGCATCAGGCAGAAACCATGACGAAAACTATCAACACAGGTATCAAGCTGGACGAAACGCTACACACACGCCTCAAAGCCTTAGGCACAGCCAAGGAACGCACCCCCCATTGGCTTATGAAAGCGGCCATTGAAGAGTATGTGGAACGGGAAGAAACCTACGAACGGGAAAAGCGCGAGGATATGGAGCGTTGGCAACGCTATAAGCTCACAGGCCACGCCATACCGCACGAAGCCGTTAGCGCATGGCTTGCCTTATGGGGAAGCGAAAACGAACTGCCGTGTCCCAAATAGTTTGGCTACCTGAGGCACTGGAAGACACGGAACGGTTGCGCCTTTTTCTTGAGGACAAAAACCCGAAAGCCGCTGCCCGCGCCGGTCGGGTTCTGCAAGATGGCGCAAAGCTTCTTGCCAGTTTTCCCGAAATAGGCCAACCGATGAATGACGGCACAGACCGCCGCGAGTTGTTCCTGCCTTTCGGCTCTGGCAACTATGTCTTGCGCTACATCACTGACCGGCAAACAGTCGTCATCGTCCGCGCATGGCACTGCAAGGAAAAGCGCGACAAAGGCTAATTGTTTGCGTTAGTCAATGCGTAAGAGCATACTTTCTAACAGTGATTAGAAATTATAGCTTTGAAGCTAAATTAGCTTACTGTCTGATGTTACGCAAATGGGAAGGCCGTAGCCCGGATGGAGCCGCTTGCGGCGCAATCCGGGTGGTTCTCCCGGATTACGCCGCAAGCGGCTCCATCCGGGCTACAATGCTGAAATTCAATGGTATGGTGCGTATCATCAGTTACTGTTTTAAAACAAATCGTTTTTCCCATGTTTCAAAATCTTCTTGTGATAGATTTCCTTTTACATACAGCATTTTCAACATCAAAGAGTTACTTGGTAGTGGGTATGATAGCACAGGTTATTCGGTTGACCTGAAGGTTTAACGAAATGTCTGTTTTAGGTATATTTTTAAGATGAAAATGCTGTATATCAAGATTTCTCTATGCTTCACATACCTTTTGCAGAAATGTATGCCAACCAATCATTTAAACGCGTATAATAATCCACCTATGGGCTTCCCTTAACGCGGTAGGGCGCAACAGGCGTGTTCCGTCGTTTTGGCAACGTCTTTTGTTGACCGTCAAAACGGCCTATGTGCCATTTTTTTCACCGCTAGGACTCCCGATTTGCATTCATGTACAGCGTTTTTTCTTAACAAAGGAAAATAATAAAGGACACTCATTCAAACTATCCTGTGGTAACCGTTCAGCCCCCCCCTGCCTTTTCCTGGGAGCGCGGCCATCTTGGCCGCAATTTTGGCGGGCGGGACGCCCGCGCTCCCAGGGGGGGCTGAACGGTTACATCCTGTGTGTCTGTGCTTTGCAAAATGGTATAACCCAACAAGTAACTATTCGATATTAAAAACGCTGTATATTGCCGGTTTTTTATAATCTAAATTATGTTCCACTGTTATCTTATATTATTCTGTTGTGGGATATTCAATCATCTCTAATTCTCCTGAATGTTCAATGGTGTTAAAGGCTGTTATTTCAACATTATTACCTCCATTGCGAGCTATAAGGGATCCTTTTAATGTTTCTACTGAGTCATCAAATGCAGCTTGAGCTGTATCAAAAATGCTTTTTACATTAGCACTAATATAAATCGAAGGAAAATCATTTTGGTTCCAATCTATAACAAAATAACAATAACCTTCACCATCTGAGATTACCTCAATTATTCGATTGCCTTGCGTTGTTTCAACTAATGTATATCGTTTGATATTTGGCCTCAAGGCGGTTGAAAACTTCATCGGCGGGGATGCTGGAACCGCTTTGCATTCCTGCGCGGATTTTCTCGCGGTATTCCTCAATCTCGATCTCGCGCAGCCGTTCCCGCGTCTCCAGTAGGCGCAAAGCCTCGCGCACAAGTTCGCTAGCGCTGGCATAACGCCCTGTCTCGACTTGCTGGCTGATGAACTGCTCGAAATGATCGCCTACGGCGTAGCTTGATGGCATGGCTAGGACTCTCTGGGTAATTTCAAAATATATTTTTATCAATCTTTGATAAACAAATCAAGGCAAAACAGGAATAATGAGAATTGTTGCGCTCACCCCTTGTTACCAGCCAACCGTCCCAGTGGGAAAATACAAAAAAAAACCCATTCCCAAGCGGGAACTTGGGAACGAGCAACATGGAAGTTATGATAATACCGACAGAAGTTTACAAGTTATAGGCTTTCTCACCATGTTCGCTGGTGTCCAGACCCTCGCGCTCGCTCTCTTCGGTTACGCGCAGCCCGATCACCAAATCGACGATTTTGAAGGCGATCAAGGCGACTACAGCAGTCCACACGACAGTCAAACTGACCGCCTTGGCTTGGATGATGAACTGGTCCAAAATCGACCCGTAACCCGGTTTCATTTCGAACCAGTTGTTGTAGAAACCTGGCCCACCCAGCACAGGGGCGTTGAAGATGCCGGTGAGCAGTGCGCCGGTGATACCGCCGACGGCATGGACGCCGAACACGTCGAGCGAGTCATCCACCTTCAGCAACTTTTTCAGCCCGGTGACACCCCAAAGGCAGATTAGCCCTGCGACGGTCCCGATGACGAATGCGCCGGGAATGCCGACGTTACCGGCAGCCGGGGTAATCGCAACCAGACCGGCAACCGCGCCCGAAGCTGCGCCTAGCATTGAGGGCTTGTCTTTGACCAACCACTCGGCGAACGTCCAAGACAGCACCGCACAGGCTGTGGCAAGGAAGGTGTTCATGAAGGCGAGCGAGGCCGAACCATTGGCTTCCAGGGCCGAGCCTGCATTAAAGCCGAACCACCCGAACCATAGCAAAGAAGCACCTATCATGGTCATCGTCAGGCTGTGTGGTGCCATTGGTTCCCTGCCGTAGCCGATACGCTTGCCAATCACATAGGCACCGACTAAGCCCGCAACACCAGCGTTGATATGCACCACGGTGCCACCGGCAAAGTCGAGGGCGCCCCATTGCCAGACAAGCCCCGCCGTGGCATTGACCTTGTCCACAACATCGGCACTGGTGTAGGCATCAGGGCCAGCCCAGAACCAAACCATGTGAGCGATTGGTAAATAGCTGAACGTGAACCACAATACCATAAACAATAGCAACGCCGAAAATTTGATGCGCTCGACAAAGGCACCAAGAATCAGGCAGCAGGTGATCGCGGCAAAGGTCGCTTGGAAGGCCACGAAAACCAGTTCATACAAAGGCGTACCCTTGCTGAATGTGGCGGCCAGGGAAAACGTGCCGTTGGACGCATCAAAAGTACCATTCAAGAATAAGCGACTTAGTCCGCCAATAATTGAATTGCCTTCGGTGAACGCCAAGCTGTAGCCGTAAATGCACCACAACACGGTGATAAGCGAGAAAGTGACGAATACCTGCATCAGCACCGAAAGCATATTCTTGCTGCGTACCATGCCACCATAAAATAGCGCCAATGCCGGCACCGACATCAACAGCACAAGCGCGGTGGAGGTCAGCATCCACGCCACATCGCCCTTGTTTGGAACGGGCGCGGCGGCATCGGCAAGGGCCAAGCCACTGAAACCCAGCAATAGTAGAAAGCTTATTAATGATTTCATGCTCGACTCCTGATTTATAAAGCTTCCGCCCCGGTCTCGCCGGTGCGTATACGAACGACTTGTTCCAAGTTAAAAACGAAAATTTTGCCGTCGCCTATTTTCCCCGTATTTGATTTCTTGACGATGGCATCGATCACGGCATCCAATTGTTCGTCGGTGACGGCGACCTCTAGTTTGACTTTGGGCAAAAAGTCCACAACATATTCAGCCCCCCGGTAAAGCTCGGTGTGTCCTTTCTGTCGACCAAAGCCCTTGACTTCGGTTACGGTAATGCCGGATACGCCCATTTCGGACAATGCCTCGCGGACATCGTCCAGTTTGAACGGTTTCAAAATTGCGGTGACAAATTTCATTGCGCTGTCCTCTAGTAGCGTTGTCGGAGTGATCTGTTCCCCAAGCTATTGGCAGAAGCCGTGCCAATGTTTTATATTATTGATTTATTTAAATATTAGACCATTTTATCAGAATCTGTTGCTCGTTGCGGGTGCGCAGAAGGATGATCGCACCAGAAAGGTGCAGCTTGATGAGGGTTGGTACACTGCCATTTGCCAGTCAGTATGCTGTCGGCAATGCGTTGCTCACGGCTAGGGTCCAAAAAGAAAGTCTCACGCAACGGCGCAACGACACAACGTAAAAGGTCCGTAGGGCGGAACCATGGACGGGTTCCGCCGAATGTTATGGGTCGGTCGCCAGCATTCGGCGGATCACATCCCTGTATCCGCCCTACAACTCGTCACTTGTAGGTGGTTTAAGGCTGAAAGAGCGAAAGGCAAAGAGCAAGAGCCACTCTTTTCTAGTCCGTCGCCCAACCCGGCGCTCAAGGGGGCGCGGGGTTGCGCTTTGGCCTGTTTTCCCCTACTCCGTCCGTCCGCGCCCCTTAGCTCGGGCGTTATAAACAAGTGTTGGAGGCCCGTCATTCCGGCCGTGATGCCGGTTTTCTTGTTCGCTGGGACTTATGTATAACGTCGAGAGATCCTGCTTGGGAACCCTTGCCTATCAAGCTCCTGCTTGTTCGTTGACCGTTCCTCGGGAAGCAGGAGCTTCAAAGACCGCGTACTCAAGGGAGCTTCACTGCCATTAAGTTAAGATGCATTAAGCGTGAAATCAGCCTTTGACGGAACGCCAAGCTTAACGGCAGTGAAGCTGGAGCTTGGGTACGAGCTAAGGCGGCCATCGCCTGAACTCTGTCCAAGGCTGGGTGGCAGAAGTCCTGTTTCCCGCCTCAAGACAAAAAAACCGCCCCGAAGGGCGGTTTAATGGGCTGTTAGGCCGATGGTCCGGCTTTTTTAAACCCTTAGGCTTTGCGCCGCAAGAAACCAAAGACACCCGCCAAGGCCGGGGCTACGAAAAACAGCGCGGCGGGGAGGGGTACTGTACCCACGGTGAAACCGTGCCAGTATTCAGTATTAGCGTTGGTAAAGGTGAGTGGGTGGCTTAGATTGAATGTCCCTAGAACTTGAATTACACCATTGCCTTCACCGTTGGGACCAGTGAATCCAGTACTAGTAGCATTGATCACCAGTTTATTGAGATCAGCCCCTGCTACCCCCCAATAATTATTGGGTCCACCGGTGGTTAATATCTTGATGGTGGAATTAAAAGTAACATCCGAGCCATTCCAACTCATCAATGCAATCAATGGATTCGTGACGGATTGTGAGAAGGTTATGGTCTCAGTTCCAGCATTACTCAAAGCAATGATATCTGGATTTGGTGGGCCATTGCCGTAAACAGTGTGATAGGTTGTTTCAGGCGACCAAACGTTAGGCCAAGGGTAAGAGGTTTGACCGGTAAGTTGAGTGTCCCCAGCAACAAAATCCCCCGTCGCAGTTACTGTAATAGAACCAATATTACCCGTAACCGTTGAAGAAGGATTGCCCTGATAGTTTTCGCTAGTCCAATTTGCCCACGTCACCGTCGATGCAAGTGCAGCCGGCACTGTGGACAAAGCCATTAAAAAAACGAAAGATTTAATCGCGGCTTTCATGGGAATATCTCCCCTAGAAAATTTGAACATCCCCGATCAATCTGTTGGAGCCAACAAAAAAATCGAGGAATATTGCGGCCTTTCCCTCTCGCATTAGAGGACAACTCTAAGCGTAGAGTTCGTCGAGCATCCTTAACAACATCGGATCAAACAATATGATGGCAGTATAAACAAAATTCCTTTTTTTGCAAATGGTATATATTTCTATTAACCTGAACTTTTATAACAAATTTGCATATATCGAAAACTTGTCTTGGGGTTACTTTAGGTGATTTCCAATAATGAATCCACCAAAAGAAAACAGTGTGGGCTTTGATAAACCGTGGCCTTGAATGAATCATGCACTTGCGAAACTGACACCTTACCGACCACCCTTCGACTGCTCGACAACACCGTAGCCCGGATGTAGCCGTTTACGGCGCAATCCGGGGAAGTGGGCCGCAACACCCGGAGCAGGGTTCTTATTTCCCCCTTTGCAAAAGTAGGTTAAGGGGTTTTGTTGGTGGGTTGCATGGGCAAAATGGCATCCGCCTTAAGACAAAAAAAACCGCCCCGAAAGGCGGTTTAAGTGGGCGGTTAGGCCAATGGTCCAGTTTTCAAACCATTAGGCAGTTTTGCGCCGCGAAAAGCCGAAAACACCTGCCAAGGCCGGCAGTACGAAAAACAGCGCGGCGGTGAGGGGTGTAACCTGCACATTGTCGATGAAGTTGCCGTAGGAGGTATTGTTATAAGGCAATGAACTAAAGCCGACAACATCATTACCCTGCGCTACGACTGTGTAGGAAAAGTAAGTCCAGTTATTGGGGCTAAGGAAAGGTGCAACAAGAGCAGCTTGGATAACATTACCATCCCACAACACATCAATCTTGTTATTCCCACCGACCGATTCAGCATCGCTCCGGCCTTCATAAGCAAACGATAAAGTGTAGGACTTACCTGCAAGCAATGTTGTTATTGGATCAGAGTAGACATAGTTACCGGCAGTGCTGTTTAGCTCCATGTACTGCTTGCCATCTGCGGCCCCACCATATTGGATGTTATTTTGAATCTCGGTCGTGCCGTTAGAGGCCGTCCAGCCGGGTACACCGCCATTGGCAATTCCCGACCAATTGCCGTAACCAACGTTTGGCGCTTCAAAACTGCCATTGGTCACTGAATTAGCATTGGCCGCAGTGGCCGCGCCAGCTAGTGCAATCGCAAAAAAGATAGAAGATGCTTTCATAAACGTAACTCCAGATAGACAATTTAAAAATCCCCGATAGTTGTTATCTGTAACAAAACCGGAGAATATTGCCACCTTTCCCTCTCGCGTCAGTGACTGCTGAGCGTAGAGTTCGTTGAGCATCCCTTACAACATCGGATCAAACAATATGTTAAAATTTTAAATATTTTTTTATGTTGTCAAATATTTTTTTTGCGCATTATTTGCATTTTTATAAAAAATCGTCATATGGCGAAATTTTGCTTTGGGGTTCATTCGCCTCCCTGTGTTCTGGATACCGGCAATCCCTGCCGGTATGACGGTTGTGTCAACAACATTTAAATCCCCCTGCCCCCTTTTTCAAAGGGGGGAATCCATCTAGCCTCTCTTTTGCCCAAGGGGGACTTCTTATGGTGACTTGGCTTTCGCAGCCGTTTTTGCCGATAGTTCTTTGGCCAGTTCCCTAGCTTGGTCCGCGCCTGTGAAATCGCCTTGTTTCTCAGCAAGCGATAGCGCACGCTCCAGTTGCGTTTTTGCAGACACATTATCGGATGCCAGGTGATAGGCCATGGCTAGATGGTAGCGAAAAACGGCTACCTCTGGAGCGTCGGCGACCACACGCTTCATTATCGGGAGTGCCTTGTTATTATCCCCTGACTTCAGGATGACCCAGGCATAGGTGTCCAATAAGTTGGGATTGGTCGATGTTCCAAAGTGTTCCACCAGTTTGACGGCTTCTTGCAGGCTTTCCTTGTCTGTGCGGTAGTCTGCCAGCAGGGCGGCAAGATTATTCACAGCCAGATCGTATTTAGGCGCTTTTTGCAGGATTTTGCGATACCCGTCGATCGCCGCATCGACATCTTTCACACGCTCGTAACTTTGCGCCAAATCAACCATCAGCGGGATGTTGTCCGGCAGCGCGGCCAGTCCTTTTTGATAAACCTCCACGGCCTCTTTGGTTTTTTTCTGCGCTAGGTAAACCCTCGCAAGGGTTTGGTAAGCCGCCGCTAATTTTGGATTGACGCGTAGCGCGGTTTGCAACACCTTGACCGCATCGTCCCATTTCTTTTCCGAACCGTAAATGGAAGCCAGCGTTTCATAGGCTACGTCTTGGGTTGGATTTTTTTCGATGAACGATTTCAGGAAGGCAACCAACTGAACCTGTTTTCCTGCCACAACATAAGCTTTCGCAAGTTCGCGGAGAGCATCGGCAAAGTCTGGCTTTTCCACCAGAACTTGCTGAAATTTTTTGATGGCCTCGTCATAATTTCCTTGGCTGGCTAATATCACGCCGCTGATAAAATGGCCCGCTGCCGAGCCATTGGGTTGCTGCCCCAACTCAACAGCCAAGACCTGCGCTCCGTTCCAATCCTTTTTCAGTATCTTTGCCTGAACCAACATTTGCAAGACTGCAATATCGTTCGGGTTGGCCTTATGTGCGACCGTGAGCACCTCTGCCGCACGGTCGTATTCTTTGCCGTTGATCATTTTGCCGGCTACTGCAAGTGCCGCCACCCGGTTGCCGGGATTGATTTCTAGTGCTTTCCGGTAATTGTTCTGCGCGACATCGGGTACGCCGTTTTGCTGGTATGCCCGCGCAAGCATCACCAAAGCCTCGTCAAGCTTGGGGTTGCCCGAAACAACGATCTGTAAATCGGAAATGGCCCCGTCTGTCTCATGCCGGTCCAAACGCATGGCCGCCCGCATCATCAGTGCTTGAGTGTTTTTCCCGTCATCGGCCAGAATCTTATCAACCATGGACTCGGCCAATTTAATGTCATTCTGCAACACGGCAATTTTAGCCAATTCCACTCTGGCAGCCATGCCGTCCTTGCCAAGCTTGTCCAGGTCAATGATGTGATTTAGCACCGTTTGGGCATCGGTATACTGCTTTTTGCTGACATAATACCCGACTAGGCGCGTTTGAAGAGCAATTTCCTTGGGGTTTTCTGCGGCAAACTTAATCAATGCCTTTACAGCCTCGGCTTCGTCGCGTTTCGCAAGAAATTCAATCAGTGCCAATTTGGCGGTTAGTTCAGCGGGATATTTCTCGACAAGCCCCCGTAACACGCCTTCAGCCTGTTCCTGCCGCCCTATTTTCGACAAAAGCGCAACCAAGCCAAAATTAAGTTCCTTCTTGTCAGGGTTGTTGGCTATCAGCGTTTGATAGTCGTTGACTGCGGCATCATAATCCTTGCTATCAACCTCAACGCGGATTTTCTGCAGTTGCAAGCCGATGTCTTGGGGGTGGGACTCGATTCCCTTCTTCAAGACAGATAACGCTTCCGCATACTGACTATTGGTCAAATACAAGGAAGCTAGCAGCATCGTGGCATCAAGGTTAGTCGGATCTTTCTCCAGCCCCAGCGTGACTTGACCGATGCCTTCGGCTTTTTTACCCTGGGAAAAAAGGATGGCGCCTTCCAATGCAAAGCCCCCGACAAGATCGGGCTTGAGTTGCTTGACCAAAGCCACCTCTTGGGAGGCTTTGTCGTACTGGCGTCCTGCCAGGTACAACTGGCCTAGTTTCAAATGCGCATCAACAATTTTGGGGTCCAGTCTTACGGCATCGGACATATTGCCAAACACGCCCTTCCAATTCTGGCTTTTCTCATCAAGAAGGCCCATATTGTAGTAGGCTTCGGCTAATTTCGGATTAAGTTGCAAGGCATTTTTAAATTGAACGCGAGCCTTGTCAGCGTTGCCTTGCTCCATAAGAGCCTTGCCCTCTTGGACATACCTCAATGCCTTTTCCTCTTTTGGCGTACAAGCCACCAACAAAGTAAAGAAGGCAATAATTCCAAAAAACCTTAGTGAAAACGGTTTATCGCTTGGCATTGTTTTATCCGTCTTAATGTTAAATAAAAAATTACCTTCGCGTCTGCATGGCAAGAGGCTGGGTAGGCGCACCTGAAGCATCGGCGATATCATCTCTAAAATCATCGAACTCTTTCTGCCAAGACGGTCGGCTGTAGCCCCAGTTGCCGCCCAGCAATAACTTTTCACCGAGCATGAATTCGGATTTTGCCACTGCGCGGGCATCCCCGTCATCTACCGCTAGGATGGCTTGGGCGTAGAACAAATGGTTGAGCGGATGGCCTGGGAATTCCTTGACGGCCTGTTCCAGCAAGTCGAGTCCCTTGTCCCGATCACCAATGCCATTCGGCCAGGCCGGGGCTTTGATATAGAGTGTCCCCAACAGGCGCATCGGTCCGCCGTCATCAATTTTTGGACTCTTTGCCAGTGCTTTTTTCATTTCCCCTTCTAGCCGGCTAAGGTTGTCCATAGCTAGAGTGAGGTGTTCGCGCACTGCCAGCCCAAGGTTGGCAGCCAGATAGTAATGGACCGCTCCGTCATCCCCACCTCCCTTGGATAGGGCCATTTCGGCAAAGGCCACGCCCTCCCCGGCGAGTTTTTCGCGCTTGTCTTGATCGGTTTCACGCTCAGCCAGATTAAGGCAAAGCCTGCTGCCTAGAGCATTACTCAGAAGTGACGTGCCTTTGTTATTCCGCAGGAAATCCACGGCACAGGCCAGGGTTTGCGTGTCGCTCAGGGGCCCTAGTTCGTTCTGCCTGGAGGCAAGATTTGACTCACTCTGCTTGGGGCAGTCAGAAAGATGGTCAAATTGAACTTGATCACGATGGAGTGCGGCGCAACCGGTTAGAAACAGCGGCAGCAGAACCGCCGGAAATAGATATCTGTAGGTCAAAGTCTATTTTCCTTCCTTCCACAGCTTGGTCATCGGTTCGAATTGAGCCGAGTCTACGATGGCAAAGGAATCCACACCGAAAAGCTGGCATAATTTCTTTCCTTCGGAATCGGAACACATACCCGCCAATGCATTGCCTAAACGTGTCCGCTCATCGGCTGTGCTGTTTAGGCTGTCTGCCACCATGCCCATGAGCGGAATTTCCTCCGAAGTGAATATGACCTCGACAGGATTGTTAAGATTGAGCGAAGCCAGCCCGTTGAATTGCTGTTCGTTGAGTATCACCGCATCCATCTCGCCTTTGTCCAATGACCGTAAAGCACGGATGGCCAAGTTGGAGGATTTGAGTTGAAAAAAACTTGCGGGATCATATTTCCCGGCAAAGACGATTTTGCCGATAAATGCAGGCTCTTCCAACACGGTCCCACCCAAAGTTTTGCCTTTGAGTTCTTCCAAGCTCATGTATTTACCCTTTTGGACAATCACCCGGTAACGCTCGAATGTTTGGCCTTTGATCTTGGGTTGGACCACGGGAACTAGGTGGTGCCGCTCTTGTTGCTCCAGGAAAACGCCCAGCGAAGTAATGGCAAATTTTGGATTTTTTTCATCCATCAGCTTTCTGCACTCGTCCGCTTTAGCGGTAAACAAGCTGTCAAGGCTTCCAGCTTGCCAGTGACCAACGCGCTCGACCACTCGAAGCATAGAACCCATGGCTGCATTTGCGTCATCGGCATTGACGGGCCCACCTGGGTAGCACACCACTATAGGAGGGGAATCAGAGGCAGCAATGCATGTGATGGATGCCAACAGACTGGCAAGAAAAATGAATTGGGGGGTTTTCATTATTGTTTTCTCTTTGGGTCAAGCAATTGTCCAATGGCGGGTGCCACGAAAAGGGTTGCAATAAGGCAGCACAAAAGTCCTATGGTTATGCTCACGCCCATCGTTGACACTCCGCGATAACTGGCCAAGGTTATCGCACCTAGACCGGCGAGTTCTGTCGATGCTGCCAGACCGATTACTTTCCCGGATATGATACTCACTTGGAACGGAGTTTGGTTTTTCAATTCGCGCCATCGGTAGCCGAACCATACACCGTAATCTACCGCTAGCGCGATCACTAGCGGCAGCGCAATGATATTTGCATAATTATATTGGATTCCGGTTAGTGACATTAGCCCCAGCATCCATCCTCCCCCGATCAGGAGGGGAAGGGATGCCAATGCAAAGCCAGACAGGCTCCGCAGAACGAGCGCGATCCAAGTTAGGCAGACTATCAGTGCCAAGATCGTTCCATGAGAGAAACTCTCCACCACGGATTTGGAAAAAGCCTGGTGCGTGGTCGGGAACCCTGTCGCATCTTTCGAGACGCCATAAACCTCTTTCATCAATTGATCCAAGTTGTCAGGATCATACACAGTTTTTGCTGGAAAGGCATAGATTGCAATGCTTCCGTCAGTGGCGAAAAAGCGATCCCTTAGCACGGGCGGCAATTGTCCCGGCATCAGCGGCTTGGCCTCCCTCCAAGATGCGATAAGATCAAACCCCGATTCTGCATTGGCTAGCAAAGTCCGCAAAAATTGTTCACTGCGCACCCTTCCGAGTTCTTTATCTAGGCCGATTTTGGTTTGCACGGCGGTTATGCCGACTCGCACATTTTCAATCTCCTTAACCAGACTGGAATGGCCCGAGGAGAAAGCCTGCTCTTGCGCTTCGTCGAGCAAATCAATGCTACCATTTAGCAAGGACTGTAATGAGCTGAAGCTCTTTTGGCTCAACCCAGCCCGATTGAGGTTTTCAATCTGCTTGGCATAGTCCGATTGTGTAACTGACTCCCCTAGTTTGACGGCTTCTTGGAGCTTTGCATCTGCGTCAGGGGGGAAGAACTGGGTCAGGGACTGGACTTGGGCGACGCTTTTTAGTTTGCTTGCCTCGTCGGTTATCCGTCTGGCTTCAGCCATATTCTGGGCGGTGAAAATAACCACCTCGGCCTGATAGTCGCTTTCGGCCACCATTCGGCGTTGATAATAAGCCGCCTGGGAATCCTTTGGCAACATGGAAAGCACATCATAGTCGAAGGGAATTTTGAAACCCTTTATCGCACCAAAGACCGCACAACCCAAGGATGCCAGTACAATCGCAATGGCCACGGGTTTTGGATAAGCCCCCACCCGCTTAGCCCACTCCCCCAACGCCGTTGTATTAAGGTTTTTGACCGTCGTTTCGGCAGGTTTCGCAAAATTTCGGAGGTCATGCACGGCGGCTATATTCACCTCCCTGTGACTGGATTCCGGCGCTCCCTGCCGGAATGACGAACTTATTTCAACAGTATTGTCCCCGGCCCCCTTTGCATGAAATCCCCCCTGCCCCCCTTTTTCAAAAGGGGGCAGGGGGGATTTCTTGGCGGGAATGTCCTTGAGCGTGGGAGGGAACAGAGCGTAAAGCGCGGGTTGAACCATCCATGTGCTGATAAGGATCATTAAAACCCCCTTGGCCGCCACTACACCCAACTCGGCGAAGCCGGGAAAATCGACCGTCGCCAAAGCTCCGAAAATCAACACCGAGGCTCCGCCAGCGGTAAACACTGCTGTAAACGAGGAGCCCATGCCTGCCGCGATAGACTCTAGCAATGGTTTGCCCGTCCGGCGTTCCTCCGCGATTCGGGACGAGGTGAATATGCCGTAGTCCGCTCCCAAACCGAATAGTATGGCGATAAAGGCAGCGGTGATTATGGTCAAGTGTCCTACAGTGAAAAGGGCAAGGCCCAAGCTCCACAATACACCTAGCCCCATCGGGATAAAGATCAACCCAGCCCAGCGGACACTGCGGACCACAACTAAAATCAAACCGGCGATCAGAGCGGCCGAGGTAAACACCACCAGTTTTATATCCTTGCGTATATTGACGAATTCCTCGTACTCAATCGCCGGTAGTCCAGTCAACCCCACCGTTGGAGGTGTTCGTCCCGCTGCCTTGGCTTGTCCGGCCAAATCCGCCGCCACCGCTTTGATCTTATCGACAAAAGGGCCCAAGTTTTTAAAGTCTTCGGATGGATCTTTCGGGTGGACGAACAAAAACAGCATTCTTCCATCCCTTGAAGTAAAGTAGCCATTGTTCACACCCGCCGAAAGCTTATTAAGCAGGCGGCCCCAGTCCAACTCGCTAGGTGCAGTGTCAGAGGAAAGCCAACGCTGCCATTCCTCCAAAAAGAAACTCGCCATCCCTAGTGTTTGTCGGGCCTTCTCAAGATCAAAACCGATATTGGTCAACGGTGGGTGTGCTTTGGTCCAATTCAAGCCTTTTTGTAAGCCATTTTCCAATTCAAAGCCATCTTTCAACCCCGTGGATGCCGAAGGCTTTCGTACCAAAGAACTGATCTCGCCCAAGTCGGCTGATGGCATCAGCAAATAGGCATGTTCTAAAAAGAAACGCATATCCAGGCGGTCTGTCGCCATGCCAATCTCAGGCTCTCCCCGAAGTTTGTCGGCCAGTTGGGTGGCAAAAATTTCCAGTTCTTCACGCTTTGACCCTTCCAGAACAACGATCAAGTCGGAGGCTGCGCCGAATTTGCTCAAGAATGAATTAAAACGTTGGGTTACTTCAGTATCTTTAGGAAGTAAGGCTTGGCGTGATGTGTAAATGGGCAATTGAGCCGCCGCCCAGCCAGCCAAAATTGACAGGAGTAAGGCTAGGCCTAAAATCCGCCAAGGGTATCGGGCTATGCGTTCGACCATCCTAGTCACCAATTGGCTGATTTTCACGGGTGGGGTTTCACAGGGGTAAAGGTTATCAATGGAGTCGGTTTTCCGACAGCACACTGCCGTCTGGAGTCTAAGATAGTGAACAATAAAAATGAACCGACACTATCGCGTTGTTCTGATTTTGCTATTATGTTGCCTAATGGCAAGCCCCGCGTCAACTAAAGACGCTTAAGCGGTGGGCGCGGTATCGACTGCCTTTGTCGCCAGCAAACCTTGCCTCATCCCCCTCTCGTAGTATCCAAGACCCAATACCAAACAACAGAAAACTCCAATTTTCTGCCATCCGATAAGGCCAGATCGAGCGATTCATCCACAGATTTTGTTGGAAAACTGTGGATAACACTGTGGATTCGATACCGCAAGAGGCTTGCCGACTCCGTGTTTGTTGAATTGGCGAATTACTTGCCAAAACTGGCCGACAACAACAGAATACATCATATCTCATTGATATACAATGATATTAATAACAATACAATGCTAAGTGCTTGTCTTGTTTCGGTTTTTTGTTAACAGCAAAGAGCTTTCGCATTGTCAAGGTCTTGACAGTGGATAACTTTACGGGAAACGCAATAAAAACGGAAAATAGTTTCATAAATCCAACAGCATTTTCTTGGTCAGACTGGCCAGCCTACTTGAACCCCCGCCTTCGCCAAGCAATTCTTTAACCCTAGCCAAATTGTCCCGAATTTCGTTGGCGTAATTTTTATCCTCGAGGATATTACCGATTTCTTCGGCGAGATTGGTCGCATTGGCTTCCCGCTGGATGAATTCCCGGACAATGCCCTTGCCAGCCAATATGTTGGGCAAACCAATAAAATTGATGCTGATCAGCAACCGCCCTAACCAGTATGTGATCGGTGTCAGCTTGTAAATAATCGCCATGGGGATTCCCGCCAACGCCACTTCCAGCGTGGCGGTGCCGGATACGGTAATCACCGCGTCGCAACATTGCAATACATCATAATTGCGCCCTTTAATTGCTTTAACCATTACTTTGCAGTTTGCCAGATAGGGCTCCAACATCCCGTCGGTCACTGATGAGGCTTGGTTAAGCACGAAGCTGGCGGTTGGAAAACGGATGGACAACAATTCCACCGTTGCTAAAATCACCGGCAGCAGGCGTTTGATTTCATTGGACCGGCTACCCGGCAACAAACCGATCACAGGGCCATCAGACTCTAAGCCAAATTCTTTTAACGCGGCATTTTTAGACAAGGATGGAACCACCTTACCGGCCAGCGGATGACCGACATAGGTGACAGGAATCTGGTGGGCCTCGTAGAATGGAACCTCAAACGGAAAAATAACGGCCATGTGATCCACCACCGCGCCGTATTTTTTCACCCGCCCCGGCCGCCAAGCCCAGACTTGCGGACTGACGTAGAACAATACTTTGACCCCGGCAGCCTTGGCGGAGCGGGCGAGGCGAAAATTAAACTCTTTATAATCCACGCAGACCAGCAAATCGGGGTGTTCCTCAATGGCGATCGATGTCATCAATGCCAAGGCGCGGCGAATTTCACCATAATGTTTGATGACCTCCACCGTGCCAATGACGGCAATGGAGGTGGAATCAAAGCGAATTTCAACCCCGGCTTCGCGCATCTTCGCACCGCCCATGCCGATGGCTTTGACCTCGGGCATGAGTTTTTTAAGTTCCAGAAAAAGACTGGCAGCGTGTTGATCGCCGGAGGCTTCGCCGGCGGAAAGCATTATAAAAGGGACTTTATCGTTATATTTCATCAGGTTACAGCGTTTTCAACATCAAATAATTACTATTAGATTCCATGGATTTTACAGTTTATTTATTTAATCAATGGCTTGATTAGGTGTCCTTTATTATTTTAATTTGTTTAAACCTGAAAACGCTGTCATGGTTTCGCTGTCATTCCCGGCCAGGGCATACAGGCTACCCAAGGTTTGCACCATGATGGATAACCGCAACCCAATCCGATTTAATCGCTCACCATGCTCACTTTGTGTACCGCGAATGGTGCGGAGTTGTTCGAGAATAAGGTTTTCAACATTTTCGGTCATTGTCTTAATCTTTCCAATTTTGTTTCTAATACCAACATTAGGCTGGCTTTTATTTTTTACGTTGCGTCGTTGCGAGAAACCTTCTTTTTGACATGCTATTGGGTTGGGCGATTCCAATTTTCCATGGCAAGGCCACTTATTTCCTCCAAGCTTTTATCCGGCCATAAATCCCGTGGCCATTGGGTATAGTCGAAAGGTTTCCGCAGGATCAAACTGACAAACCGTTCTGCTTGGACCACACCAAGTGCGGCAATCAGTACTTCGATTCCACGTAATTTTAGTTCAGTGTCGGTAATCGTATTCATCGACGGCTCCAATGAAGTTGACTGGGTTCATGGCTCGAATTTGAGAGATATCTTATCGTTCCCACGCTCCCGCGTGGGAATGCAGCCTTTACCGCTCCTGCGGTTCGATACCTCCGACGCTGGAGCGTCGCCGGAGGCATTCCCACGCAGAGCGTGGGAACGATTCTAATTTTGTTTCTAATACCAACATTAGGCTGGCTTTTATTTTTTCTGCTCGTTCCAAATCTCCAACTTTGGAATGCGGTCTTTGAAGCTCTAGCTTCCTGAGGGGCCAACGACCAAGCAGGAGCTTGAAAGAAATGGGTTATCATTGCAATGTTAAAATTGTCGACTATCACTGATTTTATAGGTTAACAATATGCTACCAAGCCACCGAATCGCCACTCATCCGGGAGTAATTTTGCAAGAGGAATTTTTGGAACCCATGGGTCAAACTCCACTGGCTCTGGCAAAACATATTGGTTTATCCGAGCAAACAATTGAAGAAATCGTATGTGGTAAAACGGGCATCTTGCCTGAAACAGCGTGGTTGCTTGCGCAATCGTTAGGCACTACCCCGGAGTTCTGGCTAAATCTTCAAGCAAACTACGACCTTTCAGCCAACCGTCCGCATAGACAAATCGCAAGGTTTGCGCCGAATACACCAGTAAACCCTACCCGGTAGGGGCAATTGGTGGACTAGTGCTTGAGTTTCATGTTGCCAATATGCCACTTCCACCACAGGATGTTTCCTGCGCGATTGCTCGACAATCAGTTCCAATGTTTCGGCAACACTATCTTCCAACCAATCTGTGCCGCACAAATCGCAGACCTGAGCGGGTACAATCTCGCACAACAATGACGCCAAAACCCAATTCAACAGTAAAAGTCGTCGTTCCCGGCTGTTTATGACCACCATGGCAAATGGGGCAAAGCGATGGCTGCACTTTCATAATAATCTCCTTGTAATTAAATCAGTCAATAACTTGCATTTGCTTTTTGAGAGGCATTTTGCATGTCCCAGATAATGGTGTCGGCACTGAAGTCCTGTTCATGAGGCCAGATTATCCCATAATGGGCGGGGCGCACCTTCCGAAAATACGACTCATCGACAAGTTCTTTGAAAGCACTACCCTGTAGATAGGGTTTAACATCAAATACACCTGAAACGCCGCTGCTAGTAAGTATTTCAATTTTATAATTATCAAGAGGAGTGGCTTTTAAAATCTTGTCCAAGCGAAGTTCCTCTTATCGTAGCGGATCAATCTTAAATACAGGCTCACCAGCGACTGCCAGCTTCCAATCCACTAGCAAATTTTCTCGGTGTATCTCAATCCACGCCTGTACCAGTTTTAACTTAGAAAGAGGCAAACTGCCACTGAGAACCGTACCGTCATCAATAGCAATTGATGCCTCGTATTCCCCGTATTCTGCGTGAATGTGCGGTCGGCTATGTTTCTTGTTGTCATAGAAATACATCAAGATCAAGATGCCGTAAAACATTGAAATTGTTGGCACAATGACTCCTTGAACTGTGTGTTAAGACTGATGCCCGAGCGAAGCGGGACATAATCGGGCAAGGCGTTGGAATGAAGCCTGCAGCCGGACGGGATTTATAATCCCGTCCGTAACGTTGTATCGTTCCCACGCTCTGCGTGGGAATGCCTCCGACGACGCTCCAGCGTCGGAGGTATCGAACCGCAGGAGCGGCAAAGGCTGCATTCCCACGCGGGAGCGTGGGAACGATAAATATGCCCTCGCAAGGCAAGCCTTGCACTCCCGCATCACTTTTGCTCGTTCCCAAGCTCCAGCTTGGGAATGCGGTCTTTGAAGCTCCAGCTTCCCGAGGGACAGCCAACGACCAAGCAGAAATGGGTTCCCAAGCAGGCGCTTGGGAACCAGGTTAAAAAAAGCCGGCCCCGCCAGGGGCCGGGTTTTTTATTCGAAGTCGAAAGTCTTACCCGGATAAGCAGGCAGGCGCGGCATTTCCTGTTTGGGGAATTCGCCGGTCAACCCATTTAGAAAGGCAACGATGTCCCCAACCTGCTGAGGGTTCAAATCCTTGCCGAGTTGCGTTTTTGCCATGATGGCTACGGCATCCTCAAGCGTTTTGACTTTGCCGTTATGGAAATACGGTGCGGTCAAAGCGATGTTGCGCAAGGTCGGCACTTTGAATAAGTGCTTGTCGGCATCGTTTTTGGTGACTTCATAGCGTCCAAGGTCTTTCGAGAAGCCGTATTGGGCTTCCAAAGCACCATTTTCAATGCCAGGGAACTTAATATAGTCGCCAACACCCTGGCCGTTTTGCGAGCCATTGAAGCCAGGCCCGGAATGGCAAGAAGCGCAGCCGGTTTCGGAGAAAGTTTGCAGTCCGCGCTGTTGTTGTTCGCTAAGGGCTGTCAAGTCGCCCTTGGCATATTTGTCATAAGGGCTGTTCGGGGTGATCAACGTGCGCTCATAGGCGGCGATGGCCTTGGCAGCATTGTCTGCAGTGACGACATCAGACCCGGTGAATGCCTTGGCAAACAAACCAGAATAACCGGGGATGAGTTTCAAACGGGCGACCACGTCATCCCAGCTCTTCATGCCCATTTCGATGGGGTTGGTGACTGGCCCTTTGGCTTGGGCCTCTAGCGATGGCGCACGGCCATCCCAGAATTGAGTGGCATTGAAGGCCGAATTCCAAACCGTCGGTGAGCTGCGTCCGCCAACCTGCGCTTTGACGCCTACGGAGCCACTCCGGTTGTCTTCGCCACCAGCCATGACATTGTGGCAGGATGCGCATGCAACCGTCCCGGAAGAGGATAGGCGCGGATCGTGGTAAAGAATTTTGCCCAATTCGACTTTCTCTGTCGTCGTTGGATTGTCCGCAGGTTCTGGAGCCTTGTCAGGCAAGGCTTGCCATTCGCCGGCAATGGCGATTGTTGTCGCTCCCGCCAAGGCGAGGGCGCCGATCAGTGAACCAAGTTTGTACATTATTCGCTCCTAATTGTTGGTTGTTAAGCCAGGGACAGGCGTTTTTAGCTTTCCGCGTGTTGCGAATCTTATAGTGATTTCATGACACACTCAACCGTTATGTCCTGATGCCTGCAACTTTCAACAAGGCAGTGAGGCTGTATCCATCATCGGGAAATGTGGCGATGCCAATCGAGACGCTGACGCTTAGCTTTTGTTCCCCGCTATAAAGCGGTAGTTCAATTTGGTGACAAAGATTTTCGGCGACCATACTGGCTTGGTCTTGTGGGCAATCTTCCAGGAGAATAAGAAATTCCCCGCCTTCCCAGCGGGTAACTGTGTCACAGTTGCGGATAAAACCACTCAAGCGTTTTCCGATACCCGTTACCAGCATATTCCTAGATTTTCCGCCTTGATTTTCGTTAATTGAGTCGAATTCGTTTAGTTTTAAATATATAAGGCTGAAATTTCCCCGGCTACGCTTGGTGCGTCTAATCACTTGTTTAAGCCGGTCGAGGAACAGGTACCGGCTCGGCAATCCGGTCAAACCATCATAAAGCGCTTGACTGCCAAGCCTTCTTTTCAATGCACATAAAGCCACGGCCATGACGGAAAACAGCCCCGCGAATAACCAACCTAGGATACGCAATAACCAAAGCCAGAATTTTGGCGTGGGCTCGGGGATAGGTTTGACTGCCAGTTGCCAGTTCCCTCCGGCAATGACGATATTCGCGACTTTGGCTTCGGGATCGTCAAACAACCGCGCCAAGCCGAGCATCACCCCATCGGTTTCGCCATTATCAGTTTGTTCGCGCAAGGCATATTCGTATTCCACTGAGTTCAATTCACCTTCTGTGCGCACATGTTTGATATCAAGGTGTGAAATGGTTATGGCATTTGCAACGCTGGCAGCCCGTTCTTGCCAATATTCGAAGAGAAACCATTCTACGCTAGCACCTAATGAAAAAAACACTAAGAATCCGCCGACCCATGGCAACAAAGCATTGAATTTGAAGGGGCGTTTAAATTGTCTGCCCTCTCCCGATGACCGTGGTTTCGTCATGTTTTGATAATCCTTAATGCGCATGGGTTATTGGTTTACCCCAATCAACGCAACAAAATGAAAAAGCCTCCGCCGCCGCGCTGGATGTTCAGCAATATTTCCCGGCTAGATGAAGATGCGCGCTTTAAGTCGTCCAACGATGCGACCGGTTGCCGGTTCACGCCGACAATAATATCGCCCGGTCTCAAACCAGCTTGAAATGCCACCGAAGCCGTGTGCATTTTTTCTATCTTGACCCCTTCCACCGGGTCGCTGGACGTGGTGCCTCCCAAAAGTAGGCCAGCGAGCTTGGGATGAATTTTTTGCCCTTCTTCTTGAACGAGCTTGGGTGTGGCGATTTCCGCCCTGACGGTCTGAGTCTCGCCCCGCCGCATGATTTCAAGCTTGACTTCCTCGCCTATGGGTAAAAGGCCAATCTGGTTGCGGACATCTTGACTGCTTTTAATCGGCTTGTCGTTGATCGTTAGAACGACGTCCCCAGGCTCCAACCCTGCCTTATCGGCAGGGGATTTTGGTTGTACAGAGGCGATTACGGCCCCTTGGTGTTGTTCTAGGTTAAATGCCTGGGCTAGTTCTGGATTCAAGTCCTGAAGGCTAATGCCAAGTTGCCCACGCTTTACCGAGCCGTGTTCCAGCAGCGTGTTTTTGATGTTCTCCACCATGTTTGAAGGAATGGCGAAGCCTATGCCGACATTGCCTCCGCTGGGTGCCAGGATAGCCGTGTTGATGCCTACCAATTCACCGCGCAGATTGACTAGCGCACCGCCTGAATTGCCTGGGTTGATGGATGCGTCGGTCTGGATAAAGTCTTCGTAACCCTCAATCCCCAATCCCGACCGGCCCAATGCGCTGACAATGCCCGAGGTCACCGTTTGCCCCAAGCCGAAAGGATTGCCGATGGCAACCACGAAATCACCCACCTGCAACTGCGAAGAATCGGCCACCGGAAGTTCAACCAGATTTTTTGGTTCGACCTTAATAACCGCAATATCCGATTCCGAATCGGCACCAATCAGTTTGGCGTTCAATTGCCTAGCGTCGCTAAGGGTCACTTGGATTTGGTCCGCCTTGTCAATCACATGATTATTAGTGATGATATACCCATTTCTGGCATCGACAATGACACCCGAACCCAAACTGGATGTTTCCCGATGGTGCGGCGTATTGGGGATTTCAAAGAAACGCCGGAAGAACGGGTCACGCATCAAAGGATTTTCGGCAACCTCGATTTTGGTTTTTGTCGAAATATTGACCACGGCCGGAGTCGCTTTTTTCAACATTGGAGCGAGCGATGGCAGAGCCTGACCGTCAACACTCAGTGGCCATGCCGCCCAAACTGGTTGTCCAATCAACAAGATGGCGGTTGCGATTAGGAAAGCCGGAAAGAACCTCAATGTTAGCATATTCGATACCTCGACGGATTTTTTTCACAACGGGACAAACCGCCAATAGTTTGTTCGACGGCTGTTTGAGGATATAAAATAAGGGCTGGAACGGAATAATAAAAGGGGGCAATGCCACTTAGGACATTTCTGAGTGCCTGACCGGTTCCCCCCTTTGTAAAGGGGGGTCAGGGGATTCCTCGCCGACCAAAGCGACAGATGATCGACTCGACTTCTAAAACCGGGCTAGTCTAGCCATAGCACAGAAGAAACTTGCGGAAACCGGGAGATCGGTCTACTTGATCTTGCCCTCTTTGTACATCACATGCTTACGGACCACAGGATCGAATTTCTTCATTTCCAATTTTTCCGGCTTGGTACGCTTGTTTTTAGTTGTGGTGTAGAAATGACCGGTGCCAGCACTGGAAATCATTTTGATTTTATCACGCATGATATTGTCTCCTATTGTTTTAGATGCTGGCGCCGCGTTTGCGAATGTCGCCCAACACAGCATCAATGCCCTTCTTGTCGATGATGCGCAGGCCATGGCAGGATACGCGCAGGCTTATCCAGCGTTTTTCGCTCTCGACCCAGAAGCGCCGCTCATGCAGATTTGGATTGAAAATTCTTTTTGTCTTGTTGTTAGCGTGCGAAACGTTATTGCCTACAATACGTCGCTTGCCTGTTACCTGGCATTCTCGTGACATGGTTTACCTCGGGTTTAGTGCCGCCCAGCGGGGGTTCATCAAACATCACTTTATAACTGATTTTGAGTTTTTCTGTCAAGAGCCGTAATATGATGTTATTTTTGAGGCAACAACTATGAGTCTAAAACTTGGCGTCGTCATGGACCCTATCCGCGCCATCAACATCAAGAAAGACACGACATTCGCCATGCTGCTGGAATCCCAGACGAGGGGCTTCGAACTCTGGTACATGGAACTAAACGACCTTTACTTGCAAGACGGCCGCACACACGCCCATATGCGGAAGTTGGAAGTCGCTCGCGACCCGTCGAACTGGTTTGCCTTTTTGGACGAGCGGGATGCGCCACTGGACGAACTGGATGTGGTGCTGATGCGCAAGGACCCCCCATTCGACCAAGAATATATTTACGCCACTTATTTGCTGGAATGCGCCGAAAGCCGTGGGGTATGCGTTGTCAACAAGCCGCGTTCGCTACGCGATGCCAACGAAAAACTGTTCACCGCATGGTTTTCACATTGCTGCGCTCCGACTCTAGTGGCGCGCGAAGCAAGCCGATTCAGGACTTTTCTGCACGAACAGGGCGAAATTGTGTTGAAACCGCTGGACGGCATGGGCGGTGCATCGATTTTCAGGGTGGCAGAAAACGATCCCAATTTGAGCGTCATCCTAGAGACCATGACCCAATATAATACCCGCTTCGTGATGGCGCAGCGTTATTTGCCGGAAATTGTGGACGGAGACAAACGCATCCTAGTGGTCAATGGTGAAGCCGTGCCTTATTGCCTTGCCCGCATACCTCAACCGGGCGAGAGTCGCGGCAATCTTGCCGCCGGTGGGCGTGCCGAGGGGCGCGAACTGACCGCCCGAGACCGCTGGATTGTCGAACAGGTAGGGCCGACCTTGCGCGAAAAAGGCTTGGTTTTTGTCGGTCTGGATGTGATAGGGGATTATTTGACCGAAGTCAATGTCACCAGCCCCACCTGTGTGCAAGAGTTGGACAAGCAGTTTGGCTTGAATATCAGCGCAATATTGTTAGATTACTTGCAGTCCGGACTGGGCTGGCAATCTTAATTGGTTGAATCATGCCTGTCAATTTAACCCGCCATGGCCGTCTGCTGTTCGCGCTACTGTTGGCTGGCCTATTTCATGCTGCGCTAATTCTTGGCGTTAGTATCAATAGGCCCAGACCCAACGAAATCGATAAAACCCTAGATGTCATCCTAGTCGTCAATCACTCCCTGGAGCCACCAGCTAAGGCGGATTTCTTGGCTCAGTCGCCACAGAAAGGCGGCGGCGAGTCCAAAAAGAGGACACTGCCCAGGGCGACCCCCAAGCTTGCAGCACCGATTGAACCGAAAGTGGCTCTAACGCCCCGCAATAGCATCAAGGAAGAGCCTGAGGATACACCAACGAAGCACAAGGAGGTGGCATTGCCGGAACCAAGGACTGAGAAGCCTATAGCCGATGAAAAAACTGTCGATGAAGAGAACCTCGAAAGCAGCCCCAATTCAGTATTGCAGGTTCCCAAATCGGATAAGAAAACCGTAGGGGGCGTAGCCCACAAAACGGCTATCGAGCCAGCAGCAGAACCCCCACGGTTTTCCTCAGGCCTACTGAGCCAGCAGATTGCCGAAGTGAGCACGGAGTTCAACAAATCGAGGGAAGACCAAGCAAAACGGCACAGGATGGTTTACATTAACTCGGTGAATGCCCACAAATATCATGCCGCAGCCTATGAAGCCACTTGGCAGGAAAAGGTCGAACAGATCGGCAACCTCAATTACCCCGAAGAAGCGCGAAAGCAAAACTTAAGCGGAAGTTTGTTGCTGACCGTGGCTATCAAGGCAGACGGGAGCATCTACAGCATGGTTGTGCGGCAATCTTCGGGCGAACCGGTGTTGGACGAGGCAGCGCAGCGCATCGTCAGGCTGGCCGCACCGTTCGCAGCGGTTCCCAAAGAGTTACAAGAAGAAGGCGATGTATTCATAATTACCCGCACATGGCTGTTTTCAGCCGATAATCGCCTCGAAACCGGCAATTAAGCATTTTGGGGCTTGCAGGCTTAGCCCTCTAGGCAGATACTAATCAACATGATCGAACAAACAGACAACCTAACCAATCATTTCCTAATCGCCATGCCCGGCATGGCCGACCCGTTTTTCGCCAAGACGGTGACTTATCTTTGCCAGCATAATCGTGACGGTGCCCTGGGCATCATCATCAACCGTCCGTCCGAATTGACTCTAGGTGACATCATGCAGCAAATGAACATTGAAATCAGTGCCGAAGAAGTGGGGGGTATACCCATTTATTTCGGTGGGCCAGTGCAGCCCGAACGTGGTTTCGTCCTTCATGAACCCTGTGGGCATTGGGATTCAACACTGCAAGTGGCCCCCACTATTTCCTTAACCACCTCGAGGGACATTCTCGAAGCCATCAGCGTAGGCAAGGGACCGCGCAAAAGCTTAGTGGCTTTGGGCTACGCCGGTTGGGGGCAGGGGCAATTGGAGCGCGAAATGGTGGAGAACGCATGGCTTAGCTCCCCCGGCGACCAGTCGATCCTATTCAATGTGGCTTCCGCCTCGCGCTGGAAAGCGGCGGCTGAGTTGATGGGCATCAACATTTCGCTTCTAACCTCGCAGGCGGGGCATGGGTGAACATTCCCACGCGGAGCTCTCTCGCCGTTATACACAAGTCCGTCCGAGTCGAAATATCCCGTGGAATACGGGTAATACGATCGTTACTGGAAAAAAAGTCTCACGCAAAGCTCGCAAAGGCGCAAAGGCGCAAAGAAGAGCGATTTCCTTTGCGTCTTTGCGTGAAACTTGCTCTTTGAATTGTCGAACATTCATGTGTTCTGACAAGTATCGCCACACTTGTGTATACAGCGTTTTCTATATCCATTAATTACTTACTTAATGTAACTCCATGTCGGCAAAGGGTTGCCGACCTACTGCACTATTCCGGCATGGACCGCCGGAATTCAGATTGCATGGATGCCCAAAGCCCCGCCGTCCATGGAGCCTAGGTTCCGGCGATCCATGCCGGAACGACGACGTTCTGGGTTTTGTTGAAACATCTTCCTAATCTGGATGGCCTAGATGCCAACACATCGCAAGGAGTCCCGGTTTGTATTTATGTACAGCATTTTTTCTTAACAAAGGATAATAATAAAGGACGCTCGATCAAACACATCTTGTGTTTGAATCGCCTTGCAAAATGATATAACTAACAAGTAACTATCTGATATTAAAAATGCTGTACTAGCCTCTTTTATCAGCCAGCTTTAGCGCTGCCTGATAAGCCAACTCTTTTCTAGCCCCGGTGACTTTCGCCGTCAGTGAGGCGGCGGTTTTCACCGAGCATTCTTCCAATAATAGCTTGAGCACCCGCGTCTGTTCCGAAGTCAGTTCTTCATTATGATTGTGTTGTGGCGCGCCTTCGAGCAACACCACGAATTCGCCCTTTTCCATGTTCGGGTCGGACTCGACCAAGATGGCAGCTTCTTCGACTTTGCATCGGAGGAAGGTTTCGTGTAGCTTGGTCAATTCGCGGGCGATGACGATGCTGCGTTGCGGAGGAAAAACACTGGCGATATCTTTGAGGAACTCCAAAACCCGATGGCTGGACTCATAGAAAATAAGCGTACCCGAATTATCCGCCAAGTTTTGCAAAAGGGTGCGCCGTGCGGATGAGGTGCGCGGAGGAAAGCCTTCGAAAGCGAAGCGCCCGGTTGGCAAACCGCTGGCGGAAAGTGCCGCGACCAAGGCACAAGCCCCTGGAACTGGCACTACGCGCAAATTGAGCTCAATCGCCAGCCGGACCAAAGGGAAACCGGGATCGTTTATCAAGGGAGTTCCCGCATCGGATATCAGCGCCATTGACTCACCCTTCTCCAATCTATCCAAGAGTTTTTTCGATGCGGTATCTTCGTTGTGTTCGTGCAAGGCGGCCAAAGGCTTGATGATACCGTGGCGTTCCAGCAAGGGCCGACTGTGGCGGGTGTCCTCGCAAGCGATGAAATCGACACCTTGCAAGACCGCAACAGCGCGAAAACTTAAGTCAGCCAGATTGCCGATAGGTGTCGCGACTAGGTATAGTATGCCTTTAGGATTTTCCGGCACAATTCCACCTCATAACTTGATAAATAATTTTACTCATATGCCCAAAGCCAATTTGCTGTTGATCTTAAGCCTCATCCTCCTGTTGACCGGCTGTGCCGGGCAATCGACACGCCATCGCGACACGCCGATGATAGCCGAGGCGAGCGAACGTTTCCGTAACGGCGATTATGCTGGTGCCTCGCAAATCTATCAGCGCCTCGCCGAAAATTCCAACGACGCGGATTATTACCGCTTGCTGGCAGCCGATGCTGAATTGCGGGCAGGCAATGACCGTGCGGCTCGCGCCCTGCTCGGGGCGATCAACTCGGACGAGTTGGAGGAGGGCGACCGGCAACGCTACGCCCTGCTTCGTGCACGCCTGGATTTGAACCAAGGCAATGCGCGGGAAGCCATGGCCCGTTTGGATGGCATTGATTACCAGAAGCTGACCTCGCCATTGCGTTCCCATTATCACATATTGCGCGCATCCGCTTACAATCAGTTGGGTGACATGCTGGAATGTGCGCGTGAACGGGTGTATTACGGACAGTTGACCGAAAATCCCGAAGCCACTCAAAAAAACAACGAAGCCATTTACGACGCGCTAAACCGCCTGCCCTACAAGGTTCTGACCGATCTGCTACCCAGCACCCAAGGCACCTTAGGTGGGTGGATGGCTTTGGTGATCGCCCAGCGCAGCCCTGAGGCAAACCGGACACAGGCATTGCAAATCTGGCGGGCTGCTTATCCTGGTCATCCGGCAAATGGCGCGTTTGTCGAGGGTTTAATGGCCAAGAAAACCAAATCCGTGGAAATCACTCCGTTGAAATCCCCGGCGGTAGAATCTGTGGCCCCCGTTCCCGCTCCCATAATGCCCGTGCCGGTTCAGGTTACACCCGCACCGCCGCCCCAAGCTGCTGCACCAGTCCCTGCACCAGCCCAAATGACCCCAACGGCGAATGGTTTCATTGGAGTCATGCTGCCGTTGACCGGGGCCTACGCGCAGGCTGCCCAAGCCGTCCGTTCGGGAATATCGGCGGCCTGGAACGCCGACACCAATCCAAACCGCTCCGAGTTGCGCTTCGCCGACACCCAAGTAGGCGATTTGGGTGCGATTTATCGGAAGTTTGTCGATGATGGTGCGAAATTTGTCATTGGACCCTTGCTTAAAGAAGAGGTGGCTGCGCTGGCGAGGAGCGGGAATTTCACTATTCCGGTTCTGGCGCTCAACCAAGCATCCGAAGCCAACAATCGCGATGGTCTCTACCAATTCGCATTGACACCCGAGCAAGAGGTCGAGCAGTCTGCCAGTCTTGCTTGGTTCGATGGCCGGCAGAACGCGCTATTGCTTGCCCCGGCATCCGCCTTCGGTCAGCGCATGATCAATCATTTCAGTGACTATTGGAAATCCCTAGGCGGAAAAATTTCCAATATCAAAACTTACCAGCCAGGTGCGGCGGACTATTCCGAGACTGCAAAACGTTTGCTGTCTAACGTGCCAGGGGGGGCTGATACCGCTTCAGCAAGCACAACTCCACCGGAATTCATCTTCATGATCGCCGACTCACGGGATGGACGCCTGCTCAACCCGCATATCGAAAACCAAGAGTCCATTCGCATTCCTGTCTATGCAACTTCCCTAATCTTCAACGGACAGCCTACCGCGCCACAAAACGCCGATTTGTCCAAGGTGACGTTTTGCGACAGTCCTTGGCTTTTAAACAGCGATACCGGAGTGCTGTCCCGGCAAGCCATGCACACGGTGGCCGAACAAACGCCCGAGGTTTACCTGCGCCTACTACCCATGGGGATTGATGCCTACCGGTTGAGTCAAGAACTAAATCTTCTAAAAGGCGGCTTGCAAAGCCAATTCCCTGGGGCTACCGGCGTATTGACGCTACGGGGCAATAAGGTAAACCGCCAACTTCATTGCGCACAGTTCGTGGACAACAGCTTGCAACCGCTAGGCATCGCACCGATACTTCAGCCTAGCGCCTCTTCGCTTGCACCGTGATGCTGTTCCATAATGAACCCAGCGCAGCGCACCTGACTGCGGGACAGCGGGCTGAAGATTGGGCCTTGGCCTTTCTCCAAACCCAAGGTCTGGTGCTGGTGGAAAGGAATTATCGCTGCCGGGGTGGTGAAATCGACCTCGTCATGCGGGATGGCGGTAAGATCGTCTTCGTAGAAGTGCGCTATCGGGCCAATGATAGCTTCGGCGGGGCACTGGCCAGCGTTGGCACCCGCAAACAGGCACGCTTGATCCACGCAGCATCCCATTACCTAACGACTAAGCATATTGACCGGCCCACACGTTTCGATGTGGCAGCGGTTTCTCCTGACCAAGGCAAGCTTGCGTTACAATGGATCAAAGATGCTTTCCAAACAGGATAACCGTAGGGGCGGGTTCCAAACCCGCCCAATAACTAAACCCGCCCAATAACCACTGGCAACGCCAAGGGCGGTCTCCGAATCCACCCAACAACCGACAACGCCAAGGGCGGGTTTAGAACCCGCCCCTACGAATATTCCACGATTAATTTGAATGACCACTAACCACTTATGACATTGCAAGAACGTATCCACCAGCATTTCACCGACAGCCTGCAAACCGGTCAGGAAGCACAGGCCAATTTGTCGGAATTGATCGAAATCGCCGCCACCAAAATAGCCCAAGCCCTAGTCAACGACGGCAAGATTCTGGTTTGCGGAAACGGTGGCTCAGCAGCGCATGCCCAGCATTTTTCCTCGAAAATGCTCAACCGTTACGAACGCGAACGGCCTAGCCTGCCTGCCATTTCGCTGACTTGTGACACCTCGACCCTTACCTCTATCACTAACGATTATCAGTACGACGAAGTTTTTGCCAAACAGATACGTGCTTTGGGGCATGCCGGCGACATTCTGTTAGTGTTCACCACCAGTGGCAACTCGGCTAATATTCTTAGTGCCGTCACGGCTGCCCATGATCGCGATTTGACCGTCATCGCCCTGACTGGCCGCGATGGCGGAGCCGTGGCCCCGCTTTTGAATGACAGTGACATCGAGATTCGCATTCCCAGCCCAACCACCGCCAGGGTACAGGAGACCCATCTCATTATCTTGCATTGCTTGTGCGATCTTATCGACCATCAATTATTCGGTGAATAATCCATGGCTCTGACAGACGAGTTCCTCGCCCACCTGCGACAAGCGTTTCCGGTTGGCACGGTCTACAGCGACCCGGCAGACTGCTGGGCCTACGGCTGCGATAACTCCAAAAAACACGCCCTGCCCGATGCGGTGGTTTTTCCCGTCAACCATCAAGAAGTTTTAGCGGTGGTGCGACTGTGCTACGAATACCGTGTCCCGCTGACTCCACGCGGACGCGGCACCGGCACCACCGGGGCGGTCGTACCGCTAGAGGGCGGCTTGATGATGTCGCTGGAACGCATGAACCGAATCATCGAACTTGCCCCGGACAATCGTTTCGCCGTGGTGGAACCGGGACTGACCAACCAAGCGTTGCAAGATGCGCTTAAACCCTTGGGTTTCTTCTGGCCGCCCGACCCGACCAGCGCCGCCTATTGCAGCATCGGTGGCAATCTCGCCTACAATTCCGCAGGGCCACGCGCGGTAAAATACGGCACGCCTCGTGACAATATCTTTGGATTGCGGGCCGTCACAGGCGACGGGCGCGAACTGCGCACCGGGGTCTACACCAGCAAAGGAGTGGTGGGCTTGGACCTGACCCGGCTCATCGTCGGTAGCGAGGGGACATTGGCGATCATCACCGAAGCCACCCTCAAGCTGACCCCGCTCGCCGAGTCTGTGCGCACCATGCGCGCCGTTTACGCCAGTGTCGATGCCGCCACCCGCGCCATCGCCCGTATCATGGCCCGTCCGCCTGCCCCTTGCGCACTGGAATTCATGGATGCCAATGCCATTGAGATGATCCGCCAGTATTCCGATGTCGAATTACCCACCGGGGCCGGGGCTTTGCTGATGATCGAAGTCGATGGGCCATTATCGGGGCTGGATGCGGCGGTCTTAGGAATCGAACAATCCGCAACGGTTGAAGGCCTGTTGGATTTCCGCATCGCCCAAAATAAAGACGAGGTTGATGCATTATGGCGGACGCGCAAAGCGCTTTCCCCTGCACTTCGCAAAGTCGCCCCCGGCAAAATCAACGAAGATGTGGTCGTACCGGTCACAGAATTACCCGCCCTCATTAACGGGCTAGACAAACTTTCCCGACATCACGGCATCCCCATCGTCAATTTCGGCCACGCTGGCAACGGCAATATCCATGTCAACCTGCTGCTCGACCCGGCCAAGCCGGGTCAACAGCAGAAAGCCGAAGAGTGCCTAGGCGAAGTGTTCGACTTGGTGTTGGGCTTGCGCGGCACCTTGTCCGGCGAGCACGGCATTGGCTTGGTCAAGCGTGACTATGTCAGCCGGGAAGTGGATGCCGTGTCCATGGATTTGATGCGGGCCATCAAGCGGCAGTTCGACCCGAATGGGATATTGAACAAGGGCAAGATGTTGCCGGATGAGAAAAGCCAATAGTTCCAAGGGCGGAATAGGCGGAATTCCGCCGCATGTGTAGGCCATTCGGCGCAATACGGCTTCGCCTATTCCGCCCTTGGTTATTATGCAGCCCTGCCGTACTTCTTGCGGAACTTGTCCACGCGGCCTGCCGTATCGACAAGCCTTTGCTTGCCCGTATAAAATGGGTGGCAAGCTGAACAAACTTCAACATGCAGTTCCTTGCAAATTGTCGATTTGGTTTCAAAAACATTGCCGCAACTGCAATGCACAGAAATGGCCTCGTATTTTGGATGAATACCCGCCTTCATGGAAGCTCTCCCCTCAAACATCGGTTGGAAAAAACAGTTAATATTACTGAAAACATATGCGCTTAGCAAGGACAACTTAATTTTTCCAGCAATTCTCATTTTGGCAAAGGTTGTAAGGGCGGGTTTGGAACCCGCCCCTACGCAGACAATTTAATTTTGAATTATCAATGTATTATGAACAGGATGCGGAATGTCGATTCGTAGGGGCGGGTTCCAAACCCGCCCGGTTTTGTTCAAAATGAGAATTGCTGTAATTTTTCACCCTTACCCTAACCCTCTCCCTATTGGGGGCGGATTTACACGACAACCTACCATTGCCCTATGCGCATAATCACCCTCAATGTCAACGGTATACGCTCAGCCGCCCGAAAAGGCTTTTTCGATTGGCTGCTAGCACAGAAAGCCGATGTAGTCTGCTTGCAGGAAATTAAGGCACAGGCCGGGCAGATCGAAGACCCTCTATATTGGCCGGAAGGCTACCACTGCCACTACTTGGACGCGGAGAAAAAAGGCTACAGCGGTGTCGCGGTTTATTCAAAAACGCCCCCCGATGAAATCATCCAAGGCTTAAGTTGGCCCGACATGGATGCAGAGGGGCGTTACTTGGAAGCCCGCTTCGGCAATCTGAGCGTTGTGTCCCTCTACTTGCCGTCCGGTTCATCCAGCGAGGAACGGCAGGCCGTCAAATTCAGCTTTCTTGACCGCTTTATGCCCTTCCTCTATCAATGCGCCCAATCGGGCAGGGAGTATGTCTTTTGCGGTGACTGGAACATCGCCCACCGCAACATCGACCTGAAAAACTGGCGCTCCAACCAGAAGAATTCCGGGTTTTTGCCAGAGGAGCGGGCTTGGATGGATGGGCTATTCGCAACAGGACACTGGGTTGACGCGTTTCGCACGGTCTGCCAAGAACCTGAACAATACACTTGGTGGTCCAATCGCGGTCAAGCCTGGGCTAAGAACGTAGGCTGGCGCATCGACTACCAAATCGTAACTGACAACATCAAAGACACCATCCGTGCCGCGTCCATATACAAGGACGGGCGATTTTCCGACCATGCCCCATTGACCATCGACTATGACTACCCATTCCCTGCGTGAATCGCTGTTCAACCGTCGCATATTAATATGCGTGGGCACTGGATTTACCTCCGGCTTGCCGCTCTACCTGCTGGTTAGCCTGGTCCCCGCTTGGCTGCGCGACGGGGGAGTGAATCTTAAATCCATTGGCCTGATGGCCTTGGTCCAACTGCCCTATATTTGGAAATTTCTCTGGGCACCTTTATGCGACCGCTTTGGCTTTGCGCTTGGCCGTCGCAGGAGCTGGATGGCCTTGACCCAATTGGCGCTGCTGGCGACCATTCCTGCTTTCGGCTGGTTTACCCCCAAGCCGGACTTAAGTGTGATTCCTTGGCTTGCCCTGACAGTCGCATTTTTCTCTGCTTCTCAAGATATTGCAATTGACGCATACCGGCGGGAAATCCTCCGCGACGAAGAAATGGGCCTGGGTAACGTCGTCCATGTCAACGCCTATAAAATCGCCGGACTGGTGCCCGGTTCGCTGTCTTTGATTCTAGCGGACTATCTCCCATGGAGCGCAGTATTCTGGGTGACAGCCTTATTCATGCTCCCTGGTCTTATTTTGACGCTCACTGTCAGTGAACCTGACTCATCCAATCGCGCCCCGCAAACTTTGCGCAGTGCCATAGTCGAACCCTTCCGCGAATTTATCGGACGGAATGGATGGTCCAGCGCCCTGGCAGTGCTGGCCTTCATATTCTTTTACAAGTTGGGTGATAGCATGGCAACCGCACTGTCAATGCCGTTTTACCTCGACATGGGCTTTAGCAAGGCGCAAATCGGCCTCATCGCCAAAAACGCCGGTCTTTGGCCCAACGTCATCGGCGGAATTCTAGGGGGCTTATGGATGGTCTACCTTGGCATTCCCCGCGCCCTTTGGATATTCGGGGTGCTGCAAGCCTTGGTCATCTTGGGTTTTGCCTGGCTCGTCAACGCCGAACACAGCCTCATGAATCTGGCGGCGATCATTGGTGCGGAAGCCTTCGGCGTAGGGCTTGGAACTGCGGCATTTGTCGCCTTCACCGCCAGCACCACACACCCAGCCTACACTGCGACCCAGTTTGCGTTATTCTCCAGCCTTGCCGCCACTCCCAGGACCGTAGTGAATGCTTTTACCGGCTTTCTTGTGGAAGGTGGAGATATCAATCTTGGTTCGATCTTCCATTTGCATATCGCGGGGTTCGGTTGGGAGCGATTTTTCTGGTTTTGCTTTTTCGCTGCCATCCCCGGCATGATTCTATTGTTGAAAGTAGCCCCTTGGAACAGTGGGGACCAATTCAATAAGCAGCGGTCAAGAACTTGAAAAACTGAACGGGAAATCACTATTTTTTCATGTTGGGAACATTACAGGCTTGACGAACCCCGGTAAAACCTGTTTAATACCTGTTCTTTAAGACGGTGCGCCCAGGTAGCTCAGTTGGTAGAGCAGGGGACTGAAAATCCCCGTGTCGGTGGTTCGATTCCGCCCCTGGGCACCATAAAATCAGAGATTTATCCTCACTTCGGCAACAAGATTTTTTAATTGCCGGAATTTACTGATTCACCACTCTTCGGATTAGCACAATCTCTGGTTTATCATCCCTGTTGCAAATCGAGTCAAGCGCATCCAATAGATTCCTAATTTCGGCCTTGCTGTAACGCGTTGCGATCCTGTTCGACTTGTGCCGGAGAATATCTTGTCGGTCTTCAAATCCAACCCCAGCCGCTCTTAGCCGCATTCCGAAGGTGTGCCGCAAATCGTGAACTCGAACATCAAGTGCCGTTTCCTTCCGGGCCTTTTTCCATCCAGTATTCAGCATCCGAGAGATCGGTTCGCCATGATAAGTGAACACGAATTCGGAGTGCTTGCCACGCTGGGACTCCACAATGTTTTGGGCAACCCGGTTGAGAAGCACTAGCCCTTCATGGCGGCTTTTGAACAGTTCGGCGGGCAGGATGAAGGCCGTGCCCTCCAAACCTTGCAGTTTCACCCCCCACTCCCATCGCAATCCGCAGATTTCAGCTTCACGAAGGCCTGTGTTGACGATGAACAGAGCCATCGTGGACAGATGATCCGGCAGTTTCTGAAAAAGGCGCATTTGGTCGTCCCAAGACAAGGGGCGAGGTGTACGCAAATCAGGCTCCGGCAGGAGTTTGATCTTCGGGGCCGATTCCAGCCAAGTCAAGCCATGTTCATCAATAAGCTCTTCGGCGGCAAAGTTGACGACCTGCCGGACAATCTTCAGTCCCTGATCTTTTGTCCGGAATTTGACCGCATCCTTTTCTTCTTTGGGCGATAAACGGCTGGAGAAAACCCATGTGGAGTTTGTGCAGCGGAACATGGCCTATCCAAGGGTGAACCTGATTCAGCCTTTCCGCCTCCTTCCGTATGCTTTTTTTGTAGGCTTTCGCCTTAATGTACTCAATGCCCGTCTCGCCAAACGTCCGCCCGGGTCGGATTCCATAGACCGTGGCCTTCCTGATTTCTTCCAGACGCCTTGTTAAGTACCGCTCGGCTTCGACGAGATCGCTTGTTCCAGTACTTTCGTATAATCGACGGCCGTCGAGTGTTTTTTCAATGTGCCAGATGCCGCCGCGTTTGCGGAGGCCCGGTGTGATTTTATTGCCCATGATTCTTTCTCCTCAGGCTGAAATTTGCACCCAGGCCGCCCGTTGCGAGACTTATAATCCTCTGCCCAAGCGTCAAGGTCAAGACGGTCAAATGCAATGCCCTGATCGCCAATCCTAATTTCAATTAGGCAAGGGCGAACGGTTTGGTTGAAGCGGTTGCGGTCCATTCCCAGATAGGATGGCGCATCCCGCAACCGGATTAGCCTCGGCAGCACCTCCGCTGGCCTCAAGGTCAGGCTAGGGGGCATTCAAACGAGCCTCCCAGCCAATCCGATGAAATCCGAGGGTTTTTTACAGATGATCGGATATGGCATGTAAAACAGCTTTTCATGGAACCAGTGTCGGGAAAGATGCGCGATTTAGGCAATCTTTCCAGACACAGCAAGGGCTTTTTAGGTTTTATGTTTACAGGCTTTGAAAAAATGAGAAAACTCCATGAAAAGCCTGCCCGTTGCCCCAATAAATAGTGGCATATCCCTATTACCTATACCGCTTGCCGGTTTGCTGCCCGGTTGAGCCCTGCAACAGCCAACGCCCGAAACCGTGCAAGCCGTCATCTTGTCGCTGGGAACTTCCCCTTCATTGTCATCGCCAATGACTTCCACTCGGCCAAGTTTGAGCCCTTGAATTTCAAGAAGATTCCCGCCATTCTCAGACATGGTAAACCTTATTTTAAAATCGCTTTGCTCAACTTGGCAACTATCTGTCCTTATTGATTTTTCTACCATTCAAGCTCTCTAAGAACCGTCACCTACCTTTCAACTTCAACAATTCATCATCCAACCCATAACGAACTACGTCGATCCTGTCGCTTCGTTGTGATACAAAGTCGCCGGTGATCACTGGAAACTGGAATGGAAAAAATGCAGGATTATTCAGTAGCAGTCCCAATACACCTTTGGCCTCCAAGGTGGTGAGGAGTGCTGACTCGAACATCAGAATGACCAAGTTTGGATTGGCAATGCTCACCGGGGCAAATATTTCATAGCAGCCCTTGGCCTCGGAATCCTTCAGGGTTTTCCAAGCAACAAAGGAGCGGATGACAAATCGTGCATAGCGGCTGACGGTCTGCCGGTCGCCATACTGCTCCTTTAGGCGGTTGATGATCTGCGTCTGGGTCACTTGGCCCTGCAAGGCAAGCAAGCGACCTGTTTGCCGAGCTACGTTGAACCAGAAAGGATAGGCCGCCGAGATCATCCCCCAATGAACAGCCAAGGCCATCGAAGGGTGTTCCCGCAGAAACTCCAGCGAGGCATCTCGGAATGAAATCAACTCTAGGTCTGGAGTCACCCATATCTTCATCAAATTGTTGACGACAAAAGTTCGTGTCTGGTCGCTTCTCTCACCTTCAACGCCATTCCCTTTTCTGTCCGCAAGAAACTCATGCAGCTCTTGGCGTATGGTTTTAGCTTCGAGTCCCACCAGCATCAGATTAGATGCTTTTTGCATCCACTCGAGGCGGATCGCCTGCTTGATGCCGATGGCTTCGTGTCTTTTGCTCATCAGAGAGCCCTCTTTTCAATCTTCACAAGAGGCACAATAACTTCTTCGATCGATATGCCCCCGTGACCTACAATTGTCTCCCCTAGGGTTACAAATGCATCGTGACCACCGGCCACCAAGGGAAAGTAATCTGCTGGCAATCCGACTGGCTGCCATTTGTGGGCATACGGGAAGGATTTAGCGACTTGGGAACGAAGTTCTGATGTGGGGTATACACGAACCCGCTCGCCGCGAGTCTCGGCAATCACCCCCTCAGTTGGGCGGCCCTTGCCGTCACATTGGATATTGCCATGATCGGCCGTCACCCAGACAACATAGCCATAATCAAGCAGTTGGCCAACCAGAGTAGAGAGAAATCCGGCATGGCACCATTGCTTGATCTGGTTGTGCATCCCGGCCGAGCCGAGTTGCATGCCATGCATAATCTTGTCGACTTTATCAACAACCAGCCCCACTACCCTGGTTTTTCCTGGATGGATTACAGAGTCGAGTACGCTGGATGCATCACCATCGCCCAAGCCACGCTGGTAGGCGACATCCAACCGGGACAGGCCATGGCCTTCCCAAAACTGCTTCCACAACTTCTCTTCATTGTTGGTCGAGTTGATAGACCACGGGAAATAGATTGGCGGCTTACCCGAGAAGATCGATTGTCTTGATACTGAGGTCAGCGTTGGAATCCAAGCGAAGGTAGCAGATTCACGCATGACCAGATTGGCATCCTGCTTTTGTAGAACTTGGCGGACAGTTACCCACTGATCTAGGGCAAGTCCATCGACTACGATTAGCGCAATACGGCTAATCCCGGAGTCCTCAATTTCCCGAGCCAAGCGACGAGGCACATGGTGCAACATGGCCGGATTTGTCGGCGGTAGGTTGATCAGGCCAGAATAGTGGTTGGCCAACCATCCGTAAAAGGTCGTGTTCAAGGCATCACCAATCACCCTAAGCCGGTTCTGATGTTCAGTGCTGTTACTGCAATGAATCAATGAGGTGAGCTCGGCCCATTTCTGCGCAAATGCTATCCAATCAGAATAGCGAGATTCCGCTGTCGGTAACTGTTGCTCAACAAGCCCAAACAGACGGGAGACACGAAGACCTTCGTCGTCCAAGCTGGTCGTTTTGATTCCACTTCGAATCCAAGATACTGCATCTGTTTCAGTGTTAGTGGCCTCGACCGGTGTAAGTTTTCCCTCCAAGAACAGGTTGTCGAGATAGACCCTGATGTCCTGATGGTCGAATGGCAGATTTTCAGGGCCAGTATACTTGAGGTCATATTGACACTCGGGATTGATGTCTCGTATCGCAAAAGCATCGTTTTGCTGTGTCCAAAACGTCTGTCGTGCCGATTTATCCGGCGAGTCTTCCCGTATATGATTAGCACCATTAAGCTTGGCAAGAAATAGTGGCCAGCGTTCCTGTAAAAAGGCGAAAAACGCCTCGTCATCCGGAACGATTTGAGGGATAGGCCAAGTCTTAAATCTATCATGCCCCGTGAGAACCAGTATGAGCCGCTCTGCCAGCAACAGGGGAATCTGAAGATTCCCATAATGCAGGCGAAGCAATACACGAAGCAGATCTATATCGCTCTCAATCAATTCTGCTGCGATGCCGAATACATGGCGTAGAATGAAATCCTTGGTGGCGTTGTCGCCCATGCGATCAGGGGGAGACTTGCGTTGTGCATCAAAGAGCGCGTCGAGTAGGCTCCGGTCAATCTGCTCGATGACCGGATAGCTCAGGTTGGGAAATATATCCCCAAGATTGAATGAAAGCCTGCGGCCTCTTTGGAGCAAGTCGTAAGGCAAGGATTCTAGCTCGATATCCTGCAAGCGGAGGATCACCACCAGATCGGTGTGCTCGCCCCGATCCCAGATTGATCGGTAATTGGATTCATAAGCGAATCTGAATTCGACAGGGTCATTGAACTCGATCAGATCGAATCCACACTCCCGAAGCTTCAACGCCAGCTTTTCCTCGGTCAGCAAACAGTCCGGGTCCGCGACCAAGGTCAGCTTGCTAAGATTGGGTACGAAGTCATTCAGAATGACGTCTCGCCAAGAACTCTTTGAGACAGTTAACATTATGCCTTAGATGTCTGCTTTCTTGGCTTCATACTTTGATGACTCATTGTTTCGATGAGTCCTGCGGCTTTCATAACACACTCAAGGCTTATAGTTGGCACTTTATCCTCGCTCCCTGAGCCAACGGTGAGGAGGTGCGACAAAAGTTGCCCCTGGCATCTGCACATGAACTAACATCGCATTAAACGGGGAATAGAACCTGAAGCGCGTTACAAATTTCATCAAATCATGGAAAGACTTGCTGGTCTTATACTGGCAGGTGAGGTTGAAAAGTTCATCTAGTGCTCGCTTTGCTGCATCCTGCTCCCAAATGTCAGCCGGGGTTTCGGGTCCTGCAGCAGATGATTCTTCGGATAAATCATCGAACAGGGATAGTTGCTGGAAACTATTGCTAGTCATTCATGATCCTCAACATCAGCAACGGACGGATTTCAGGCACGATCAGTCGTGCCGATTGCAGTTCTTTCCGCCATTCGGTTTCGTCTGCGTCGCAACGGGACAGCCTGAATTGCCGCACTTCCGGCAGACCTACCCGTTCAATGGCCTTGCGGCGTGAGGCAAAGGAAACGATTCCACGTCCCTCTTCACGCGCTACAGAAGCAATGTGTGCCTGTTGCAGAAAGTCAAAAGCTTCCTGTCCAACCTGTTCTGCTGCTTTCTGCAAACGCTCGTAAGCTTTAATTGATTCATCTTGCACGAGGGTGGATTGTACCTGGAATTCAGCAGTTTGCAGCGCGTCCCAGATATGCCTTGCCGTTGGAAGAAACAATTTGCCTTCCTCGCTCAAGAACACGCTGATATAACCTCTACGAATCTGTGGGATGCGCAGGCTTTGCATCAGTTGGTGCATCCCGACTTGGAGACGAATCTCAAACAACTCCCATACCCCTGAAATACTGGCTGGAAGCCCACTGACGGAAACACAAGACAATGGCTGACCAGTCGCAATCCTCGGCAGATTCAGGGCAAGACCACGGACGCGGCTGTTTTCAAGGTTCAATAATGTGGCTTCAGGCAGCGATTCAGCATCATGGGCACTGAACACGCATTTTTTTTGCTCTTCACCGTCGGGCCAGACGAGAGTCCAACCCTGAGGAGTATTGATCACCCTCCCATCATTTGACCGCAGATAATTAATGGTCATCCGTTCCACCCAGACGGGCAAGGGGTGGGTACGTAATGACTCAGCCGCAGTGAAATCCACTTCTTCACTGATGGCATAGATCGGACTCTTCTCGCAGACTGCAATCACCTCTCGCTCGATTGAGGACAGCATGCGTTCAACCTCTGTATCGATCTCCCTATTCTCCATCACCACATGAGTCATCATCTGTTCATACAAGTCTCCCGCCAGCGGAGTCTCAAGCACATCGTTGGACTTGTCGATGCCGGTCTCCTTGAAGATGACAGCCAACTTCTCCTCGATCACCTCTAGCACACGTGACTCAATGGAGTTTTCGAAAACAAAGTTGAAGGCTCGCACCAGCTTAGGTTGACCGATACGATCGACGCGCCCAATCCGTTGTTCTACCCGCATCGGATTCCAAGGCAGATCGTAGTTGATAACGACATGTGCAAACTGCAAATTCAACCCTTCGCCACCGGCATCGGTGGAGATCATCACCCGAGCCTCCTCAGCAAAACGGTGCTGCTCCTGTTTTCGCTCATCCATCTCCATGGAACCATTGATGGTGGCGCAGACAAAGCCGCGTGCTTCCAAAAACTCCTGCAGCATCATCTGTGTACCGACAAATTCGGTAAAGATAAGCAGCTTGAGTTGATCGTCATTCTCTTCAACCTGCAATTGGTAAATCAACTCGATTAGGCGTAATGCCTTGGCATCTGGTCCAGCAGCCTCCACCTGGTGTGCCAGTGATAACAGATAGCGAACTTGTTCAACCTCATTTACCCGACCTGGTTCATTCACATCGAGCAACTCATCCAGCAATTCCTGTCCAGTCAACTCCTCCAGTTCCTCGATAATCAGTTCCACCTCGGAACGCCGCCCATCCTTCAGAGCATCAAGCCTTTCCAGCCGTCGCTCCAGCGTCGAACGGATGGCACGGGTACTGGACGTGGCGATCCGCTGTAACAAAATCATCAAAAAGGCAATAAAGGGGGAACGGTTGTGCAACGCTAGGTTGTAACCATGCTTAGCGTAATCGGTCACCTCGTCGTAGAGTTTCAACTGATCGGGAAAATGTTCCAGGTCAACCTTGAGTATACGGGTGGTTCTCGGCTTGAAGAGTGGTTCGCCTGTTGCTGTGATCGCCTTGCGTTTTTCGGTTCGGATGACAAAATGTGCTACCCGATCAGGCTTGATGCTCTCGACATCCGAAAAACTCATCGGGTCGAGCAACCCCATCAAGCGGGCAAACGCATCCGATTTGCCTTGGTGAGGGGTCGCTGAAAGCAGCAACAGATAGGGTGCGGACTCCGCGAGCCCTTGCCCCAGCTTGTAACGTGCCACCAAATCACTGGCACCGCCCAAGCGATGCGCTTCGTCGACGATGATCAAATCCCATTGCGCTGTCATCAGACGTTCATGGCGAATCAGATTGTAACGCTGCACTGTCTCCTTATTCCACCCTCTACGCTTGCTGAGGGGCTTGAAGGCGTCTGTGGTAATAATCGCCTGGGGGAAGTTGAGCCAAGGATTACGCTGATGATCGGGCAATGCTCCCGGCATCAAACGCTCATAGGCGTCCAGATCGGACGCATTGACTAGGGTGAACGGCTCGTTGAAATGATTTTCCATCTCCGCCTGCCATTGCAGGGCAAGACTCTTGGGCGCAACCACCAAGGTTCGGCGCACCAGTCCGCGCAACTTGAGTTCGCGCATGACCAGTCCAGCCTCAATGGTCTTACCGAGACCCACCTCGTCAGCCAGCAGATAACGCACACGGTCGCCGGAGATCGCCCGTGATAAGGCATGGATTTGATGCGGCAGCGGAATGACATTGGACTCCATGGGGGCCAGCAGCACATGGCCTTCAGTGGCGCTGTTAGAGCCTTCGAGCACCTCGGCCACCTTGGCGGCTGCGGCCACATAGGCAATGTGGTGAGTGGTTAGGGACAATGGACAAGAGGCGAGTGGTTGCAGTGCAGATTTGGGAACCCGCACCACTGCGTCTTGATTCGGCAGCCAGACACGGCACACTGTATGCCCCCACAAGGTCTGTTCTTCGAGACACAAGCAGGCGCTGTTATGAATAGTGATGTATTGCCATAGGGACATCTGAGGATTTATAGTCACTTGATGTTAAACCGTTCTTGAAACGAGTCTTCTGAACTATCCCCTGAGACTGAATGATCGTATTCACGCAAGATGTCGTGCAAGTAATATAGTTGGTCAGCAACTTTTTGCAAAAACGCAATGGTCTTGGGTTCTAACTGGTAGCCATACCTCTTTTCATATTCTTTACCGACAGCCTCATCATAATGAATGTTATTGTATTTAATATCTTGCTCCAATTGCTCGGCAATATAAGTTAAATAGGATTCTTTATAATCAAAATGCCCACCACTCATAATTCAATATCTTGTCTTCGCTTAAATACCACTTTAAATGTATTGCCGTTTTTATCATCAATAAAATCTATATCTGGATAAGCTTGTATTGCACGTAAAATACCGGAACCATAGCCTCGATAAGGCAGTATTTGATTTGCAAACGATGCCAATATGGGATTGCGAGCATTCGAATTGCCTGCTTTAATATTTTCAACAGTTAAATTATTAGGCAAATGACCCGGACTAATAACTTCAACTCGATCCGAAAAAACAAAAACTCTAATTGGCGCGGAGATGAAATAGTCACGATGAACTAAGGCATTCACTACGATCTCCTCTAATGATATCCTAGGAATTTCAGACATCCCTATACTATTGACTGGCTGATCTCCTTGGATTTGCCGTATATTGGCTAAAATAAAACTCATCGTCTGCTGGAATAGATCGGCCATTCGCCCCTTGATGTCCCGACTATCGATATAGTGTTCGGTTGCCAGACTATTGCCCGGAAAGCAACCCGCCTTAACAATAAACATTGGCAATTTTGCAGACGGATTAATTCCGAATAATAGGACAGCGGCAATATTCAAATCACCATTTCGACCAAGATTCATGTTTTGAATGATTTGGGTCAACGGTACATCTTGGGAGTCCAGAGAATGTCCATAACGCCGAAGAAAAAAATCCTGAAAAAAGCCCATGTCCAAATCGGCAATCGTCATGCCGGATAGCGGGGTTTCATCCGCATGCACAAGACTCGATGATTGGAATAACCTTTGAATTTCCTCCCGCGCAGTAGCCTTGCGTTTATCCGCACCATTTTTTACCCAAAATACCCCGCTGTTGTCTTGGTAAGGCTTGTTGATACCAGCAGGCACATCAATTACCAAAATCAAACCGCTATCGGTCAAAATGTTTTGAGTAGTTGGATTAACGGCAGGTCGGACGTTTTGACTGGCTACATTTGAAATGAGTTGATTCAAACGCTGAATATCTTCTTTGGTCAAACCCGTAATTGAGCCATCATCGTCAACCCCGACAAGAATCTTGCCACCACTACCGTTACTAAATGCCACCATTTCAGCAGCAAGCGACTCGGCATTGGTCATGTTCTTTTTAAATTGGTGCTGGCTATCCTCTCCTTGCGTGAGGACAGTAATAAGTTCTAGGGTTTCCATATTTGATAAATCTCCTTGCGCCGGTTAAATGCTTCTTTACCGCCTTCCATAATGTCCACTATCGTTTTTTGTTGTCTTGGATCATCAATGCTGCCAGTTTGAACGACAATAGCGTTATCCATGAAAGAGCAAGCATGTATTTGCTCTGCATCACCTAGTACTGGGATATTTGGGTTATGGGTGGCAAAAATAAACTGCACTTTAGGTTTCATAGCGCGAACCAATTTGATGACATCTTCGTAAATGGTTTGATTGTCCAAATCATCTTCAGGCTGGTCGATGATGATGGCATCGTTTTCTTGTTGGCTTAGCACAAACAAAATCAATGCCGATGCCCTTTGCCCCAATGAGTGATGTTCCAGTTCCTTGCCGCGATAGGTGATAGTGAATTTGTTAGGTGTCTGATAAGTCAACAGCGTTTTTAAATTAGTCGTGAATATATCAGCCATTATTTGAGGATTGCTACCGAATAGTTTTTTAGCATTTTCAAAATCGTTGTAAATGGCAATGAAATCGGAATAATGATCAACAACGCCTTGAAATGTCGTTTCCCGAATACCGCTACCCTTGAAAATAGTCTTCATGAAATTAAGAAAAGCACTTTTATCTTCTTTATACCCTAATAAGATGGCTAACGCAGAATTCCCGTTGCCTATCTTGTCGAGTTCCGTTTTTATAATACGAAACTCCTCATGCCAAAGATCATTTAATTGCTGCAATTCTTCGGCAAGCAGTGAAGAAATACTGACTTTCTGATTACCTTGTTTGGAAAACGCATTTAATAACATATTCGCTTGTGCTAACTGCTGTTTGAGATGCAGAAATTCGTCAGAGCTAATATTATGACTAGTGGATGTTTTTAGTTCTTCTGCTAATTTTCTTTCGATTTCGGCAAATTCTTCGTTAAACCCTTCCCTGATAGAAAGGAGTGCCTGATATTTGGAAGACAATTCAATTTGAGTAGTTTCGGACTTTAGCGCTTCCGTTTTTATATTATTTAAACTTTGAACCGCTTTGGCATAAACGGTTTCAAATCCCTTGAAAGCTTCGTCATTATGTTTGGACTTAAACCCGACATAATTTCGCAGATCATCCTCGTATTCAGCTAGTAATTCCTTTAGTCCACTAAGAAAAGCAATGATCAGATCGACGCCTTCTTTCATTTTGCGTATATCGGCATCGAAATCGAGGCGTTTTTGCAATTTTTCTTCAACGCCGTGCGTTTTATAAAATTCCAGGCGATGCTCAGTGTCCAGTTTTTTTTTGGTCTGTTCTGCCATTTGTTCTTCGACATTGGTAATCTTGAGCAATCTATCAACTGCGTCCGAAACTTTGTTTTTTTGATCCGCTACCTTACGGCGGATGTCATCAAGCTTTGATCCTAAGAGTTTCTCAACCAAATCTTTCTCAAAACCTTCGCCCGTATTGGAAAGATCCTTTTGACCAAAATAAATGGGTTTATGCAGCACTGTTTCCCGAATCGAAACGCCGGGTTGCAATTTGTTGTCGATAAAAACATTGGGTGTTTCTTTCCAGATTCGCCGGATTTGGTATAGTTGACCGTTACGGTCTACCGCATCCATGACAACCTTGCCACCGCTGCCCAAGGTAAAGCCGACAAGTTCCTGTTTGTATTTCTGATCTCCCGCTTTTTCACCAAAAGGAATATCGAGGACATAACGCAGCACCTCCAAAATGGATGATTTACCGCTGCCGCGAATACCGATCAACGCATTGAGTTCTGGCGAAAAACGAATGGTTTGTCCAGCTAACGTACCACCTTCAAAATGGATCTGCCTGATATGTGAATGTTGATAAGTTGGTGGTACATCCTTTACCCGGCTGCTATAGTCCATTAAAGCAAATTTAACCGCATCGAATGAAAATGCACCTATCTTCAAGTAACAAGCCTTGCCTTCTTTGCCAATATCTTCCAAATTTTTGGCATCGCAACCTTCCAATTCGGCTGGATAAGAATGGCCTAACCATGACTTTACTTTGACTCGGCATTTGGTGTCAGATTTATCATGTGTACTGACTTTTTGAAAGCCTAAAGTTCTCCTTCGGAATAACTCGTTGCTTCCAAGCTCTTGTAGTCGCCCACCTTCAAGTTCGTGCCACAATCCGCTTTTTTGCTCTACATGCGCAAAAACCAGAAAAAAATCCTTATGATAGCCTTCAAGTTTTTTGATGGTATCAATCAATCCTAGCGAGCTTCTGCCATTTTCATTCTCATATTGCACCGGCGTTTTGCCTTCAAATGCGATATTCAAAAACTGATTGATGTAATCCTGCCCGTTAATCAACCACTCACCACTAAACACCACCAAAGTATGTATGCCATTAGCACCGTCATTGACAGATAATTCGACACCCGGCAATAAAAAAATGGCTTGTTTGCGAGCCGCTTTATTCAGTGCTTTAAATTCGTTAACGTCAAACTTATTGTGATTGGTGATAACACCAATCCTTATACCCGCTTTACTTAAAGCTTCAACATAAGCCGAAACAAATGAATTTTCCTCGCTGTCATATTGAAACTCTTTATCCGCTTTGGTATGGAGATGAAAATCCGCACGTAACCAAGTGGTGCCATTTTGAAAAAATGATTCTTTTTCTTCCATATTACACACCTCCCATCCGTGTCACCGCTTGGTCATACCACATCAGCAGTTTGGGGTCTTCTTCCAATACGTTATTGGGGATTTTGTTGGCTACGGCGACGATGGTGGCGTAGTCGCGCACTTGCCAAGCCCTCTTAAACCCGGCGCGGACGGCTTCTAGGCGGAAGACCTTGAGCTTTTTGGTTGGCTGGCTGTTAGCCAGCCCTACATATTCCTCGAATTCTTTGAATAGCGCCTTCTCGCGCAATTTCTCCAAGTCGCCCGCCTTGTTGGGGTCTGGCGCATACCAGCGGTCTTTGGCTTTACTGATGAGGGCGGTGGAGTCTGATTCCAGCCGACGCATTTCCTGCCAATTGCCGGACAGATAACTGTGAATTTGGTTGGGCACCGGGCCTTTGCCGTCGAAACAGAGGAAGTTTTGTTCGAGTAAAGTTGATAGTTCCAACATCTTTTCGTTCTTGCTGTACCCCCCAAGCTGTTTCATAAATTGGGGATTAATGTCGGAAGTCGATTGCGGTTTTTCTTTGATTAACTGGCGCAGCCATTGAATTGCGGATGCCTCGTCGGTGACAAAAAGGCTGAATTGTTGAATTCCTGTGACAGTAATGCGTTTTTTGTCAAATTCGACGGCTTGATCCGGCAAGAAGTACATTTCCTCGCGCACAGAAAAACGTTGCTCAAGCCCGGCATAGAAATCCGCCGAATTCATTGGAACCAACACGCCCCGGCGGACATGAAACGCTATCATTCGGTCAAAGAGCAGATAATTCATGCGTTCCGGTATTACTTCCAATTGCCTGTCCTTGCTGACAAATACGGGCAATTGTTTAAGGTGCGTCCGCACAAAATCCCAAACGCCTTCTTCGGTTCCCGCCTCTAGCATGAAGCGGTCTTCAAGGCCACCATTTGGCTTATAAGCAGAAATAACCAAATCTTGCTTGACCAGCTTTTGGATGGATTGTTTGTAAGTTTCCTGTTGTTTGTCGAGCGTCCGTACATCGGCAACCACAAAACCTGCCAATTCAAGTGCTTCTTGAATGGCAACCCAAACGCTGTTGCTGGAATTGTGAAATTCTATGGTAACCCAGCGACCAGACTTCAGCGCACGATGTAACTCTTGAAATGCCGCAGACATCAACACCTGATAATCATGGAGTGTCCGATTGCGGCCTTTATCCATGACCGCTTCTGGCATCCGTTGCGTCAATACTTTTAACCATGCTTCCCAAAAAAAATTCAATTCGGAGTAGTGAAGGTTGTTGCCGAAGGGGGGGTCAATGAAGATATAGTCAAGGCTTGAAGTTGGAAGCCCCCCGATATTAGTTGTGGATTGGCAAGTGATTGCGGTTTGTCCATAAGCCCCTGGCATTTCAAAGGTGGGAAACCAATTTTGAATGGCTGTGTCCTCAATTTGCCTGAGCAATGACAGGTCAGCCTCATCTGGCTTCTTTTCGTAGCGATATTTGCCCATTTGGTAATTGATCAGCACCGGGGCGTAACGAACTAATCGGTGGGTTTCATTGCGGGGGGCATCAAAATAGGATTGCCATTGGCGTTGCAACGATTTTTTATCGAGTTCGGCAGCGCAATGTGGACAATGGAAGTTCTCGTTGACGGCAAAAGTCTCATGGTCAACAGCATCATCAAAAAAGATGACTTCCTTGCCACAATGTGGGCAATTGAACACTTCGCTCCAAACGGTATAGTTAATCTTTCCCTTAGTCTTCCCATCTGTATGAAGCGTTTCATATATCCACCCACATTCGTCTTCGACCTTCTTGAGAATGCGCTTGGCCTCTTGCTCAAATGTAGCCACATCAACCGGGGTATTATAGTTATAGGCAATGAAAGTCGCCGCCGGTGACAGGTCATTTAATACCGCACGGCGTACACCTAATTTGGAAAACGGCTTCCAAACATTTTGGCCGTTTTCATCGGTTTCTTCCTGCAATATAGTCCCATCTGGCTTTACTTGATAACCTAAGGACATGAGCGTTTCCCGGTTGCCACATAGTTGCGCGGCCACACCTGTCATACCAGTTCCACAAAACCCGTCAAACACAATGTCCCCCGGCTGGGTGTAGTGCAGGATGTAACGCATGATGGCCTTGTGCGGCACTTTGGTGTGGTAGGAGTGCGCGTTATAGATAGGGTCATTTTTCCCCTCGCTCACGTCTGCGGCAAAAGGCTCGCGGTGATAGTTGTAGCCTTCGGGCTGCTCCGGTTTCTGCGCCTCCCACTCAGCGATGAAATCGGCAATCCACGGGTTCGGGCAGGCGGTGTAATACGGCGGATCGCTTAAGGCAAGGATGTCCTCGTCCGCACCAATCGGGAAGCCTTCGATCTTGCGGAATTCAGGGTCTTGCAGCTTTTCCTGCAGTAGTCCGATGAAGTGGGCGCGGCGGGCTTGGTCGTTCTCGAAGGTCAGCCCTAAGGCCGTCACCGGGCCGGTGGGCGATGCGGTTGTTTCGGTAGCATCAAAATCCAGCGAGAGGTTTTCAGACATGGGCTTAGGCTTGGTTAACGGGGCGAATGGAGGGTGATTGATACACGCGGCAAATGACCGTGTGGGTATCCGGGAAAAACTCGGCGGGAGGGTTCCCGTTATTTTTTAATTCTTTTTGTGCCATCTGGATGCCGACCCCAAATCGCTGAACAAAACCCAGCACTTTCATACTCTCGGCAATGGATGGGTTACGATAATCGGCGAAACCGGGTTGACCAAAATTATCCACTGTCACCCGGCCAAAAGGACCGCCGGCATTAATAATCTCGATGCGGTCATTGAACCAATACACCATGACCGGAGCATGAGTGCCTTCATAGCTGCGGTGCATGACGGCATTGCGGGTAAGTTGTTGGAGCGCGGAAAGTGGATAACTGTAATGTCGTGATTCTATCGACTTCGAGAGGATATCGACGAATACGCGATTGTGTGACAGTAATTTCTGATCCAGTGTCGTGATTTGATGAAACAGATGGCCTTCGATGCGCTGCTCGTCAATGACTTCATCACTCCATTCGATGCCGTCAATTCGTAGAAATTGAATTGACGTTCCAGGCAGATAGGTTTGGGGGTGGCGACTTAGGGTCAACAGCCCGGTGAGCGTCGGGGTAGGATCGTCGGGAGCGACGATCATCCGGCAAACCGCCAACCTCTCTTCATAGCTGCGCCCGTTTTCGGCTAGGATTTCCGGGGGGAAAGCGCGAGGCAGGTACTCCTCTTCAAAAAATACCCGGCTAAGATCGCCCAGTCCGGCGCCGACAATGGGTCTGAGATCGTAAGGGAGAAACTTGAAACGACGGCGTTCAGTGAGCAGGCGTTCTTCTTGTTCATTGGCAAGCGCTCGGTGAGGCCCAGTGCGAATCCAGATACGCCCATCGTATTTCACTGGCGGCATATCGGAGGGCATGACCGTCACGACTGCCATTTCGGCGTTTTTTAAGACTCGCTTTTCCACCGAGAGAACCGGCAGGGGCAGGATATTGCCATCGGTTTTCATGTCCGCGAGCGACAACAGCAATTGATCCGTCACTTGCAAGCCGCTCGGTTCGCCATCATCATTGGCACCGATGAACAATATACCTGGCTGGTTATGGTTGGGCAAATCGTTAGCAAAGGCACAGACCGCCTGACGTGCTTTTTTAGGCACGTCGCCCTTAAAACTCTCTTTACGCTCGGCACGGTCAGACTCAGCATCGTTGAGCAGAGCGAGCAGTTCCTGATCAGTCAGTCTTTGCATGATCATCACTCCATGACAATCCGCACCTTGTCCGGGTCTTTGCCCTTGGTGAGTTGATCGATGTACGCCTCAAAGCGTCTCTTCATCTCCGCCGGTTTGGCCGGGCCGTCGGTGACTTGCAAGGCTTGTTGCAGCGCCTGCGTCTTGACGGTGACCTTGACCAGACCGGAAAGCACTTCTTTCAATGCGTGGACAAAATTGCTGTCCAGCGGCACTGGCAGTTCCTTTGATCCGATGAAAACCTCCAGCGGTTCACGGTCGTCGCTTTTCAACAGCTTCATGTTGTCTTGCGTAATTGGGTCCTCCAGATTACTGTGGAGGGTGGATGTCCAAGCCGCCACCATGGTTTCAAGCTGAGCCTCCATCTGGTCGATTATCAGTGAACCTGCCGCAGAGAAAACCTCCACCGACGGACGGAATCCACAATGTGGGCAGATCGGCGTTGCATCGAGGTTTTGCTCGGTCAGGGCAAAGCAGCTCTTCAGCCCGGCCAGCCGGTTCTGGTAATCGGTGAGCTGCTGCCGGGGCATCAGATCGATACCGGCCAGCTTAAGCAGAATTTGCAGCCGCTGATCGTTGAGCAGACTCGCTTTGCGCTTGTCGTCGTTGGCACCCAGCCGGGCCTTGGTATGTAGACCGATGTAGGCGACCGTGTAATCCTTTTTCAATTTCTGCAGCTTGGTTCCGATGCTCTGGGACTGGCTGCTCAATTCGGTCAGGCTCGCCTGCTTGAGAGTATTCAGCACATCCTGCCGGGTGGTCTTCATGCGATCCACCCAGTCGTGCTCGGCTGGCAATACCGCCTCGGCGGTTGAAAGCCAAGAGGCCGTCGGGCCGTGATCCATGATGAACTCACGAAGGGCGTCCAACTCATCCAGAACTTTGACCGCCTTTTCATGGGCCAAAACCTCGTTAGCGCTGTAGCGGAAATTCTTTAGCTTGCCCGGTGTACTATATGCCTGCAAGCTCTCGAAAAATTCTTTGGCTTGTTGGAGTGCTTCACTTCTTGCCCCTTGTCCCTCGTCATTCGCGCCTAATAAGTCCAGTCCCCAGAAAGAAAGCCCTTCTCGCAGGTTTTGCTGGGTCATGACAATGCGCTTGACGATCTTGCCTACCGACTGTTGCAGGTTTTGCACCGGCTCGTCCTTGCCCTGAGTGACAAGCTGGGCCATGCCCGGTGTCAGGCCGAGCAGTTCAAACAGTGCTTTGAGCGCGGGCAGGTTCCACTCCTTGGGCTGCTCCAAGTGTTTGAAGCGGACTAGCTCGTCCATGCCGGTCGCGGCGAGCTGCTGCAACCCGGTTGCATCGAATTTTTTGCCCGGTACGGAGAGTACGATGTCGCCGGAATAGACCAGTGCCGCCAACAGGACTGTCACCCATTCAGGCTCCAGACGCGAGCTGCCCGGGTTCATATACTCAAGCCCATGGTCGTCGTAAATAATCTCACTGCGGTTGACCACCTGGCCGTAGCCCTTGGCCTTGACAGCATCAAGGATGAACTGGGTGAACTTTGATTTGTTAGGGTCGATCTTCGCCTCGTTCCCGCTGGGGTCGAGCAGATCCAGCGCGTCCAGCACGGCGGTTGCCTGCTTGGTACGGCTCAAGCCCGCGATGGCCCGCAGGGCGTCCTGCGCTGCCTGGGCGCGGTTGTTGCTGGTGATCAGCACAGAGAAGAATGGATAGTCCGGGGCCTGATTCTCGAAGTTGGGAGCAAGGCAAACACCGGCAATGGTGTTCACTAGATCACGTAAGTTGATGGTTTCATGGGGCGACAGACCGGACAGGTCGCGGATGGATTTGCCCTTGGCCCACTCGCTCATGGACTTGGTACGGCCTTGGTAAGTGACCTCAAAGGCATCGGTCATGTGCTTTTGCAGCCATTGGACAAGCTTCTTCAGGAATCCGTTGGCTTTAGATTCATAGGTGGCCTTGGCGTGGCCGGATGAAGTGGCCGAAAGGTCAAGGGCAGCCGCATAGCTTTTCAGCGCTGCTTGGAACTCTTCGTCGGTTCCTTTCAGTCGAAAGAAAACCTCGTCATTGTACTTTTCATCCTTGAAGCGGGGCGGATCGTTAGGCTGGATGAAGTAAAGATAGAAATCCCGCTGCGGTACGGCTGTGGATCGTTCGTTAGGAGCACCGAAAAAGAGATAGCCAGAACGAGCCGCCTTGCGCTCTTGCCATACTAGCTCGTGCTGCCAAATCTTGTAGCCAGTCACGTAGGTTGCGTCTTGACATTCCATGACCCGCTTTAGGGCTTCGTAGTAGAAGCGGTCAAGCTGAGTCATTCCAAAACTTTCGGCACGCTTGTCGATCAGGGCATCAAAGTCATCGGTCTTTTTCAAGTCGAGATAGAACTGGCGGTTGTCGGCATTGAAGGAAATAAACTGGCCGCTGACTGTTTTGTGTATCTCGCGCAGAACCGTTTCCACATGAGTTTGAAGGTCTTTGTCAGGCTCGTCGCTACCCAGTTCGGCGATCAGCGGATCGAACAGGCAGAGCCGGTCGCGTAGCTCCTCGGCGGATGCGCCCATAGGGGCATAGATGTCGCCAGTGGTAAGGCGATGAACGGACAACGCATGAATCAGGCGCAACGCCATCGGTTTGTATTGTCTACGGGTGATGGCATTCTCGATGCGGGATTCCAGCACTTGGCTACAATCGATGACTGCCCTGATCTCGGGAATGGCGCGGAAGGAGGCGTTCTGTTTGAGCGTGTTCCAGTAGCTGTCGAAGGCGATCAGGCCGGACTCGTCTGATGGCACATCATTGCCTAGGATGCCTTTCATGCCCATGGACAGCGTTTTGAGCACCTCGCGTTTTTCCACCACGGTGACCCGTTCGAAGGTATCGATGTAATCAGGATGCACCGGGAAAAGCCGAACAAATTCGTCCATGCGCTCGTTGAGTCCGCCATAATATTTGGCAAAGGGGGTCAGATAGTCCTGGATCTTGGCCTGCTGTTCGGCGGTTTTCTTAAGCAAGCGCTCTGCCACCACGAATTTGACATCGCTTCGGGCAATGAGAATCTGCTCAAATCGATCCTTCACCCGGCGGATGCTGTCGGAGACAAAGGCAAAACGAGGGCTGTCGAAAATGGCTTCCTGGATACCGGCCATGAAACGGAAGCGCAGATTCTTGCAGACCTCGCCAACCTCTCGAAGGAAGTTTAGATCGAGAATCAGCTCCTGGTCCTTGCGGGTGCGCAGGTAGTCGAGCAGTTCATCGACCACCAGCAGAAGACCGTGTTCGGGGAACATTTCGCCGAACTTGGTCATCATGTCTTCGAAGGCCCGTTTGTGGCTGGAGATGGTGTCCGCCTCGGGAAAGATGTATTCCACGCCGAGTTTTTCGAGATGCTCTTCCAACTCGGCCACTAGGATGTCACGCAAGGACATGGTGGTGGCCCCAATCTCGGTACGGATAACCTTGAAGCGTCCAGCGATCTGAACGGCCGCGTCGCGGACACCATTATTCTTCAGCCCTTCTAGCAGGGAGGCATCTGCTGCGAGGCTGGAGACAACCGACATCAAGTGTGATTTACCGGTGCCGTAGTTACCGACGACCAACAGGCCTTTGTTATCGACCGGTTGGTCGAACTGCATCTGAGGAATGACAAGCTGCGTGAGCCGTTCCGCCATTTCATCTGAAATGACATAGGTATTCACGAGTGTGAGTGCAGCGCTCGATTTGTCCGCGTCACGCAATTGAACGACGGACTCAATTGGGTCGAATTGGATAAGGTCTCCGTATTTCATTGCAACTCCGTTGTCATAGTAGGGGAAAGATGCGGGAGACTAGGGGCGAGTTCGGTTTTGAAGACGTAATCAAGCCGACAGCCTATATCCATCGCCTTTTGCCATGCAATCAAACCTTTGTAGCCTTTTATCACCATTTCTCGTTCCTAATCCCTATATTCTCGCCTCTTATTTCAACAATCAGCGCGTCAACCGAGTCATAGCTGCGGTATTCGGGATGGCCTGTCTCGGCGTATGACAGCCTCCCAGAGGTCATAACCCCATTCCATGAAGCCAGTACGACGCGGTTTCTCGAAATGCCCTGCAACAAGCGCAAGGGATCCTGCTTTAGAGCCTTGTCGAAAAGTATCTCGGTGTTGTCGAGTACAATAGGGGCGAGAGGCGAGAGATCAGAGGCGAGAAACTTGCCGTCTTCACTTGCTCCTCGCTCATCACCCCTAACCACTGCATCCAAAAAACCCAGCAACCGAAGTGACCGCTGCCTCGCCGTCAGTTCCAGCAGTTTGCTTGAAAGTGCCAGATTAACGTTGATGACGGATGTCCCGAAGTCCTCGGCAACATGCCGCAGAACGCTGGTCTTGCCGGAACCGGTCTCACCGACCAACAACACTAAACGGTGTTACAGATCTTCGGCAGACTGCATGGATCGTTTTATTTTGTCGTGTATCGGCTCGGCCATGATCGCTATTTACTGTTTGGTGTCAGGCTTGTCGAATAATTTGTCAGCTGCACCGCCTGAGCGTACCCATGCATCCACCTCATCTTGTTTGAACATCCAGCGACGACCTACACGATGACCGGGCATAGATCGAATATCTATCCACTTGTAGACCGTTTCATTGCTTACATTTAGATATTTGCAAATGTCATCGACCGTCAGCCATCTTTCATCCATAGCATTTGTTCTTTGTACATCTTGTTTTGGTAAAAGACCGAATATCTCCGGTAAATTCGAAATTCGAACAAAATACCACCTATAAATTACATTGATGGACTACCAATATCAAGCGTTTTGTGCCGAATAGAGCCGAATTTTCCAAAATACAGATTGGCTTTGCCCATCGCATGGTGGGCAGGAACAGTATGGGCATGATGAAACATCAATGTGCTAGTTCACAAATGGGTAAAGTTGGTAAATTTTTACCTGATACTACACACTGTTACATTTGTGCACCAGGACGCTTCGGTTTTCGCCAGCACCCTGGATGACGGGATATCTGTAACCCATTGGCCCGCCCAAGGGCGTCACGGCTGGGTCCAAGTGGTCAATGGACGAATCCGGCTGAACGGCCTTATACTAAAGGAAGGCGACGGTGCAGACATCAGCCATGAGGCAAGGCTGGAGATTACGGCCGAAGGCCTGGCGGAAATACTTGTTTTCGACCTAGCTTAGGAGTGAGACGACGATGACCCATGTTAAAGATGCCCAATGTATGGCTTGCAGCACCTGTGCAGATATCTGCTGGTCGGTTCGGCTTCGCAGCCGTTTGCCACGCTGATAACCTGACTCGTCTTTCGGTCAGCAGTGAGCGTCTCCAGTTCGCTACTCGCACATCAACTAGGAAATTAGATGACATTCGCCTTTGATAACACTTATGCACAGTTGCCAGACCGCTTCTTCGAACGGCTTGCCCCGGTTCCAGTTGCGCAGCCATGGCTCGTCAAACTCAATGAGGCGCTCGCTA
>Ga0209083_1000212_pt1 | contig 92059 bp, 142 predicted proteins | sample AM7aDNAmetaG_FD_184132 | JGI IMG/M metagenome (GOLD analysis project Ga0209083, IMG submission 184132) | Freshwater microbial communities from Finland to study Microbial Dark Matter (Phase II) - AM7a DNA metaG (SPAdes) (version 3) | ecosystem: Environmental > Aquatic > Freshwater > Lake ...
ATTTGACCCTCCTTTTTAATATATACCTACTGTTAAGCTCTACTATAAGTATATATGATTTCTTATTAAAAATCAAGGGTAAATTATTATTTTATGAACCTATCGTCACTTTGTATTCAACATTGCTATCTACTTTTTTGAATATAGTAATAAATCCTGAAACCTTACCTTGCTCTAAAGAAGCTTTAGCTTCATCCGCTGTTTCATACCCAAAGATACCAGCACCTTTGATGTAGACAATGAACTTACTATTCTCAAAAACATACTCTGGCTTGTTCTTCTTTTTAGACCCTATTACAGAACCAGGATGAGCATATCTCCACATACGATTAAACAATCCAGCTACAGACATCTTCTTGCCGAACTTTTTATGGTATTGTTTAATCAAGTCTAACTCCTTAACCAACTTTGCAGTTATTACCTGCCCTTCACCTTCTAGTTTCTTGATAGTAGCGTACGTCCACTCTTTTTCTTTTTCGCTTACCATACCTTTCCAACCGCCGTTCCCCATTTAAGCTCCTTTTTACATGTTCCGTGATTTTTTCATTTTCCCTTACAACTTCTCTTTGTAGGACTAAGTAGAATCGATTATCTTCACTTGACTGACTATAGATGTACTACTACTTTGTGAAGGCTCCGACTTTGCCCAACTGCAGCATCTTCGGGCGATACTGAACCATCATTTTGTTGAATTCGCTCAGTGCTAACCTCTTCGAAGTCTTGATGGCATACATACCGTTCAGAATAACCCCTGTGCCCATACTCAAGCGTAGCCTAGATTCATACAATGCATGCTCAGGTTTTTCGTCCATGGTATATCCACCCTTTGTAGTGAATATCCATTGTGTTACTTTTTCATCTAGCTCATTGAATCTGCGGCGTAGTCTCCTAACTGCTCTACGAATTTGCCCAGGATTTCTATTAAGCCTGTCCGCAATATCGTGAACGGAATGAATTCCACCCTCATCTTCCAGAATGTCAAAAATATCTGTTTCAATATCTGAATGCTTTACTACTTTGGCTTTCTTTACCATTTACTTTACCTCCAAGAGTTTAGTTGATAAGTCTTTATTTACATCAAGCACAATATCCTTAATCATCTGTTTCTTGTTAGCATCTAAACCAGAAAGAACTACTTTTTTCAATTCTTGCTTTACTCGCATAAGTAAAACAATCAAGTAAGCAATATCTAGATGCTCCTTCAGAGTTGTCTTAACTTCTTTTATCTTAGCTGATTCTAACTTAGTAAGCCTTGGTCTACTACTCGGCTTTTTAAGTGCAGGAGCAGCTATTTTAACACTCACACCATCTACTTTTACAACTAGTACGATTCTGTTGCCATCAAAACATTCTTTGACGCCCTTCTGCGCTAAGATTTTTTCTACTTCATTTTTTAGCGTATCTGCTAATCCTTCTGTTCTTGTGGTCATTTGTTACCTCCTTTACTCACTTCATTCTTTGCAATTTTCATAATACACTCCGAACAGAGCAAAGAATCAGTTGATTTTTTACAAGCTGTACATTGACTTAACTTTGCATCGAGGATTTTAATTGAGGTAAGATATTTGACTGGAATTGAATTGAGGAGTGATTTTTTATCTGCTGGAACTCGAATAACTCTGCCTCTTGAAATCTGAATCCGCTCATGTTCAGATATTTGCATTTTACACTGACCACTACGCGGATGAATGAATGATAATTGTAACTGCATAAGACTCCTCCTTACTTAATACCTTTTAGATTTTCCATACTTCTTTTCTGGTAAGCATTCGTAACCAAATGAACCATACTACCGATATTGCAAGCAATACCTTTTTTAGGGGCATTGTTGTATTTATCAAAAATCCACAAGCGACCACTACCCATATGAGTTGCAGCATACTTAAGATGCTCCCGTTTTCTAGGTAAGAAAATATACCCAGTAAACTTCAAACATGTTCTTTCTTTTGTCTTTAGCATTTTGTCTCCTTTATTGAGCTAGTGTTTTTACAATCCACCGAAAACGTCTTTCGAACTCAGCTTCGTCTCTGTGCAGGTCACGTTTTAAATTCCAAGTTGAAGCTCTAATCGACCCCTCTTGTTCTCTACTTGTAAGTTGCTCATAATGCTTCGTGTTATTCTTATGTGCAGGAAATGTTTCGTGACAATTAGGACATACATTACTTCCTGGCTTTCTATGTGTACCAATTTTTACTCTTATTGTTTTAGCCATTTAACCCCCTTTCAGTTAACGTACTATCTCTCGAAGAATTCTACCCTTTTTACCAATTCTTGTTAGATGAGCTTTGTCATTAGTATCCCACCATAACAAAGCCATTGGACCAACGTATCCTTTAACATCTTTACTAAAAGGATGTGACATACTGAAGCATAGAAAATCTTTACGCTCTGAAATACTCTTGGCTGCATTCCATTGTTCTCTAGTTCGAGCTTCAAACTTCCAGATTTCGAACTCTCCTGCCTCAGTTCCAACTTTTACTTTTATTGTTTCAACCATTATACCCCCTTTCAGTTAGTATGTTAGTAAATTTTTTGATTTTGTTAAAGATTTTATAATGGGAAGTCATGTAATAAGTATATAATCTTTTTAAGTAAAAATCAAGAACTATTTTTATAGGAAAAAAATAATTTTTTTAACTTTATTTCTCCGACCATGTTACAAAAAAAGAAAAAGTAAAAATAGTTCATTTTTTATTTTTAAATTATAAAAACTTTTTATAATTTTATTCTTAAATAGATTAATTACAAAAGTCAATAGTACATTTACATCAGGCAGATAAAGATAATCGGTCCTACGCAGTCCTACATAGAAGAATTCATCGAATTTATGGCTTGATACTAGAAAACACAGAAACGCCTAGGAATTATTTACTTGTCCTAGGCGCCCTGTTTTTACTTAATCGTTTTTAAGTTGTGCAACTAGTAACTTTGTTGTAGCATCCTGTCTTCTGGATAAAGCTGATAGAAAATCACTTTTTAGATTTACCATCAACTTATATGTTTCTGGATTGTTTTTTGCAGCTTCAATCGCAGCATCAAGTACAGCCAAGCCTTCATCTACACTTAGAACTATCTTTTTTGATTCTACTGATAGTTCTGCTTGCTTTTGTGTAACTATGTCTACCTGCGTATGTAAAGCTCCAGTAACTCTATTCCAGATGAACATTAGCACTGCCCCTACTGGTGGAAACAAACAACCTAATACTACTAAGATTATTCCCCATAGACCTAGGTTCTTAATCTTCTGCCAAAGAGTCAATTTTGGTTCTTCACTGATGTTCATAATAGTTTGCTCTTTAGTAGTAGCATAAGCAGTATATTGGTTACCCTTTTCATCAGTAAAATAGAGCACTGGTCTCTTTGTCTCCTTCGTGGTGACAGTTTTATCTATCTTTCTAGGAGTATTACTGATACCTAAAAGGGTAGTAGCTGGCTTCCAAAGTAGAACACCACCAATAAAAGCTGCTACAATGTACAGGATTACTATTACTTCTACAACACCTTTATTCTTCATCTGCACTCTCCTTATTTCTTTTTCGGGATTTTCCAGTTCAATGTACTTCCCGTCAAGCTAAAATAAACAACAGCTAGTGCTCCACCAAGAACAGCTGATGCAATAATACCTTTGTTAAGGTATACTACTATAGCTGCTATGATAAGCACTACTATTTTGATTATTAACTTAATGTTCATTACTGCCTCCTTTGGTTGGTTAACATTTGTTACTTCACGAAATTGCATTAGATGTTGCTTCACCCCCTTTTCTGGGTTTTTAATAGTATTTCCGCCACAGACTATACAAAGAGTTTTTCTATCAACAGCAGAGTAAATTGATAAAAAACATTTAGAACAAAAGTATTCGTTCATAATTATACCTCACATTTAGCAGACAAACAATGCAAAGTTGTTATTTTGCTATCATATCGCCTTTACTTTGGAATGGATTTTGTCCCTCATCCCAAATTGAATCCCAAGACAGAAGTCCAAGCAAGTTCATTATGCTTTTAGTATCAGTCTCCCAAAAGATACCTAAGAATCTCTGTGTCTTGTTTGACCTAATCATCCTTCTGACCAGATTATCAATCTTCTCTTGTCCTTCCTCTTGGGTAAGAAATCCCTCTTTAGTTAAGGTAGAGATAACTTGAATCTGAGGCATTAACTTTTTGTACTGTTCAGTATTAGCTAAACCTAAACTTCCAAAAAGAGACGATGCCGTTCCAGAAGAAACTCCCTCTGTTGCACCTACTGCTGGATAAGAAGCAGAATAGATTTTATCACCACCAACATTAACACTCTGCTTGTTCGCTTGCCCAACTATCCCTAACTGTCCCTGTATTGCTGTTGCTGTTTGCAACTGCCCTTGACCTTGCAATTGTCCCTGTAATTGTCCTTGAGCTTGACCCTGATTTTGATTCTGCCCTTGTAACGCTGATGCATTAGCAGTAGCCTCAGGACTGTTATTGCGGTTATTGATAGTATCCAATAATGCAAAAGCACTCCCACTTAAAACTAATACCATTACTAACGCCAACACTAAAACTTTATTCTTCATCTTAAGTGTCTCCTTATTTTGTAGCATTGTTTGTCTGCCAAACAAATTTATTTTATTACCATATCACAATACTGCCATTCTTCAAAAGTTTTTATAGTTATTATCTGAGCAAATCCGCATTTAAGACAGGTCATACTCATAAAGCCATCGCCCCAAGGTTCTTTATCAAGGTTCCTATCACATCTTTCACCTGATTTTGGATTGTCGTGTGCTATGTTAGTATATTCTTTCATTACATATCCTCTGGTGCATAGGGAACAGAAGAGCATTTATATCCAGTATAATAAAAAAGAGTTCCTACGGAATCTTTATAAATAATTCTTCCATACCAAGTAATCCAATAACAAGGAGCGTCAGAATATGCTTGTATTGGCAATGTAGCAAGTGACGGGTTGGGATTTCCAGGTACTTCAGAACCATCTATTTTAAGAACACTTCTTCGTACTGGAGGAGTCGGTGCTCCTGCTGGTTTTTGAACATACCAAGTTAGAATGTCTGGATTATAGAATGCTGCAGTAGTACCATTATAAACAGGATAACTACCATTCCAATGGTCTACATCCCCATTTATACCGATAGTATAAGCTGGGTCTGGATTAGGTGGTGAATTAGAATCAGCACAAGTTCCAGAACCAGTAACTTTTGATGTTATTCCTGAACTAGAAATAGTCATTTCTACAATTCCTGAAGCTGAAGCACTTACAGTATGTGGTGGGCGTGGGGGGACTTCTATTGGTGGTGCACCACCCCATATATGGAGAGCAAGAGATGTTCCTAACCCCAAATAGGCATATGCCCACTTATCAATATAAGGTGTTGGCGGAGCAGAATCACTTACAGAACACGAACCTGAACTAGATTGATTTCCTATGCTGTTAATTACATCATCGAATTTTACTTCTACTCTTGGAAACGTGAATGTTAAAACTATTTCAGTATCAGTTCCAACCAAATCTACTTCCTGAGATTTAGTCATACCATTAAACTTAGCTTCAATTAAATAATGCCCAGGAGTTACGATAATAGCTGAAGTTCCATCAGCGTGTCCTACTAAAATACTATTAGCATATACCAAAACTAAGTTTTCAAATCCAGCAATACCACCAATCTCTTTTCCTTCAGGGTTATGGGCGTGAATAATAATATGTGAAGTATAAGGAGTTAACCTTGGTTCTTTAAGAGTAAACCTTTTAATCAGATTATTATTGCTTTCATTTAATTCTAATATCATATTCCCATAATCTGCTATAGCCTCTAAATCAAAAACTACAGGTTTGCTACTGGGGTCATAATACCAAGTTGTATGAATAACTACTTCTTCATTATAATTAAGAGGCGGTATTGAAGAAATTTTTTCTTCCATTTAATACTCCTTTAATACTATACATCCTCTGTTGCGTAAGGAACATTACTCATTCTGAATCTAGTTGCATCTATTACACCACTCCAACTTCCAGTAATAGTAGAACCTGGACCAAAAAACATTATCCCACCTGAAGGCATAAAAATTACCAAACCTATCCATGCCTTGTTAGCAGCAAAGTTAACTCCCCAATCAGTATTTGTGAGTGGTTCAAGTATATCCTGACTATCACCAGTAGTCATATAAGTAGAACCACAAAGTCTACAACCCATTTTCCCAGTTCCATTACCAACGTGTTGACAATACCATTCAGTAAAGGTTGTTTTAGCTGGAATTGATTTTGCTCTAAAAGAACTTTGACGACCAAACCATACATACGAACCAGGAAATGCTGGGTCAGAAGAAGTATATGTACACGACCCACTTCCACTATAAGAAGAAACAGTAAAAGTTCTATTTTGATTAAAGCTAACGCTATATGGGAAATGGTCACCACCATCAACAAAACCTTCTATAAGCCAATAAGGATTATCAGCAGGAACATTGCGTCTACCCAGAAGCCCACCAGCTGACCAACTAAATGAATCTGAGAAATTAAATAATTCCTCCTTGTAAATTGATTCTCGTGCAAAAGTGAAAATAACTGCTTGAGTTTCTTCTGCACCAATAGTAATTTCTTTAGTCTGCTCCATACCATTAAAAGTAACTCTAATAGAACGAGTGCCTGCTTCTATGGTATAGATAGTGGTACCATCAGCTACTCCTTTATAGATACCATTTTCATAAGCAGCTGTTTTATTACTACCGCCACTACACGCCTCAATTTCCTTCCCTTCTGGATTTTGAGCGTGCACGATGATATAGGCTGGTTGAATAGCCATTCTAAGTAAACCATTACAAGCTATGGAAGGTCCACCAATATTTTTTACTGTATAAGTAATATCATAAGTTCCGTTACCTTCAATAATACCCAAATCATTAACAACAATATCAGTTACAATTAAATCTGGAGTACCTATTGGTAATCTATCAAAGAAATCTTTAGTCAAACTATTGTTAGACTCTTTTATTTCCTTGACTATACTGTTGATATCAGCAGTAGCCTTCATTTGAAAAGCTACTGGTGTTCCAAGTGGGTCATAATGCCAAGTAGTATGAATAACTACTTCTGAAGGTAATGAAGGAACTAAAGTATTGCCAACAGGTCCTAGTGCTCTAATTTCAGAATCAAAAAAGCTACTTCCAACAAGCTCTAACCTACCCATATTAATAGGTGCTTTCCTATATCCATCATTTTTTACTGTATAAGCAATATCATAAACACCACGACCACCTACAACTCCTTGATTAGTTATAGTAATATCTGTAACAATCAAATCAGGGATATTGAAAGGCAGTCTTACTTCTTCAATGTGTATGGCTCTTGAGTTTATTTTGCTTGATAACCTATTTCCATCAGTCCATCCAGATATACCCCTTGTAGGTTCACCATTCAAATCCTGACTCAGGTAATCAGATAAACTATAACCTACATACCCTAAAAACCCTTCAATTGCCTGCCTTAATTGATTGATATATTGTGGTCTTATAGAATATTTTCTAGCTTGTATTTGAGTCCAATTGGTTATCCCTTTGAATCCAGGATAAGTAGAAAACTCAGCCTCATATCCATTAACCTTTTGCTGTAGTTCTAAAATATGTTTTGCTCTTATAGAAGTTGTTCCCCGAAGATTACTAATTCTATGACGTGGAGTTTTGATAGGGTCATCTGTCCACCCTGATGTACCTGCGTTAAGGACTGTATAACATACGGGACATTTTGCCATTTAGTCTCCATAAACAGAATACGGGTTAGGCGGAATATAACCCGATTTTTGTTGCTCTGTATATCTTGTATCAATCATTTGTTGTTGTTTTCTTGCATAGGCATCAAGCAATACCTGAGTACCAGTTATCTGTCTTTGGTAGGCAATAGACCTACGCATCTCTTGGTAGGGTGGTATATTCACCCTAAACCTTTCATTAGTCAACTCTATATCTGTGGTAAACCCACTACCAAAATTATGCACTACTCTAATTACATCTAATTTTTGTCCCTCTACATCTACTAATGTTTTAAGGTCAAAAGTCTCATCTCCAAGTATCTGTATCCTACCACTAACTACTGGTCTATTTACTTTTTCCAATTCACCAAGAGCTCTTTCAGCCATTTTGGAATAGACATAAGCAGTATCATCTTCATTATTTAGTTTATCATTAAAAGGCTTATACTGAGTATCAGTTACAGTCCTTGATGGTGTACCCATACCAACAGGAGTAGTTGCAGGTGTTTCTATACTATAAGAATATGAGACTCTATTAGAAGCATCATATTCATAATCTTGTAACTGAATCATACCCATATACCAACGTACATCTTCAGCAGGAATTCTCCCAGGTCTTACTGCAGTCCCAACCGATTGAATATGTGCTCTTAATACTTTTGGGAATGAAGTTTTTGTTACTATTGCTTTAACTGGAACATCTTCATTACCTATACGTTGATAAACATAATCAATTTTGACTCCTAAACTTTGCCATTCTTCTACAGGATTACGGTAACTAATAACCTTTTGCTTTGAATCTATAGTATCATCATCCCAGTGTGTTTTTCCTAAATCTGCTGGAACAGCTGATAATTCAGGGTCAAACTCAAAAGTAGGTGGACCTAAACTTTGTAAAGCCTCAACTTGAACATCACCTATGTTAAAAGCATCTATCTCAAAATACCAAAACCCTTGCCAAGCTACTAAACGCCCGTGGTCATAGGAAGTCCAGGCATATCTATACTTCCAAACTACATCTTTCCAGGCAGTAGTATATTTTTGCCTGTCACCTCTAACTGTAATTTTATTGACTTGACTAGTAGTATCATAGGTAATATTCCAATCAATCACATTCTTACCTATGGTAACTGTTCTATTCCAAAATCCAGTTCCAAGTTTATACTGTTCTATTACATCAGTATTCATATTGTAATAGATACGATAATTACCAAGAAAGTTAGCTATTGTTTCTTGTGCTTGCAGGTAAGTCTGGTCAGCTACATCAAGATTATAAAGCTTTCTATACTGCAATACATAATCCCAAGACACGCTCTCCTGCATATAACTTAAAGCTCTGCTGTAAGCAATATATGTTACCGCCATACCGCTAGAACTAATACTCTTTTCTATGTTTTTAATTGTGCCTTTGAATATACTACGGTTATTCACTATCACTTCTACCGCATTGTTATTTACAGGCAATCCTGGTGTTGCAGGGTCAGCTGAAATCATAAACCTAGCTACTGCTGGCGAAGTTCCATAACCAAGCTCAACTGTGCTAAGAAAAGCGTCTTTTCTTACTACATTATTTATTTTAACTGAATAGGTATAGTTTTGGAACCTACTAGCTAACCCTGAATAGTTAGGAAATGTAGGAGTGGCAGTTGCAGTATTACTATCAGCACTTTCATCTCCAATACCATTTACACCTACTACAATAAAGGAATAAGCAGTCCCAGTAGTTAGATTACCTACTTGATATTCATTAACACCTATAATCGGATAAGTATTTACTTTTGTTCTAGGTCCTGGATTAGTTTGATAAACATTGTAGCCATAGTTAGCATCAGCATTCCAAGCAAGTAAAATTGAGTCACCCTTGACTAAATCCCTGGCTTTTAGCCCCGTTGGAACAGTAGACGTTACTTGAACAACAGTAGTCCTACCATAAAAGGTCTGAACAGAATTTTTGATTAGACTGGCACATCCATAAAATACTTTACTAAACAGCTTAATCCTGGTATCTGACAGTATATACTTACGAGTAGCTGGTACCTTTATCCTGGTATCAGAAAATATATCACCTTGATGTCTAGTTACTACCTTAGCATTTGAATCTATAGGTTGTTGTCTATTTAAAACTTTAATTTTAGCATCTGAAAAGATATTCTGAATTTGGGAATCAGTCTCTAATACTAACCTCCTAACAGCCATAGTAAGACTAGCACCCCAGTTATCAGCGAACTTAAAGGCATAGTACCTATAAGCATTATCATTGAATATCTTTATATACTTGGGGTCAGGAACATCCGAAGCTACGTGCTCATCTAACTCTGTCTTATCTGTTGTAAGTTGAGTCCATCCAGTATCGTGGTTATAAACTAAATCAGCAAAAGCATTAGGGTCATTAGAACCCCAGATAGTAAAATTTCTAACTCCGTAAGTGGTATCTCCACCTGAGTTATGGGCATTCTCATAGTATAACCTAAGAATAACCTTAGCTGAACCAAGGTCTATATGAAATCTCTGGTCAGTATTATTAGGGGAATCGCTATACCATTGATTACCATTCTCAGGTCCTACAAGCGAATTAGCAGGATTAGTAGTGTCATAAGGAGAATATCCAGGGAAATACGTAGTAGCCTGAACATAAGTAAGATTTTGAACAGGAGGATATTGAGGGTAATACTTAACAGCTCTAGCATCTGAGAATATATTACCTTGCCTACCAGTAACCTTAATCTTGGTATTAGAGAATATAAGTTGCTGTACACCAAGCTTCTTAATCTTAGCATCAGAAAATATATCTACCTGATGCTGAATAACTACAGTAGCATCTGAAAGTATGGGCTGCTGAACACCTAATACCTTAATCTTGGTATCAGAATTAATATCCTGCTGTACATTAAGTTTTTTTATCTTAGCATCAGACAGGATGTCTTCTTGGACTCTATCATTAACTATAGTTGTATCTGACAGTATGTCCTGCTGAACATTAAAGTACTTTATTTTAGCATCTGATAATATGTCCTCTTGTATAGTAACGAATGGGATAGAGCTAGAACTCTGCAATTCTATCCTTCTGAAAGATATATAGTTAGGATAGCAGTCAGCTATTTTTAAAGCATAATACCTAAAAGGCTCAGGAACCTCTACCAGGATAAAATTAGGGTCTTCTACATCATAAGGAACGTGCTGATTAAAAGCAGTCTCATTGGTAGTTAACTGAACCCATCCATCTTCAAATGCTTGAATCTCATAGATAGAACAATAATTGGAAACAGGAGGTTCGTTTACATAAAATCTATAATACCTGTAAGCAGTTGTATTGGGGAACTTATAATTAGTCCACATACCAGCAGGAATATACTCAGTACTATCATAGAGGATATCAAACGTAGAAAAATTATCATTTGAACCTTGGATTTGCCAAGTAGCTATATCTCCTGGATTACCCCAAATCCTTACTTCAGTAACTGTTTTTTCATTACCAACACCTAAGTCATATGCCCACCAGTGAGGTCTAGGACCGCTACCACCATTTGACCATCTTGTTCCAGTATTACCGTCTACTGCTTTGGGCGGTTGGAAAGTAGGGTCATAGTGAGTGTCATCATCATAGGGAGTACCACCTACAAAAACATTTGGTCTATCATTATCATAAACTAAATCATTAAATCTGTTAGGATTGTTAGTACCCCATAGAGTAAAGTTCTTAGCACCTTCAAGGGTAGTTCCTGAAATGTGCATATTCTCATAGTAGAACCTATCTATTATTTTAGCTTCGCCTAGGTCTATATGGAACCTCATATTGACTGAATCAGGATAAGCTGACCATCCATTACCTACCTGACTACCAGTCAGAGGCTTAGTAGGGTCAGTGGCATATTCAGGATTACCACCATAGGCATAAGCAGAATTGGTAGCTTTAACATAAGTTCCAGTCTGAGCTGGAGGATATTGGGAGAGACTAGGATTTTCTATAGTCTGTATCTCTATATGTCTAATACCCATATAGGCTGCACCCCAGTTATCGGCAATCTTTATAGCATAATAACGGTAAGCAACTGCATTTGTAAGGAGAACATAGTGAGGGTCAGGAACGTCTGCTGCTACGTGTTCAGCAAATTCAGATACATCAGTAGGAATCTGAGTCCAGTTTGTATCTATACCATAGGTAAGTTCAGCAAAAGCTCCAGCATTATTAGAACCCCAAACTGTAAAGTTCTTTACACCAACATTTGAATCAATTGCATACTGGTGAGCATTTTCATAATAGATTCTCTTTGCTATCTGAGCACTACCTAAATCAATATGGAAACGCTGATTAGTATTAGTAGCTAAATCAGAAATCCATCCAGCCCAACCTCCGATAAGAGAAGTAGCTGGGTCTACTGCTGTGTATGGGTAATAAGCACTATAAGTTGAAGCAGCAATTACAGAAGACGCATCTATAACTGGAGGATATAGAGGTTCATAATCAGGAGCTAAGGACTGCAACACTAATCTCCTGAATCCCATTAGGGTAGCATTTCCCCAAGTATCCGCAAACTTGAAAGCGTAGTAACGATAAGCTACATTATTTTGAGCAGTAATATACTTAGGGTCTGGTATATCAAAAGCTACGTGTTGTTCAAAAGCAGGTCTATTGGTAGGGATTTGTGTCCAGTTGGTATCATCACCATAGGTTAAATCAGAAAAAGCACTTGCATCATTAGAACCCCATAGGGTAAAGTTCTGTATACCTGAATCTAAGTTACCACCAAAGTGGTGGAAGTTCTCATAATGTATACGCTTAATTATCTTAGCTGTACCTAAATCTATATGGAACCTCTGGTTAGTTACTGTACCACCAGCAGCATACCAAGTTACAGAAGCATCTGCTGAACCAACTAAAGATTTGAGAGGGTCTGTAATAAAATACGGTTCAAAAGCAGGATGAGCATAAGTAGTGGTAGCTTTAACATAATCTCCAGTTTGCATAAGGGGATACTGAGAAGCATAAGCATCTAAGACAAACGGTCTATCTGGGGGAGTAAAATCTTCAAAGTGAGGGAAATCACCAACCTCTAAAGATACTTCATCTAAGTATCCATCATTTAAAGTACCTTCTCCACTTTGAGAAGAAGAACCTAAAGTAAACCCAGAAGGGTCATCATCAGCTACACCAGCAAGAGTAGCAGTAGCTTCTATATGACCATCTATGGACATTACCCAATTATCACCCTGTCTACCTATTTCAACATAGTGTAAAGTATCTGGAGTAAAAGCATTGGCACTTGCCAAAAATGGGTTATACCATCCACCACCAAAGTTACCAGCAAGCCAAAGTTTATTGGCATCACCTACATATACACACCACCCACGAGCTACTCCAGAAGGTCTACGAGAAATTATAGATTGCCCAGAAGAACTTCCAACAATATATAACCAGAATGTTAATTTAAAACTATTTGCTCCTAAATTAAAACTATCATAATTACCAAAGTTTATATAACTACCACCAGGAAAGTGTATAGAAGCAGTACCAAACTTCTTAATAGCAGTTTTAGTAACAGGACTGCCTACTACATAAGCAGGATGCCCAAGTTCATCAATGAAGACAGAGCCATTATTAACTCCATCACAGTGACATAGAAATTTTAAAGTCTTTTTAGCCATTATTTATATTCTGTTGTCCAGTTACCTTCACTATCTATGATTAAAACTATCTGTCTATTGGTACCAGCATTATTGAACTGGAACCCTAAATGATGTTTGATATCTACTGATTTAACTAACCAGTCAAGGGAACCTATCTGGTTTTTAATCCTCCTAAAATAGATTAACCTGATATTTTCTTTTTCAAGACTTCTATTAGGCTCTATTTCCTGGCTTCCACAAGAGGTTGTCCCTTTAGATAGGTCAACTTTGAATTGCAGATTATTTTCAAAATGCTTGAGAATAAAGCAATCTAGGTCACTGAACCTATCTTTTACTAACTGAAATAGATTTTCCTTATTGGTATGGGGGTCAAACTGAGTAATGAACGAACCATCCTTGAATATGGCGGTCCAGTAGAACGAAAGGGCTTTCATTTTATTGTCAGCCCCCAAAGCGAAGTCTATTGTATTAGACATATGTCCTCCTTATACCTCGTCGTATTGAAACGTGAAGGTCTTCTGATTTACTGCTCCAGAGGGAGTAGAACCTGTGGTATCTAACTGTAACCTGATATATTTGGTATACCCTGGGGCTACAATAGTACTACCACCGCCAGCTGCTTGAATTACTAATGCTGCACCTTCGGTAATAGGGACCGCTGAATCAGCATTAGTTGTAGCTGAAGGTGTAACAAAAGCAACATTTTCAGCTGCCTTAATTGTTTCACCAGCAACCAATACTCCAGCTGACATCCAGAATTTCATATTAGAGATTTCAGTAAAGGTACTACTAAACTTAGCCCTAATATACTTTTCAAACGATGATTCTGTAACCACAATTGGATACGTCGAGGGACTTAAATCTGGAGAGTCGTTACTTCCAAAGTTTAAGTTTGCTATACCGTCAGTAGGTGTTTCACTGACAGTATTTGATTCTGAATACTCAAACATTGCTGCCATGTCTACCTCCTTATTATTGCGTGTAAGTTAAAAGTATCCTAAAATTCACATTACTACCACTTGGTGTTGCTGTTGCTGGAACATTCAATTGAAAATATAATAACTTAGCATTATTGCTAGGTATCTGGTTTACAAAGGTATGTGTTGTATCTATCCCTAATGCTGGGTCAAGCCCTATTGGTGTGTAAACTGACTCTAAATCATCTATTGGAACATAAGTATAATTAGTTAAAACTTGCTCTGTAGCTGAAGGTAAAGAAACTCCTAAAGTTACTATACCAGTATTAGCATCATAAGAACCACCAGTATAATAATTAGTTCCAACATGGCTTGGGTCTGATTGTAGCCAAACTCCTGTAACACCATTTACTGTTGTATTTATAGTGGTGATATGGTCTACATCTGTTGAAGTCAATCTTTCATCCACTACAGTAACAGTATTAGAAGTTACACCAAAAGATTTTACTTCTAACCATAAACTATCATACACCTCTTTTCCATACACTAACAAATCAGGCATATAAGTTATGGTAATCTGCTCACTTATGGGCGGGATTTTTCCTGTAACCCCATTGCCAAAAGTAATCAATCCCGTAATAACATCTATTGTATAAACTTCAGCTGTAGGACTTTGCCCAGCTAAAGAACTAACTCTATCATAAACAATAATACCAACTTTGACTTCAATATCATCTACTACACCAGTATCTAATATAGGAAAGAAATCTGTATTAAATGTCTGGTCAGCATTGCCATCACTTGTACCTAATATCTCATCTTCTATCCACATCTCTAATACAGAAATGATTATGTTTTTGGCAGGAACACTGCCAATAGAACCACCTTTATCATTCCATAGATATACAGGATTAGAAACATAAGGGGTATTAACTCCCGCTACTACACCTGGAAAAGACAAGGGATTACCCGTTGTTCCAATCTCAGTTGCACCTACATATAACTTTAAATCTGCATTCATAATTTCTCCTATACTATTCGTGCATCTGAAGCAATAGTTCTAAGGTTCTCTGCACCATAATAATACTCTGTCGGGTCAGGGCAAAGTATAGAAAATCTGTAATCTAAAAAGGACATATTCTTTTGCTCTGCCCATTGTAAATCACCATCTAATATTCCTTTATAATAAACGTGTTTTGAGTTAGCATTACCAAACTCAGATATGATATGAAGTTGTCCTAAGCCTGTACCAAGACCTTCTTCCAATAATCTTTTCTTTTCAACAAGATTATCGAAACTTGGATTGACTACATAAATCACGCCCTGTAGTTCTATTTTTCTAGCATTTAATCCAAGAGTTTGAACTATACTACCATTCATTTTAGGTATTTCTAGTACAGAAGTTTTCTGTCCAGGTGAAACACGAGTAATCATAGGCTTGGGACTAAAGGTATAGGTCCCACCTGTTCCATTTTCACCCCTCATCCACTGAACTAAAGTTCTCATCGTTATCCCTGTTTAAGATTATTACCCATTAATGCTGTTTGTCTTGCTGCTTCTTTTGCAGCCTCTTCAAAATATGGTTTAATAGCACCTACCACGGCAGTTGATACTTTATCAGCTAATTCCCCAGGATTTGATACTGTAAGTGTAACATTTGTATCAGTCGTAAGCTTTACACCCAGAGCTTTATTGTTAACGCCTAGTGCCTCAACATCTTTTTGTGCTAATTCTGATTCAGTCAACGGAACCCTACTTGCCATACCTGTTTTTGTAAAATTGATGCGAGTCTTCCACTCTTCCTCTGTCGCTTTTTGTCTTTCTTTTGCTAACTCAGCCATCTTAGCTTCTAAAATACTTTGGTCCTGCATTGTCTTAAGTAAAGTCTTTTCTTCGTCTGATAACTTCCCAATTTGGTCTACACTAGAAACACGACCAAGAATTTGTCTTGCCCTTGCTTGCTCTTCATCATATTTTGCTCTTTCTTCTGCTGTCATAAGAGCAAGTTCTAATTCTTTATCTAATGCTGCTCTTGCATAAGCTATTCTTATATCTCTAAGTGCAGCCTCTTCCTTCTGCACAAAAGCTTTTTTCAATTCTGCATTTTTAGCCCATTCTTTACTTAAAGCAGCTGCTTCTTGATTTAATTCAGCTTTCTTTAATTGTAATTCAACGGCAAGCATTTTAGCTGTTTGTTCTTTGTCAATAATAGCAAAACTTTCACGCCCAAGTCTTCTAGCATTAGTTTCTTCTGAAATTGCCTTTTTAGCAAGGTCACCTTGTATTGAAAGTAGTTCTTTTTGTGTAGTAGTTCGTTCTTGACGTAATTTCCTCTCTGAATCTTTAATCTTGTCATCTGCAGCTAAAGCAGCAAGAGACTTTTCCCCAAAAACATCCCTATAACCATTACGTAGTTGTGTTAATGCCATAATTTCAGCTTCAGTCTCTCCACCAAAATTTCTTACATTAGCCATTTTCTGTGCTTCTTCTGTAGTAATCTTTCCAGAAGCTTTTTCAGCTTCTTGTAATCTTTCAAGTGTTTTAATTTTTACTTCAGCTTGTTGTCTAAAATTTTCTGCTGACTCAGCTTCTAATTTACTGCCTTTTTGAATTGCAGTTGTCCTTGCATCAAGAAATCCTTGTGAAGCTTCTTTAAGTTCTTTAAGTTTTGCAATCTTATCATCATCAGTTGTTATTTCTTCTTTAAGTATTTCAATGTTGGCTTGTAATTGTTTAACTCCAGCAGCATCAGCAATTGTTTGGTCTTCTCTTGCTTTTGTAGCTTTATCCTGTTTATCTTTCCATTGAGAATAAATTGACCATAAAGCACCTATAATAACAGAAGCAGCTAAAAATATTATGTTAGCATTTGCTATTGTTTTTCCAAATATTACAGTTGAAGTAATAGCTTTTTGTTCCGCAGCTATCGCTACACCTATTGACATCGCTAATCTATCAATTTCAAGTGAAGTTGCTTGAGTAACAGGACCCATTATACCTATAGCAGTTGTCAATGAACCTGTACTAACAGCAGCAACACCAGAAGTTACAGCAAATCTAGCAGTTATTGCTTGAAGCGCAAGTAAGATTTTTGAAACACCTAATATCGTAGTCCCAACTAATCCAATAGTAAGTATTGTTTGTTTTGTTGAATCGGATAAGCTGTTGAATGCTTTGAGAACTGCAGTTATAGGTGGAAGAAGTGATGACGCAATTTTCTCACCGATGTCACCTATAGTAGCACCTGCTTTTTTCATTTCAGAGGCTAGTGTACCAGATTCCTTTGCCATTGGTTCCATCTTCTTACGCAATTCTTCAATGGCTTTTGCAGTCCTATCAGTTGGGTCTTTGATGCTAGTATCTAAAGTAATACCATATTGGCGAAGAATTCTAGTGTTCCCAAGCTGTATCATTCCTATTTGTTGGAAAGCTTGGCCAAGGCTAATGCCTTTAAGCACAGTCATACCTATAGCAGTATCAAGAAGCCTCATCTCATTTGTAGTAGTTTTGAGATAAGTAAGACCTTGTGCTAGGCCTTGAACCATTTCCGTTTCAGCTATACCAAATCGTCTTGTTTTTTGAGCAAGCTCGTCTATCTGAGATTGAGATATTGATTGATTAAGCGATTCTAATTGAAGTCTAAATCTTGCAGTAACATCTTCGCTTCTGATTGCCTCTCTTGTAAAATTAATAAGAGGTAAGGTAAGAACGCCACCTACAACAGCATTTTTAAGAGCACTGAAAGAGTCAGCTAATTTAATGGCAGACCCAGAAGCAGCTTGGGTTTGATTTTTGACATCTTCCATATACTTTGCCAAATCATTAAACCCTTTTGGGTCAAGTTTAGCAATAATATCTAGTGTTAGACTACTTGCCATTAATCATCTCCATAATGAACCCCTGGTTTGCCAGGCACAGTAACTATTCTTGTAGTGCGTTTATCTACACCAGCATTTATTTTTTCTTCAGCTTGCATATTCCAGAGCTCTATTAAAACGTTATACTGCTCTAAAGTCAAGTCATCTACTGCATCGGCTTTAAACATCTTGTAGCCATAGGTAGAAGCAATCTGATGATGACTTAAGAACAGATTACTTCTTATTAGTTTTTTCTTTCGTCGTCGGTAAGAACAAAACTATTTACATACATAGAGTATAATTCTTCTATGACATTTTCTGTTTCTTTTGCTACTTCTTCAAGCGAAATATAGTAACGTTCATTAGGATTATCTTTCTTGCGTAAAGCAAGATATACGGTCATCGTATGTTCCTCACGAATCATAGCCCGCATTTTGATATCATCATCCCAATTGTACTGCATTGAATACTTCACTGCTTCTAAAATACTATCTTTAATCGCTTGCAAATCTCTATACTTAAGTGGAACTAAAAGTGCTTCCAACTTAGCAACTTCATACTTAGCTACATTTGCTTTATAAGTTGCCTTCATTTCTTCTAGCAGTTTAAGCTCATGTTCATTCATTCCCTCGGGTGGAATTTTCTCTAACTTTTCCAACTCTGTTTTTGAATGTTCTAGGAGAAATTTTTTAGGATTAAGATTTACCTCAACCTTTTCCTTTCTCACTTTTTCCATTGCTTTTATAACCTGCTCTTCTGCTAAAACTTTTTTCTCTTTATCTGACATCTTTATACTCCTTCTTCATTGGAGAGGAGTGGAGCAAACAGGGTTTAGTTGCTTACCCCACTCCTCTTTTATTTCTCTTAAACTGTATCTACATACAATCCAAATACTTCCCACGTATCATTAGCACCACACGGGTCAGTTGTAATGAAACCTGAAGCTGACATTGTGTAGCCAGTTGTTACTTCTTCGCCATTCTTTAATACCCAGAAATCATATCCACTTGCCCCATCGTAAGGTATTAAGGTATAACCACTGAATGCTCTGTAAGCACCAGATAATCCAGAGATACCTAAATCTGTATAGGCATTCGGAGGAACAGCTTGACTGTATCCAGAATACCCTGTTGCCAAGTGAATCCTGGCATACATAATCGCAGCACCCTTAACCTTAATTACGTTTGTGGCGGATAAATCTCTAGTAACTTTCGCTTCTTCTTTTACTGGTTCAGTATACGGAGAACCTTTAGCTCTACAAGCTTTACAAAGCACAGAACTAATAATCAATCCTGTGTCAATACCCTTCATATTGGCAAATACGTTTACCAATTTGTAGTTAGAAGGGTCATCCAGCACTACAGATGCTGCTGGAGAAACATCTGCAAACATAGCATCAACTAGTTTGCTGTCGCTGTCTAAATAGTCAAAAGAAACATCTACACCATCAAAAGAAGTGATAACCTGAGCTACTTCCAAATTATCAAACTCGTTAATGTTTCTCTCAGTTAACTTTGGCGTATAGTTAAACGACTGCGCTAAAGGTACCCTGACAGCTCCATGATTCAAACTAGTTAGCACTACCTTTGTCCTTACTCCTTGAATCAGTTCCATCCTTACACCTCCTTATTGGTTTATGCTTGGTTAAAATACTCTATCCAGAACAATCTTACTAACAACTTGTATATTTTCACATTCTGATTAACTGGGTCTATAATGAACTTTTCATTTATAGCGTTATCAGAAGGGTCTAAATATATCGCACCGATTTCTGTCTTTGTCGGCAGAGAATAGTAATTGTACAACTTAATCGGTGGTAAAACAAATACATTGTCATCACCCTTTCTTCCTGCATTGTATAAAAGATAAACTATCTTATCCCGCATCTGCCTAACTTTACCTACTGCCTCTGGATGTATTGTCTCATCATCCCAAGCAGATACTTCTACTAATGTTTGATTTAATCTTCCATAAAGGCCTTTACTATTCTTATAACCTAAAAAATCGTCTAGTGCTATTGGGCCTCGATTGTACAATCCTTTCTCTGATACACCATAAGCAGGGAGTTTAACAGGTATAATAGGATTATCGAAATCAAATGTTTCATCTAGTATATTGGTAGTTAGGTATTCATATAAACTACCCATCATTGCAGATTTTCCTGCAACCCATTTGAAATCAGTAGGTAAAGGCATTAAGCAGCTACCTCCTCTAATACAGGTGGTTTAACTACTTCTTGTTTAGCTGTCATTTCAGCAAACCAATCATTCATAGCTTTTGTAAATATATACTCACCTTTATATCGTGCTTTATCTGTAAAAGCTTGACCTTCCATTTTACTTGTACCAAATTCTACAAATTCACCATAGAAAACATTATTAATAATTGAAGCATACAAATCGTCATCTTTAAAATCACTTAATGCCATACCTTCAGCAATTGCAACAGAATCAACTTTATCGATAAAATGGTCTAGCAATGATGTATCAGCCATCGCTGCAGAATAGTCTATACCATACTTATTTAATATACCTGTCCAGCCACCCCGTAATCTTCCAGTCTGCATTGGTGTAAGTCTAATCAGATATTTATGAATTTGAAACACGCATTGCTTAAACATTATTTTGTAATAATCAGTGAAAAGTTCACCTGAATTAAACCATGTATTCCAAGCTTCAAGAGGAGAAAATTTGAAGTCAATAGAAAATAAATGTGTTCCTGTAATCTCTGGATTAGTAAAAGTTGTCTTCGCCACTAAATCCTCCTGAATACATAATCGTAAAGCACGTAATTAGCTAAGTAGTTAGTAGATATTTTGCCTACTGGTCTATATTCATCATTACGCCATATGAGCCTATCACCTGGGCATTGTGTTTTATCATCTATCTCTTTAAGCAATCGCCTAAGCTGAACTTTGATATCCCCAATCTGATAAATACCACCTGAATATACTATATCTGTTTGCTCTATTCCGCTAATAACTGCTGTAGTAATTTCTTGAATATATACAAAAGTTTTAGCTATACCTTTAGTCGGGTCACCAGCAGAAGTAGATTGATAAAGTTTAAGAGTAATTGGCTCTTCCATAACACCTTTACCAGCCTTAAGGTATTCTTTTACTACTCCTGAATCACAGTTATCGAAAATATTACAATCGTCCATTAGGTTATAATGTTTGTCCTATCAAAGTACCTAATTGCATTAATGTCCTTAAGCAAATCAGCTTCATTACTAGTAATCAATGCTTCAATCTGTGTGACTTGACTACTCTTATCAATCGACCTCCCACCCATACTCAAAGCAAAGTATTTTGTTGTAGGGAACTGCAACTCCCTTAAAGCAATAGTAAAGGCTTTTTTGATTATTGCTTCTGAATAGTTTTCACTAAAACTACTAGCATCAATAGTATGAAAACAGAGCACCCTCACTTGCTTCAATGCTGAATTAAGAATAGAAGTAAGGTCAGCATCCGTGAAAGGTGCCTTACTGTAATCAGCCCTGACAATATCAGTAGCCCCTCTTGCTACAGTAAAAACAATATAGCCTTCTGTTCTATCAACTGTATAATCTGTAGGATAGATATATGTTTCTGTTCCTCCAGTACCAATTACTCTTATTCTTTCAGGCGGATAGGCAACCCAATTTTTACTTGTAGAATCATAACGTGTATAAGCTACAGTATGTGGAGTTAAGTCCTCATCTACAACAGAGCAAGTAAACTTGCTAAGTCTTTCCTTTAATATAACTAAAAGGTCAGCAATGGTCATTTTTTATACCTTTCTTCGTATGCCTTAAAATCTGCAAAGAATCTTTCCCAGTCTATCTTGATTTCATCTTCATTCATATACTTATTAACTACCATCTTAAACATCTTTTTAAGAAGGTCCTGTAGGTCAGTATTTTCACGCCAATTGATAATCATTACACGACTTCTTATTTGCTTATCACTATCACCCTTGATATGATAATGTATAAGTAAATCATCGCCCTGAAAATCTATTTTATCAACTAATGTCATTAGCTTACCTTTATCCTTCTATACCTATCTAAAGTTGCATAAGCCTGTGTTCTAAAATCAGTAATCAAAGCAGAATAAGGAGTTCCTCCACCAAAGCTTCTCGATACTCCATCTATTGCTATTGAATTAGTACCGCCACCTGATTGAATGATGCTCTTGATTAAAAGTACTTGGCACGCTACTAATTTTGCAGCAGCTAAGCGTAGGTCATTAGGAAAGTTATTATCTTCATAACCATACTCATATTGAATTTCTACATTGTTGTTGCCTCTTAAGAATGTATAGTTCCAAAAAGGAATTGCTTGCATCTCCAAATAAAGTATTCTTGGAGGTATAGTTAAAATTCCATTTGAACAATCTACAAATAAATCTGCTTTAGTAATATCACTTTCCCACGTATAACCAACACCACTAAATCCACTTGTTCCTGAATATCCATCTAAATCTGGATACGGTGGTTGTATCGTTTCATCATCAGGTTCAGGTCCACCTTGATAGGCTACAGTTACTCCTGTAGATTCAATTACATTAATATTACGCCATCTTCTAAAAGTATACCAAGAAATTGAAGGTATAACTCTGAGTACACAATAGAAAAGATTTTTAATAGGCCTTCTTAAGCCAGCAATTACTTCTGTAGTTGAACCATTATAAAATTCTGTTATAGTCGTTTTGTCAAAGTTCTGTCTACAATATTGGTCAATCTCCCTTTTCAAAGTAGGTATGTAAAATGAAGTCATCCTAGTCTGTAAAGTATCTGGTATGTCACCTATATCTAAACCTAATAGACAAGCCTTCACATCATCCCATGTACAATAGTAACCTGAGATGGGCATTACCCCACCACCAGCAACAGTTAATTCAAAATCTTCTGAGGCTTGACAAACTATTCCATCAATTGTACCTTTATAAAGAGCAGAATAAGTTCCAGTAGGCTGGGCACCTGGCACAGTCCATGTAGCGTAGTAGTAACCTACAGATATCTTTACCATTGGCACAGCCGATACTATCAAAGAATCACTCAGCCATACTTCAACTGTAGGCGTTACTGGGTCTACAGCACTTCCATCTAATCTCGCAAATGTACAATAAAAAGTTGCTGTTGAACCAACGGTAAACTGTTGCATAGATTACTCCTTATATTGACGGCTCATTTGCCACTAATGTATCTATCAAAGCATCTTGCTCTGATGTAATACCATCATCAACTATCACAAGCAATGGTTCTTCTGCGGTATATGGACAAACACAACCATTAAAGTTTGCTCCTTCATCAGTAAGCACAGTACTACGAGTAATTAAGTTTCCAGCCCCATCAAGCTTTAAAGGTGCTTTCTCGCCTAGAGCTAAGTCACTATCTCCTTGCGGAGAAAAGTCACCAGTAGATACACCTGTAACTTCAGCAGCTACTGTATCACCTGGATTAGTCTTTACTGGTAATGGAGATTTGTAATCAGACATTTATTTCTCCTTATACTACGTTAAGAAACCCAGCCAAGGTAGACTCAAACTCTTGAGCTGTAGTTTCGTAATGAGTTACTTTTAATACTATAGCATCGCCAGCTACACACTTAATACCTACCGCACCGCCAAATACTCTCTGGCTTTCTCTTTCAGAAGAAGAAGTTCTACCATATAACTTCTGAACTCCATTAATATACAACTTAAATTCACCATCAGAAGAACCAGAAGCAATAACGCTTTGTAAGTGAAAAGTCTTGGAAGCTGGTACTGTGTAGTTGTTTATAACAGTTTCTACTCCAGTTAACACCCCTGTAGTCTTTAGATATACAGGTGTCAAGTCTTGAACCGTACTTAGTCCAGCCACAGTTCCTCCTATGATGTGCATTATTTAACCCCCAAGGTAGCTAAGTGGTGTGTAAAAGCCATTATGCCACCAACTATAGCTACTATAAAAGCAATTGAACCAAATATAACCTTAATCCAGGACGTATCCTTAGCAATCGTATCAATAACCGTAGTATTAGGACTTGCTGCGGTAAGAGCTGCTTTTAATCCCTTTTCAAGTACAATACAAATGTTAGCAGTACATTTTTCTCTCTCATCAGATAATGTTTTAATTAATTCGGCTTGATTCTTAACAGTCTCTTTATTCTGCTCACTAATCTGCCTATTGGAATTTGCAATACTCTCCATAGCCGTAGCAGCTTTAGCCTGTACATCAATCATTGCTAATAACTCTTCCTTAGTAATCTCACTCATAGTTTTATTTCCGTTTGTTCATTCAATAGCTGGTTTTTATCAATTTTGTACCCTTTCTCTGCGGGTATACAGATGAATAATTGCTCGGCACCTTCAGTTAATCCAGTAACTCTATGTAACTCACCTGGTTCTAACTTTACACAGCCACCAACATCAACGACCCGATAAGAACCATTCTCAAAATCAACTGCAATCTTGCCCTTGTACTGCAAGAGATATTGCGTAACACCTTCGTGCCTATGGAATGGAGTAGAATCACCTATCTTTTCATAGATAGCGTGACCAGCAAGACAGTCATCTTTATCAAAGATAGTAGTTAGAATAGCATCTTTTGATTTCAAAGTTGTGTTAGACAACCTAGTAATTTCGCCAAGAGACAATAGCTCCTGGACTGAATCTAACCTCTTACTAACGGCATTAATTAATTCTAACATAACTTAATCTCCTTATACAACTTTAAAGAAAATCTGTCCTTGTACTATTTTAGTTCCTGTATCTGCCCAAGTAGTATCTCCCCAAGCTGGTCCAGGAAAACTGATGATACTTGTTCCATTACCAGCAATACAAATACCGATACCCCCTCCTGCAGTTGTATTTAATGAACCATTATAAGCATTTCCACTTATCGTATATGGAACAGTAAATGAAGTTGTGGCTGCATTACTTGTACCAGTTATGTAATAATTAACAAAAACAATATCCCCTATTTTCTTAATGTAGATATTTCCAGTCGGGCTTGCTGCCCATCCAACTATAGTAGAAGTTGCAAAGTAATCAACTACGGTTGCTTCGGATGCTGGCTTATCTGCAAATGCAAAAGTAGATGCACCTTCCACTAGCATTGCACCATCAAAATAAGCAATTGCACCTTCCCCTACCGCTAATTGTACTTGTACTCCTGTAGCAGCAGGTCCCATAGCACCAGTTACTGTTAATAATTGCCAAGTAGAATCCCCTGTGTGTTTAGTTGACCAGAAATCTGTGGTATCATCATTAAGCATCAATCCAGCTACACCAGGAGCATTACACCATACCCAACAACTAAAAGTTAGTGTTCTTCCTTGCCAGTAAGCGGTGCCTTTTTCAGCAGAAATCCCCTGTCCCAAAGCAGTATGAACTCCAGCAGAAGTTACAGCTACTGAAGAAGTCCCTATCTTAACTACAGAAATATTTTTAGCAACACTGCCTGGAGGGTCATTAGCAAACAAACTCCAAGAATCAGGTGCAACTGATGTTCCAGCAGACCAATTTTCAAAGTCACCATTAAGCACTAAATTAGTAGGATTAACTGAACCATCGCCTAGAACCTTATTGCCAACAGCTGTATCAATATCTGCTTGATACATAGGTCTTTCAGAGAAAGCAAATTGACTTCCTCCTTCAACTATCATAGCTCCATCAAAATAAGCAGAGCCAGTCTTATAAATGTTGCAGTAGAAATCTAATCTAGTAGCTGCTACATTTACAGTATAAGTAAATGATAGCCATTCCCAGGTTCCACTGCCAGTATGTCTTGAAGATTCAGACCCTGATACTTGGTCGTAAATACCTAATACAGCAGAGTCTGCCACATCACACCAGACCCAACAACCAAATGTCATCTTCCTACCTTGCCAATAAGCTATATCAGTTTCATAGTTAATAGCAATTAGGCAATCCCCATCTTCTCCTAGGGTTAATTTGGTTGAGTATGAACCGAACCTAAATACTCCTCCGTCTCTGGCTACAGCACCAGAAGCCTTATTAGTATAGAAAAACCAATAATCAGGAGGGTCAGTAGGACCATTAGACCAATCTTCAAAGCTACCATTAAATGTAATATTAACAGGATTAACTGAACCATCCCTAGCCATACCAATCGGAATCCAGATACTACTAGACAGGACATAACTGTTTCCTGTATCTATTTCATAGAAAGTAGCACCATCTATAAGAGTCGTCGGCTTACTATCACTTGAAAGACCTACTAATTTGTTTCCTACAAAGTATTGGATTGACATTTTTTAATCCCCTTAGTTTACTACATTAAAGTTGCTTAAATTATAAAGACGGCTAAGGGTAGATAGAGGGAAACTACCTACCCCCAGCATTTTGTTATACTACAACGCTTGTTACCACTATTTCATTACCAGTTTCATCTTTAATACACCACTTAACAATCCTATTCGGAGTTGTTCCAGTAGCGACTACATACATTCTCATTGCGTCTGCTGCGGGTGTTCCTGGAGCTGTCTGAACCGCCTGCTGTAAAGGTGAAACGTCTAGGTCAACTAAATCTCCTGTGTTTGTAGGAGTCATTCTTTTAGCTGCCCCACTGTATCCTACAGCATCCCCTCTGTCCCAGTACTGAACACCAGCACCAGACATACCAGAGTATCCAGAAGTACCAGACGCACCGCTATACCCAGACTCGCCACTAGCACCGCTGTAACCAGAGGTACCACTTTCTCCTGAATAACCAGATGCTCCCGATTCGCCACTATAACCTGATTCCCCACTGGCACCACTAAACCCTGAAGTACCTGATGCACCAGAGAAACCGCTTATACCTGAAGCTCCGCTATAGCCACTTATTCCACTAGCACCTGATGCACCACTATACCCAGAAATTCCAGATTCGCCTGAATATCCACTTACACCTTCGGGACCTCTTTGCGAAGCTACCATCTCTATTGCATCACCAGTAGTTAATGAACCGCTACCGCTTACATAGGTAACACCAATAGTATGATATGCCCCACTATCAACATTTGAATCTACGTGATAGTAAGCATAATTAGTTAGTGCACCTACTTTCTGAATTCTAACGTGGTCTCCAGGTAATATGTCGTCTAACAATATTTGGACATTGACAGAACCAGAATCAGTATCGTTAGCCCATAACACAGTTGCAGAAGCAAGTGTAGCATGGTTCAGACGAACAGTACCAGTTGCAGGTGGAGCTGATGTCGTATCATTATAATTATACGGCATTGAGATACCACCAGTAGGACCTACAGGACCAGCTTCTCCTGAATATCCAGACTCACCACTTACTCCACTATACCCACTTTCGCCTGATTCTCCTGAATATCCAGATTCGCCACTAGCACCTGAGTATCCGCTAGCTGCTGAAGCACCACTATATCCACTCTCTCCCGAATAACCTGATTCTCCACTTTCTCCTGAATATCCGCTTATGCCACTAGCGCCTGAATATCCACTTATTCCACTAGCGCCTGAGTAACCGCTAATACCAGAGAAACCAGAATAACCTGATGCTCCGCTGTAGCCCTCAATCTGCTCCCACGCACCGCCTACTTTTTGGAATAGTTTTCCAGTATCGGTTTCTACAAGGAATGCACCATCGGCTACATTCAACGGTTTTACATCTGGCGTGGATAAACACGTTATCCTATCACCAGCATACCTTTGAATTGCCATCTCTTACCTCCTTATTAAATTCTTTTAACTATGTTGATAATATCAACTGGTTCTACAAATACATCTGCCCTATATGTTGCTGCTTCCCAGTTTTGAAACTGTCTTTCTCTTAAATACTTTCTATCCTTGAGCAGATTTATATTTTGTTTATGCCCAAATATGTTTGGGTCTGATTGCCCAAATATTACTACACCCTTCTTACCTATTAAATAAGCTAAATGCTGAAAGAAGTTATCAATTGATATCCAAGTGTGACTTTCTTTAATCAATTGGGATAAATCTTTTAGTGGCAGATTAAACCTTACTTCATCTGCTCCTAGTAATTCTTCCCCAACTACACCTACTTGAATTACCTTATATCCTTCTTCCTTTAATCCTTTGATTACCTCTACCCACTTTGGATAATCTTTAGGATTATTTGTTACACCACTACGCATTTTTCTTGAGAACGGGCTAACTATAATTGTCTTCATCTTTATCTCTCCTCTTTATCTATATTGTTCAGCAAAAGCTTCTTCTAATGGTTTATTCCAATTGTGGTCCCACATCCACTTATACGTATTGAAGGTATCGTAGTTCTTTCCGAACAATCCTTTTGCTTCTCCTATACTTATAAGCTTTACATCTCTATCATCTTCAAAGACTTCATTATAGCAAGCAGCTATAATTATCTTCTTACCTTTATTCCTAGCTTTAATCTCTGGTAGTATCTTTTTGAAGACTAGGTGGTCACCTAAACCATTATCCAGAACTATGAACTTATACTGGCTGGCAGTAACTCCCCACTCTTTCATATTCTCAGAGAAGACTCTTTCACATTCCATTATCTTTTCTCTCTTATCATCTCTAATACCACCAGTCTGCTCATTAAAGTGCCAAGTCAAAGCAGAAGTGTCTACTAATACACGCCAACCCTGCCTCTTAATACGATAAGTGAAGATTGTTTCTTCTCTGTGGATAGGGGCTCGTAAATCATAGCCTTCTTTTGCAGCTGCCTTCCTAAATATAAATGTACTATACAAATGGTCTACTTCCTCAACATGCTTATCTTGACGATACCATTGAATATTCTGCCCAAGATAAATGTCTTCTATTTTATTAGAAGCTAAAGTAGGTCTCCACCCATTTGATTTAGGGTCTATAACTAATCCACCTATAGCACCTACATCAGAATCAATATTGCTTACCATTCTCTCTAAAGCATGTGCTTCAGCAATATTATCATCATCAATTCTCCATATCCAAGTTGTCTTTGCATCTTCAATCGATTTCTGATGGCTGTAAGCTTGACCTTTTCTTACTCCAAAATTTACTGCCCATTGAATTTCTTTAGCAGCGAGTAGAGAAAAGATGTTCTTATACATCGGCTCTTGCCTCAAGTCTTTTTGTTCACCATCATCATAAATCAGAATTTTTTCTGGTTTGAAAGTTTGATTAGCAACTGATAATATGCATTGTGGTAGTGTGGTGAAGTATCTATTTCTTGTGGGGATTACTACCGTTACACTCACCTTTTCAAAAACCATTAAAGTATTCTTAAACCACCAGAGTTTACTATTTACAACAGCTGTTCTGAAATCGTCAGTAGCTTTTTTATCAAGTAAAAACCCTCGTTCCTTCATCCTATTTATTACATAGTGATTGGGTCTTTCATTGATATGCCCATCACCACCTTGACCTGGAACTGCCCAAGACATTATCACTCTTGTCGCATGTTTTGTAATATTATTCATAAACACATTTTCAAATGCTGGGTCAATATGTTCCGCTACCTCTAAGGACATAACAGTAGTATTCTCTGGCAGATTAGGTAGCACTAAATCTTTTGAAAGGTTCCACCTGAATATTGGGTGGTAAATAGACACCTTATTCATATCTTTAGTGCCTTCTACAGCTATTACTGTATAGCCCTTCTTTTCCAAGAAATTACAGTAATAGCCATTACCGCATCCTAAGTCAATGACTAAATCCTCTTTCGGAATATAACCCAAAAGAGCATCAGCCAACTCATCACTATTATAATGATTGATAGCTTTGGATACGTCCCAAATAGATTGACAATTTCCAAAAGAACTTTCATTATATCTCTCCCTGAGTATGTTACTCTTCTGTGAGATAACTTGAGCATTCTTTGGTGTGGGATTTCCTTCAGTATGCGATTTATGATAGAGTGGCATATTAGCTACATTTGCTATCTTCCAACCTGCTACCTTAGCTCTAATACATAAATCAACATCCTCACCAAAGTAAGGATTGAATATAGGGTCAAAGTATCCTATCTCTTCAAACACTTTATGTCTGATTGCTGTGCAAAAAGAGATTATAAACTCCTGATTAGAACTCCAATCTTTATGAAGCTTTCCAGTTATACCTACCTTCTCATCTGCAATCATTGGCGTTAACAAAAGATTAAGCCATTGATTAGTCTGTTGCTCAAGCAAAACTGAATCGTCATTCATTAAAATAACAAACTCACCTTTGGCTTCTTTACAACCCATAGTAAAAGCTGAAGCTACGCCTATTTTATTCTTTTCAAAAAGTAACTTAAATGGTTCACCCAAACCTCTAACATACTTGATTAAAGATTTTGGACTGCCATTAGCAGCTATAATCACTTCAACATCTTTCAAATCAGTGTACTTCATTATGCTATCTATCAAGGGCTTGATAACATTTACATCATTACAGGTTGGTATTACGATTGAATATCTCATCTCCACCTCCACGAATCGTTCTGGTAAGTTGCCCAACTTGGCGAGCAAGTACGGCAAAGTCTGTATTCTGTCTCGTGTTCTATCTTTGCAAAGTTATCTATATGCCCTATCACAGCGTCACCGTTAAAATCAAAACAGCACGCCACTATCTTTCCATCCCATTTCATACAAGCCATCCGCTCATTTATAAATCTACAACTAATAGATTTATGTGGCTTGTCCCAATTCCAATTATGAGTTGCATGTACAAGCAATGGATAATGTTTATCCTTAGAAGCCCATCCTAGTACTTTATGCTCATTACAAGATAGCACTTGCCCTAGGACCTCCATCGGTTTACCCATTCCTTCATTAATGTCATAAGCTCTTTTGAATCCACCATAACTTTTTTCAGTATGGATACTTACTTCCAACTTCGTAAGACCACTATCAATTAACTTTTTGAATAAGTCAGCAGTAAGTAACGTTCCATTCGTATGCATCTCCACTTTACGAACATACTTTCTAGCTATCTTAGTATATTCACAAGCTTGCGGATGCAGTAATGGTTCTCCACATACTGATAATCCTATACAATTATTGATGCTGTCTTTTTCTACTACTTCCATAGCTTTTAGAAAATGTTCAAGTTTCAATATCCCTTTTGGATATCTAACCTTACTTTTGTTTGGGCAGTAATCACATTTTAGATTACACCCATTTGCTAACTCTATCGAATGCAACTTCATTTACTACTCCTTTCTCTATATCTTTATCTTTATTCCTGCTTTGTCATTAATATAACTTCATCACCGTCTTTATCTCTAACTTTAAGCGTAGTAACCTTGTTCGGAGTTGTGCCTGCAACCGTAGTAAGGATTTGAGTATCCTGTGGATTGAGAGCCTGTAACTCCATAATGTCAATTTCATTTTTCTTTTGGCTCATCTAATTCTCCTTAAACAGTTGTATCAGTTACTGCCATACTCGCTACCTTGTCATCACTATTATAAGTAAAGGTAGTTAACTTAGCTGCTGCACCACCTGCAGAACCTGAAGGATACTCCTTCATTGTTTCAATTTTACCCGCCCCATTACCAGCTGCTACATAAGTATAGGCAGTAGTAATGTTTTTCTTATACATTGGGTCATCATCAGCTTTAGCTAAAATCTTTTTATCTGTAGATACATCAGCTAACTCAGCACCAGAGCCACTCTGTATCTTAACATTGCCTACAGTAATAGAACCAGAGAATACTGCATCTACTTTAAGCTTATACGTTCCATCACCCATATCCTCAACTGCTAAAGGATAAAATACATCTGTTGTTGGGTTATAGCCAAACAATACAGCAGCTGGTCTACCGTTAGCGTCTCTTGGAATTGATAAATCTGTAAATAATTGGTCTGGCATAGTTCCCCCTACTTTGCTATTACAATGTCCTCAGTAATCTGAACATTTATGGCTGTTCTGCCCTTTTCATTTTCTGATAAGTCAAATTCTACTACTTGACCAGTCTTAAGAAACTTTTTATTGAGCTTATCTAATAAACCCTTCTCTATACCCGAATAATGGATGAAGACATCTGCTGTCTTATCATCTGGAGTTATGAATCCATACCCTCTTTTGGTATTGAACCAATTACACTTCCCACGCATATTAAACCCTCACTTTCTCTTTAAAAAATTCTATCCATTTCTCTTTATTAAAATTAGTCTTAGCGTGACAACTTGTGCAACAAGACATTAAATTACTAGGGTCTAAATTACATTTATCATAATCAACGTGATGGACGTGTAATTTCCTACCATTCTCTACTTCTGGTTTACCGCATACTTGACACTTATACTCATCACGCCTACGGATTTGCTCTTTGTAGGTCTTATTCCATCCAAGAGGATAAATTTCATAAGACTTACCACCTTGCCAGCAATGATGCTTACTGCCATTATACACTTTTGCTTTATCAATAATCCCTTTATGCCACCTAGCTGAAAATTCTAAATCCTTATGTTTCTCTAAAATCGCATCAGAAATAGCATCACGTCTCTCTTGAGTAGCAACTTTACCACGATAAGAAGGGTCTCTCCAATTAATCTTCTTACTTTCTGACTGAGAAATAGCCATAGAAGCAACAATAGAACTTGTTTCTTTTGTTAACCCCTTGTTCCAAGCTGGATTTGTTCTTCTGTAAACTCCTGTTGGCATCTGTATCTCCCTTGTTAAGAAATTTAAGTGGTGGGTGGTGGTCAATCCACCCACAAAATTTATTTATTAGACCTTGGATTAATACAGTTAAGTATTAACCGCAGTTAGTAACTTTGCCCTGGAACGCTTCGCATGTCATCTGTAGAACTGAGAACTCACAAATGATTGTACGATACGCTGTTTGAAGTAAGGCCAAATCGATAGAGCTGATAGGCATTAAGTCAACCATTTGGATTGCATTACCATCATCAAGTACTGTCTTGTCATCAATGACAATGATATTACCATCCACACCAGTGTTAGGCAGATACCGACTTCCGATAATATCTTGAGTACCAAACGGGCTAACCCATTTAGTTACTGCGATACCAGCGGGGACGTCAGCCATAGCACCAGCACCAGCCTGGAATAATCTGTAGTAAGAACCCATGACTAAATCAGAAAATCTCTGATTATCACGATACGACATAATTATTGCCTGCGGTTTTCCACCTTTCATTGTGATTGTCTTCAACAGATTTGTAATCTGTGTCAATGTGAATGGAGCTGCGCTTGCTGTTTCTGTGTTGGTACTAATCTGCGTTAACAACCCATCGAACTGTAGCGGTGATGTTCCACTATTACCATTAATAATGGCCCATTCCTCAATTAAGGCGGTGTTTCAATCTGTTAACCCAAGTATGTTACTTGGTGCAAGAACAATTTCTGTCTTGCTCTGCACTTTCAGTTATTTGTGCAGTTCGGACTATATCTTTACGATAGAGATAAAAAGGTTCCACTATCATATGGCAACTCCTACAAAGAGTAATCAGTATATCTAACGAATTAGATTTACCAATCTTATAAGGGTCTTTATGATGGACTATAACTCTAACCTGCGGTGCTTCTTTACCACACCTTTGGCATTTATGTCCATCTCTTTCTAAAGCCAGTAATCTCATTACTTCCCAATCCCATCCATATCCTGGCTCACCCTTACCACCTTTGGCTTTTGATAAAGATATTCTATGCTCTTGAGAAAGAGATTTACCTTTATTCCAAGCAACTTGGACACCTGTTAACCCCTTATTCCAAGCTTTCTCTGGAACCTTAAGGTTAGGTCTTTCCTTCATTACTTGTGCTCTTTTCTCTCTTAGCATAGAACCTTTTTCAATACCAAATCGTTCTTCATAGGTTTGTCCTGACTTCCAAGGATTAGAAACCAACCGAACAGCTTTCATCTTATCGGATATTTTCTTTTTAGCCTCTTCTGTCATTTTAGAACCTTTTAACATTTAAATCTCCTAATTCCATCGTATCCCACGTGTAGTCTCTACGGACTCTCTGCTTTCGCAGGTTGCCTCGGTATTACCCTCACGGGCTTCCACCGATATAGTGGGTTTTAGAGATGGCAAACTTTCGGATACCATCTTAATCTTTGTCTGCAGTTTTTTAACATCGGCATAAGTTGCACCAGCCATCTGGTCAAAGAATGACACAACAATCATGTCACCTAAAGACACATACGGAGCTGATTTGTACTTATACGACGCTTGGGTAGCATTGGGCAATCCACCTCTCTCAAAAAACGCATTCGAAGGGGCTGTTCCTAAGAACAATCCTTCCGTGGCAGATGTCGGGACTAACTGATACCACGCATGAGCTTTACCATTTCCCTGAATCCTGTTTAACCGATTTCTAATCGGTGTATCAGTCGGGGCCATAATGGCTAACTCAGCTTGTAAGTCCTCACGGACTAACAGTAAGCCGTCAACATCAATGCTGCCAATCGCTTTTTGAATATCGCCGATTGCCTTATCAATTGCTTGCGGATTAAAAAACATATGTATTTAATTTCCTCCTTTCCTCGTAATTTTTACTACGTTTAGTTAGCTACTTATTTAGCTAACTTTTCTGCTATCATCCGCTCAACCACACGCTGGCAGAATGAATCCTCTTCTTTAGTTAATGTCCTACCACATTTGCGTAGGTCATTAGCCTTAGCAACATCTTTAACTAACTCCTCACTTAATTCAGTTTCTTTCTTTTCCAGTTTAACATCATACTTCTCGATTTTAACTGGTTTTGCATCTGCCTTGGAAAGCGCATCTTTACGAGGCAGTGGAGCTTTTTCGAATTTAGCTAATTTTTCTTTCAACATTGCATTTTCTTTAGCTAAAGGAGTAACAATATCCTTAATCTTTTTCAACAAACCTACTTGTACTGATTTTTTAACATCAGCAGTTTCTACTACTTTTGAACATGCATCTTCTTCTTTGCAAGGCTTAGCCTCAGGAATACCACCAGGCTTAGTTTCAGCAACTGGCATCTCCTCTTTTACATCTTCTACAACTGGTGCCTCTTCATCATATGTAGAAGCTACTTCAGGTTGTGCCTCACCAGTTTCTTGCTGTTCAGTACCAAGTAAATCCTGTAATAATGCTAAAATATTGTCAACCTTAGCATTAACTCCTTCTAACGTAACCTCTGCAGCTGGCGCTACAGCAGCAACCTCTTCGTCAACTTTAACTTCTGGTTTCTTTTCTTCAACAGGTACCTCTGCAACTGGTTTATCTGTTGCTACAAACGGAGCAGGTTTTTCTTCTGCAACTCCTGCAGGTTTATCAACAGTAACCTCTTCAGGTTTTTTAACCTTATCATCAGTTACATCAACTGTAACCTGTTTTTCAACTAGTTCCTTTGCCACTTCAACACCTCCTTTTAATTTTTGACTTATACAATAAGGGCATTCCATATCATTATGTGACTTGCCCAATACAAGCAGACCTGTCTGATGAATACGTTCTTTGTCAGCAACAACTAATTCGTCAGCCCCTGCCATTTTCCGAATCATATTAATGGCGTGCACCTTGTCTGGCATAGGATAAGTCCTATGTTTGACTAGTCTATCGCCATCAGATACGATTTTGATTAATCCAAAAGATTCATCACCTAACTGCTCAAGCTCATCCTTAGATAAAATTTTCTTAGCTAAAGTAATTGCTTTTTCCATAACCCTTGCACTCTCTTCTTTTAATGGGTCCTCTACAATAGTAATAGTTTCTATAGAGGTATCTCTTTTTACTGTCTCAAACTTACAGGAAGGATTAGCTGGTCTATCAACAATGCTAATTTCATTCATTACATATTTGGTAACCCGATTGATAGGTTTACCTGTGGATTTATTGACCTCCATTCGCCTATCTAATACTTCTCCGCCAATAGAAAAACCCTTGTAGACCCCCTCTTTACATTTAAGCCAAGCTTGCTCATCGACTATCTTGGCACCTATGTAAAGAGATTTATCATTATCCCTCAGCTCTAGAATAGGAGCTGTACCTACAGCACTTGGCTTGTGCATCTCCCTAATATTACGCCAATCAGAATAATCTGTTAATGCCTCCTTAGTAGCAGCATAATCCACAATTTCATTCTGCTTATCCAAAGTTTCACATGTTGCAATCCCATAGACCATTCTTTGCTCTTCATCCACTTTCGAAATAGGAACAAAGAATCCTAATTTTGTATCAATCATATTACCTCCCTTAATTTTGAAAATCTTACACAACTATTACACTCTTTATCTCTACTTAAACATTTCTTTAAACAAATACCTATACCTGTAAAGGTCATCCTTCCAGATGACTTAAACTTGATTTTAGGGTCGGTAATTTTACATTCAAAATGATTACCACCAGAACCGTGGATAACAAAGGTGTCTTTACCCATACGCTCTAACTTTTTGGTATCGACACCAAAGTTATCTTGTTCCTTTAGTAATTTTGTACTTTCAGGTCTAATTATTTCACTCATAAATTATACTACTCCCGATACTGCTGTAATCAAACCATCAACTACATAGACTGTATCTGTGCCAACTAAAATTGTTCCACTATATCCAGTAGGTGTACCATTCAACCCACTATACCCAGACTCACCGCTGAAACCTGACGCACCACTTGCACCAGATTCACCAGAATAACCGCTATCCCCATTGATTCCACTATATCCAGAATCTCCAACAGGTCCAGAAAAACCACTAGCACCAGATTCACCAGAAAAACCACTGGCACCTGATTCTCCAGAATAGCCACTCTCACCAGGATTAGCTCCACTATAACCACTTGCTCCAGATTCACCTGAATAACCAGATTCTCCTGATGCACCATCCTGACCAGAGTATCCACTTTCACCTGATGTCCCGATTTCCCCACTATAACCACTAGCACCATCTAGGCCGCTATAACCACTAGCACCATCTTGTCCACTTAATCCACTGTATCCAGAAGCACCACTAAGTCCACTGTACCCAGAAGTTCCGAGTAGTGTGGATGAAGGTGCCCAATTGCCACTTACACCATTGTTGGTGTAAACATATCCACTAACTCCAGAAGTAGCTAAGAGTTTAGTGTCTGTATTTTGTTGATGGTCTGTAGGTTCAGGTAATAAACCATCGTTAATATCTTCCGCCAATCGATTCAAATCACCGTTGGCTATAACTCTCTTTACATCATTAGGTAATGCTGTCATTTTAACCCTCCATTAATTTATCTTCTATATCAGGAATAGCTTCTATTTCCTTAAGTGTTTTACCTTCGATTTCACTCGGTCTAACAGCTTTATCTTCAAAATACAAATCGGCATCTGGCTTCCCTTGTTTTTGCCAGACTTCATCAAAAGGGATTTCGTTCTGTTTAAGCCAAGTCTGTATGCCATTATAGGCACCAGGACTATTAGTAGTACCTGAAGTATAAACAATAATGTGATAACCTTCATTTCTCATCTCCTGCAATTTAGCTTTTATGGTTTCGTTGACTTTGTTATTAATCATTATAGTACCATGATAGTCAACTGCAACTGTTTTATCTGACTTCTTTACATAAGCCTTATCGGGTTCGGCTAACGCCAACGAAGCTTGATGGTCAGTTCCTGCTCTTCTATGGTCCATATAGTCCATTTTTGATGATTCAGATAACTTATCGTAATCTTGCTGCTCTTGATATGAAAGCTTAGTACTACTTCCAGCTGGGTATCTTCCACTACCAGGACCGCCTTTTTCTACACCTTCGAATTCACTTGGTCTTGTCATCACATTTTCAAAATACAAATCAGCTTTAGGTTTGTCGTTCCGCATCCAAATTTCATCGTAAGGAATTTCATTTTGTTTAAGCCAAGCAATGATTCTGCCAAGAGCCTTACCACTATGCCTAACGCCACCAAAATGGATTACAATCTGATACTTTTGTTTCTTCAACTGCTCTAATTTTTCTTTTATCCTAATGTTTACTGAATTATCTATCTGATAAAGGTACTGAATAGTGTTATGATAATCAACTGCGCATATTTTTTTCTTCCTCTTTTCTAAAGTACCACTTGCTACTATTCTTTCAAATTCATCACCAGGTGCCAAAGCAGGTTCGAATAGTCTTTTGCATCTACAGTTAGGATGAATGCCATCTATGTCTACACACAATGCAGAAAACTCATCTAATGACATCCATTGCCCGTCTAAAGGACCACATTCATCGCATACCTTGTCGTCTTGTTCTGTATGCCAATAACCACCAGCAAAAGCACCTAATAGACTACCAATCATACCTATTGCCATAGCATTCTCTACACCATTTGTGGCATAGGAACCCAATCTGTATTCTTGATTATCCATTACCCCGTCAAACTCTTGGTCAAATGTATCTATATCATCATACTCTTTGACGCCCTCCACGAATCCAGTAGGTGTTAGAGTAAACAAAACATTATCATGCTCTTCAGATAATGTATCCATAAAATCGTCTAAAAATTCGTCATTTTGTGTTAATAATCTTTGTACTTCTTCCTCTTCAGCAGTTGTAAGTTTAGGATTGTATGGCTCACCAGTATAGTGAGCAGCTTTTTGTTTACCTAATAAGAAAGCTGTAATGATTGCATCTTTAGCTACCTCACTCAAATCATTTTTTAAACTATCCAAGTATGCAATAATCTTATCTCTTAACTTCTTTGGGTCTTCTATATCTGGTTCGAATGCTTTAGTAAGATTTTCTTTTTCAATTGTATTACCCACTTTATCTTGAATGAAAGCATATTTGTTAGGATTAATCTGCTCTAATGTTTTAGGCGATACCTTATAATATAAGAAGCATTCAGCAAAGTCTTCTCGAGTATTGAACCTTGCATAGACACTTACAAATGGTTCATCTCTTACTGTATAGTATTCTGAGTATGTTGTTGAACCATCAAATCTCTTTTTCTCTCCTACTAAGTATTGACTCATATCACCAGTAAGCTGGTCACGCTCTAAAAATGTAGCTAAGCTACTCCATCGCATTCTTTCTTCTTCAGCTAGTGAATTATACCAGAAAGCATGGGCAAATTCATGTATGAATGTCTTCTCAGTCTCACTAATCTCTACATCACCAATTCTAATCATACCATGTTGCGCAAGATAGTCAGGATTAAGTTCTAATAGGTTGTGCTCATTGTCGTATCTAGCATTAACCATAAGAGAAGGATTCAACACTATTGCATCGAGTATAGCTAAATTCAAATCGTACTTGTCTGCTACTGCTATAAATTGTAGTTTGTATTTTGTAGGTATCTTAGCTATACGAAAAACTGTAAGCTTGTTGTTGTAGTCTACTTTGCTTACTTGTTTTACTCTATTGATAAGAGATTTTAATTTGCCTTTAACTGTTTTCCATTCTCTTAACATCGCGTTTTGATAAGCCTCTATATGAGCATCCATTTTTCTCTTTACAGGAAATGGTTGCTTCTTAGCTAGGATAAAAGAAGCACTACCATCAAACTCTATCCCTTTAATTAAAGGAAACAAGTTAGGTGTAGTTAGAACTGACACTTTAGTAATGTCATATTCTTCTTTTACTAGGTCTATAGATTTTGGTTTATCAAACGTTATTCTGTTCATTAAGAATTTTGTATGTTGTCGTCCGTATTAGGTACAGTTGCCTCTGCTTCCATTCTAGCTAATCTTGTATAGTAGTCAGGAATCTTTTTGAGATGAGCATATGCTACTTGCACACCTTTAGTTACATCATTACCGAGAATGTCTCCATGCTCTTCCATCTCTTCTTTGACACCTTTGTACAGCTCTTCAAGTGTAACAGTATTCCAATCTATGCCCATGGAGTTGCCTATGTTTTTGACTTCGGCTACTTGTACACCTTGAGCTTCGCCAAGCATATTATACTTGCCCATAGGAATTTTCATTTGGGTCATTTTTGTTTTGTTACCGCCTTGAAGTAAGAATTTTTCGCCCATTTATTTCTCCAGAGTAATTTTAATTTCGTTATTGCCTAAACCTTGTGTCTTAAGAGCATCCATTGCTTTTGAAATCTTGTCTTCATTTGTAGCTTGTACAACCATACGAACTAATTGCCTCTTGGCTTCGTCGTTCATAGATGCATCGACACTATTAATCGTATCTTGTCTAGATACAGCATCGCCAGTTGCATCTGTCTTACCAGGAACTACTGTTTCTTGTGATGCAGCTGGTTGTGCAACTGCAGGTTGTACTGGCAATCCTGTTGCTGGGTTTACTTCAGGTTCAGGTGCAGTAGGCTCCTGTTCTACTGTCTCTTCAGGTGGAACTAAGTCCTCAATAGGAACCATTTGAGAACCAATATTGACTAATATCACATCTCCACCTTCTACTGCTGGTAATCCTAATCTTTTTCTTCTATCGTTTCTGCTAATGATTCCATTGTTGATGTCTGCAATGTCAATACTCGATTGTACTTGTTCATCAGATAAATCTATACCTTGCCATTGAAACTTAACATCTTTAAACGGAAATTCTTTTTTGACTATTTCAGTATTGAAATATGTTTCGAGTAACGAAAGTAGATTTCGTATACCTTTTGCCTTAGTTAATTCTTTTTGTGTTTCTGCTGTTGTTCTATGAAAGTCTTGAATGAATCCGATATCCTGAGGGCTTATTTGATAACAAGCGCATTTGATTGATAGTGTCCATTTCAAATACTCCATCATCTGCATATCTCTTGAATTCATATTCCTAATCGGAATGTATTCAGGACTATCAGCAGCGTTGATGAACATCATTCTATGCAAGCCTTTACCAGCTACTTCATTGTCCCATTGAGCTTGGAAAGAAGTACGTTGCTCATTACTAATGTTCTTACCCATGTTGAAAATTGCAGGAGGAACATTTGAATGTTTAAAGAAGTCAATGTTGTATTCATCTGCATATAGAGAAGCTGTAATGATGTAAGCAGCTACCTCTAACGGTGACATACCATATCCGTTTTGCTGGGGGTTTGACATGATGTAGACTATTTCATCTTTAGTATACTCAGCTCGGAGTGTTCCCATATCTTCCCATACATAAGCAGGCTCGGGAGATTTAGGAAGTGTTCTATCTGGATTCCTGTATAGCTTTACATCTTGTCCAGGTATTAAATACATTTCAGCTAATTCACCTAATGCATTTTTATTTTTAACAATTACACCAGCATCGTATACTAATAAGTCCTCTAATAGTACTTCAAGAAAAGAACGGAATGTTCTTGTATCGTCGCCATTCGGTCTATCAAAGATTCTCTTTACAATCAGAGCATTTTGGTCTGCATCCTGTTGAATTTTTCTCTTGAGACTTTCAAAGTACCACTTCAACTGTTTCTTTCTTTCCTCTTTAGCAGCTGCTAGTTCAGCAGGAGTAGGAGGAACAGGAATAGGTGTACCATTAATGTCTACAGGTACAGGTATAGGCTGACCATAGACATCTAACTTTGGAGCAGTTGGTTTAGTTGCTACTGGAGCAGCAAGAATGTTTTTAATGTCTGTGGAAGCTTTTAAGTGGATTTCTGGATTGAGATACATTGGATGAAACACTTCCTCAAAGCCCCAAGGATTGAGGTTGTTCATGATGTTCGAATACCATCTATCTAATTCCAATTCTATCTGTTCTGTATCTCTTACTATATTCCATTCACAACCAGTTACCTGAGACTTTCTTGCTGTTTTAATTGCCCAGGTAATCGGGTCAGTATTAGATAATGCCTTCAACGATTGAGCATTGGCTACAATTGGTTTTAGTACTTTCTTGCTAGGTAGTCCAGCCATCCAAGCAAAGTTACCTTTACGTGGTTCAGCCCCTCTGATTCCTACTTCACGATTTATAGCTTTACTGATGTTACTGAATACCTTTGTTAGAAGGCTCATCTTAATCCTCCAGTGTAATGTTTAAACATCTATCCTCCACCTGCATGACCTGAAGGCTTGATATTATAATCTGTTTTCTGCCTTGGGTCTAATATACCAACTGGTCCACCTGCTCTACTTCTAATTCTTTCTAATCTACGCCTCTTCCAATCCTTTGGCTTTGCTAAGTCTTCTCTTACTGGAGGTCTAGCATAAGCATCACGAGTTCCACCAGTAGGTGTTTCAGCAGGAGCACCACCTGCAATCCAATCTTTAGTCATTGTACTTCTTACTCTCTTAAACCAATCTCCATTATCTACTGGTCCTTTATACGTTATTACTTTAGTCACATAAGGACAATCAGCTGGTAAATAATGTTTTTGAATTGCTTCAGGTACAGTATTACATTGTTTACAAGTATTGAACCTTGTGTCATAGATGCTACAGGATGACTTCTTTCCTATATAATTAAGGTATTCACATGGTTTATCATAATTGATTACTAGCGCACCATTCCCATTGACTACTTTATCAAAGCAACACTTTCCACAATTACGACAAAGGCTTTCCCATTGTTGTGTAAGTTCGACCTTCATTTTCTTAAGGTCATCAATTGATATTGTTGTTACTTTTCCTTTATGTATTAGTGTTACTACTTTCACTTTTACTCCTATGTATAAAAACGGGCGGAGTGAAGACTGACAAGCGTATTAGCAATAGCTTGTACTTCATCCTCTAGCAAAGATATGTTGTTAGTTATTCCTAAGGAATAAACCTAACCTTTTGTGCCTAATACTCCGCCGCAATTTATAATAAACTTAATCCTATCCCAAAGAGCAAACTGTAAATAATCACTTTCATTAAGTTGTAAGTCTTGATACTTGCCAATCCTAAAGCTGTCTCTACAAAACCTACAATACTCATTGCTGTCAAAGCATAACCTATTGCATGTAGTAATATCTTCATCTTTATTTATTCCTCTCTGCTTGCCCTGCTTTAAAACCTGTGAAGTAACCCTGAGCAGTTGGGTGGTCAGCAGCAAGTTCTTTGGGCTTTCGATAAGGTATCCCATCTCTTCCATGCTGAAATCCCCTTGTATGTCCCATGTCAAAAAGAACCTTATCTTGTTTAGCTCTGCCTTGCTGTCTTGCTATTTCATTAGCAACTTGCCCCTTAGGGCTTGTGCCTTCTGGTCTCTCACCATTTGGACCCCATTTCTGCCCACCCTCAGGCTTCCTTCCACTGCCAGGTCCCCCTTTTCTTAATTTCCTTATCCTGGCTAGTACACCCTGTCTACGTAAGTGGCGGGCTACACCTAACTTTACATTACTGGCTTTTACTTCTTCTGAGAACCTACCAGAACCAGCACCACCTTTAGACATTTTGTTAGCATAAGGTGTATTACCAAATCCAGCCTTCTGCCCACTCTTTATTTCATCATGACTTAAATAAACTTTTCCACCTGGAGCAGAACCATCTACTATCGTAGAATGGAATCTTTCTCCATCAAAAGGTCCCAACTTAATTTTTCTTCCAGATACTTCTACACTATCACCTTCTTTGTGTCTACCACTTCCAGGGCCACCTTTAAGCATTTTGACTACATTCTTATCTTCACTATACCTACGAACAATTGCTATCTCATTATCGTCCGAAGGTTGAATTGCTTCTTCCAAATCCTGGCGTAGGTCAAATTCGTTGCCTTGGTACTCACCAGAACTAAACCATTCCCGACCTTGCGTGTCACTTTCAGTAAGGTCACTAACTATATCCTTATAACTCACTCCACCTTCCCTTAATTCAACTGCACGTTCAAATAAGTCTGCTGGCATTCCAATATCTTTTGCTCTAGATTCAATTGTGTCGTCGTAATTAGCAGTCTCTTTACCTTCACCAGAGCCCCCTCGTGTACCAGGACCTTTTGTTCCAGAGCTACCTGGACCACCTTTTTCTACCATACTACTAACACCAAGAATTGCAGTAACAACATCAATATCTGAATTCTTAATTTTCAAATTTCTAGCTATAGAAGCATAGTTTTCATTCTGGTTCAAATTTCTATAATAGATATCTCTAGCTGCTAACTTAACCTTTTCTCGAAGCTCAGGGCTAAGCGTTTTCATTCTTTCTTTAACAGCATCTTGTGTTTCTTTATATCCAGAACCAGCTGGATATCTGCCTGACCCTGGCCCACCTTTTTCTACTCTTCCGCCTTCTCTACGTTTTATCTCATCTATCAAAGCACTTCCATATTTGAGTGTGAAATCAGTACCACCAAATCTTTCAACATCTGCCTCGTGAGTTTTAAGTTTACTTTTTAATTCCTCAGTTGTTAACTTACTAAATCCATGCTCATCCCCCGCACTTCCACCTTCAGGTCTTGGACCACTACCTGGACCGCCTTTTTCCACTCTTCCATCATAACCAAGGTCTTTAGCATCTACTTCAGAGATAGAAGCATCTTCCCAACTTACTTGAGCTTTACCACCAAGCATTGATAGGACTTTACCTTTATGACCATTGAGTGTAACAATTGCACCTTCGGAGATTACAGGTTCATCGGTAGCAATTGGTTCACCTTTCTGTACCAACTCTATCTCATCAATAGAATAGACATCAGTCTTAGCCATAAATGGATTCTGAACTTCTACTGCATCACCAACTATGGATATTACTTTTCCAGCAATGCCAGAGTTGTACTTATTCAGAACCAAATCCCCAACTTCAATGTCCTTCTGAAGTGGTCGGTCTATCCTTACCCCATCTTTACAGAAACTATAGATTATTTTTCCCATCTAAAACCCATCCCTTCCGCCCATTAGTATGGACCTGCTTGTTCTTCTCTCATCTTGGCATCTCGTTATCTATATCCATCTTAATACAGGAAGTTGTGATACGTTCCTGCGTTACGTTCAACTAAAGTAATCGGTTTAGCATTGACATCAGTTAAGGGAATCTTATACACCAATTCACTTTCCAATGTTGCCTCTGCAAGAGTATTCAACCATAACGTTTGAATCTCAATCTTTACACCATCAGTAGTCACTGTGGGTGTTGCACCCCCAACGTTAGCAACTAACATAAATCTAGTTGTGTCCTGAACGTTATAGGCAGAGCATTGACAAGCCCTAGTATCTATATTGATTCTTGCAAGAATATTGTTTACTGTTTCTGGTTTTGTTCCACCTATCGTAATCTCAGTAGCTAATGCTGCTGCAACTTTAAACGTATAGGTTTTGGTTCCGATTACAATAGTCTCATCTGCTGCTGGATTAGTTAGAATCTGTATTAGTCTAACATTTCTTAGGAAATTAACACCATCATTTTGATTGTGATTGCCTAATTTAATTCCAGCAAAGTGACTATCCTTTGCAACACTTGCTGTGAATAAAGCTGGCTCTTGAAGTTTTAACATCTTTCCTCCTTAGTGAAAACATAACTCAATAAATCTACCGTTTTTTGCCCTGAATTCATTATCATCAGCAATTTCGGTTAGATACATAAATGTCCAAGCATTGTTATCTTCTTGAATCTCATTGAACATTTCTTCAACTTCTCCTAAGCTATCTATCATACTTAGTATAAAAAGTTGCGGTCAGTGCCGCTGTTTCTTTCAACAAGAACTGTAGGTTTAACATCTACTTCACTTGTAATATTTTTCTTCCAATAATCCGTATTCTCTAACTGAGCCTGAGTAAGCACTAATGCCATAGCAATAGGCTTAGTGATTCTTGCCCCATCAGGAGTTACTGTAGGAGTTACACCAACTGTTTCAGCTACTAAAGCAATCTCAGTTGTCAACCCACAAGAGTTATATCCCTGATAAGCAGTTACTAAAGCTGTAACTTTATCTAAATTGATTCTGCCACAGATTGCTTTGGCTGTCATCGTCTTCAAATCTGACAGTGTATTCGTAACAGTAACAGCACTAATCTTTCCATCGAAGTCAGCTGAAGGAACAAACTCTAACGGACCGTCAGTAAGAGCAACAATCGACTCTGTGAATGTAGCTACTGTACTTCTAGCTGCACCTAATACTCCACCAATCTTAATCTTTACAGTTCCAGCTGTTACTGCACTGATTGTAAAGCTTGTGGCATAGGTATATCCAACCACTACTTTCGGAAACCACTCTTGGTCTAATACATGAGTAGAAGCAGTTGTTGACCAAGTTCCTGTTTCAGTACCCATCCAACCATTTTGAGGGATGATGTAGAATGTATCTGCACCTACCTTAACAATAGTATAGGTACCATTGTAGTTTGTAGTCCCTGCAATTGTTACAATGTTTCCTGTAACCAATCCATGAGCTGTATCAGTAACCAGAACTGCCCCACCTACTGTAGCACGATAGTCAGCAAAAGAAGCTATCACACCAGAGGTAGGACCTGCTGTATGTAATGCACCAGTGGCATCGATAGTCCATCCACCATAGTTTATCCAAGATGCACCAGCACCAGCAAAGTCACCATTAGTGACTAAGTTGCCTATCTTGATATGAGTTGCTAACAACGCTGTATTCTTAAATGTATATGTCTTTCCACCTACGATTAACGTATCTCCATCGGTAGGATTAGTTACTACTTTAATCAGACCTACCTTGCGGCTGAAGTTCGCACCATCATTTTCTACATTGGCACCTAAGTGAAATCCTGTAAACGCCGATGCTATTGACATCGGAGCTGTAAACAATACGCCTTCTCTTAAACACAACATGTTACGCCTCCTTCGTTATATCGGTTTCCTTAATTGGAAAACCTTGGGCTATATCCTCTTTGATTAATATACTTCCACATTTGCTGCATGTTTCATAATGGTCTGGATTTGTTTCACCACACTTAAGACAGATTTTCATCTTGCCCCTTCGTTATCTATATCTTTCTTTTCTACTTTAGCTTCATTCAACTCTACCAATGCCTCTTCCAGTTGAGCCTTGGTTACGTCTATACGTTTACCATTTCTTACTAAAGAGATTAGTTTCATGTTCTGCCCTCATCTGCTGGACGAACATCCCACTTCTTAGTTTTCATATCATGAAATGCTCTACCTATACCTATACCGTTTGAACCACCATCTTTCAATTCAAATCGTAGAGTCATATTCGCACCATACGAATTATCCTTTTCCATATTGAATACATCTGAACCAGCACCTGTTAATTTAACTGATTTCAATCCAGCTTTGAATATACCTGCTTGGTCAGTAAGGTCCTGACTTTCGAATTTGATATATGGTCGATTGCCAGACCAATCTTTTCCTATCGAAGGTGTTAATTTGATAGGTGTACCCATTTGTGAAGAAAGATTTGATTCTAATTCTCTCCAATTGACATTCTTGATTGCCTCTTCACCTCTTTTTACCTCGTTCGCAACTCTTTCTTCAGTAGTCTCTTTTGGTTTTTCTTCCTTAGGAGCTTCTGCTGCAGGTTTTGCCTCAGCAGCTGGAGTACCCTCACCTTTGGGTTCGTCACCCTTGCCACTACCAGCTGGGTAACGTCCACTTCCTGGACCACCTTTAACTAAAGCTATTTGTTCTTTTTGTAGTTGATAAATTGACTTTAACATATCTACCTCCTTATTAGGCTACTGGTGTAGCTTCTGTCTCAGGAATCAAGCTAATTAAGTATGCTGATACTGTCTTTAACTTCTCTGCTGTATCAGTAAACTCGTCATATTCTTTTCTACCTAACAATCTTTCAATGCCTTCCTTTATAGATACATAAGCACCTATCTCTACACCCCACTTGGCATTGTTGATTAGGTCTGTTGCTTGACTCTTAGGCATAGGCTCATTGGGATTATGCCCAATTGCTTCACTCTCTACGTTAGTAGGCTTAAGTGTTTCAGGTTGTCTAGCATCATTGGTAATGTCTGCTGTTGCTGTTACTGCACCTTCCGCTTGATTCTCCGGAGGATTGAGTTTAATATTCTCTGCATCGGGCGTCTTTCTTGCTTCTGCTCCACTATCTGCTCCTGACTCTCCGAGGTCCGCAGGCTTTGGCTTCGTAAAAGCAGCCTTTGCCACATCACGTGATTCATTGGTCTGCTTTGCAGTCTTTCTTGGAAATTTACCTGTTTTGGTTTGTACGTTGGCAACGACATCTTGAACTATACCTCCTACAGCATCCGAACCTTGTACTGGCTGTCCTTTGATAAAGTCTAAATGGGCTTTGCTTATCAACTGCACACCTGTTTGTTTAGCTACCTTCTGGCTGAGCATTTCATCAGCTAAGTTGTTTGCGAACATCTCTTGTTCAGGTAGGAGCTTCTTACCAGACTTCCTCCATCCCATTACTTTGTTCATATCTTCTCTTAACTCTTCTATTGTCCTCATCAAATCCTCCCTATTTAAGTGCAAACTCTTTGTCGTAAGTTCTCATCCAAGTATTCATTTCTTTTAAGAGCTTGGCGAATGCATCTACCCAAGCATCGTTGTGGTCGTCGTTGTGGTCTTTAGCTTGTCCTACTATAATATGTGCCATCTCATGGGCAAGTATCTCTGGGATGGTCGTCAACTGTAAAATCGGATTGATGTGTATCCTCGGCTTACTTCCATCCTTGTAGAATTGAACGTATGCCATAGATGAATCTTTTGGTCCATCAGCGAACCATACCTCTACTCCATCAAGTTGAGGATAGTTTTTTGAGATGTCTTCTAACAATTGCCAAGGACTGCCTTTGATTATCATTCTAGTTCCCCTGAAGTCAGCTCATACATATCATCATTCCGTCCAACAGTAGTACCACTTACAATCATAGAATATGATTTTCCATTAGAAGTAAAAGATACCGTATCACCAGGCTTAACTAATCTTTTTCCAGAGTTAATATCTTGCCTATCTATGTAAAAACTCCCTTTAGAATAAACAACATTATCAGAAAAGTCCTTCTTTGTTGGGCTCTTATTCTCTTCTTTACTTCCACCTTCTTTTTCTTTCCGCTGTTTCTCTTGAATGACAGATTTAATACCTTCCTCTTTTGCCTTTGGATTCATATCACTATTGGCAATTGCATTCACAGCAGCGTTGTATGGATTTGATTCTGTAGGCTTTGCCCCACCCTCAGGCTTACGTCCGCTTCCTGGTCCACCCTTGACCATCTTTTCCGTATCCAATTCTTCTCCAGTAATTCTAAAATGTACTCCCTTTTCTTCTTCTGCGCCGATACGTAGGCCATCGTCGCTCATAAAATCTAGTGCTGTGTTCCTAAGGTCGTCTGCGTCAGGTACTACGTTTGGTACATTCTTATCCCAATACTCTCTAGCAGCTTTGATGTACTTGTCATAAGTAACATTGGCTGGATTGTCTTCTTTAGCCCCACCTTCAGGTCTTCTACCTGAGCCTGGCCCACCTTTTACTAGAGCTATTTGTTCGTTTTGTAGTCTGTGTATTGACTTAAGCATCAATATCTCCTCCCAAAGTGCTCGCCGTATCTACAAAGCCCATCTTGTGTCATAGTAGAAGCTTCTTTCAACTGCTCAGCTTCTGTCTTAGTAGACTTGATAGGATTAGGACCTCCTGCGAAGCCGAATCCGAAATCGTTTTGATTGATTGTACAGTTGTATACTGCTCCTGCTAGTGCATCAGAGCAATCCTTACCCCCACCTACACTAGCTGGATGGTCCACCTTTTTTCCTTCTACTAGTTCTAGTCTGCTCAACTCTTCCATCAGTTCAGGATAGTGATACATCTTGAACTTACCTGTGTACATCGCTTCCTTCAATGTCTCGTATGGTGCTAGGTCTTTGTCTACACTTAAGCGTTCTGAGTTGACACCCATCTTGTTCAACTCCTGAATGCTTGAGGCAGATTGAAACTGGTCAAATGTACACTTGGCTATACCGAACCCTCTAGCCTTCAGTTCTAAGATGATGTTGCGGATGCCTGCTAGGTCTATCTCTCCGTCCTTAGGAGGTTTGATTTTCATCAACAGGTCTGCGATGATGTACTCGACGCCTTCGATTTTTTCTTTGTGTACTAAAGCAATGCCTGTACTATCACTACTGAGTGAAAGGTCGATGTGCCCATAGTACTGCATACCAGGCTTCCCTTTGAACCATGGTCTAAACAAACCTGAGATGTATTCTAAAGGATTGTCCAATGCTGGACTGATACAAGCTTCTACCAATGCCCAATTCTTAAAGTAGGGCTCTAGGGCTAGGCTTGGCAATGCCATATAGTCTCGTTTGAACTTCTCTGGATTCCTTTGATAGATTAATTGGTACTCGACGGGTATGTCAAAGCCTTCAGCCTGAAACATTTTACCACAGTAGGCTGTTGTAGGCTTGGCTAACCAGACTGGCTTACGTCTGGCAAAGATGTGCGGATTGGTCTTTGCTTCCAACATTTTCTTCTCGATGAAGTCGTCTACGTATCTAGGTGAAGAGATTATCACTAGCAACCCTCTTTCGCCAAACCTATTTTTGATACGATTGAACAATGCATTGTACATCTCTTCTGCTACATCATGGTCTTGTGTCTCTGTATACCAAGCTGCTTCGTCCATGACCGCCCCAAAGAGGTTGTAGCCTAATGGTTTTGTTTCTTTACTGTTGCCTGGTACTACCTTTATACATTTAGGAAAACGGAGTTCTGATTTGATTGTAGGGTCGGGCAGGTATCCAAACTGATTGAACCATGGTGAGTTGATTACCCTACTCCGCACTTCACCAAAGACGATGTTGCTCGCCTGTTGTGCTGTTACTGACATGTTCATGAAGTAGATGTTTGTTTGTTCTGCCATTCCGAAGAACCTTTGCGGATTTTTGAGGATGAGTGTCCTGTATACCAGATACGATAAGATAAGTGAGGTCTTGTAGGACTTACCTGAGCCAATCCCTTCGTCGAATACTGCTTCTTGATACTTGCCTATGAAGTTGTAAGCATCCAATCCCTCTGTCAGGTCCTGTAAGTCTTTCTTGACCGAATCCCAACACTCATTCACAGCATTCATGTAATACGGTTCTTCGATGAAGGTGACAATGTCCACAGGGGGCTCTACATAGTCTTTTTGCCAATCAGGGTGACGTATGGCAAAGGCTGACCACAGCCCTAATACCCTATCAGACTTTCCTTCGATAAGTTCGTTCAAGAATGTCGGCGATTGCATTTCTGTCCTCTATAGTCATTGTGATACTCTTAACATTAGCTGTAAAGTTTGTGATGCTGTTCATCTGAAAGTTCTCAGGGGGTATTAGCTCTACCTGTTTATGATATAGGTTCTGTAGATTGAACTTCTTATCTAGGATGTCCTGTATCTTGTCCTCATAGGCTAGTACCAACCTATGGCAGTTGTTTATCTCCCTACGTAGGTCATTACGTACATCCTTCAGGCTGTCTATCTTCTTCTCTACCTCTATCTTGTTTACCCCTAGTACTAGTTGCTCATCCTGTTGGAGTAACTGTTGCTCAACTTGTCCTAACGCAAGCTCCTTCTCATCCTTCTTCGTTCTGAGCTTGTTCTGCGCTATCACTAGTTTACTCATACGGAAGTCTTCTGTGTTCAGAGCATCTATCAGAGCTTCTATCCATATCAACACTTCTGAGTTCTTCCTACACCACTTCAGAGCATTACGTATCGTATCAGTATCGATACCCTTCTTCTCTGCTATCTTAGTCAAAGACTCACCCTGTACTATCCTCATAATGTAGAGGTCTATGTACTGACGTTTCAACTCTGGATTGTTGTCTATCGAGATGTTGAGTGTATTGGGTGTACTGATAACAGGTGAGTTTTTAACTTCTTCTGGCTCTAGGACTTTCAAAATTGGTTCCTTCGGGTTTTCCATTTAGTAAGATTTTAAGACAGTATTAGTACTTACAATAAATCCCTTCACTAGATTATAAATTCTATAGACAAACTAATCATTTTGATAGCTTTGTCTTCAACAGCTTCCTTGCTTGTGTCAAGTGGTACCATACTGTGTTCTGTGACACCTTGAACATACGTGCAATCTTCGGTTGTGAGATTGAATTGTGTCCTCGTAGTCCGTAGTAGTGTACTACACAACTTCTCTGCATTGCTCTCAATCGACCTATCTTTTTGTCCAAGACTCTGTACAATCTTTGTCTCTTGTTCGAAGCTTGAGCTTTGCCATATATCTTCTCGTTCAAGATTTGGTCGAGTGTCAGCGGGTCAGTGAACTTCACCATGTAGTTGCTCTCGATGCTGTGGTCCAGACTATTCAGTATCTTCTCCATCTCCAAGCATATTTTCGTACATTCGCCTCTTTTTGGACAATTCTCACACATAAAGTTTAATCACTACAGAATCTGTATTCATCTGTATTTAATTAGTAGTTGATATCTCACATATAAAAGAAAAGACCTGACTGCTATAGAATTGGATACTATAGTCAATCAGGTCGTCTAAAGACAAAACCTAATCTACCTCTAGATTATAACTCTTTGTTGCATGTTGGACATCTACGAATCTTCAACAGACTGTCCAGCTTTCTCCTCATCCTCTTACTAATGTTCGTATGCTTGTGTTCCCATCTAAGCACTGTGATTCTCGTTACGCCCAAGAACCTACCTAGTTCCTCTTGAGTGATTTGATTTTGCTCCCTAAGCTCTCTGAGTTGCTCTCCTAAGTCGTTCTTCATATTTTAAGCCCACAGGAGGAATCGAACCCCCGACCTTTTGTTTACAAAACAATTGCTCTACCGTCTGAGCTATGCGGGCATTATTCTATACCAAATGCCTCTTTGCAACTGATTGGAATGTAAATTGCCTTCGATAGGTACGCCAGCATGTTTTTTGCTCCAACTGGGTTCCACGAATGCACTATTATCATCCCCTCTACTTTTTTATCGCTTAAGAACTTTGCTACTCTACTCCCTGTGTTCTCATCTTTTACATCTACGAAGATTCTATCGCCTAAATCGTGGTCCAGAAACAATACATCAAACGCTAAATCCTTACTCAAGATTGTTATTGCTTCATCTGCGTCTTTTGCTACTACTAGTTCGTGTTTGTGTCCGTACCATTTAACGAAGGATTCTATCCTACTCTCCATATCATCCAGGACAAATATCCTCACTTAGTCTCCTTACCATATCCACAAGTCCAACAACCAACTTTAACTCTCTTCAATGGAATGTAAATGCCACCAGGTAAATTGACCCCTTCAGTAACATTTATTGGCTGATGCAAATGTATTAAACAATGCCACCAAACCTTTATTCTATTTAGGAGCGTTGGCTTCATCTTTTTTCTCTGTTTTGATTTCTTCCTTTACTTCTTCTTTTACCTCTTCTTTCTTCTCTTCTTTGTACCCTTCTGTAACTATTGGCGCTTCACCTGGTTTATCAGCAGGTTTCTCTGTAGGTTGTATTACAGGTTTTGATTGGAGTATTCCTATAATTCTATCTGCTGTTTTGATTGTAGCTACTTGCTGTAATACCTCACTACACATTCTATACATATCATTCATCGTTGCTTGCCTCTTAGTTTTTATTCCACCTACATTCAAATAGCCTAAAGTAGGACCACCATTTTCATGTTGTACCAGGATTATAGCTATTTCTACTTCTGGTGCCTTGCCTTGTGAAGGTGCTTCTGTTTGCGATTGTTGTTTCTTAAACGGATTACGAAACTTTCCCATTACTCCTCCTTAGTTAGAACTTAACGTTATTAAATCTAGATACCTGTGGTTTAGGTCCACCTTTTCTTGGTGATTCTTTTTTAACTTTTGGTTTCTTTACTAACTCTAACTGTTGTTCGTCTATTGTGTCATCAATAGGTTTGCCTTCTTTAGAACGAGTACGCGATTGAATAACATAACGTATGCAACCATTCATCCATTCAATCCTAGCAACAATGACTCCTTTGAAAGATGTTATTGTATCCTTTACTTCATCACCCAACTCAAACTTAAACTCTACCATTTGTTTCCTCCTTAGTTACAACTCTCCATTTTCATGTTCTCTAGGACCTTTAGAATTAGCGAATGACGTTATAAGTAATATAATAGCTACTAAACAAAGACCACCACACAACGCTAATATAACATTCAACACTTTATATCCCCCCTTTTGTAGTAAAGCTTTTCTTTTGTAATTGATGTTTCATTATACCACTTCTCTTTCTTAAACCAGATTACCCAATTACCTTTTACTAACCACCTACCACAAACTCCATCTCGTTTTCGTTTCTTATAAATCAATCTAAACAATAATGATGGACTTAATACTTTCCAATACTCAATTCCATCAGTAACCCTAAAAGACCTATAATCTAATACTAGACAGCCCTGCATTTCCATTCATCATTTATCCTTGGGTGGTAGTCTTGACCATCTAGGTATGGTCTCTAAATCAGCTTCTATTTTCTTTAATAGTTTAGTTAAATCATTTAAAGCTTTGTTCTGAACTTCAATTGCCACATTCTGCAATTCTACCTTTACTTCCAATTCTCTAATGATATCTCTATTACCACGATAGTTGCAGCCAACCAGCATAACCATACATAGACAAATTATAATGTATCGCATCATCTTTCTCCTGTTATTCCATCTTTAATCACTAATACTACAACTACAGTCATAGCAGCTATTTCAAATGCTAGTTGTGCACTCACTTTGTCCTTCCTCTCTCGATATGTATACCTAAGAGCATTCCAATAAAATAAACAAAAAGAATAAACCATATCATTGCTAAATCTTTCATTTCGTCCTTCCTTTATAACAAGCTGATACTTCTACATCACTATTATCAACACCTTCATCTTTAACAGAGAATTTTCTTTTCTACAAATCTGCCTTAAATTAGGAGCATTAGAAGCCCAAATCCATTTGTTGTTAGTTTGCCATACAGCTACGCAATAACCAAAAATGTATCCAACTGCGTAAAAAAGAAATACCCTCATTTTTTACTCCTCCTCATATATTTTTCAAACAACTCATATTCACGAGGACTTAATGGAAATATCTTAGCCAATCTTTTTATCTGTGCTATCGTTAGTCTTTTTCTTCGCATCTTGTATATCTTGTAGTAGTTTAACCTTTTGTCTTTGAAATTCTAATGCAACTGATACATAAAAAGATTGCTCTTGCGGTTTAGCTTTTATTAAACTTTGAATATACAAATCAAGCTTATATACTGCACTACGTAACTGCTCGTGTGGAGTATTTTTAGTCTTAGCTTCTTCTATACAAAAGTCAGCAAACTTATCGTTAAAATCTTTCAATACTTCAGCTCTACGTTTTGCTACTCTTACGGCTCTTGTTTCTACTTTAGCTACTTCTTCCATAACTACTCCTGGCTACTTTTTTACTCTTTACCATTTTACTCCTTTTTTTATTTAATAAATTCAAAATAGGTGTTTCAGGTATCTCTAATAATGGCATGAATGACATAATAAATTCTCTTTCTAGCTTCTTACGTTCTTTAGTCATTCTATATTTTATGTTTTATGGTTAGAATTAAATCTTGCTCACTTACCACCATAGGTATTTTATATTTTCTGCAAACAATATCTACGTTACCTTTTCTCCAATAACCTTTAGGACAACATACCAAAAGTTTTTGATTACCACCATACATAACAGTCCATAACCCCAACTCAAGCAATGTTATGGGAGATTTTGTCGCAGGGTCAAACATCATAGCTATTATATGAGCATCCTCCATAGCCTTTAGTTCCCATTCTACTTGCTCCCTAAACTTTGGATTATCTATTTCCTGGACCCAAGAACTATCCCAATCATCTCTTCTTGGATTAAGAATAATTCCATTCTTCCCCTTTAATGCCTTAACTATCCTAGTTTGCCAATTATCAGCTTTACCCATTTCTATACTACCAGCTAAGAACACTACCCTATCTTCTTCTCCTATAAAATATCTTTGCGGAGCTTTAAATTCTTTCATCTTATCTCCTCTCGTATTGTGATAAAGTTTGATAATAAAACGCTTGGAGGAAGGGAATAGAAAAATCATATCCTTCATCTATAGCTTTATTAAGCCATAGCAATCTACCAACTCTCCCATTCAAATCTTGAAAGGGATGAATTTTTTCAAACTTGTTATGAGCACTCCAAGAGTCTAACATAGGAAAATCTTTGATGTATTCTTCCATAGCTAATTGAATATGCTGATGCGAAACAGGAATAAAATTCCCAACTTTAACATTTATAACTCTAAATTTACCTACCCAAGATTTATTTAGATAACTACCTAATAAGCTATGTAAATGAAGTAACTCATCTAATCTAAGCATTACAGGCATATTGATAGCGTAGTGAATAGCATTTATATCACCAGGATTAATCCTATACTCTCCTTCAATACGATTGCTTTCCAGCATAAATTGTTTATGTTTTTGATTCATTCTCTTCCCTTAGTAGGTTTAATCAACAACTTTGTTGCAAGATTAAATTTTTCCTTTTCTGATAACTGAGCAAGTATCTCGTCATTAGAGATTTCTATCTCTGCTTGTCCAACACCAGGACCACCTTTAATCAATTTACCTATTAACTTCATTTTATGCCCAGTAATATTAGATAACCTGCAACTACTAAACCTAGCATAGCAACTAGTATCATATCCCTCATACTAACAGAAGGTCTTCTATTCTACTTACTGGCTTTAAATCACTAGCGCCATGTAAATTGCTATGCTCAATTACTTTATTACTTCTTATCAACATTAGTTTCTGAAATGCCTCATCTGCTCTCGGTAACTCACGGTTTACTGTATGTGTACATAACCTATTCCTAGGAACAAATAACTCGCCTTCTTTTTCATACATATCAATATGTTTATGTATGTCTTTATGTATCTTAAATATTCTATTCCCAGACTTAACAGTAAAGAACCCTTTTTCTTGATAGTTACGGAAGTCAATATCTGAGATAAAAGACTTAAGTAATTCTTCTGCTCTAGTTTCAGCTCTTTTAGATATTATATTGATACGTGCACCTTTCCAATAAGCGATTCTAGCATTTTGAATATCTTCTGGTGTAATCTCAATCTCAAAATTAACATCCTTTTCGATTATTAACTTTCTCTTACCATCATTATATACTATTTTAGTCCTGTTGATTTGTTGAGTCTGAATACAATTACCGCCTTCAACTGCTGGTGCAGGTTCCCAATTAGCATAAGTAGCATTATATTCATTTGTATATACATAACGAGTAGCGTAATTTGCTGTAGCCGAAGTAGTGGCACCATACCAACCAGCAGCACCCGTTGCATAATCAGTATACATCATATCTGGCATCCTTCCCTCCTGAGCATGTTGTCTAACATAATCTTTAATCTCTCTTTCTGCTTTATCTTTTAAAGCATCTTTAACATACTCAAGCATATTAGCTTGTGCATTTGCATCTCGTTGAGTAAGCAAATCAGCAGTAACCCTTTGGCAAGATACTTTTGTCTCACCATTAGGCATACGATACTTTAAAGCGACCTCTGTCTGATAAAAATCAACAGGTCTTATACTGAATGCCATATTAACCTTTCGTCATCTCAACTAGGTCATCTTCCCAAATACCAATGACACTAAAACCTTCTTTAATAAAGTGTATGGAATCTCTGTCCTCAACCAACTTTTTATTTTCGGGGGTGTTTTCTAAACAAATCTTCGTCAAATGCCAGTATACCCCATGAAACAATGCTACAGTTTTGTAATCTCTTGAAATAGCATCTGGCGACCTACCATTTACAAGATATGAACCATCTCCAATATAAACAAATGAATTATTATAAATAGAGTTAAGATAATTTAAAGCTTTAGATTCAAATTTATTAGGTTTAATATGTAAAGATTTTAAAGATGCTCGTAAAGCCTTTTGAATGTGCTCAGGAGACTTTTTTCTTCCTCTAACCCTATCTGATTGTCTTCTAACTCTACAATCACTTTCTTTAGTTAAACCTTTATTCCAAGTTTTACCCCCTAAACTATAATACAATTTTAGTTTAATTTTATTTTTGCTACCTATTTTGAGACGAGTATTTTCGGAAACATTATGACCTGTTAAACTCTTACGTCTTTTTTCTAGTGTTACTAAAGATTGTTTATTTCCTATATTACTCTTCCCCATTCTATAACCAGTCAACTTTGCAATAGTTTTTTGTTTCTCGCTACGAGGTAAAGTTCTAGCAGTTCCCCTAGCTTTTTGCAAACTAATTCTACATTTCTCTAGCCAAGAACCACTTCTTTTACCGTATACTTTCATACTTTATTACCCTTTTTCGGACCAATGCCCAATAACAATACATTCTGCATTAGGGTCAAATTCTTTAATCTCTGTAGTATCTTTTCTATCATCCCTGAGCATTTTAAACGCCATTGCTTTCGGATGCTTTTGTTTATATGCCTCAAAAGCCTTTCTAGCCATTTCAACTTCTTCTGGATTATTACCATTCCAACGAATAGTAGTATCACCAGCTTGCCACTTGATACCAGGAAAGTCTTTCTTAAAACCTTCCAGCTCCTTAGCTGAAATCAGTAAACGCATCTCACACATTTTCTCTGCTACTTCCATCTTTCCTCCTTGTCTTTATCTATATTGTTACTTTTTATCTTTTACCAACGAAAGACCCGCAACTGAACCAATAAGTCTAACGTTTTTGATATCTTCCTTAGCAGGTAATGTACCAAAGGCCTTAACTAAGATATGAACATCGCCTTTGCCTAATCCAGCCTTCTTCAAAATCTCTTTCATATCGCTCTCGTACAATGCCTCTTTCTCACCCTCTGCTATAACTTCTGCGCTAAATACAATCTCATCTGTTTCTTTGCTTACTGCTCTGATTTGAAACAATGCTCTGGTATTAATTCCATCTCCCATTTTAATTCTCCTTTTCTAAATATTCCAAATTCATTAGCCAATGATAACCATCTTCCCCTAAACCATTCCCACTATGACCACAAACATGACTATCAAATCTTACCAATGCCCTCCTTCCTATGTAAATGATTTGCCCTCGCTCATACTGCACTGAGCTTTTGCCATCACAAGGTAGAATTGCTTTTACTCTATCGTTTACTTGTAGCATATTTCACCTTTTCTTTATCTTCCTATATTCTTCCATTGCGTAAACTCTTAAATCCTTACCATCTATTGTAGGCAATTGTCTAAACTCTCCTGGTTGTGGATATTCCAAACAATCTAATAGAAAATCAATCAAATCCCAAATATCTTTATGTTTAGGACTTATCCTATCCATTTAACTATGAGCCCAAGCAGTTAGTTTAGCCACACATATTGGGTTAGGACAAGCATGTTTAATAACATTAGCACAACTTCCTGATACTCCATAACCACTAACTATACCTTGTTGTCCCCATGACCAAAGTCCTCTTTTATTAGCATAACAATCATCTTCCCCAACCATTGCATCGCAGTAATTACAATATACTGTTCTGTCGTGTATACTCATTTCAACCTCCTGTCTAAACATTGAACTCTTTACTAAATTTTGGTGGATTCGGTAATGCATTTTCAATCTTTTCTTTACCACAACTAGAACAAATATATTTATTTCTTGCACCTACTATTGGAATCGCACAACCAAAAGAATGCCCTTTGCCCCTAAGCTTACATAATAATCGCTTAAGAAATTTCATCTAAACCTCCTATTTCATTACTGACCAAACTAATGCCCCTACCCAACCTAATACTGTCCACCCAGCAAAAGTATTAAGTAAGACTATTGCCAATAAATTTGTATGATGCATAGCTAGTGCAATAAACGTAGGTAGAAAATAAGCACAAAAACTAAATATTGCTATCCATAAACATCCTAAACTACCAAATACTATTCCTTTCATGCATCCTCCTCTATTGTTTCTGCTCATATGTTTGGCAAGTTCCATTATTATCTAGCTCAATCATATCATCATTACTACACTTTCCGTGTTCATTATATACACAATCAGTTTGGTCACAATATGTGTTAGGCATCTTTTCCCCCTCCCGCTAAATAGGTATGATGTAGTTTTTCTATCATACCAGCTATTTTTTTATCAGTAAATTCTCCTAAACATTTACCATTACAAAAGTGATGTTCCTGTGGATTAAATGAAGATTGATTAACTGGAGCTTGTCTTTGTCCCCATTCCGTTTTAGTAGGGTCTTTCTCATCCATCTTTTGAGGAAATGATACGAATACTTGAGCACTTTTTATATTTACATGAATATCATTTCCAAAATCTTTCTTACAATTATCACAAAAGTAAATATGTCTCCTACCCATAAATCCTCCTAAATAAAATTAATCTTTCCCAAAACCCACTCTACTCTTTCATAAAGCCAATCTACACACCCCAGAGTACCATTCTTTTCATATCTATTCCTGCCTGTGGCTAATCGCCAGTTCCAGTTTATCCAGACTAATATCCCCATAAACAAGAACATTGCAAAAATTAAGAGCACTATAACTACAAATAATACTATAGCCAAGCATAATAGCATAACAGCAATAACTAGCCACCCTTCTGCCCAGATAAACAGATTGTTAGTGGTCTTATTAAAACATTCCCTGCAAGCCATACTGAGCCAGTAAGGTACAAAAATAACTGCAGATATTTCCAGAGCCTTTAGTACAAAAAACTTTATGATACCCTTAATATTCTCTTTTATGAATTTCTTTATATTTTCAATTACTTTTATCATTTTTCTTCTCCTTATCTAACCTAAATTCTTCTAAAGCCTTTTCTAAATGCTCGTCACAATAATTTTTACCCCTAAAAATATAACAAGCTCTTTGTCCACATACTGAGCAAAACATATCTAAGTCTTCGGATTTATCCCATGCCTTGTCAACCATTTCGCAAACTCCTCGGGGTCTTTAATTGCTTTACCATCAGCTAATCCCTTAACGAATTCATCTATCATTTCGATTTGGCCAGTTTTCTTACCTAATTCTATCCCTTTAAGCATTGGTTCCAATAAACGCTTTTCCATAGATTCTGTATGCCATAAACAAATACCTAAAGCATTGTTATCATAAATTTCTATCTTTTTGAATAAACATCTCTTTTTTCTATTATGCCCGCAACTAGTTGAATAGCATGTTATCATAAACTGATGCTCATTCACTAGTATTAAAAATATTGCAAGTCCAATCACTACTAACAAAGCAAGTAGCATTAAATTATCTTTTGTCTAAACAACTTTTTAAAGAATGTCGGTTTCTTTACAATAGGCACACCTTTAATCCCTTTTATACCTTGTATTCCTTTAGGTGCTTCTACAGCAACTTCAGAAGGTGGTTCTACTTCTTGTAATAATTTTTGCTGGTCAAGTAAATTTTGTATTTCTTGTTGTTTCTTTTTATCCAGTTCAGCTCTTAATCGAAGTTTACGTTTATCCCAACGAGACATCCAAGGCATTCTAAATACTGGAATAGTTGACTCAAGTGTTTTTCTTTGTTTGAAATTGATGCAATCTCTTTTCTTTCCAGGGGAATGCACATTATAATTTAAGTCACATACACCTTCATCCTTTTTCCATTCTTTGCATTCTTTACATTTATTTCTTTTCATTAGATTTTCTCCATTTAACCTTTAAGTGGTGAACTCCAAATCCTACAGCATCACTATGAACTGGTGTATAAATATCAATACATCTACCTTTAATATCACCACCAATATCTTCAGCTCTAAAAGTACCTAGATGCTCAATCGTAACGATACTATTTAAAGGAATTACTTTTGGGTCTACAGCACATACTCCAAATCTCAACTTAGCTCCTGTTTTTGTAGGTCCACCACTCCATTTACCACAGCATATCTTACAACCACAGTACGCAGTAATTTTGAATATGTTTTTTCTATATGACATAATCTCGATTACTACCATAACTATCAATATAGTTACAATGAGTATTACAAGATTATTTTTTGCCAGCATTTGGGTTAGGTCTTCCATCTGCAAAGATTATCCCTTCTCCTAATAGCCAATCATAAAATCCCTCTGACGTAATAGACTTTGGTACAGTCTTAATTCCAAACTGCTCTTGCCCAAACTTTATACTGTTTTTTATCCATGTGGTTAAGTCTTCTTTCCCACTTACATCTACTCTACCTTTTATCTCATTTACGATTTTAACTTTGTCTAATTTATCTGGTGGAATAATTACTTGAGCACCTTTTGGCTCTTCTGAAGTTAATACTCGAATAGCTGGTTGTTCTGATTGTTCCTCTTTTAACTCTTTCACAGGCAATTCCTTTTCAGGATTTTCTAATGCATTAATCAAACTATCCAACATGTATTCATCTAATCTATCTAGCTTAGCCCTTTTAGGAAGTGTTTTCAGTAGTTTAACTAAATCATCCTTATCCTTTGAAGAAAGTCTTATAGTAAGTGATTTAATCTTTGTTACTCTTTCTTCTATTTTAGATTTAATGTCCATTATTTTATCCTCATGGTTGCACCGCCCTTGATTTTAGCCTTCTTTACCCCACCATCATCTCTTATCTCAATAGAAATATCACCCTCCCCAGCAATCCATGTATCTACTGTTCGAGTAATTACTTCCTTTAAAAGTTCTTCGAGACTTTTACTCTCTTTATTTTGAGCTTCTGCCATGATTTCTCCGTGCCCATTCTGCAATGAGTAAGCCATCAGCATCAGGAAAACCTTTAAAGTTTACATTAGGAAATAGCCTCTGCCCAATTTGTAAAGAAGCTATTTTAAGTTCAAGTTTTGCTAACCCACTAGGAAGAAGTTCTTTCTGCCACTCCTTACTATCTATGTATCGATAAGGTAGCCTAAGTTGTTCAATAACAATCAATGTAGCCTCTAATGCCCTAATTGCTGATATAGTCGCCTTAAACATCCCAGGATTTACAAAAGGTCTTTCAATATAAACAAAAGCCTGATTTACAGAATAATTAGCTAGTAATTCAGACAACACAATACCATCAATACGATTTAACCACTGTTTGGTCTTTGTATAGTTTAACTCTTTTTTAACGGGCGTATGGACATAATTAACTACATTACCATCGTCAGCAATCATACCTATAGTACCACTCACTCCATTATCTATGCCAATAAATACCATTTTACTCCTCTCCCTCTAGAATTTTACTTGCTTCATAATCCGCTGTAAACAACGCAACCACTAACGGATTTTTACTTGCTTCCCTAAAAGCATAACCACTTGGGTAGTTAAAATGTATCCCTGCGTCAAACGCTACCATATGCCAACGAATAGCTAATTGCTCATCAATTGTTAAATGTATAAAATTTTGAGCTAAAATTACCGATTTTTCTCCATGACCTAAAGGAAACTGGTCTTTAACTTCCCAAATCTCCTTTTCACTCCACTTACCATTTTCTTTAACATTTCTTTTTCCTCTAACATAATAATTCGTTTTGCATAAATCGTGTAGTAAACCACAAATCACGATAGAATCTTCAGGAGTACCAAGAGAATACCTCTTTACTTTTTCAGTAAGTAAATCGTATACATTGAGACTATGTTTAGCTAAACCGCCTTCGCAAGCTAAATGAAATTGCGTACTGCAAGGAGCAGTAAAAAAATCACTCTCCTTTAAGTAAGTTATAAGAGCTGGCATACCTTCTCGCTTTACCAGACCTAACAAATTTAGAATATCTTCCTTAACTTCCATTTAATTCTCCTTACTGGTTCAGCTGCGAAATTCCATTACGCTTAACTACGGTCCAGATTTTATTCGTATACGACCCTAAATCTGTTGAATGGTCTATTACTACTACTGCTTTAGTTTTTCCTTCATTGTATAATAGATTAGCCACTGTTTCAAAACCTGAGGCGTCTAATCCACCTAGTACTTCATCTAAAACCATAATACCTAAAAGACTAGTTTTTAATCCAAACATCGATGTAATCCAATAGTTCAGTCCAAAGATTAAACTTATATCAACTCTTCTCTTTTCTCCGCCTGATAGGCTTTCATACTTAACAACTTGAGTATCTAATAGAACATCTATACCTATTTTATTTCGTTCTTCACCAGATTTTGTAGTTTTAGTAGGTCTTACAATTACACTCATGTTTCCACTACTAATAGATGACAAGCATTGGTTTACAAAAGAGTTGATTTCATTACAGAATTTATCCAGAAGTACAGAACGAATACCTTTAGTTGAAAATGCTATCCTCCAAAAGTCTAATATTTCAAGACTACGATTTACTACCTTGATTTTCCAGTTAGCTTCTTTTATCGCAGTTTCTATACCCGTATAATCAGACATACACTGCTCTATCTTATCCTTCAGTACCCGCAGTCTCTTTTGATTCCCTTCAATCTGAGTTATGTACATATTCAAAGCTACTGTAGTCTTAGTGAGTTGTTCTTTTTCATCAGCCAACTTTTTTGAACTCGCCCTAATCATATTTATAGAATTTGTAGCAATGATTTTCTTTGATACAAACTCGGCACCCTTCTTATTGATATCATCTATCTTACTGGTAATATCTGCTGTTTGTTTATCTAACTCTACTATTTCACGAACACAATCAGTTATCTTACCCTCTTTTTCTAAAATGAATACATCAGCACTTTGCTGGGTGATAACAGCACCGCATTTATCGCATTTTTCGCCATATCGTAAAGTATTAAGCTGTTCAATCTCTTTGTTCAATACTGGTACTTGATTTTTAAGACTTTTTGTCTTGAATGATAATTCCGATTGTGCATGCTCTAAATCTCTGCGCTCTTCATCAATAACTTCTAGTTTTTCTTCCATTCTATCTAGAACATTATGATATTCTAACTCTTCATCAGCAAGCTTTTTTTCTTCAGCAGCATAGTCTTTATCAATTCCCTCAACTTTGCGTAACTCACCCACTCTATCTACATCACTATCTATTTTATCTTCTAACTCTTTAATTTGATTAGTAGTCATATCAAAACTATTTCTATTTACAGCCATTTCTCTATCTAAACTTACAAGCTCGGTTTGATTCTTCGCTATATCATTCTCAAAAGATTTTACTTTAGCACACACCTTTTCATATAAATCATCGTAGGCTTCAAAGCCTAACAAATCAGTTATCATGCTTGTTTTTTCTGTATCCGACAATCCTGTAAGCATCAATAGATTTTCTTGACTGAAGTAGCAGGAGGCTTGAAATACTAGTTTAGTAAATCCTAAAATCTGCCTTTCTAAAGTCTCCTGCCTGTCTGCTTGCCGTGCTCCTTGTGTAATATTTTCTTCATCAGGAAGTATTATTTCTAAACCATTCTTTCTACTCCTCTTAATCAGATACATACCTTTTTTATCTACTAAGGTAAGAGTAACACAGCAATCTTTTTGCCCCCTTCTAATTACATCATCTCCAGTAAGACCTTTAGTAGTTTCTCCAAACAAGCACCACAAGATAGATTCGCCTGCAATCGTACTTTTTCCACTGCCATTGCTACTAAATCCTTCGCTGTCACCAGTGATTAAAGTAAAACCATCTTCTACTTTATACTTAACTTGCCCGACAGATATGAAGTCTTTTATCTCTACTTCAACTAATCTACCTTTGAAAACATCTCGAGTAAGTACGAGCTTCTCTGAGATTATCTCTTTAATCATTTCCAAGTAGGTAGTATCTTTACCATTTAATTTTAACCATTCATTCAAAATACTATTGAAATCACTTGTCTTTATCCTCTCCTCAAAAAACTCTGGGATTACTACTGAGACAACATTCTCTCCCTCAACTTTTTCCTTACTATGTAGTACTCTGTAATAATTTCCATCATTTGGAACAACTTGGGCTGGATGAGCAACAGTTATAAATTCAGGATAATCTAGTTTGATAAACTCTACTTCTTTTGTATCAAAATCTACAATATAGAATCCTCTATCTCCAACATCACCAAAATTTAGATGATATGGAGAACCAATTACATAGCAGTTTTCTCCAAGTTGTTGCCTCTGATGTATGTGCCCAAAGAATACTAAATCATTGTTTTTTGCTAGGGTTTTCCAATCAACACCTTCATCAAAAGTGTAATTTCCAGTTAAAGCCCCAAGCGGAGTTTTATGTAAGATTACTGCTTTATATCCCTTTATAGCATCATAATCAACAGCATCGTAGTAGTTGACTATTTTAATTCCCTTGTAGGACTCAAGGGGCTCGTATGAAAAAGTTCTTATGATATTAGTAATCAGGTTAGCAGATTTCGGATTGATTCTAATCGGGGTATCATGATTTCCATCAGCAGAAAGCAAAGGAGCTTTCATTTCTTCAACTATGGACTTCGCTACATTTAAGGCTTCATTTTGTGAGTATCCTACTGAATGTATCCAATCACCAGCATGAGCAAAGAAGTCTACTTTTCGCTCATTAGCAATACGGACTGCTTGGAGAACAGTAGTTTTCTGCTCAAGTAGTCGTTTTGAAATTCCATTTTTGGCAATTGATTCTTCTGAACCCTGAAATGTCTTCCAGTTGAAGAAGTGTGTGTCTGTAAGAAGTGCACCTTTCACTTAAGCTCCTGGTCTATATTATGCATTTACTAATTCTTGCTTTACTACGTCTTTTATTAGCTTTACTTTTCCATAAAACAAGTTATGTGCCATGTTAAAGTATTTGATTTCTTTGATTTTCTGCCAACGCATCTCTTCTTTTACCCGCAAAAGAAATATCTCAGATGCTGTCAAATCAAACTGCATTAACATCTGAGATACATGTTCTGTAAGGTCTGTAAAGAAAATCAAATCAAAAGGTCTAACACAGATTATATTATCTAAATCTACTTCACCATCTTCACCAACTCTTAAGTTTATCTTCCTACGTTCCCAAAGATTGTTATGATAATTAACTAGCCTACGAAATAAAACTTTTTTGAAGTAATTTTCTCTGTAAGCTAAATCTTGAATTTTACTTGTGACTTCCCATTCTACTATTAATGCTTCTTGTTGACTTTCTTCTATTGGAATGTTATTTTGGTAGGATAGTTTACTTATCAGCCCTCTCCACTTGTAGGATAGTGGGAATTCGCGGGGATAAATTCTTGAACTCATTAACTACTCCTGTAATTTATAAAGATGGGGATGAATACTCTTTTATTGTAAAGTAAAAATTAAAAAAATCAAGATATTTTTTTTTAATATCAGTAAAAACTACGATATGTTTTCTTAATATATTTTATTAACCGACTAAACTACGGTGAGCTTCAATAAATTCTGGGAATTTACTCGCTCTAAATTTTTCTTCCCCAAAAATATAGTAGCCAGCTGTCCCTTTTTTAATAACTCCATTACTTACAAGAACATTTAGCAACCCGCTATTCACATCAACACCTCTATCGAAGTAAATCTCTAAAGATGCACGTTTAAACGGAGCTGCAACTTTATTCTTTGTTACATAGACATTGCACTCAATGCCTATTATGTTAGCATTTTCACCCCCTTCAATTTCACCTTCTAACTTCTGCTCAAGTTTTTTACCTTTAGATAGTTCCAAACGAACAGAAGCCTGAAACGGGACCCCAGAGCCACCAGGAGTAGTAGTCTGAGGTCCGTATAGCACCCCCATCTTTGCTATTACGTGATTACTTATCATATGCAGAATTTTACCTTGCCTCATCGTAAAAGAAGACATACGCAATCCTGCACGAATTTGTTTAGCCTTTATCATATCAGGCCTTTCAAACTTCACTTCTTGCTCATGCCTAGTTGACAGTAAAGCCAAACTATCTAATGCTACCACAATTGGACATTCAGGTGTGGTGTCTAGAATAGCATTTACAATAGATTTTTTCTTTTTACCCGCTGAGTCTTTATACCCAAGAAATACCTTTTCAAAATGCTCTTCAACTGTTAGTGAATTCAATCGAATCAGTTCATCGTTATTGATTCCGATTTTATCCCCAAACTCTTTCATGTAAGCATCTTCTGTGTCATCTAGGATAGCAATACCACCTAGTTTTTGAACGTTGGCAAGCACATGATACATCAATAAAGACTTGCCAGTAGAAGGGTCACCAAATATATCAACAACCCTCCCAAGTGGCAGGCCTTTATTGAAATCGCCAGATATAATATGATTCAAAGCATAATTGCCCGTACTTACCCAAGAATCAACATGAGTTTTTTGACCTGTTTCTACTCCTTCGGTACTTCGAACAATTTCATCAATTATATCTTTTATAGGCATTTTATAGCTCCAAGAATTTTTTGCGGCAATCGTCTTTAACGCCACATTTTACACACTTATCAGCTTTCGGGCCATATTCCTCACCAAAGCAGGCAGGTTTTTCTCCAGCTGGTTTCGGCGGTTTTTTCTCTTCAACTACAGGCTCTTGGGCTGTATGAGAAGTTTCTTCTTTTGTTACGCTTTTCTTTTCTTCTACCTCTTCGCCTTCGAGGATAGCTTTTAACTCCTCATATGTTTTAGGAACAGGAACTTGTTTTTTCAATGCAGCAATAAGTTCCTTGTAGTTCTTCGGTAATTTTTCCCTAATCGAAGTCATGTCAGGGTCAGGTGTTACACTATACTCAACATACCCGCTCGAAGTTTCCTTTGCAGCAGTTTTAGTAATCGTAAAATTTCTACCCTTATCTAAATCAAGTAAATCTCCCCATTTCGTATTAGCAAGAAATGTTATGATATACTCATAGATTTTCGGGCCTACCTCTAAAACTTGAACTCCTTTATCAACAGCATTTAAGTCAAGTACGTTGAAGATAAATCGTGTCTTTGCACGTAAGCTACTTGCCATCTCTTTATCTTCAGGAGTATTGTTTTTGTAAAGCTTGTACACAGCTTCGCAGATAGGGCATTTATGAGCTTTACCATTAGACTTTGGGCAAACTTCTGCTTTTCTATCACCCTCAACTCCAAGATTGAAATGGGTTAGATATTCGAAAGAAATGTAATCAATATCTCCGCTGAAATATTCAATTGAAGGTGGAAGTATGCGAAGATAGTTATCCCCATCTTGTAGATTGAATCTATCGGTCCTCTCCGATGTCTTTTTATCAAACTTTTCTTTTAACTTACTTACATCAATAGCCATTTCTTCATCCTCCTTTAGCTGTTATTCTCTTTAACTTTTGTTAAATTAACCCCAAAATCCCCTAAAACCATTTCTTGCCTTTTCGTTGACCCTAGCTGAATTAACATATCTTTTCTCTGGTCTAACGCACGCACAATAGCTTTTAAAATTCCTAATTGCCTCCCTCCGTCAATTAACTCTTCTGTTAAAGCCATTATTTTACCGTCCGTAATTATCGCAGCTTCGACCATTGACTCTGTAATCTTTTTACCTTCGGCAGCCAACTCTGCTCTCTTTATAGAATCTAACTTAGCTCTTGTTACGGATAAGTCAAACTTTATCCTCTCAACTTGAGCTGCTGCAATTTCAGAAAGAGCAGCAAACCAAGCATATACACTAGGTTGTTTTGTAAACTCATCAGTAAGAGCAGCTTCGTTTATTTTAACAACATCATGTATGTTTCCTTTAAAGACTTTATCAGTAACCTTCAAATCTAATTCCATTCCGTAATCCATTTTTATACCCCCTATTATATACTAGTAAATAGAATGACTTTTCTTTTAAAATAGTTCATTTATTTTTGTAATTCGCCCCAATTGTATCCTGAAGCATAATCGAACAGCATAGGTACTTTCAGCCATGAGAACTGTTTTGGAATCTCTTCCTTGCTAATTAGACTTATTAAGTCTGTAACTGTCTGTACTTCAGCTTCTTGACATTCTAAAACTATGCTGTCATGGACAGTTACAATTATGTCAGCATGTAGATTATGCTTTTTGATTAACTCTTGTAACTTCACCATCGTAAATAAGATTATATCACTTGAACCTCCTTGAACTGGATAATTAATTCCTTTTCGTATTATTTCACTTGGAATCTCCCTAAGCCCTATCGTATTCGGAAATCTAGCAAATCGACCATCTGGATACTCTACAAAGCCATTTTTTCTTATACTATCTTCTACTCTGCGATACCAAGACAATAAGTCAGGATATGATTCAAAATATCTTCTTCGAAACTTGTTACATTCCTCTAAACTTAACTTAAGCCCATAAGTAGATTCTGCATAACCTTTAAAGCCTTCAGCAGATGAACCATATAAGAAACCAAAATTGACGCCTTTAGCTTTTTGCCTATCGTCAGCAGTTACTTTACTGATATCTTTATTCAATACCTTGGAAGCCGTCAAGCTATGTATATCTGCACCTTCATTATAGGCCTTTATCATATTGCGCTCATTAGCAATGGAACCACCTACTCTTAACTCAGCTTGACTAGCATCTACGTTGATTATTTTGAATCCAGGCTTAGCAATAAACATTTTCTTAATATCTTTGTTTCTAGGAATGTTTTGCATATTCGGATTCGATGACGATAACCTCCCACTCCTAGTTCCAGTAATATGAAAACCCCCATGTATCCTACCATCAGATTTTACCAATTCAGGAATATTTTTAATGTAAGTAGAAAGCAACTTTTCGAAGCTTCGTAACCGTAGAAGATACTTAGCAAACGAATTACCCTTTTCAGCTAGTTTTTCTAATACCTCGCTATCTACACTCCTTTGCCCAGTTTTCGTTTGTTTCTCAGAAGTGTATTTTAACGTATTGAAGAGTAATACGCCCAATTGCTTTGGAGAATTCAAATCTACATTTATCGCCTCAGGAAACTCTTTATGTATTGTCTCCATGATTGAATCGATTTTATTTTTGTATATCTTTGTCAGTTTTTCCAAGTAAGGAACATCTACTAAAATACCTATGAGTTCCATGTCTGAGATAACTTTACACATTGGTATTAAAATCTCTTCGTACAATTTGAATAACTTTCTAACTTTATGTAACTCTACACTAAACAGATTATACAATCGTAATGTATTATCAGCGTCGGCACAGTTGTAGATACCTAGCTCATCAAGATTTTTACTAAAACTTGTATCGTATCCATCTAGAAATTCAGAAGCTAAGATTTTAAGTGAATATGAATGTTTGTTTTCGTCTAGTAAGTATGCCATAACCATTGTGTCATGTATCTTACCATGAACCTTGTAACCAAACTTCTTTAGAAATTTCAAATCAAAAGCGCAGTTATGAAATACTTTCGGAATATGAGACCTTAAAATCTTTTCTACTACTTTATGAGCTTTCTCTCTAAACTCTATATTCTCACTTTCAGGGTGGTCTAAAGGAATACAAACTGCCTTTTTCTGGTCGTACCCAAAAGCTATTGTCCAGATTTTAGCGTCTTCTTTTAACGGGTCTAGTGTTCCGTTAGTTTCTATATCTACTGAAATAATTTCGCTCAAAAGTATCTCTTCTAAACATTTATCAAAATCAGCTACAGTTTTAAGTATCGTATACTCTTTTTTAGTACTTAAACTCCCATTCATAAACGATTTTGCTTTCTCTAAATCTTTCTTCAGAAGTATAGTAGAACTTGGATTTCTTAAACAGTATGCTGGATGAAAAACAGGTAAATAAGTAGTACCATTTTTTGATTGTAAGCCTCCCCTTTTCTCAGTTATTTTATCACCAGGAAAGAAAGCATTAAGAGCAACAGACCCAGCTAAGATAACTAATTTCGGCTTAATATTCTCAACAATAGGATGTAAGAATAACTTAGGACAATTATCTAAAGCATCTTTTTGAGGCATCTCGTTGTTAGGAGGATGGCAAGATACTGTATTTACATAAGATATCTCTGTATCATTGAACCCTGCTTCACGCAATGTTTTTCTAAGGAGTTGACCACTTTGACCTTGAAATGGGCTACCAGCTGTAGCCTCTACTTGCCCTGGAGCTTCTCCTATTATCATTACATTCGAAGTCACAATAAATGATTTCACAAATGTTCTATCCTTGTAGCAACACTTCTGGCAAGCTGCCTTCTTAGCTGTGTTATCTACAGAAATTTTTATGCAATCAGATATATTCATTTAGAAGTCAAATACTGATGATTGTTTTTTATAGTTCATCGTAGGTGGATTTTCATTGCAATACTTTTCTAGATTTAAGTAAGCAAGTATACATATGTTTACTCTTAACTCGGAGCTTTTTGCTATAGCTTCAAACGTATACTCAGGACCAAGAGATTCGAGATACTGCTCAATCCTATGCTCAAGTTCTATCGGAAACTTTTTCTTACTTCTCTCCGAACATTTTATCAACTGTAATTTTGCCCCAAACAATGGTGGGTAAAATACACAAATAAAACCATAAGCAGCTGTAAGTGCATATGATATTGAGTCTACAGAATACCAAGGAATTTTCTGGACTAGTTCATAGGAAGTAACTCCAAATCCATGAGTTTTTACCTCTTTTTCAGGAATGTATTTGAACACATGCTCGAGCCATCTTAGCCGCACTGGCGATAAGTTATCAGGAGAAATTCCTATATACTTACAACCATTATCAAGCATTCTTTGTAATACCCAAAGTGGTTCGTATTGGTGATATACATGAATTAAATTCTCTACACCTTGTTGCTTAAACCATAGATAATTTTTCCAGCCTTCCTCAGCTGCCTCAACTCTTTCTAAAGCAGTAGGCTTTCGAGTTTTTGTCCCAGGAATTATATCTAGACCTACAAAGTGTACTTCTTTAACTAGAGGTTCAAGTAAACTTTTTATCTCTCGTATTCGTGGTAGTAGTGCCTCTTTAGTCATCGTCTTTCCTGAACTCCAAACACTGAAGGCACCACTATCTATCATCACGAATAATTCTTTAGGTCTTTTTATTGCTAATCGCTCTAGGCATTCAATCTGGTTTTTATCAATCTGAGTACCTAAAAGATTAATTACAGGATTGTTTGGTAGCGTACAGTATCGTTCGTAGCTTGCTGGCGCCCCAAAGATTAATTTCATTTTTTACCTCTCTCCACTACAGGATGTATAGCAATTCCGCCTCTCGGGTAAAACTCACCTGTAACTTTAATATATCTTGGGGCAATTGCTTTTACAATATCGTCCGCAATTCTATTTGTGCAAGCTTCATGAAACTCACCAAAATTCCTAAAAGCAAAAAGGTATAGTTTAAGAGATTTTGATTCTACACACTTCTTATCTGGAATGTATTCAATCTCAATCTTAGCATAATCTGGTTGGCCAGTTTTTGGGCATAACGATGTAAATTCTGGGCAATGTATAAAAATGCTATACGGTTTTTCTGATGGTGATTCAAACCAATCTAGCATCTCCCAAGTCGGTTTATCATATTTGTAATCTGTAGTTTTTCCTAGCGTTCTAATCTTATCCACGTGACCCTCCTTTTATTTGAGTTTTAACTGTTGCTTAGCTAACATTATACTTTCATTTCTTTCGTTACAAGTTCCACAAAGATTACATGGTTTTTCGCCCCCTTCATAACAACTCCATGTATCTTTATCATAATCAATTCCTAAATACAATCCTATTCTTGCAATATCAGTTTTTGTTATATCACAAAATGGTGAAAAGATACTAATCTTATTATATGTTCCAAGTTGACTTGCTTCATTCATTGCATCTATAAATTCCCTACGACAATCGGGATATATACTCCTATCTCCTTTGTGATTCCCAATCGCAACATACTTGTAATTTAGATTTTCAGCATAACCGACAGCAATAGATAGCATAATAGCATTTCTATTTGGGACAACAGTAATTTTCATGCTTTCATCTTCATAATGCCCATGAGGTACTTGAGCATCACCTGTAAGAGCTGAATTAGAAATCAATTTAGTTATTGAGCTTAAGTCAATAATATGGTGTTCTACACTTAGTTTCTTACAAGTTTCAGCAGCAAATTGTAATTCTTTTTTATGCCTCTGACCATAGTTAAAGGACAATGCTTTTATGTTAAAACCTTGTTTGTGTAAGAAGTAGACTAAAGTTGTTGAATCGAGCCCGCCACTAAGAATAGTTACTACATTTTTCTCCATTTTTTTGAATAGGTTATCAAAGACTTTATGACATTGTTTACATAACGGAATATAATCATCTAAATTCCTAGTATAGATATCATGCAAAAGATTTGCATACTCAGCATAATTTGTATCACAACAAAACAAACACTGTGTAGGCTTCTTAAGACGATTATTTATCCATTCATGTAAACTTGTGTAACTAACTTTATCACCTTTCCATAATGGATGCTTTTCGCCCATTCTTGATAAAGAAACTTTTTTATTTCTTTCTGTCATATCTTTCTCCTTCCACATCTTTTTCGTTCCTTCAGATTTTTTCTTTCGATAATCAAGTGAACGCATCGTTGCAAGCTGTCTTTCTTTTTGCTCTTTCGTCAAAATACCTCTAGGTGTCATACTACCCCTCCTGTACAAAATCCGAAATGCCTGTTTGTTGAATATTTTTATTCTTGTTATGTGGACATTTTATCTCACCTTGTTCTACTTGAACTTTTCCACAGCTAAGCATATATTCTTTACACTTAGCTAACTCTTTGATGAAAGCTTCATTTTTCTTCAAGTAGATTTCCTGATTTTTATTCCACAAATCAGCACTATAATAATCCTCTTTCACTATTATTTTAATGTATTCAGGCACTCTATCAAGTGTCTTTTTAAACTTCTCAAAGTCTAGATTATACCCAAACAAATGAATGTCTTTGAACGAGGCTGTCTTCATTTTTAATATAGCCCAATGCTCTAATCCAATTGTCGGAAGAGTAGCAAATTGAAACGGATTATCACCCACAATTGTGTCTTCCCACAGTCTTCTGCCTTCCATGATTCCCTGGCAGAGAATCGCAGTGTACAACGCAGTGGCTATTCTTCTTCTACGATATTCGGGCAGTACACCTACTTCGCCAAACTTTGCGTAGTGACATTGATTTCTCCCTGCTATCATTACTGACCCTACTATTTTATTTCCTTCAAACGCGTTCCACATCGTTACACCAGAAGACTTGATTTTACCCTTAACTGTATCTAAATGAGTTAACCCGCCTAGTAAGCCGATAATAGAGGCGTGATTGTAAATCTTCTGGCACTCCTCTGCCTCTTCGATTCTTGCTGGTTTGATTACCACAGATTCCATTTGGTATTACCTCCACGTAGTTGTAACTCTTCTATCACTTGAGCAATTTTATTCTTTATCCCAAATGTTTTTGCTATTTCTTCTACTTCACGTAACTCTGAAATATCTTGTTCAAATGCCTCTCTTTCAAATGGCGTCATTTTGCATTGAGCATTGAATAGCCATCCTCGACCAGGTAATCTTTTTGTAAAGAAAGTTTTATCTTTTCTGTGGATAAACTTTTTAAGTTCAAATCTACAAAGTAATGGGTGAGCTTTGTGTATTAAACATCGTCCATCTTCTGGTCTGTTAAATCTACATTGCTTGGCATCACCATTCTTTAATACATAGCAACTTTTTCTTTGATTGTTAACTGTTATGATTCTAGCAGATATGTCACTTTTTAATTCTGGATATTGTTTTAAAAAATCGCTAATGTTATGGTCAAAATATAACAATGATACAGATTTACAACATCCGCCACAATTTGGTGGACAAGTATATGAGCGAAAAAAACAATTAGAGATAACTAGCTTTTTTGGCGGTTTGTAAAGGACACCATCTACAGTAAACTCTTCAGTAGAAAAACAGCTTATAAAATCTAGTAACCTTGGTAGTGAGTCTAAATTCATTTTTTCTTCATACGCTTCATCATAAAATAGTTGAACAGGTCTAGGATTTCTTCAAGTGCTTCTTGGTCTAAATCATCTTGCTTATAGGCATCACCATACTTGAAGTAACCTGCAATAAATCGTTTTCTTCCTTGGGCAACAACCTTATCATACAATGCAAGTTGCTTTGCAAGAGCTTTGTCAATCTTTTTCATAGTTTTATCAGATTTAGTACTTCTTGTCTAGCAGAAGGTTCGTCTTTAAAACAACCATGCATATAACTTGTTACCATTGAACTGCCTGCTTTTTCCACACCTCGGGCTGTCATGCACATATGTGTTGCTTCAATGATTACAACAACACCTCTTGGCTTTAAGTGTTTAACTAAGGATTGCCCAATCTGCATAGTTAACTGTTCTTGTATCTGAGCCCTTCTAGCATAAATTTCCATAAGTCTAGCCAGTTTACTAATACCTACAACCTTACCACATTTTCCAGGTATGTAGCCAATATGGCATTTTCCTGTAAATGGTAATAAGTGGTGTTCACACATCGAATACAATGGAATATTTCTCAGAAGTATAACTTCATCATAGTATTCGCAGCTGAAGTTAGTTTTTAGTATATCTTCTGGATTTTGCTTATAACCACCGTATAACTTATCCCAACTTTTTACTACCCTTCTAGGAGTGTCAAGTAATCCTTCTCGCCTAGAATTCTCACCAATTTGCTCTAGACATCTTGCAACTGTGTCTTCTTTATCTACTGTTTCATTCTCCCAAAACCAATTAATCCAATCAGTAGGTTCAGCATACACAGCTACGTATTTTACATTCTTCGGAAGTTGGCTTTTCTTTACTTTTGAAATAACAGTTAAGCAATCATAATTAGAGAATTTTGTAATCGTTTTTCCACTATCAACAATATCATCAACGACTAGTATATCTTTTAATTTATGCAGTTTCTGTATACTGCCAAGTAAGGGAATACCCAATTCCTTAGATAAGAAAGAAGCAACAATGACACCATTTTTAGGTATGCCATACAAAGCAGAATACTTTTTCTTACCCACCATCTTTGCTAGTTTTTTAATCTGATACTCAAATTCAACAATATTGTAATCCATCATACTCCTCTCTTGTTGTAACCAAACAATTCAACATGTAATCGTGGTGTATAACGTATCCCTTTATCTAAGCAATACTTCCAAACTTTTTGTTGTATTTTTAAGTCTTGTATAGGGTCTTTCGTAGTAAGAGGCATTAACATAGTTGCCCACCTTAACATACTTTTTCCAACTGTTTCTAAATCAGTAACTACTTTTATATCACATTTTCCTTTACTCAAAGGACCTACTAAATCTTTATACAGCTGTTTAGCAACATAAAGTTCTTTTGGCGATATAGCAACGTAATCAAAAATTGAAAGCACTTCACTATACGATACTTTCTTCGAAGCCATCAAATCACCATTTGTTTCTAAATGAAAGTGAAAATGTTTTTCTTTATTTACTAAACGCCAGAGCTCAGCAAGAGCTGCTATTTGTAAAGTCGGTTCCCCACCAGTAACTACAACTGTACGAAGATTTTGGGAAGAAATCTGTCGTGCGACGCTACCTACAAGTAGTTCTTTACCTGCAGTATGGTACTTGGTGTCGCAAAATGAGCAGCTTCTTGTACATTTTGAACATCTGATAAACATTACAGGCTGTCCTGCAAAGCGACCTTCACCTTGAATACCTTCGAAGATTTCAGAAATCTGTAACGTATTTTTTACCTGCTTCTCCATTCTTCCTCCGCAAATGCATGGTCACTTTCCCATACCCGCACTTTTATGTAAGTAAACAATTCTTTTTCTTTAAGCTGGTCAATAAAGAAGCGAGTTAAGTTCTCTGCTGTAGGTAAAAAGTTTACTAAATCATTTATGTAGCCATGGTCTAAATAATTTATTAATGCCTTCAATTCTGTAAAGTTTATAACCATTCCATCTTCTTTTGGTTCGCCCTCTAACTCAAATTCTATCAGCCAAGTGTGCCCATGTAGATTATTACATTTACCAAAAGCTTTTTTATTCCAATCCTCTGTTTGCTCTTTTTTATGCAACCGATGAGCTGCATCAAACTTTCCTTTGTAAGATAACCGCATTTTACCTCCTAGTTAACACGAACACCATACAAGATTTTTCTTATCTCTTCATAAAGACCTAGACCTTGATACATACCATATGCTTTACCAAACTTATACCCTAACATCAGTAGAAGTAGAAAATAGCAGTTAACACGTTTACAATACAAATCACCTAACTCTTTCATCTGATGTAATCTACATCCCATAGCAAAAGTGGCTAAAAAGTGGAGCATTGTTTTTATCTCGCCCTTATCTGGGACTTTTTTCTCCACAATGTACTCTTTGTAAAGAGTGTTCATTATAACATCTGTTTTGATAAACTCGATATCGCTAGTCGCTTCCATTTTTATATTCTATACCCACGAATTCGTACAATTCCTTGTTGCTATACGATTTTCTGAGTATCTCCATATAGTTTTTTACTTCTTTTTTCTTAAGTCCAAAATACGTTGAGTATTTCTTTAGTAATTCACTATCAAGTTCTTTTGGTGGTTTTAGATATTTAGTTCTAGGCGAAAAGCTTTGTGGAATCAACCTATACAGCAACCTGTAGTATCGTTCTTGTAGGGTAAAGAAGTATTTTGAAATGTAAGCAATATGCTCTAGTAAATCTCTCTCCATTGAAACGAAGCGATTGATAATCCAAAGCTTATCTGAAATTTCATCTTTCTCTGGATATCTAAATCTCTTATGATACAGGTTATTTAACGCGTCCCAAAGCTCCATTACAATTTCTCCATAACTAACATCATACAAGCAGCAAAGTTAATTGACTTGTCTGCAATGCCCCATTCACGCCATAAATACTCAGCTATCAATACTGATAGCTCAACACGCTTAGCATAATCGTCTGTTAATTCGTCAACTTTATCAAACAAGTATTTGTATGCCTCTGTATACTCGATATCTAGTTCACGTATACTTTTCAAATCTTTCTTCTTAATAAACTCAACCATCTGCTCAAAGTTTCTAAACTCTGTTACGTTTTTCAAAGACCACTTACCTTCGTTCGTATACTGCTGCATGTTGTTTATCATGCTACGTATATCTGGATAATACATATCAATAAGCATTATCATCTCATCTGGAACATATTCAATTTTCTCTTCAGTAAAAATCTTATCAAGTAGAGTTCTAATTTGCTTGCGCTGTAAGCTATTAAACTCAACTAACTGGCATCTACTTTTTATTGGTTCTATTATACGATTAAGATAGTTACATGTCAAGATAAATCTTGTCTGCTCTGCATAAGTCTCCATTAAGTTTCTAAGTGAAAATTGAGCTTCTGCTGTAAGATTATCAGCTTCGTCAAGAAATACAATCTTCCACTTTTTAAAGCTACTCATCATTGCAAACTGTTTTATCTTGTTTCGTACCGTCTCAATTCCTCGCTCATCGCTGGCATTCAAAGTAATTGAATCACAGTCTAGCTCTTTGAGTAAGATTTTGGCTATCGTAGTCTTACCACAGCCTACATTTCCAGATAATAGAAGATGAGAAACATAATCATCTTTCAAACACTTTTCTAGAAACTCTCTAGTAGTCGGTTCGAGGACTAAATCTGCCAAAGTTCTTGGGCGGTATTTTTCGACCCAGATAAGATTTTTATCTATCATACTTATGATACGTCTCTAATTGGAGATATTACAAAGATGTATTTTGCAGAAGAAAATATAATTGGGCAATCGCTACGCAATTCCAATGTAATCTCTTCATCTAACGGTAATACCTGTAAGATTTTAACCAGTAAATCAGGCTTAAATTTAACCACAAACTTCTGCTGATTTTTATTTACTGTAGCCCCCAAACTTAGCAATGTATTATGCTCTGTTTCTTTCCCAACCAAGCAAGTTACATCGGAACCGCTAAGTGAAAAGATTACTACCTCTGGGCTAATCAATGCCACAGCTTTAATACATTTATCGATATCAGCGGGATTTAATTTTATTTCAATACCTTCTTTACCCCGCAACTTCTGTAGGGTTGAATCAATGTCTGGGACTGTAGATGAAATTACAGCTGGGTCGCTAAGTAAAAACGTAACTTCGTTTTTACCTTTTTTGAGAACTAATCTATTCCCAGCCACCCTCAGGTCTAATTCTTCATCCTGATTGAATATCGAAGTAGCAGCATACTGAATTACATTTTTCAAAAGAACTAAATCAAACAAACCTATCTTACCTAAATCGCTTCCCTGAAGACCTTCTTTACTCACAGCTAGCACTGACCTTGATTCATCTGTAACAACAAACTTACAAGTTGTGTCTAAAATCATTTCGTTTACCAAACCCCCCATATTAGCTTTTTCGATATGGGTTACTAAATCTGATGCTTTGATTTTCATTTCTTCTTCTCCTTTTCTGTTTAGCCTCTATTATATACTAGTAGATAGAATGACTTTTCTTTTAAAATATTACATAAATTTTATTTGTCATACAAAAAAGAATCAATTTGCAATTTAATTAACCGAAAATTATCTCGAACCAAATTAGCATCTAGCACTAAACACTTCCAACCTATATCATTATAGCTTTGTACTATACCATTCATTTCTTCTTCTGTATGCCAATGTTCAAAATCACATATTTCGATAGCTTTTTTCTCAGGTTTCTTGTAAACAAAATCAGGATTCTTTTTTTTACCATTCTTAAATGTGAGAAAGAAGCTACCATCACCAACAAACTTCAAATCAGCAAAACTTGCATTTATTACCACACCTTCAACCTTATTTGGCTTCTTTGTGTGTAAAGGGGCATTCATAAATCTCTTAATCTGTGCTTCTTGCTTTTCTTTTGGTAAGTTACTAAAATATTGCTTTAATGTAAGAGATATTTTTTTCTTTACTTTTGAAGGGCACTTCTGACCCATTCTACCAGATGGGCGGCCTTTATGCGAGTCACTCATTCTCTTCTTAATTTCAATAGTTCTTACATATGTTCCAACATGCCTTGAAGGAATTTTAAACTTACGTAAATAATTTCTTACTGTTTCGTCAATACAACCTATTGTATTACCTATTGCAGCCTGGGATAACTGTTTAACAACATATTCTTGGTACAGCTCATCCCTAGATAAATAAAATTTTCTCATACGAAAGTAACTGTAAACTTTTCATCTTTATAAATCTGCAGCCTCTCTTTTGTGTGGGCTTGTAAGTAACGGCTGCCATAATCAGCAAAATCATAAATTTTTACTATATTTTCGCCAGGTTTCTTACGCAGACTTCTACCTACACGCTGAAGTAGCTGTCTTCGAGACTTCTTCCCCGCTAATAAAACAAGGCAAGAAATCAGAGGTACATCTAACCCTTCATCGATTATGTTAGTAGAAATCAAGACATGTAACTTTCCAGCTTTAAAACTATCAAGAGCAGATTTTCTTATCTCAGATTCTCCTGAAATAAACTTAGCATCAATCCCAGCTTTTTCCAATATCGTTTCTATAACTGTGCCATGCTCAAGAAGGTCTACTACAATTAAAGTAGATTTATTTTTATTCCCTTTGATTATATCTACCACTTTACCATTTCGTTCTGGATTGTTGATTATGCCCCTAGAAATTGTTAGCCTGTACACTTCTTTCATTAGTTGCTGGGATGAATACTCACCCAATTTTAGTGTCAGGTTTCTTTTTGCTTCATCAAATACACCTTTTAAGATAGAAGAAGAATCAATCTCATAAATGAAAATCTGCGGTTTTGCGCTTACCCCTTTTTCTATCAATTCATCATTAGTAATTCTGAATACCACACTCCCAATGTATTGTCTTACAAGCATTCCGTTAAAAGTATCTGCTTCTGGGATTGTACCTGAACAGCCTAGTCTCCATACTGCCTTTGAGGCAGCTAACAAACTTGTAATAGAAGCATTAACAGCATGATGCACCTCATCAACTACAATGCATTTTGCATCTTCAAAGAAGTCTGTAATCTCTTGGTCTGCACCAAGTCTGTTTAGCAATGTTTGTATCATGCCAATCGTAATCGGTTTAATCAAAACATTATCTGCTGTAATAAATCCTACTTCAAGCCCAGTATACGCTTCAATCATATCTTTCATCTGCCAAAGGATTTCACTTCGATGAATTAGAATAATTGATTTAGCTGGATATATCTTTTTTAACACAGTAGAAAAAATAGCAGTTTTTCCTGCATTAGTAGCAGCTTGTATCAAACAGTTTTTTGTTCTTAAGCATTTAAGTACTGCACTTTCTTGATAGTCTCGAAGCTCCAAATTCATCTTCGGTAACGTATAATCAATCGCATCAAACTTTCTTAAATCTTTACACTCAATTTTAACATCTCCAGCATTCTCCAAAACATAGTCCAAATGCCCAATAGAAAGGATTCTTGTTAGGACGTTGAAGAAGCGCTTTTTCCCATCCCATTGATGGCGTCGATAGATAGCTGTATATTCAGCTCCTGGAACAGAAAAGGATAATAAGTCTCTTAGCCAGCGTAATTCTGTTGGCGTACCTTCAACTTTACAATGATTTGCGTATATGTTGATTATCATCTCATTCCCCAAAGTATTGCTATTTGTAAACCACTTGCACTTATCCAATAAGTAACCCTAGGCCAATTACCTTCAAAAATACACACGACAGCTATAACAAGATATTCTACTAAGAGCAACTTTATAAGTAAATTACTTAGCATGGCATATCTTTTCTTTCATTCTCTCGTAAAAAGTAAGTTCTACAGGATTGCTCAATAAGTCAAGTAGTTTAGCTTTGTTTTTGACAAAAAGGTCATTTGGGTCATCAGGCTTCTTGAGAACAACAATCTTAGTTTTTATTCCACTCTGTACAAGCTCGTCATACATTTTGAATGCTTTGACAAGTGCGTCTCCATCAAGGCATACAACTACTTCTTTGAATCCGAATATCTTTATCTTTTTAACCTGGTCATGAGATAAATTCGTTCCGAGTAGAACGCCAGCTGAAAACCCAAGCTTGTTGATTGCAATAGCATCGAACGCACCCTCGCAAAGATACAAAGTGTATTTTGACGTAGTACCTAAATAATACGGTAAGACAGCAATCTTTTCAATAGCTATATTGTAATATCTACCTTTTATCGTTAAGTCTCTTCCCACAATATAGACTAAAGTACCTCCTTCATAAAGAGGTATGACTAATTTTCCTTGGTGCTTCCCTGAAGTTCCAATTCTAAATCTATACGTTAGTATATCAGCTTCCTCAACCCCTTTTGCAGTAAAAAATCTCTTGTAATCTGAAAACCGTATTTTACCAGTTTTACTCAACTCCAACAATTCTTTTGGTAACTCTTTTTTAGTTATCTTCCAATTTTCTCCACCTTCATAAGAAACTCCTAAAAGTCGAAAGAGCTTGTTAAGTGAGCACCCAAAATCGCAAATCCAGCAATGACCTACGCCCAGACTTACACTAACTTCAAAATTCCAATGGTCATTTCCACAACTTGGGCAGACTTTAACTTTTAACTGGTCTCTAGCTTGCTTGACATCGCCCAACTTACTTGAAAGAATATTGACCAAAAAGTCGACATCGACCTCCATAGAAATACTCCTTTCCAATATTCCCTGTTATGATTAGTTTTTGTATGGCATCTAATGCATAAAGATACCAGATTATCTGGATGTAAATTATCTTTATCATAATCTATATGATGAATAGATAATCTTCTACAATTTTCTACTTCTGAACACCCACAAATTTGACATTTATATCCATCTCGATATCTTATTTGTTCTTTAAAAGTTATTGTCCATCCTAAAGGATATTCTCCAGCTGAAATACCGCCTTGCCAATTCCAATGTTCAGCACCACTCCTAGCAATACTTCTAGCCCAAGCACGTTGTTTTATTTTTCTATTTTCTGCATTCACCCAAGACCTTTTTGCACCTTCAATATGCCTCTGTTTATATTCTGGGTTTTGATAAAGATTTCTAACATAATTACTTATTCCTATCTTGGTTTCAGTTGAAAGTTTTCTACTCTTTCTACGTTCTAGAAGTTTATGTGCTTTTTCAATTCCGTATAATTCTTCATAAGTTTTACCTCTCATAAAATGATTCTTTTTCAGAGTTTCACTATGAACTAAACTAGCAGCCGCAATTCGAGCATCAGTCTCTTTAGTTAGTCCTTTACTCCAACCAATCATTTTGCCCCCTCTGGTACTTCTAGCATTCCCATTTTTCCAGCTAACTCTAAATCAAGTAGCATCATTTTGGCAAAGTCTACATAGACTTCTATACAGCCCCCTGAAACGTAATCTCTGTTTTTTAAGACTGCGATTCTAGCCCTATTCAACTGCTTTTCTTCATCTGTTTGGCACAATGCAAGTAAGATGTCTGAAACCATAACTTTTCCATATGATTCAGCTATATGAGCTTCCGTTATTTTAATTTTATTCAAACTTGACCTACTTGCCTGTGTAACAGTTACTACGGGAATATTTCTCCGAACTGCTAAAGAACGTAAGTCTTCTGTTATTGCCTGTAGTCTATGCCTCATTTCCATACGCATATCAGAAGCTCGTGGTGAGATTAAATCCAAGTAGTCCACAAAGATTATATCTGGGACAAAGTCAAAATAGATATGTTGTTGTTCCAACATAGCTTCGATACCCTCAACTGTCATCGACCTTGAAGGTGCATAGATGATTCTACTTTTAGCTTTTGCTAGTGTAAAAAATCTGTTTGCTGATTTTGTTATCTGCTCTTCATCTTGTAAGTCCTTTTTTGAGGCGTATGCAATTCTACCGTATAGTCTTCTAAGCACCGACCTTTCATATAACTCAAAAGTAATGTACAAAGTATTTTTCTGTGAAAGCATAGCTCCATACATACTGTTGAGCAACCAGAAACTTTTTCCTCTTCCTGCTGGAGCCATCAGGATACAAATCTCACCTATTCCAAATCCACCATACAACAGTTTATCAAGACTTGCCATTCCTGTAGTAACTTTATCTTGGACATCATGCCGAATCTGTTTAATTGCCCGCTCTACATTTGTTACATCTACGCCTGCACTTTTTGGCTCAAACTTAGTTGCTATTTCTCTGACATCTGTAAGAATCTCTTCAAATGAAACATGCTCGATTTTATTAGCTGTTTTCAGAATAAATTTTTCAACTTCGTAGTTTTTAATTACGCGTAGCAGTTCGTCTTTGAATGCCTCTAAATCGATGTCTACTTTTAACTCTTCAATCTCCTTCAAGAAGTCTGTATACTCTGAAAGATTTTCTTTTTCAAGTGTAGGCATTTTTTCAAGAAAGAGTGTTAAGATGTCTATCGTAGGCAACTTTTTATACTTCCCAAAGAACTTTCTGATTAGAATAAACACATTCGTCATTACGTTGTTTTTGAATATGCTTTCGTCAATCAACGGAATGAATTCAAAGAAGATGTCTTTTTCTGTTAAGAAAACTCGAAAGAAAATTTTCCAATTCATACGCCAAAATCCTTTCGTTTTTTGTCCATATCCGAAACAGCACGAAGAATTGCTTTTTCAAATAAGTCCAACATTTTCTTTACAGCAGGTGCTCGAAGTTCTTGTGGAAGTTCTGATACAGTCAATCCTACTACACCAGCAGCATACACAAGCGTATCAGTCAACATTACAGTAGTAGTCACAGCTATTGAAGGATTCTGCATAGTAGCTTCTTTAGACGTCAAATCAGCTAGTAAAGAAGTCACTAGGGAATGTAGTATCTTGGGATAATTCTTCAACGTTACTTCCACAATCATCATTTGCTTAGCCATCTACTCCCCCTTCTTTATAGGTGTGTATACCTTTCGTAAGTCTACCTCAGGAAATTCTATCACGGAGCTTGCACTCAATCTCGAAGTGATGTAAGACCCAAAAAGCTTGTCCATTGCTTCCATAAAATTGATTGCTGCTAGGTTACAAGTTGTAACTAGTACAAAATTGTTTTCAAATCTGTCAATCAAGATATCTCTGAATACATTGAACTCAAGTGAGTTTTGTTTGAAGATTCTTTCACTTGAAGTAAAGTCGTCGATGAACAACCATCGCGGTTGCACATATGTAGCCAATGCTGTCCGCAATGGAATGTCTTGTGCAAACATACCAATTATCTCCTCAGCCAAGTAGGCAAATGTAGTAAAGAAGGCTCCGTCACCCTGAGTGTAACCTATTTTTTGGCTAAGCGCTCTGTACAAACCTACTAGAAAATGTGTTTTTCCACTACCTACATGCCCACACAGTACCACATATCGAGGAGACTTTTTGAGGTCCAATTCGAGCATAGTTTGTACAACAGCTTCCAGTTGTGGTAGGAATTCATTCTGTTTGTCTTTTTCTTTGTATTTATTTACGAAGTTGTGCAAATGTGAATTAGTATGGTAGGCTGGTATTCCAGAAATGATTGGTGAGCTTTCAATAGTACTAAACGGGCTAATGAGCTTGGTCATAGTTTTTTAAATATTCTACTGCTGCTTGTGCACCCCACATTGTACTTTTTTGAACTACATTCAGCATGCCAGGATGCATCAAAGAAAGAAATTTTGGTAGCCTAGCCTCCTTATTAATATCGTCATAAATTGCCCGATAATACTTGTCTAAACTAGCATCTGGGGCAATATACTCTGTAATACTATAGTCGCGGGAAAATTTTGTAACAATTGGTAAATGGATAAAGAATTCTTGTAAGCCTGATATTCTCGGATAAGATAAACGATTTGCTTCCACAAACTTAGCAACAAAGCAAAAGTGAATGAAGTTTGTAGTATGCCTAAAGAATGTATTTTTCATCAACTGTATACCACTAGCTGTAATCTGATTATGCAATGTAAAAGGTAAGTCTTTTGATAAGACGCCATTCATCGTATTCCAGCACTTGTCCACTTCTTCAGCAAGTTCTACATCTTGGTTTGTAAACTTGACTAATGTTTCAAAATTTGAAAGCAATATGAATTCATCAATCTTAGCATAGACTGAATGAAGTGTATTTTGTTTGAACAAGCCTACATAATAATCTGCATATGCATTGATTAACAAGAGCAGAGGCTGAGACAACTCGACAGAAAGCTTTTTTAATTTGTTTGTAGCACAATCTAGTTTCTTCTTGTGTTTTGGTTGATTTTCAATGATGACTTTTCTAAATCTAGCTAAATTGCTAATTTTTTGATATAAAAGTGTTGAATACATTGACCCCTCATTATATACCAGTAAATAGAATGACTTTTCTTTTAAAATAGTTCATTTATTTTTGAAACGAGGTTTGAAGAGTGTAACGAAAGAGTATCAGCGAGGTACGATTTCTACCTCGCTGGAATTAAAATAAGTACCCCCGAGAACAACCCCTAGTAGTAAAGCTCAGGTATCCAACTGTGTAAACTACCACAATCGTTTCGCCTACTTGCTAAACGTTGAATCAATCTCCAACTGTACCTTCAACTACTAAAATCAGTACTGCTACTATAAAAAAACTAACTTACTAGTAACATAATATACTAGTAGATAGAATGACTTTTCTTTTAAAATAGTTCAACTATTTTTAAAATGTGCGGACTTCGTCTTGGCAATCCTGGCACATGCCGTTGATTTCGAATTCTTTGACGCTTAGAGCATCTCTGAAATCTTCTTTCGCAACAGGCTTTCCGCAAGTCGGGCAAAAGCCAGCTTCGATTTTGTCAACGTATTTACCAAGTCCAGCAGTTCGCAGCATTGTCTTTGTTCCAGCGTTCATTTTTCCTCCTAATAGACTTTTTCTACTTTTATCTTCTTACGACAATTTCCGCATCCTATAATCTCACCTGGGCTCATTGTTTGCTTACGAATACGATGCCCACAATCTTTGTACGGGCAAGTCATATCAAACCCACCTTCCCCGTTTGTCCTGGCTATTGAATTTCTAAACTTCTTCTGCTCACCCATCTTCTTCTCCTTTTAGTTGCTTTGAGTCTCCTTTTAGTTGTTATTTTGAATCTCCAATCCTGTTTAAAGAATTTTCTTACTTTAACATATTCATTTTGAGAAAGCCAGAACAGGTGTTTACCTGGTATTTTATGTACAAGTCTTCGTGGTCTACGTAGGAGCTGTTTTAAGCGATTGCAATCATTCTGGGTAAGGAAGAGTGGGTAGCATTGGTCGCCTTGGGCAGTTTTGTGACTTGCATGAATAGTAAAGTACTTACGTTGCATCAATTCAGCTAAACCTTTTTCGAGTGTCTGCAATCTTCCAATTGTCAACTGGAGTTCCTTAACTTTACGGGTTACTTGGTCCCTCTCAACTGCACGTTTTTCCCAATAAAATCTCAACTCCAATACCTTCTGATTCAACTTTGAAAGTCTTTTCCCGTAACTCTTCATAATCTTTGGAATTGGTATATATGCCATTAGATTAATTCTCCTTTCGTGGTATATCGTAAATCTTCAGGATTAGTAGCACACCCAGTAAAATCTAAAAATCTATCCCATTGTCCAGCACATTTGTATACTACAAAGATAAAAGTATCATTCCAAGATTTAATTCTGCCCTTTTCAGTAGTTCCATGTGAAGCTGTATACACAACCCATCTACCAATATCTTCTTCTGTAAGCACAGCAATATCAATCATTTTTTCCTTTCAGTTGGATTTTTAGTTTGTCTAAAACTCCACTGTAGAAACTCCATTACTGTAGTTTTAGTAAGAAACTTTCCAGTATGCGATAACCAATCAGCTAATAATTCATCCAAACATTTATGCAATTTTTTATGCCTAGCTATATGTTGTTTTCTTGTCATACCTACCTCCTTAATCTATAATTTTATTTAGCAGTGCAACTAACTCTTCTGCTGCAACTGCTTTTTGTAATTTATCTTCTAGTTTTCTATTCTCTTCTTGAAGACGAGCATTTTCATCAACAACTTCCGTAGTTCGTTTATGCCAGAAATCCAACTGCTCTAAAACATATTTAATATTCTCCTGCATAGTTTCAGTGATGGTAATTTTAGTACCTACTTTTCCATAGGTACCGTCAGCCAAATTCATTAGATACGGTCTTGCTGCGTGCCAGGGTGCACCCATTCTTCCTCCTTTATTCTGTTTCTACATACTCCATAACAGTTTGCAATAAATGGTCATAATCACCTTTAATTGCTTCCTTTATAAACTCTTTAGCTAGTTCAGGATGCCCTTCCCTTTTTAACGCACTTGATACTCTACCCAAAATAAAGAAAGCATTTCCGTCTTCACCTGTCAATTTTACTTTTACTGTAGTTTTAGGCATTATTCCTCCTCAGATTTAGGAAAGCCTTTGTAAAATGTACAACTGTTTTGAGTTGTCTTTTGTTTCTTAAAGCATTTGCCAATCAAACTGATAAACCAAGTACAGAAAGGATATAACTTTACAAGAACAGGAATTTTCTTTGATTCTCTTTTTACTATTCTCATCTTCGAACTACTCCTTCTAGCAGATTATTGTAATTACCTTGAATCTTATTTGTACACCTTCTTGCTTTTTCTTTTTGCTCAGGTGTGAGTAGTTGAACAATATCATCGATGTTTGCCATCATCTCAATCAGCAATTCTTTTTCTGGTTCTGTCATGCTACCCCCCTCACTACTAACCCTGTGACTTTTTCCTTGCTTGCACTTAAATCAGTATAGGTATTAGTTAGTTTAGCTTTGTCTTCGTTACACAGCTCGGAGAAGATTTTATTATAAACTTCCCAGAACGATGGCACACCTCTCGTAAAGGACTGCAGGTAGGCGATTATCTTGTCTTGCCTTATACCTTTATAGTCGCTCTTTTCAAGGTAGCTGATAAGTTTCTGAGCAATGCTTTTTTTCTCAGTCTGCAGATTATCCAGTTCAGCTTCTTTCTGAATGATTGCCCGCTGAATTGTTATCAATTCCTGAAAGTTAGCTTGTTTCAGTTCTGTCAGGTCTGAGAATTCTTTATATTGCTTCTCCATCTTACACCCCTTTCTCTACCGCCTCAACTCTCGCTAATAACGTCCTTCTAATCCACTCAGACAGATTGTGATAATTTTCTTTCTTAACAGTTTTCAGAAAGATTTTTTTCTCCTCTGCTGTAGCGTTGAAGGTTAGAATTGTACTATTTTGACCCCGTTTGTTTTTCATCTCTTCTCCTTTTTTGTGTTAGTCGCCTATATCATCCATGTCTGGTTCGTTGTCTTCGTCTTGTGGCTCATTTGCTTCAAGCCAAGCATCTACTTCAGCTTGCACTTTTTCTTGCACATCTTTATCATAATCCTTCAAAGCTTTATCTCCGAGATAAATATTTTCAGCATAGTCTTCTTCTACAAAGGTCATCGGTGTACCCCTATGCCCATCTGCGTCTGCCCCGTAATTAGCATCATGCACAATTAATGTTACTCTTACAAAAGTAACCTTGAATGGTCTATCTAAGATTTTAATTTCAGTTGTAATCTCTTTACGGCTTGGCGCTATGTTCATTTTTCACCCCAAAAGTTTTTAACAATTCTGATGTAAATACAGCTTGGATTTCAAGTCGATTTGCCAGAATTGTATCTTCTTTATCCTTGCAGGGCTGGCAAATGTTTGGCCATTTTATCCCCGCTGCTCCTACTGAACCTTCAGTTAGCTCATTGCAAAGGATACAGTTTTTCATTTTAGTCTCCTGAGATATTCTTCGTAAAGCTCTACTAATTCTTTAGCTATTTTTCTCACTGCTTTTTTCATCTTACACTCCTAGTTTACAAGCATCTATCTTAGCGTTATTTTCTTTGAGTACGTTTACAGCAGTCTCAAGCACTACCCCATATTTTGCTACATAAGCTTCAGGAAGATTCTTCAAGGTCTCTTCCCATTCCCTCCATCCCTTCTTATAACGGTCTTTAGAATGGCTGTAGTCATAAACATCTTTAGCAAACTTCTTTCTCAATATGCCATTCTTTCTATTCCAGCCGTCAGTTAAGTATTTGTTAAAGTGTTCAAAATTAGCACCTTTGAATTTGATTTGTGCATCATACTTAATATCAAACCCCCTGTAACTATCACCAGCACTTCCTCTAGTAGCAGTAATTAAAAACTCTTCATCTTTGTATAAGGTAATAGTTTTCGGTAGAGCATTGATAGCTAGAATAGCAGCTTGCTTACGAGCTTCATTTGCATTTTCTTGTTTTACTACTTCAGCTTCCCATTCGAGAACATCAGGAGTAACGAATACACGTTTACCATCTCTATCACCTATGTGATACCCTTCTTCGTCACATTTGTTTTCGATAATTCCATAACTAGTAAGCTTAGCAAGCTTAGCGACACGATGAGCATCTTCCCAATTATCCACTTCAAAATTTACTTCCCAGTTACTTACGCTAACTTTTTTATCATACTCATTACTCTTTTTTGAATAACCACGAACTTCGTATGTCGTTACTGTTTTTCTAACCATTTTGTTCCTCCTTGAGCTTTTTGAATATCTTCAAAGCGTCCGCTCTGTTTTTAGCATCTATTCCAACGAAATCAAGAACCTTATGTGTGAAACATCTTACAGTTAAATTATCAACATCACTTTGCTTTCTTTCTACCTTCGTATGAACTTTGCCATCGTTTGTTACGTAAACTAAATATGTCTTCATCTTATCCTCCTCTACTAACCTCTACTATAAGTATATATGATTTCTTATTAAAAATCAAGGGTAGACTAATATTTTTTAATATTTATAACTTAGTAAGAGGCATCAAGTTATAAGAATTTCTAAAAATATTTTATTTTTTTTAAATAATTCTTTTATTTTTTTCCGCCACTTTCGGAAAACCTACTAATTCTGTCCGTTAAATACTCCGTAAGCTCAAACTGCTTAATTACCTTAGTATCAGCTTTTCTTGTTTTAAGTGTATGTGTAATGTGATAAGTGAGCAGGTTGTATAACGACCAAGTTGTTCGCTCTTGTTCAGGTAGGGATATGAATCTATTGGTAAACTCTTTCTCTAATCTCCGCCCTACATTTTCATGCAGAAAGGTCTTCACGTTGCTGAGCTTTGGTCTTTCACTAGCCCACTTCCTCCAGATTTCAAGTGCATTTTGAGTATTGCCGAAGTAGTTACCTAATTCTTGCTTGATAGCCATCGGCGATGCACTTTTCATATGCCTAATCGATAGTTCTTTGATACTTCTTGGAACGACCATTCCGTTCAGGCATACTAAACGCATAGCCGTAATATGAAAGCCTACTGGATAGCTTCCATCATAGCTATTGAAGAATTCGACACCAAACTGAACGATGTCTCCTTTTTGAACTTCTCCGGCTATTTTCTCACTTGTAAATCTAAAAAGTGTAACTGAACCACCACGGGTTTTTGAAACGATTGGTTCTGACTTCATGCCAATATCCTCAGCAACAGGAATTATAGCATTGAGCAAGTCTTCGTTTTTGATTACTTTGTAGCGGGAAGAGACAACTCCTAATACACGATTGTCCGTTGCATCGATGATTGCCTTTCGACCTGGAATAAGAATTCCGCTTGCGGTCTTAACGGGCATTTCCACGATATCCTCTTTTACAAACATTTGACCCTCCTTTTTAATATATACCTACTGTTAAG
>Ga0209083_1000214_pt1 | contig 91787 bp, 81 predicted proteins | sample AM7aDNAmetaG_FD_184132 | JGI IMG/M metagenome (GOLD analysis project Ga0209083, IMG submission 184132) | Freshwater microbial communities from Finland to study Microbial Dark Matter (Phase II) - AM7a DNA metaG (SPAdes) (version 3) | ecosystem: Environmental > Aquatic > Freshwater > Lake ...
TACAAACATGCCGCAAATATAGCATTTTTTGAGCTGGGACACCCATTTTGGTGTCCTGAAATTTATAACTGTCTGAATTCGTTTTATTTACAAAATAACCCTTCAAAAACTGTCAAAGTCAGGAAATACGATATGTGTTATAATACAAAAAACCTGATAATCATTCGATTATCAGGTTTTTTGTATTAATTTATTAGTTATTTCAAAGCCTCGGTTATTTCGTCAGCCGACAGTAGTTTTTGATCACCGGTCTTCATGTTTTTCAGCATCACTTTGCCTTCGTTCATTTCTGTTTCACCTACAATCGCCACAAACGGAATACGCTTATTATCGGCATAACTCATTTGCTTTTTCATTTTGGCTGGTTCGGGATAAATCTCGGCATTAATTCCTTTCGCCCTTAACGCGCTGAGCCACGGTAGGCAGTACAGCAATTCCTTTTCACCAAAACTGACAAACAAAATCCGGGTTTGTTCCCCTGAAGTTTCAGGATAAAGATTCAGTTGATTTAGCACATCGTAAATGCGATCGGCACCAAATGAAATACCGACACCCGAAATGCCTTCCATGCCAAATACACTGGTCAGATTATCGTAACGTCCACCTCCGGTAATGCTTCCTATTTCTACATCTAATGCTTTGACTTCGAAAATTGCTCCGGTATAATAATTCAGTCCGCGCGCCAGCGTCAAATCCAGATCAATTTTCGTTTCAACCTTCATGGTTTCACAAAGCCCGAAAATGGTTTCAAGTTCCGAAACACCTTTCAAACCTATTTCAGAAGAAGCCAACACGGTTTTAAGTTGTGAAAGTTTTTCAGAATTTGTTCCACTGAGTTTCAAGATGGGTTGCAGTTTGGCAATAGCTTCATCCGAAATACCTTTGGAGGCAATTTCTTCATTTACCTTTTCCAAGCCAATTTTGTCCATCTTATCAATGGCAACTGTTATATCGGTGATTTTTTCAGCTTCGCCAATGATTTCAGCAATGCCAGAAAGAATTTTCCGGTTATTTAATTTGATTACTACATTGATTTTCAACCGACGATACACTTCGTCCACTATCTGAATCAGTTCGAGTTCATTCAACAACGAATCGCTTCCCACCACGTCTACATCGCATTGGTAAAACTCACGGTATCTTCCTCGTTGTGGTCGATCGGCACGCCAAACGGGTTGAATTTGGTAGCGTTTAAAGGGAAAGGAAATTGCATTCTGATGTTGCACCACGAAGCGCGCAAAAGGCACGGTCAGGTCGTAACGAAGTCCTTTTTCGGAAATTCGGTTAGTAAGTCTTGGACTATCTTTCCATAACAATTCTTCAATAGTTAACTCCGAAAGATAATCACCAGAATTCAGAATTTTAAACAGCAATTTATCGCCTTCTTCACCATATTTTCCCATCAAAGTCGATAGGTTTTCCATGGCAGGTGTTTCAATCTGCTGAAAACCATACAGACGAAAAACGTCCTTAATGGTATTAAATATGTAATTGCGATTCGCCATTTCTTGTGGCGTAAAGTCGCGTGTTCCTTTTGGAATGGAAGGTTTTTGTGCCATAATGTTGCCCACAATCCCCGTAAAAGGGGTTTAAGAATTAGTATTTAGCTGTTATTTTTACTTATACTATAGAGAAAAAGTCTTTAAGTCACCCTTTAGGGGGATTTAGGGGGATTATCTCTTGTATAATCAAGTCGGTTGCACCGGTATTATTCTTCACATAGTCACCGGCAATTTTTCCGGATTTATTATCTTTAAGCAGCAAGTCAAATTGCGCTTCAAGCAATTCGTAGTGGCCAATCGAAAAAGCTCCGCCAATCGCAATCAAGTCGCGGGCTTCACGGAATTTTTTATAATTCGGTCCGAAAACCACCGGAACATTCCAAACTGCTGCTTCAAGCGTATTGTGAATACCAACCCCAAAACCGCCACCAATGTAAGCCACATTGGCATATCGATAAATTGATGAAAGTAACCCGATGGTATCAACCACAATGCAGTTGGTTGTCAACACGTTTTGTTCATTCAGGTCGGTATAGCGAACAAAATTGCCGTCCAACAACTTCGAAATTCCCAGAATATGCGCCTGATGAATTTCGTGTGGAACAAGAATCAGCTTTATATCCGGATGTAATTTCAAATACCGAACAAGCAATTCTTCATCCTTAGGCCAGGTACTACCGGCAACAATAACTTTTTTGGCAGCCTTTACAAATGTTTCAATCAGTGGAATCACTTTAGCTTGTTGAGCCAAATCAGCTACCCGGTCGAAGCGCGTATCTCCCGCTACTGAAACATTCGTGAAACCATTATCAGCAAGCAGTTTGAGGGAATTCTTATCTTGCACAAAAATATGAGCAAATGATTTCAATAAATTGCGATACCAACCTCCATATACTTTGAAGAAAACCTGCGACGGACGGAAAATAGCTGAAATGCTGTAAACCGGTACATTTGCTTTTTGAAGTTCAAGGATATAATTCGGCCAAAACTCGTACTTGATAAACACAGCTTTCGACGGATTGACCAGTTTCACAAACCTGCGTGCCGCAGCTTTGGTATCGAGTGGCAAATACGAAATCACATCTGCTCCTGTATAATTTTTACGGATTTCATAGCCCGAAGGCGAAAAGAAAGTCAGTAGAATTTTGGTCTCAGGATTATCATTTTTCAGTTGCTCCATCACCGGACGTCCCTGTTCAAATTCGCCAAGCGAAGCCGCATGAAACCAAATATAACGGGCATTCAAATCGAGTGTTCTTTTCAGAAGACTCAAAGCTCCTGCCTGTCCGGTCCACAGTTTCTGTGCTTTTTGATTAAAAAAAGAAGCAATGTAAACTGCTAATTTATAGATGTATATACTGAAATTATAGATTAACCGCATGATTAATTCCGTTTTTTCTTCTATAGTGATTATGAAAAAGAATGAAAAAAGGCATTTCAAAATAGCTTTTGAAACGCCTTTTTTAAAGTTTTGAAAGCCAGAATTACTTTCTGATACCCAATTCTTTGATAATGGCACGGTAACGTGAAATTTCGGTGTCTTTCAAATAATTGAGAAGACGACGACGTTTTCCTACCAAAATTACAAGGGCGCGTTCTGTACTATAATCTTTTTTATTTGCCTTCAGATGTTCGGTCAAATGGTTAATACGGTACGAAAACAATGCTATCTGACCCTCTGATGAGCCAGTATCAGTGTTAGACTTTCCGTGTTTAGCAAAGATTTCTTTTTTAATTTCAGACGTTAAATACATGATAACTAGTTGGAAATAAATGTTTTAAAATACAAACTTCGCAATGCACACATCACAAAACGACATATTTGATTTTGAGTGTGCAAAGATAATCTTTTAATTTTGAATGACAAAGCCATCAAAAACATTTTCTAAAAAAAATATAGATTTACCTACTCAACATGATATTCATTTATTTAAAAGTCTAAAAAAAGAATTGTCAATCCATTTTATAGGGAATTTATCCACTATATATTTACAGCCGATAGTAACCAAAACGCCGACCAACGAACCAACCAACACATCAATCGCAAAATGCTGTTGCAGGTAAATCCTTGAAAAGCCGACCAATAAAGCCAGAACAAAACAAAGAACCTGCCACAAACGGTTTTTGGTAAAAAAGGTCAATGCCATAAAGAACGCAAAAGCTGTAATCGTATGACCTGAAGGAAAACTATGCAACAAATTAATGTGTTCGCCAGCAACCTGATGTAACTGTATATTGGGATAATGTTCTTTAAAGTAAAGCAAAGGTCGTGGTTCATTCCACAACGATTTAATTAATCGGGAAAACATGCCCGAAACAAGTTGCGAAAGGACAATAAATCCCGCAGCCCGAAAACTCCAAAACAGCAATATTCCTGCGACAGCAAAAGGAATCCAGTCGCCAACATAGGTAAAATAATGAAAAAACGTGTCAGCAAAAACTGAGTTATGCGAAGTCATCCACAACTGCAAATCAGCTTTATTGTTGACCGACACCAAAACAACCATTACGACGACAAAAATAGCATACAAGCTTAAGAACACTCCTGATTTCTTCATTCTTTCATTCATTTTGGGGTTACAACGTTTGCGAAGCTCTTAAAATTTCCCGCTTCCCTGGAGGTCCGGGCAGTCGCTCTACATCAAAACCTGCCGATTCCAATGCTCTGCGAACAATTCCTTTGGCACAATAGGTAGTCAGAATTGCACCAGAATTACAACTTTTATACAACTTTTCAAATTGTTCCAGCGACCACATTTCGGATTGCTTTTCGGGTGAAAAAGCATCGAAAAATATCACATCATATTGTTGGTTATGAACAAATTGCGTAAAGTCTGTTTCTATTTTATGAAGCGTAAAATAAGGCGTGATTTCTACCGGCTCATTCCAGATAGAAGAATGAAATAAATTAAAAATGTCCTGTTTATCTGAATCAATTTTTGCGGGGTAATTCAACAGAATCGCCTTTTCAATATCAACCGGATACTTTTCCAACGCCAAGTAATGAATCATTTTCCCACTCTGCTCGGCCTCTAGCAATGCCAAAAATGCATTCAATCCAGTACCGAACCCAACTTCAAGAACATAAATTTCATCTTTAAGGCATTGTTTTAATCCCGCTTCGATAAAAATATGCCTCGATTCCTGAATAGCACCGTGAGTCGAATGATAACACTCGTCAATATCAGGCACAAACAAGGTGTGTGAACCATCGGAAGTAATTAATAACTCAGAATGCATAATTAGCTTGCGCTGAACTTTGTTTCATAATTAGGAAACAAAAGTACGTAAAAACTACTAACTATTGAACTTATTTAAAAGCATCGAAAGTTCAATTATTTTCAAAATTCCCATTTCAACAAAAATCGTATATCCGTTTTTCGATTTCCTGAAATAGTTTCATTGCCACTACTGAGCGACTCCCGATCATCGGCATAAACAGTTTGGGCAATTTTAAACCAGATTGAAAACCGCTTAGTTATATCATATTGTAAATTAAGGTAATAGCGACTTCCCTGCCCATAATACATTGGAATTGAAAAAGCATACAACACATCTTTTTCGTAAGAATAAAATCGGTTTTCATAATCCTGTGCATCAAAAAACTGAAAACGCACATCAATTTTCAATGGAAATTTTGGAAAAGAATAACTCACATCCTGTGAGGCAATTACACCATAAGTCCAATCTGCTTGAGCCTGACGCGATAAATTTCCTTCAAACACATTTTTAAAACTGTAATTCCCATAAGTATATGTCAACTGATACCTTAGCGACGTTTTTTGTAGTGCTACAATAACTGGCATCACTATACCAGTTGTTGAAAGATTCGTTTGCTTTTCTTCGTACTTAAATCGCCAATACATAGCCATTGTTCGTTTCGCTGTAAAATCAGCCTGAAACAAATAATCATTCCCAACCGAAGGTGCATCAATACCATATTTTGGCCACGGAAAACGGTAACTATCGGCATAGGCAGCCAGTTTCCATTTACGAAACGGACGAAGCTCGGCACCTAGATATAAGCCTGATTCATTGTTAATTCGTGACGTTTCGGAAAAAGAAGAAGCATAAAATGTATCATATTGTGGTGAATAATAGCGTTGCAAAACCACCAGACTAACCTGCGAAACCGGACTGAAATAACAACCATTCAAAGTGGCTATTGATCCATTGTCTGTCATGGCTGTTTCGCCAAATAAATTTAGTTTTTTCCATCGATAACGATAAAAAATGCCAGCTGTAGTTTGCTTTTTTCCTGAAAAATAAAAATAATTATAGACTGATTTATCCGGTATCAGATTGTTATTCAATTCTGTATGTACAGCTGTAACACCAACCTGAAAATTCATATTGGTATAAGTCACATTTCCACCAATAATTTGCTGATTTACAGTCTGTTTCTTGCTAAGTTCATCCAATGTTCTATGATACCCGGTTTTGATAATGGTCGAAAAGCTGCCATTTACGGTATCTCCATCAATCATTTTATTGGAATAAAATGCCGAAACATCAAACTTTGCAAGTTTAAGCGTTACGCCTCCGCCACGAAAAAAATTATATTCGTCAGTTGAACTGAATTTTTTTAATCCCGAACTGCGGGGAGTTACATTCAACACATAGGAGGATTTTCCCATGCCAAATTCGGGATGAAGTACCAGCCCTTGTCCAAAGTTAGCCCGAAAATCTCCAAGAACAATGGTTTTAAACTTCCCGAAGTTATTCAGCTGAGCATGAAACGAATAAAAATCGAAGCCTTTGTTTGCCGTACCCCAAAACTGCTCACCGGCATCTTTCTCACCCGAAAAACCAAACTGAATTCTGTCTTTATAATGAAACCGGTATTTCAGCGAGTTATAAAGCTCATTACCCAAATAAAGTTTCGGATTTACAGCCCTTGCATTTACGTCTTCATTTGGCAAAAACTGATAACCTTCTTTGGTTTCAAGCCCTTTATCCAGTCGGAATAATAACTCATTTTTACCGTATTTAAGCAAGTCATTCCAATAAACCTTAGTTCTTGAGTCATCTGCCTCTCCAAGCTTCACAAAAGGCAGCATACGCCTTATATCGGTCATGTCAAGCCCTTCAATTAGCTGAAGTTCGTACAAGGTTTTTAAATCTCCATTTTCATATACATAAGAAAGAATATTCTCAATCTGAATTTCCGACAAAAACTGCAACTTTTCGAGTTCTTCCCTGTTAGTCTGATTCAGGTTAATCGGATTTTCGGCACAGAACATCAAATCGTCATAAAACGACTCATAATCAATCGTTTCTTCACTTTCGGCTGTAAATTTTTCAAAAATATCTGCAATAATCTGTTCGGTAGTAGACGCAGCATCCTGAGCTCTTAATGCATAAGAACAACCAAACAGCATTATCAAACCAAATAGCTTTTTCAAGTAGAATCTATCTGAAAGTATATTTTACTGATGTCAAAGGGTTTAATCCCAAAAGAGGATGAAGATTGCAATTCAAATCAATCCGGAAAAAACCTGTTTTAAATCCAAAACCAAGACATGAAACCAAATAATCTGAACAGTATGCACCAAGTTTGACTGTGAATTGTTGGAGCATTTGGTACTCAAACCCTGTAGCAAAACGGTAATTGCTACTCACTTCTTTATCTATTTGTGCTCTCCATACTAATTCAGGAGAAAAAAAGTATTCTGAACCTAAACTAAAAATAGATGGTAGTCTTTTGGTTACATATTCTGTTTGTATATTGGTCTGAAAAGGATTGAACATAGTAAAACCGACATTCAAAACCGGTGAAAAATTTACAGACAAACCAACCTGTGGCAACAAAGCTCCACGGTACGAATTTGTAGGATTGAAGTAAGCCATATAATAATTAAACTGCACTCCCAAAGCAAATTTATCAGAGAAATTACGAGCAAAACCAGCACCAATAATTAGTTCATGATAAAGCGAATACCCAAAGTGTGAGAATGAAAGTCCTATATTCACGAAGTTGGTAGGCAATTCAAATTGAACAGTTTTAGTAGAAAGTTGAGAAATAAGATAACGGTTTTCAAATTGAAGTCCAACTTCTGGTTTATCGGCATAGCCAAGTATGGCGGGGTTATTAAATGCTGTCCAGTGATGAGTATCTGAAACCGAAGTTTGGGCTATTGAGATGGATGAAGCTAGAATATCGGAGATTTGTGAAAAACAATATACAGATAATGAGCATATTAAATATATTAAGATAAATTTTCTCATATATTCTCTGATTTCAAGTGAATAGATAATTTAACTTCAGCGGTCAAAAATACAAAATTTAATTGAATTAACAAATAGTGTTTAAATAAATGATGTTTATAAATAAGTTGCAGATATATTTGTAATTCTCCATTCATATTGCTATTTTTGCCACATCAAATAGTATTTTGTGTTAATAACGTAGTAATTATTATGGGCGTCATAGATGTTTTATTTCCTTTCTTTTCAAATTCTTTTGAAATAGATGAAGAAAAAAAGCGAATCAGGTTCGATCTCAAACACATAAAAGAAGAATTGAGCGATGAAGAAAAGGAAATTGCGGCAGCAGCTGTTTTCAGCAAATTAGAATCTTTATCTGAATTTAAATCTGCTAAGTCAATTATGATTTATTGGTCTGTTCCCGATGAGTTACCAACTCAAACATTTATTAAAAAATGGAAAGATGAAAAATTAATCATCTTACCATCCATTAAAGGTAGAAAACTGAGATTGAAACGTTACAGTTCAGATGTGAATTTGGTACAACGCGCTCTGGGAATCTGGGAGCCTGATTTAAAGGAAATATATGATGGTAAAGTTGATTTGGTAATTGTTCCGGGAGTGGCTTTTGATTCGAAAAAAAACCGACTTGGACGAGGGAAAGGATATTATGACCGATTTTTCAGAAAGCATAAGACACTTAAAATAGGAGTTGGATTTGATTTTCAGTTAATTGATTCTGTCCCATTAAATAACTGGGATAAACGCCTGGATCTGATAATAACACCGTCCAATACAATAGAATAGTTAATTATTCGTCAGCGACCAAATCATCAACTTTTGAAAGTATTTTTTCGGCTTTGCGGTAGTAATAAATTAACCCGTAAGCTTGACATTTTATTAACCGGCTGTAAGGTTTTTCGTCTTTAAATTTAGATTCCACCTGATTCCAGATATCCAGAATTATCTCATCACCTTTTTGCCTTAAATTAACCAATTCTTCCCAATTTCGGGTAGTCGTGTTTTGATGAATTTTCTGAGTTGATTTATATTCCTTGAAAACTTCGTAATGTACTTTTACTTTGGCAATTGTTGGATTGTAAATAGGAAGACCACCATTTCTAAGTCGCTCATTTTCTCCATCTATCACACACTTTCCCCAATGGAGCAAAGCAGCTTCCGTGCTCAAATCAGGAACAGTATGCACGTTTGGATCAAGTTGATAAAAAATCTTATGCTCTTTTTTTATGTCTCCACGAATAATGGAAAGATTAAAGACCTGTATAAAATGTGAAATGTACAAGCGGGCATTGTGGACAATTTGCTGGTAACGTTTATTCGCAGAAACCTGACTTTCAAGTGTTTGCTGATATTGAACCAACTGTTTTTCGAAACCGTTAAGGTATGTTTTAGCTTCGTGAATGGTTTTATACAAAACAACCTGCTCACCATAGTTTTGTTTATCGGCCAGTTGAATTGCAGTACGCAGAGCACGAAGGCGTGCCTGATCAGTATTTGGAAGTCGACGGTAAGGCATATAATTTACAATTTACAATTTACAATATAAGACCGTATGTCCTTTATTGAAAATCAAGAATTATGAAATTGAAAATTCAATCATGCCCACAAAGATAAATAAATTAATCGTTTCTCGACATCAATTTTGAAGCTAAATTTCTCAACTCCTGCTTTTTAATATCAGAAACTGATACTTTTTCAAGATTTGCGACTGCCATTGTATAAAATTCAAGCATCTTGTCTTCGCAAATAGTCCTAACTCCCAGCTGATTATAAATTTTGGTTACAGAAGTAATTTTTTCATCTGAAAATTTCTCATCTGAAATATTTAACCAATTGTTTAACTCTTTTTTAGATTCAGTAGTTGCTTGTTCAAGCGCATGAATCAGAAGGTAGGTCTTTTTGTTGCAGAGTATATCGCCTCCAATTTTTTTACCGAATGAAGCTTCATCTCCATACACATCCAACAAATCGTCTTTCAATTGAAATGCCAGCCCTATATTGATTCCAAAGTCATACAGATTTTGTGCATCTTCCTCTCCTGCTCCAGCAATCCTTGCTCCACATTTTAACGCACATCCCAGTAAAACTGCCGTTTTCAGACGAATCATTTCCAGATATTCTTCAGCCTTAACTACATCACGGGTTTCAAAATCCACATCATATTGCTGACCTTCACAAATTTCGGCTGCAGTTTGCGAAAATAAATCCAAAACATACTTTAAATAAGCAGCTGGAGTTTTGGCAATTAATTGATAGGAGGCTATTTGCATTACATCTCCTGACAGAATAGCCGTATTGTCATTCCATTTTTTATGAACGGTTGGCTTACTCCGACGAACATCGGCGCGATCCATAATATCGTCGTGCAGCAAAGTAAAATTATGAAATAGCTCTAATCCAAGAGCTGTATTCACGGCCGGCTGCACATCGTCCTGAAACAAATTACAAGCCATTAGGGTCAATGCCGGACGGATACGCTTTCCACCCATACTCAACACATAGCCTATTGGTTCATAAAGTCCCCGTGGCTCTTTGCTCCAGTTAATCTGGTCTAATTCCGAGCTGATAATTAGAGATATTTCTTCGAATGTTTTCATAATATTCTAGCAACAAGTTACAAGTTACGAGTTACAAGACATTTATTAGCAGCAAGTTATAAAAAATAAACTTATTACTCGTAACTTGTAACTATTATCTTGTAACTAAGATAATTCATTCTCAATAATTTCAGTCATTACGTTCTTAATATCAAGCCCTGCAGCGGCAATCTGTTGAGGAATAAAGCTGGTTGCGGTCATTCCGGGTGTGGTATTTACTTCCAGCAGATTTATCACATCTCCTTCTGAAATAATATAGTCAATGCGAACAATACCTTTGCAACCTAAAATATCATAAATTACCGAAGTCAGTTTTTGAACACGTTCAGTCAACGGTGTGCTGATTCGGGCAGGTGTAATTTCCTCTACTTCACCTTTATATTTTGCATCAAAATCGAAGAATTCATTTTTTGGAACAACTTCTGTCACCGGTAAAACCTGTGCCTTACTTTTTGTCTTATAAATACCACAGGTAATCTCCGTTCCCGCTATAAAAGCTTCAATCATTACTTCGTCACCTTCTTCAAATGCGTTAACAATAGCGGGTTGAACCTGTTCAATAGTTTTCACTTTCGTTACACCAAAACTACTCCCTCCAACGTTTGGTTTTACGAAGCATGGAAAGCCGATTTTTTGAGCCACCTCTTCGTTAGAAACTAGTTGTCCTTTACGCAAGATCAGCGATTCTGAAACCTTTACCCCAAAGCCTTTCAGGTATTGATTGCAGGTAAATTTATTGAAGGTAACTGCGGCAGCCAACACGCCACAGCATGAATAGGGTAAACCGATTAATTCAAAATATCCTTGTAAAATTCCGTTTTCGCCCGGTGTGCCATGAATCGTGATATACGCAAAATCAAAGTTAATTCTTTTATCATCACGAATAAAACTGAAATCGTTTTTATCTATAGCAATTTTCTCATTATCAGACCATTCGACCTGCCATATTTTCCCAACAATCGTTACAATATAAATATTATAACGCTCCTTGTCCATGAACGAATACAGTCCAGCTGCGCTTTTGAGCGAAACAACCACTTCCGATGAATCTCCACCCGCGACGATGGCAATATTTTTTTTCATAATAAACAACCCCTAACCCCAAAAGGGGAATTAAATTAGTATATTTTTCTATAAACTTCTATAATTAAACACTATACCTCTTATTCCCCTTTAGGGGCTAAGGGTTTATTCCATTGTTTTGACATAATTCCGCCATTTATAAATCAACTGCTGTATATCATCAGGTAATTCACTTTCAAAATGCATCATTTCACCCGTCCGGGGATGTACAAAACCAAGTGTTTTGGCATGTAATGCTTGCCGTGGACATATTTCGAAACAGTTTTTTACAAATTGTTTGTATTTTGCTGCCGTTGTTCCTTTCAAAATGTCATGACCCCCATAACGCTCATCGTTGAAAATTGTATGGCCAATATGCTTCATATGTACACGTATTTGATGCGTACGTCCAGTTTCAAGCCGGCATTCTACCAAGGTGACATATGCCAATCGTTCTATGACTTTATAATGGGTTATTGCGTGTTTTGCAGCCGGATTTTCACCTTCAGGAAAAACGGTGAATAGCATGCGGTCGCGTGGATCACGGGCCAGATCACCGATAATCGTTCCTTCAGGCTCTTTCACATTTCCCCAAACTAAAGCCTGATAGCGCCTTTGCGTTGTTTTATCAAAAAATTGTTTGCCTAGAAGTGTTTTAGCTTCGGGTGTTTTGGCAATCAGTATCAACCCAGAAGTATCTTTATCTATGCGGTGAACCAGTCCGATACGCGAATCATTGGCATCAAAACCAGGATTATCCTTCATGTGCCAGGCAATAGCATTCAGTAGCGTTCCGTCGAAATTACCAAAACCCGGATGAACCACTAAATCCGGTTGTTTATTGACCAACATTATGTCGTCATCCTCATAAACAATATCGAGCGGAATATCCTGCGGAATAATTTCAAATTCGTTGGGAGGATAAGCCAGCACGATAGTAATTACATCGTTTGGTTTGGCCTTGTAACTGGATTTCACGGGTTTTCCGTTTACCAATATATTTCCTGCATCCGCTGCATCCTGAATTCGGTTTCTCGAAGTATTGGACATGCAGTTAACCAGGTATTTGTCGACTCGCGTAACTGCCTGACCTTTGTCCACCACAAAACGGAAATGCTCGTAAAGCTCTCGCTCCCCTCCTACTTCCTCAATTTCATCATCTTCAATTTCTTCAAAAAATTCTTCTGCCACAATTTGCTGATTTATTGAATATTAGAAAAATTGTTCTTCAGTTTGGTCTTTTTTATCTTCTTCAAAGACTTCGTTTAGTCGGGCTTTATCAGTTGTAAGATATACATCAATTTTTCCACCTGCAGACAATGTAGATCCGGCAGCAGGATGTTGGCGATAAATGATATACCGCGCTTCATTACCCGAAGGAGGGACATCATATTCTACAGCACCAACCTGAAATGAAGCTCCATTTGCTTTCAGATTTGCTTCATCCATGCCAATTCCTTTCAACGATGGAACAACTTTTGATTCGGCAGTACCTGAACCATTTCCGACAACTAAAACTACCGCACTTCCCTCGGGAATACGCGTACCGGGAAAAACAGTTCTCCCATACAACTTAATTTCAATGACTAAATCCTTAAATTCTGACGAAGCATATTCCACATTCGCAACACTCAATCCAACCGATTGCAACATGGCATCAGCTTGACGATAAGACACTTCGTTTATTTCGGGTAACGCAACCTGACGGGCTTTTCGTGAATTAATAATAATATATACCGGGCGATTACTTTTGACTGTCGAATTGGGAGATGGAATCTGTTCTATTATTGCACCCTGCTTTTTATTTCGAACATAAACAGAGTCGATAACCTGAACATACAAGCCTTTTTTGGCAAGAATCTGTTCCGCTTCTTCAATATTGGAGCCACGTAAATCAGGAATTACGAGCAACTCGCCATGATGTGTGTAAAAATCAACCCCTAAAAGAGCACCCCATGCCAACACAACAACAATTCCCGAAGCAATCAGCACGTTTTTAAGTACAAATCCCCCGATAGTTTCTTTCCAAAATTTCTTTAATTCCATTCGTTAGTGTAAAGTTAGAAAGTTGAAAGTAAAAAGTTTCGCGCAAAATTACTGAATTTATTGTTTCGGAAAGGTATAAAAACAAAAAAAGTAAAAACTTACCTGAAGTCTTTACTTTCCTTATGCTGTTTTGGCAGATTGATTAGTGCTTGTGACGACCTTCATCTGCAACCGTAAGTTTAGCTCTACCCTTAGCACGACGTGATGCTAATACCCGGCGGCCATTGGCTGTTGCCATTCTTTCACGGAATCCGTGTTTGTTCTTTCTTTTTCTAACAGAAGGTTGGAATGTCCTTTTCATTGCTTATAGTATTTTTGCGTTATTATTCTACGTTTTCGAATTGGGACTGCAAAAATAGATGTTTTTTTCGGAACTGCAAACTGTTGATAACTTTTTTATCATGAATATTAAAATATTACTCATATATTTGAGAATTAGCCACTTTTTATTTCAATTTAACGACTTCAAATCCATAAAACTAAACGAAGTTTTTGTTGTTGATACTGTCAACTTCAAAATACTGGCATTAGGGTTGGCATCAAGTAAGGCATCCATGGTTATATATGTTGTAAATCCAAAGTAATTCAACGAACGAACATGATCGTGACCAGAAATAACCAGATTAACACGGTTTGTTGCAAATAAATCCATTAGCACATAAAGTTCATCTACCAGTGGATTTGTAGAGCCTGTACGACGGTTTCGGAAAAAATTCACATGCGAAAACACAAAACAATTCCGATATTTTGCCCGTTCAGTTTCCAGTACATTTTTCAACCAGGCCAACTGACCCACACCTAAAGTTCCACTTCCAGAATCAAGACAAATATAAAGATCTGAAAATGTGGGAGTTTTGATGCTGAAATAATATGTAGAAGAACCGAAATAGTTGTAAAAAGTTTTCCAACCATCGAAATATAAATCATGATTTCCAACCAACAAAAAATAAGGATTGATATTATAATCGGGCAAATTAGCTTTCAACGAATCGAAATCTTCTTTCTGACCGGAAACGATATCGCCAACTATTAAAAAGGCAGTATTTTCGGGCTTTTTAGCCTCAATTACCAACTTTGTAAAGTTTTTCAAGCCTTCTGAGTGACTAACTTCAGCAAAACCGCCAATGTGGCTATCACCGGCAACCAAAATCTGGTAATTTTCAGAACTAACAGTCAATTGCTTAAACAGATGGCTGTTATTCCATTGCTCCGATTGTTTAAAACGGGAATCAATTAAATCGGAAGGAAAGAAAAAACCTCCAATATCAACATTCAAAGAACATCCTGAAAAAAAGAATGTCATTAATACGAGGAAAATATGAATAGAACTTTTTAATTTATTTTCCATAGTACAGCTCCTCTTAAAAACAAACCAAAGGTATTTACACGCATATTAAGCAGTCCGGCCTGCATATATCCTAAATCACTATAAAACAATAATTTATCATTAAGTTTATAGCTGAATTTTGCTTGTAGCAATGGGTTAGTTTCCTGCTCTATTATGTAGCGGTCGAAGTTTGTGACACAAGCTTCAAAATCCCATTTTTTGCCTAGTGATTGGTAATAACTGAGACGATACATAAGGTTGAAAGGTTCCCAAATGGAAGTTGCCACAGAATCAGCAAAATTATATTTCTGTCTGGCGGAATTTGTAAAATAATAAATCCGTGAATTGATACCCAATTGATACCCCCAATGTTTTGTGCGGAATTTTGCCAATAAACCGAAATCTGATTCCCTCAAATCTGCTGAAAATGGCTTCCATAAATAAAGTGCAGCTATATTGACCGGCAAGTTTAGAATTTTGAACTCGTTTGCAGCTTGTATTGAATAGGCCGAAAACACTGATGTATTCGCATTCGAAAAATTCAATAATCCGCCTGTTGAAACAGAAAAACTCCCAAACAGAGCGGAAATCTGAGTCGAGAAATTCCCAAACAGTCCTGCAGAAACATTCGTGCTGCCGGTTTCGAGGTAGGTATCAACAGAAACCTGCGAATAAACTAGATTATGCCAACAAATGAAAAACAATAAAATACTGTATTTCATTAATTTAATTGAATTATTTTTGCTTTTTTGCATACATTGTTCAAATTTTATCCGACATATCAATGCTTACTGGAATTTCTTTTAATTCACGCATTAATATCAGTTTTAGAGCTAATTTTGAAGGGGTTTCAAAAATCTTTCTAATTTCATTTATTGACATAGATATTGCTCGCTCTCCATTAATCTCGAGTATTTTATCTCCGGGAAAAACTCCCGCTAATGCTGCCGGAGAACCTGCCCAAACAGTCAACACTTCTGTTATTGGTAAAAAAAGGGTCAACTGTACAATTTCTATTCCAGCGATATTGTACGAATACCTTCTTTTGAAATTCTCGTTGGGTTTAAAATAAAGTTTTTTTTGATTGTAATCAAAAATCAGGTTAAACCGACTCAGCAACTGACTTCCAATCGTCCCATCCCGTTTCGAATTGTTTATTATCTGCGAAATTGAAGCAGAATCAGGAAAAGAAACAATCGGATTTTTCAAACTAAAATCACCTATTCTTATTTCAGGAATACGTCCGTATTTTCCGCTAATTATACCATTCAATCCTTCTCCAATCGTTCCGTAAATCCACTTCGAAGGTAGATGAACCGATTCGGATGTCATTGTTTGAAACCAGGCATTTAGTTCAGCACCTGTATCAATAAGCATTTTTACTTTTTGACGGCTGCTGTCAGTATTTAAAACAGCAAATTCTACAAAAAGTTTTTGTGCCTCAATGCTGATTGGTAATACCCCATAGCCTTTAGGAGGATCAAAAGGAGTGGGTTGATAAAAGCGGACCCGCCTGGCAGAATAATCAATTTCGACCGTATAATCCTGAAAAAAATCAGCTCCGATAAGCCCGTTTATCTTCGTTCCGGAATGTTTCGATAAATTGAAAACATTCTCCTGAAGCACATAAACGGTTTTATAATTCATCTTTAACCTGCCTATTTTCAATGTATTATAGTTGCTTATGTAGGCATCCAGATGGTTTCCGCCACCAAGTCCCATTAAATCTTTTACGTCCGAATAATTGAGGGTAATGCGGTCGCCTGCTTGCAATTCGGTGATAATTGTATTTCTGACACCGGAATCCAGAATAAGATTAAGTGGAGATGAATCGTTTATTCGAAGAGTGATAACTACATAACTCCCGACCAATTCAAATGGAATGGATTCGATCCGTTTAGGCTTGATGATGCCAAAAGCATCATAGCAAAACAAAAATGTTAAACAGAAAAGAACAACTCTTTTCATGGGTTTGGAATTATAACCTTAAATCATTTTATGCTCTTTAAACCAGTCAATAGTTTCTTTTATAGCTATTTTTAAAACACTTTCCGATAAATTTAGTTCGGTTTTTGCTTTTTCATTACGATAGTATTCCCGGATCATTAACTGCCTGAAATTCATACTGCAAATTTCTGTTTTTATACCCAGCTTTCGAATCAAGTCACCTGTAAAACCGATTAATTTCAAGACAAAATCAGGAATATCAATCAGTAGCTGTGGGTATTTCCCTATTTGTTTCTGGATTGTATAAAACTCCCTGAATGAGAGATTTTCACCCGAAGCCAAATACTTCTCTCCACTCCTGCCCTGCTTAAGCGCATTGCAAATAGTTGAAGCTACAGCCGCGGCCGCCACAAAGTTTTTTCCTCCTTTTGGAGCAAACATGATGCGTTTTTTATACGCCATTAGGATCATTTTTCCTGAACTAGGCTTTGTGTCGTAAGCGCCTATAATAAAAGTAGGATTGACAATGACAATATGTTTTTTGGGGTTTTTAGAGGCTTCAACAAAAATCAATTCAGCCTCCACTTTGCTTTGTGCATAAAGCGAGTTGGAAAAAGGAAATTTAATCGGATGTGTTTCGTCGGCTAATTGAATCTGATCCCCATAACCCACCGTGTTCGCGGTGCTGACAAAAACAAGCTTATTTATATTAAGTTCATCAGAAACTTGTACGATTAAACTCGCACCAGCCGAATTAATTTTTTGATAATCTTGATAATACAACAAATTGGTGGCTGTAATGGCGGCAATATGTATTATGGCGTCGCATCCCAATGCGGCCAATTTAAGTTGTTCATAATTCGTAAAATTTCCAATATGAACCTGAACAGCATTGAGGTCAAAAAATATATTCTGCTTACTTCGCACAATGATGTTAACATTATGGTTTCGATTCAGAAGTTCGAACACAACACTGTGTCCTAATAAACCATTTGCACCAGTTACTAACACCTTCATTTAAGTATCTTTAGCAGGATGAGTTGCAAATGTAGCAAATCTTTATTTAAATTCTGTAATCAAAAATAAGAATGAATTGAATATTCAGTATATTTGCAACCAAAATATTAACTGTGACAATGGAAACAAAAGTAGTTTTGATTACCGGAGCTAGTGCCGGAATTGGTCTTTCAGCTGCAGAACAACTTATAAATAAAGGAGTTAAGGTTTACGCAGCATCCCGTAGAGGGGGTAAATCATATAAAGCAGAGCTGGGTGAAGGGGAGCTAATTCATGTAAAAATGGATGTGACCAAAGAGGAAGAAATTGCTGTAGTCGTAGCACAAATATTAAAAGAAAACAAGCGCTTAGATGCTGTGATAAGTAATGCCGGAAACGGTGTTGCCGGTTCTATTGAGGATACCTCTTCTGAAGAGATGTTGTATCAGTTTGAGACGAATTTTTTTGGTGCGGTAAAAGTTATTCAGGCTTGCATACCGGTTTTTCGTGCTCAGGGTTACGGCAAAATCATTGCCACTTCGTCCGTTGCAGCTATTGTACCCATTCCCTTTCAGGCATTTTATTCTGCCGGAAAAGCAGCGTTGATGGTTTTTATGCAGGCGCTGGCGTTGGAATTGAAACCTTTTGGAATTCAATGTTGTTCAATACTTCCGGGCGATACGAAAACTGAATTTACAGCTGCCAGAAAATATACTGTTGCTTCCCGGTCAGCTGATTCTGCGTATGCTGACAAGATGAAAAAATCGGTTGGTAAAATGGAAAAAGACGAACAAAACGGCGTGGAAGCAAAAGTTGTGGCTAAGAAAATTGTTACTCAGGTTTTGAAAAAGAAAATGAAGGTTTCAGTCGTTCCGGGTATCGATTATAAGCTTATTTGTTTTTTATTCAATCGTTTTCCTGTCAGTTTGCGTTTATGGGTGGTCGGCTTGATATATGGTTAAAAGTTAAATTATTAAATTATATAATATGAAATGTTTAGTTACAGGTGCCAGTGGGTTTTTAGGAACAAATTTGGTGCACGAATTGGTTAAAGCAGGTTGGGAGGTAAAAGTAATTATCCGAGAAAACTCGAATACTAAATACATCAGCGCATTAGCTATCGAGATTATCACGGGCGATATTAGCGTTCAATCTGATTTAGATGCTGCCTGCATGGGTTGCGATTATGTGTTTCACGTGGCGGGTGATACTTCATTTTGGAAGAAAAGTTTTGAAAAACAACGAATAATTAATGCCGAAGTTCCTTCTATGGTAGCCGAAGCTTGTTTGAAAAACAAGGTAAAACGCCTTATTCACACCAGCACAGTGGATGTTTTTGGCTGTAACCCCAATGGTTTAGCAGATGAAAAATGGACAGACTATAATTTTGCAAATACCGGCTATAATTATTCCGACACGAAACGTGAAGGGGAGAAACGGGTATTGGAATACAATAAAAAAGGGCTCGAAGTAGTGGTGGTTTATCCAGGCAGCATGATAGGTCCTTATGACTTTACACTACAGTATGGACGGTTATTTTTTGAACTTCGTGATGCTAAAGTTCCCTGTTGTCCGGCTGGTGGAGCAAGTTTCTGTCACGTAACCGAAGTGGCTAAAGCGGAAATTGCTGCTGCATTGAAAGGTATTCCGGGCGAAGGATATATATGTGCAGGCGAAAATATTAGCTACAAGGCTTTATTCGATTTAATTGCCGGAAAGTTCAACAAAAAAGCTCCTGATTTAATTTTAGGTCGAGCACTTTTTGTTTTTTATGGTTGGCTGATGCAGTTTATTTCAAGGTTCAGCGGACAAGCTCCGGAAATGGATCCCGGAAATGCCCGCTATATGTCGATTAATGCATGGTATGACAGTTCAAAAGCTATTAAAGATCTTGATTATAAGCTTGTTTCTGTTCCAAAAATGATTGACGATGCCTACGACTGGTACAAGGCAAATGGGTTTTTTGAAACAAAATAACCTAAAAAACTTATTAAACTATATAAACCGAAAAGGATTGAATGTCTATTCCTTTTCGGTTTTTTCATTTCTGCTTACCGCTTACTGTTTACTGTTGAATAATAACTTGTTGATAAGTGTTGCTAAACATCTGAAAGAAATATTAAAAATAAATTTGCTGGTTTCAAAAACACATTCTCTTATCGATTGTTTTAATATCACCAAATAAGTTAGCAGTTTTTTTACATCTATTTTTTAACCGGTTTTTTACTGTTATCAGCATTCGGGTTGACAAAAACTTTCTAACTTTGCGGTTACTAACAGGATGTTGATAAAGTATGTATTTTTCTGTTGTTCAAGTAAAAGAGTATCTTTTTTTTGTTGAAAGCTATACCCTAATTTTTAATAAAATAATATACAAATTTTTCTTAATATATTTATCAACCTTATCAACACCCTATTATTATCTTCATAAAGTTTTTTTTAAAATTTAAAAGAATAATATTATAATGAATTGTTTGAAAACTTATTTGCCCTAACCCCCAAAGGGGAAAATTAAAGAAAATGAATAAAGAAAATATACAAAACGAAACTAACTTCAATTCCCCTTTAGGGGATAGGGGTTTTCTTATATCGGAAATCAACCGACTCAAAATAGAAAAGAACGCTGTGATTATGGCTCACTACTATCAGATGGGCGATATTCAGGACATTGCCGATGTGATTGGTGACAGTCTGGCACTGGCTCAGAAAGCTGCCAAAACTGATGCCGACATCATTGTAATTTGTGGTGTTCATTTTATGGGCGAAACAGCCAAAATTCTTTCTCCAACCAAAAAAGTACTGGTTCCCGATTTGAATGCAGGCTGCTCGCTGGCCGACAGCTGCCCTGCCGACGCGTTTGAAGCATTTACTAAGGCTCACCCTGACCATACGGTTATTTCTTACGTAAATACCACAGCGGCCGTAAAAGCGCTTACTGACGTGGTGGTAACTTCGACCAATGCAAAGAAAATTGTAGATAAGTTCCCCAACGATGCAAAATTAATTTTTGGACCGGATAGAAATCTCGGAAATTATATCAACAGCGTAACCGGACGCTCGATGTTATTATGGGACGGAGCATGCCATGTACACGAGCAATTCTCTGTTGAAAAACTGGTGAAACAAAAAGCTGAACATCCCGATTCACTTATTTTGGCTCACCCCGAATGTAAACGTCCATTACTGCTGATGGCCGATTTTATTGGAAGTACGCAGGCTTTGCTCAATTATGCCACCGAATCAGCTGCCACTTCATTTTTAGTAGCCACCGAAAGCGGAATTTTACACGAAATGCAGAAACATAACCCGCAAAAAGAGTTTATTCCCGTACCGCCCAATGACAGTACCTGTGCCTGCAACGAATGTAATTTTATGCGCCTGAATACCCTCGAAAAGCTCTATAACTGCCTCTTAACGGAAACTCCCGAAATACAGGTGGATGAAGAAATACGCGAAAAAGCAGTAAAACCTATTTTGAAGATGTTAGAAATGAGTTAGGTTAATTAATTTAAATTTAAATGATTATCCGCAATTAACACATTGGTTAACTAATTTTCTCCATTTCAATTTTTTATTGATGTGATATTTAGGGGCGTAGCCCTGAAATCTTCGTAGCAGAATAATTGATACAAGTAAAGGGGCTTAAGCCCTGACATCTTAAACATTAGATTTCAGGGCTACGCCCCTCAATTTCTATTTTATATTTTTTTCTACGAAGATTTCAGGGCTACGCCCTTCTTTTTCAAATTTAAACATTTAATACTACTCTGTATATTTTGCGGATAATCATTTAAATTTATATAGGGTTCAATTGATAAAATAAATCATATTGAACCTTTTTTATTTAAAAATGTAATTATATTTGCAGTAAAATTTCAATAAAAGCTTATGAAAAAAAATAAATTTGGATTGATTATATTGGGAATATTTTGTACACTTTCAGGTTATGCTCAAGAAGAGTTTTTTGGAAACAAAAATGGTTTAACTCTTTCAGGTTCATTTAATTTAGATAATAGTGTACAAACTGAAATAAAAACAGGAGGATTGAGTTTGTATTTAAAAAATGGTATAATTTTTTCGGGTTCTTACTCAAAAATGTATAATACTGATTATTCTCAAGTAAGTTTGAATTATCTTTTTAATAATTCAAAACATACAGAAGGTATGAAAAGTATTTTAGGATTATCATTCGGAAGTATATATGATAGATATAATATTAATAAAAATAATTTTGTAGGTGTTAATATGGGTTTAATTAAAGTTTTTTTTTATAAATCAAACTTTCCATTTTCAATAGGAGGTAGTGCCTCTTTTGCATCTTATTTATATAATATGCATTATAAAAGTTCTAACCTTGGTTTGACAATTGGATATACACAATCTTTTTTTGCCAAAGGTTGGGTGTATCCGGTACTTGGTGTTTCAAAAAGTTTTATTATTGGACAAGATTCTTCTGATTGGTTTGTACATGCGGGTTTAAATATAAGATTATCATAAGCAAAATTATTTACATTGGAATTGAATTATAAATAACTACAAATATGAAAAAACTAACTTTTATCTTTTTTTTATTTATGCTGCCTTTCAGCATTTTTGCTCAGTTTACACTGACAGTAGAAATCACTGGTTTGCGAAACAATAATGGCAACTTACTTTACGAACTCTTTGACCCAAACCAAAAAAGTTTAAAAGTTGGTACTGAACTTATTGTGAATAATAAATGTGTGATTGTAATGGATAATATAAAACCCGGAAAATATGGTTTTAATTATATTCATGATGAGAATAAAAATAAAAAGTTGGATACCAAAATGCTGATTATCCCCAAAGAAGGCTATGGTTATTCCAATAATCCGGTAGCAAATTTTGGACCACCGGCATTTAAAAAGTGGATTTTTGAAGTGAAGGAAAATACGAAGTTAAGTTGTAAGGTTACCTATCTGAATTATTAGCGAAGCAATTTACTCCGCTTTTTCTTTAGCATGTTCCGTGGGTTCTATTTTAAACAACTTATCGTTTCGTCGTATCAACTCGTTGGTTTTCAATGAGAAATACATTCCTTTTTCCACTCTATCCACCGGTTCCAACTTTACACGAATTTCATTTACGGTGTCTTCATACGCGCCTGTTGTTTCGCCGGTTATCAGAATTTCATCTCCCACCGAAAGGTATTGCGCTTCGAGTAGAAATTCTGCAACTCCCAGCTTTTGAAAGAAGTTTGTACATTTGCCCACATAAATCTTTTTGTGCGTGGCTTCCGAACCATAGTTTTTACTCCATTCACCAAGGCGTTGTCCAAGGTAATAGCCGTTCCAGAATCCACGATTAAAGACCTTGCTAAGTCGTTCATCCCATTCAGCCACTTTCGTGTCGGAAAACGTCCCGTTTAGCACTGATTCAATGGCTTCGTTATAACAACCAACTACCGCTTTTACGTATTCCGCTCCACGCGCTCGACCTTCAATTTTGAAAACACGCACACCGGCTTTCAGCATTTCGTCAACAAACCCGATTGTTTTCAGGTCTTTAGGCGACATAATGTATTCGTTTTCAATATCCAGTTCAATATCCGAATCCTTGTCCTTGACGGAATATCCACGGCGACAAATTTGATTGCAGGCACCCCGGTTGGCGGATACATTTTTCTCGTGCAGACTCAGGTAGCATTTACCCGAAACCGCCATACACAAGGCACCGTGGCAGAACATTTCAATACGAATCAACTCACCGCTTTTTCCACGGATATTGTCGGTAATGATAGCCTGATAAATTTCAGCCACCTGCTCCATATTCAACTCACGAGCCAGTACCACTACATCGGCAAATTGAGCATAAAACTTCAACGATTCCACATTGGAGATATTCAATTGGGTGGAAAGATGCACCTCCACTCCTATCGTGTTGGCATACATCAGCGCAGCCACATCAGCACATATCACTGCCGAAACCTGTGATTCTTTGGCTACATCAATGATTTCGCGCATCAAAGTTAGGTCACCGTCATACAAAATGGTATTGACGGTCAGGTAGCTTTTTAGCTTATTTTCGGTGCAAATGCGAACAATTTCGCGCAGGTCATCGGTCGTAAAGTTACTGCTCGACTTGCTGCGCATATTCAGTTTTTCAATACCAAAATATACTGAATCAGCACCTGCTTTTATTGCAGCCGAAAGGCTTTCCCACGAACCCGCCGGGGCCATGATTTCAATTTCTTCACGAACAACCCCTAACCCCTGAAGGGGAACTAAGTTAGTTTTGTTATGTATATTTTCTTTGTTCATTTTCTTTATTTTTCCCCTTTAGGGGTTAGGGGTTCTATTTCAAAACTAACTCCAACTCTGATTTGATGATACGGAAAATCTGTTATCCCGTACTGATATTGAGCAAAATAATCAATATTTTTATTCATTAAAGTGAATCTGGCAGCATAAACCATCGGTGTATCACCATAATCGCTTGAATAATACCGATTGGAATGCATCCAACCTGCATAACCCGAAAGTGTATTCTCCAATTTCCAGCTGCTGTTTCCAATTATCAGTTTTCCGCCATACATAGTGGCATCATCCTGCGTGCTATTGGTAGTTTCCCAACACATAAATCCTACATTTCCAACCAATCGTATTTCGTTAATAAAATTACTCTTTGTATAAAACGATTTACCAATCTCCGCATCGAAATAATAACCCGGTGTATCAAAATAACGTCTTGTGGTCACTGTTTTAGCCGAAGCAGATTTCAACGTACTGTTGAGTATAATTGTGGGAAGCGAATTTTGCTCTTTCAATAGTCTAATTCGGGTTTGGACATAAACATCACCACCTTCAAAACCAGAAGATTTAGAAGCACCACGCATCTGCATTACATTGCCGGAAGTATTAAAATTTTCCAGTACTGTAGACCATATTTTTAATGAAACCCGCTCGGGCAGGAGTGGAATCTCTACTTTTACATAAGCGTTTGAGGTTTGGTCGCCATATCCAAAGTAATAATCACCCATCAAACTTATAGTAGTTTTAGCAGGAATGCGTGCATCTGTAAATTCAGGAACAGGATTGGCATTTGGACCAAACCAGGCCGTGGAGTATTTAATGCTTTGAGCATAAATACTTTGCAAACCAATACAAATGCAAATAATAAGAATTCCTTTTCTCATTCCGGATTTACTAAAATTCAACTACAAAGATAGATAATACAATTCAAAATATAGAACTCTGAAAAATTTCCTACCTTTGCACTCCGATTTTACCAGCTTAATGAAGATAGCACACATAGATTTCTCCGATAAACCGTTGTTTTTAGCACCTATGGAGGATGTTACCGATCCTGCATTCCGCTTGCTTTGTAAGCGTTTTGGGGTTGATATGGTGTATACTGAATTTGTTTCGTCAGAAGCATTAATACGAAGCGTTAACCGTACTCAACAAAAACTGACTATATACGAGGAAGAACGTCCTGTAGTGATTCAGATTTATGGTCATGACCCGCAGTCAATGGCTGAAGCAGCACGCATTGCAGCTGAAGCAAATCCGGATATTATCGATATTAATTTTGGTTGTCCGGTTAAGAAAGTGGCTGGTAAAGGGGCCGGAGCTGGGCTGTTACGTGATATCCCACGCATGCTCGAAATTACTTCGGAAGTGGTGAAGGCTGTCAATATTCCGGTTACTGCTAAAACCCGACTTGGTTGGGATGATGACAGTAAAATTATTGTTGTTTTAGCCGAACAGTTGCAGGATTGTGGCATTGCAGCTTTGGCCATTCATGGTCGTACCCGCGCTCAAATGTACAAAGGCGATGCCGATTGGACTTTGATTGGCGAAGTAAAGAATAACCAGCGTATGCATATCCCCATCATTGGAAATGGCGATGTGACTACTCCTGAACGCGCTTTGGAATGTTTCGACCGTTATGGCGTTGATGCTGTTATGGTTGGTCGGGCAGCTATTGGTCGCCCCTGGATTTTCGGTGAGATGAAACAGTTTTTTGCTACCGGCAATTCAGCTCCAATTCTATCTTTCGAAGAACAAAAAGCTATTTTGAAACAACATATTATCGCTTCAGTTAAGTGGCTTGATATTGATGAATCAAATCCATCAAATACCGACCCTTTCACTTTGAGCGAAGGGGTCGAAAGTAATTTATATCATAAGCGTCTCAAAGGTATTATCCACAGCCGCCGTCACCTCGCTGCTACTCCCGTTTTCAAATCTATTCCAAATTTTAAAGATACCCGTATTGCCATGCTTCGGGCTGAAAATCTCTGCGATTTGTTTCAAATTATCGATTCTGTGAACAAACCTGCAGGTACACCATGCAATATTTGAGCAAAATTCAGTTATTTTCAATAATTAATCTGAATTTTTGGTATTTAGAAGTAATAAATATTCTATTTTTGAGTCTTTATTTAATTGAAGTTTATACCAACCCAAAATTATTCATGTATGAAACAAGTATTAATCCCAATTATTGCATTAGCGCTTATGACAACAGCTTGCAATTCGAACAAAAAAGCACTTAGTGCCGGTATTCAAAAAGAAAATCTGGATACCACAGCCTCACCCCATACCGATTTTTATCAGTATGCCTGCGGTGGATGGATGAAAAACAATCCCCTTACCGGTGAATATTCCCGTTTTGGCAGCTTTGATAAATTGGCTGAAAACAACCGTAAACAACTGCGTGGACTGATTGAAGAAATTGCTTCTAAAACTGCATCCAATGCTACGGTTGAACAAAAAATCGGTGATGTGTACAATCTGGCCATGGATAGCACCAAGCTTAATGCCGATGGTTACAAACCCATTGAAGCCGAATTGAAAAAAATAGGAGAATTGAAGACAAGCTCTGACATTTTGAAACTTATGCCGGAATTGGTTTTGTCCGGACTTGATCCTTATTTCAGCATTTATGTAGGTGCTGACCCTATGAACAGTTCCATGGAAATGGTACAAACTTACCAGAGCGGTATCAGCCTCGGTCAACGAGATTATTATCTTGAAAATGATGCTCACACAAAGGCCATCCGTGATAAATACAAAGATCATATTGTAAAGATGTTCGGATTGGTTGGTTTCACCCCGGCTCAGTCTAAAGCTAATATGGAAGCTGTGATGACTATTGAAACGCGTTTGGCTACCGTGGCTTTCGATAAGGTAAAACTACGCGACCCGCATACTAATTACAACAAAATGACTGTTGCGGATTTACAAAAATTAGTTCCTGAGTTGAACTGGATTGAATATCTTAGTTCTTTAGGGCTGAAAGATATCAAAGATATCAACGCTTCCCAAAAAGAATCACTGGTGGAAGTTGGAAAAATTCTTAAATCAGAACCTGTTACTGCGCAAATTGCTTATTTGCAATGGAAACTGATTGATGAATCTGCATCGTATCTAAGTGATAAAATCTACGCTGAAAACTTTGATTTTTATGGAAAAATACTTTCCGGAAAGAAAGAACAATCACCTCGCTGGAAACGTGCTGTTGGAACTGTAGATGCTGTGTTGGGTGAAGCAGTTGGGCAAATGTATGTAAAGAAATATTTCCCGGCAGAAGCAAAAGAACGTATGTTGAAACTGGTTCATAATCTACAGATTTCATTAGGTGATCGTATCAATGCATTGACCTGGATGGGTGATTCTACTAAAGTAAAAGCCAATGAAAAACTGAAAGCATTTATTGTAAAAATTGGCTATCCTGACAAATGGAGAGATTATTCTAAACTGGATATTAGCAAAGATTCGTATTATGCCAATGTAAAACGGGCTAGTCGCTTCGAAACAGAATATCGTTATGCTAAAGCCGGCAAAAAAGTCGATAAATCGGAATGGCAAATGACACCTCAAACGGTAAATGCTTATTACGAACCGTCAACCAATGAAATATGTTTCCCTGCAGGTATTCTTCAATATCCATTTTTTGATATGACTGCCGACGATGCCTTCAATTATGGTGCTATTGGAGTCGTAATAGGACACGAAATGACCCACGGATTTGACGATCAGGGCTGTCAGTTCGATAAAGAAGGAAACCTGAAAAACTGGTGGACTTCCACGGATAAAAAGAACTTTGATAATCGCGCCAGTGGTTTAGCTGATTTTTTCAGTGCCATTGAAGTGGCTCCCGGAGTTCACGGAAACGGTAAGTTTACCCTGGGCGAAAACATTGCCGATCACGGCGGTTTACAGATATCATATCAGGCATTCAAGAAAACTACTGAAGCCGCTCCTTTGGCTGTGAAAGATGGCTTTACACCCGAACAACGTTTCTTCTTTGCCTATGCTAATGTTTGGGCTGGTAATGTCCGTTCTGAGGAAATCCTTAAACGCACTAAATCCGACCCTCATGCGCTTGGAAAATGGCGTGTAAACGGTGCTTTGCCTCATATACAGGCATGGTATGATGCCTTTGGAATCAAAGCAGGAGATAAAATGTTTGTTTCGGTTGATAAACGCGTTTCTATCTGGTAATCTAAACATGGGTCAAGCGACTTCCTGGTCGCTTGATTAAACAAATAAGGCAGAACCTCATCGTCTGCCTTATTTTTTTTCCGGTTATATTGCTTTTTGCTTTCCATAACCTTTCGATAGTTAATCGATTTCCCATGTGTCTGAATTTCTTCTTCGCGGCTTTGCTTTCGCGCCGATTTAATCTGCTCCAGTACAGAATTCATTTTCTTCTTCGTATTCATTTCTTTTTTTCTTTATTTGCAATTTATCTCATTGGCATATTGGCACATTATCTCATTAGCACATTTCTTTTCCCATTTTCTCCTTCCTCAATATCCACATTTACCAACGAGTCGGGTAGGATAGGGGCTATGTTTTCCGACCATTCGATAAAGCATAGATTCCCTGAATAAAGATATTCTTCCGCTCCCAAATCAAGAGCTTCCTGAATCTTATTAATCCTGTAACAATCGAAATGATAAATTATCCGACCATCGGCAGCTTCATATTCATTAACAATAGAAAAGGTAGGAGAGTTTACCGTTTCTTTCACACCCATCGTTTCGCAAATTGATTTTATGAAGGTAGTTTTTCCCGCACCCATTTTCCCGTTAAAGGCAAAAATGGTTCTGTTACCAATTTGATCAATAAATTTTTGTGCAGTTTGATGTATAGTTTTTAGTGATTCAATTTCTAATATCATAAGTTATTTCTATTGGTGCTTTTTGAGTTTTAATTTTGAGCCGTTTGGGACACTGTATTTGTGTGCAAAGATACGGTAAAAAATAAATACACAATTCTCAGACCTTCAAATCCCCTTTAAAATAGTTGTAAATAGTTGATGCTCTGCTACTTCCAACAACTTCCGTAAGGTCGCTCAATTCAGCACTTTTAATTCGTTTTACGCTCTTGAAATGTTTAATAAGGTCGTTTTTTGTCTTTTCTCCAATTCCCGGTATCGTATCGAGTACCGAAGCCACTTGAGTCTTGCTTCGCTTGTCCCGATGGAAGGTGATGGCAAAACGGTGAACTTCGTCCTGCATCGAAGCAAGTAACTTAAATAATGGGTCGTTAATTTTTAACCCTATTTCTTTAGGAGGAAATCCGAACAATAATTCGCGTGTATGATGTTTACTGTCTTTTGCCAGTCCGGCAATTGGAATGTTAATCTGAAGTTCTTCTTCAATCACTTGCCTGATTACTTCCATTTGTCCAACTCCTCCATCGGCTATTATCAAATCGGGTAGAGGCGATTCATCGTTTAACATACGACTATAACGTCGCCTTACTACTTCTTTCATGGAGGCGTAATCGTCAGGACCAACAACAGTTTTGATATTATACTTCCGATAGTCTTTTTTTGAGGGCTTTCCTTTTTTGAAAACCACACAAGCTGCCACTGCATCAGCACCTGAAATGTTGGAGTTGTCAAAACATTCAATTGTTAGCGGTGGTTTGTCAAGGTGCAACAATTCCTGAATACTTTTCATCATTTGCATTGCCCGCTGATCAGGATTAAGCTTTTCTTCCTGCTTAAGTTTATCCAGTTTATATTGCCTAACATTCTGAATAGCAAGCTCTAAGAGTTTTTTTCGGTCACCGCGTTGAGGAATAATGACCGTTGCATCTTTCAATTGGTAATTTATTTCAAAAGGCACAACAATTTCCTTTGAATTGCTTTGAAGCCGTTCCCGGAGTTCAACTATAGCCATCGAGAGCAGGTCGGCTTTATCTTCATCAAGCCGTTTTTTATATTCAATGGTGTAACCCTGAATAATGCAGCCTTTCGAAATGCGCAGGATATTTACAAAGGCTGCGTTCTCATTTTCGTCGTACGCAAACACGTCCGTATTTTCAACAACTGTATTGGCAACAATTGATTTTGATTTATAGCTCTCTATCAAATCATATTTTAATTTCAACAGATGGGCTTCTTCAAATTTATATTCTTTTGCCAGTGCCTGCATTTGGTCGAGCAAGCGTTTGCTGATTTCATTTGCATCACCCCGAATAATCTGACGAACCTGTTCAATGGTTTGCTTATATTCCGTTTCGGTTTCTTTTCCCTCACAGGCACCTTTGCATTTATGAATATGGTATTGCAGACAAACTTTAAACTTTCCGGCATCGATATTTTCTTTTGTCAAAGGCAAGCGGCATGTACGGAGTGGAAATAATTCATGCACTATCTCTAAAATTGAATTGATGGTATAGTTAGAGCTATACGGACCAAAATACTGCGATCCGTTCTTGAAGATATTGCGTGTTTTGAAAATGCGCGGAAAGGTTTCGTTGGTTATGCAAATACTCGGATAGGTTTTGCCATCCTTCATTAATACATTGTACCGTGGCTGATATTGTTTAATCAGATTATTTTCGAGTAGGAGGGCATCTTCTTCAGTTTCTACAACTATATATTTTAAAGAAGCAATATTTTTTACCAACACATTGGTTTTACCCGAATCGTGTATCTTGTTGAAATAGGAGCTAACCCGTTTTTTGAGGTTTTTAGCTTTGCCAACATAAATTATTTCATCGTTTACATTATAATACTGGTAAACCCCCGGTTTGTCCGGCAGTGCGTTTACCTGTTCTTTTAATGAATTTGAAGTTTTCATATTGGCCCCTAACCCCTAAAGGGGAATATTTGTTTTGTTAGTTTTTTTTGTTCCACGTGGAACATATAACCCTTCTTGTTTTTTTTATTGTTTCACGTGGAACATTCCTTTTCCCCTTTAGGGCTTAGGGGCATTCCTATCTGCCCAATAACACCAACAGTATATTCACGTCGCTGGGTGAAATGCCCGGAATGCGACTTGCCTGCCCAATGTTTTCAGGGTCAATCTTCGTTAGTTTCTGGCGTGCTTCGGTCGATAGTGATTGAATGCTATTGTAATCAATGCGTCCACGAATGTTGATATGCTCCAACCGTTGAAGCTTTTCAGCAATTAACTTCTCCCGTTGAATGTACCCCTCGTATTTTAAAAGCACTTCAGTTGCTTCAATTATTTCTTCTTTTCGACTGCCGATTTCATTGATTTTGGTCTTCAAAGCGGGAACCGCTTCAGCCAGCATTTCAATTCCAAGTTGTGGACGTAATACCAAATCGCTCAATTTGCAGCCATGCTTTAATTCGGAAGATTCATTTTCAGCCAGAAAATCATTGATTGCAGCAGGTTTAATTGATTCGGATTTGATGAAATCAGTCAGAATAGCCTGTGCTTCTTTTTTTGTCTGCAACTGATTATGGCGGTTTTGAGTCGCTAAACCAATGGCGTATCCTTTTTCGGTCAGGCGCATATCGGCATCATCTTGTCGAAGAATCAGGCGGTATTCAGCGCGTGAAGTAAACATTCGGTAGGGTTCATCAACTCCTTTGGTTACCAAATCGTCAATCAGTACGCCAATATAGGCTTCATTACGCGCGAGGGTAAATTCAGTTCCTCCGTGACAATTAATATGGGCATTTATACCGGCAATCAATCCTTGTCCGCCGGCTTCTTCATAACCGGTGGTTCCGTTTATTTGTCCTGCAAAGAAAAGATTCTTTATTTTCTTCGTCTCCAGGGTGTGTTTTAATTGAGTAGGATCGAAGAAATCATATTCAATGGCATAACCGGGGCGATAAAGCTGTGCATTTTCCAATCCAACTACTGTATGAATAGCATCAATCTGAACCTGAAGTGGGAGCGAGGACGAAAAACCATTCAAATAGTATTCCTGCGAGTCGACTCCTTCGGGTTCGAGGAATAGTTGGTGTGATAGTTTATCGGCAAATGTGATAATTTTTGTTTCAATACTGGGGCAATATCGTGGGCCAATACTTTGAATTTGTCCGTTGTAAAGAGGAGAATCTGCTAATCCTTTCCGCAATTCTTCGTGCGTTGTTTCATTGGTATAAGTTATCCAGCAACTGCGTTGTGTAAGTTCCCGTTTGGCTTCTTCCAGAAATGAGAATTTATGAAAGTCATTTTCTCCGATTTGCTCGGCCATTTTTGTGAAATCAATGGTGCGACCATCTATACGGCAGGGTGTACCTGTTTTCATTCTATCCGTGTTGAAACCGATAGATTTTAGTTGTTCGGTAATGCCAAACGATGCCGGTTCTGAAACCCGACCACCACTTAATTGATTTTTTCCGAAATGCATCAGTCCTCCCAGGAAAGTTCCTGCGGTGAGGACAACAGATTTGGCTTTCATTTCTACACCTAAAGCGGTGATAACTCCGGTAACTGCTCCGTTTTCGAAAGTCAGTTGTTTGACCGTGTCCTGCCAGATATAGAGATTGGGTGTGTTCGATACGGTAAGTACCCATTGTTTGATAAATTCCTGACGGTCGCTTTGGGAGCGCGGACTCCACATGGCCGGTCCTTTGGAGCGATTGAGCATGCGGAATTGTATGGCAGAGCGGTCGGTAATAATACCCATTTGTCCACCAAGAGCATCAATTTCGCGTACAATCTGGCCTTTGGCAATGCCACCCACAGCAGGGTTACAGCTCATCTGGCCTATTTTATTCATGTCCATGGTGATGAGCAGGGTTTTTGAACCCATATTAGCGGCAGCACAAGCAGCTTCATTGCCTGCATGACCGGCACCTATCACAATTATATCGTAGTTGAAATCCATTATTTTGATTTACAATTTAAAAATTTACGATTTACGATTGGGTAAACCGACCTTAAATAACACACACTATTAAACTAATGTTTTGGACTGCAAAGTTATAAAAATGTGAGCATTTATTGCTTAGAAATTTTTTAGAATATGTATTTATTCAGATTTGAATACCTAATAGATTTCAAAACATGTTAGGTATAGAATTTACTGTTGCTATCCCCAGCCTATGAGTTAGGAAATCAAGGTGCCGTTTGTAAGCCAGAGACTCTTATATATTACCGATATGCTTTTATTTTGAGCGTGGAATTGTATAGTAAGTTGTTGGCAGTTTTTAGTAGAGATTAAAAGAATTTTGCATGTAATTGAAAATTGATATAGCAGTTATTGTAAATGTGAAAATGAATTTGTAGTTTTGTTGAAATTTGAAATTAATGGAAACAAATAGATTTGCAACAGGGCTCTATGAAGAACTAATAAATAAGTTAGTTCTATCCAAACTGAATAAAATAGATAGAGATACTTACTTTGTAAAAGAAACAGCTTTAGATAAAGCAGAAGCCGCTAAAGTGCTATCATTGTATCTTGTAAGTGTTATTCAATTGGCATTAAGTTCAATAAATGGTGACAATAGTATTGAAAAACAAATTGATGTTTCAAACAAAATCATAAAACTTCTTAGAGATGAAATAAATGATGATGATTTTAATGAGAATATAATTGATACTCAGGCTAAAATTCTTTCTGCAGTAGTCAATAAAATAGACTCAGGAATTATTGACTTTGACAAACATTTAAAAGAAATTACTCCCTATACCCGCTTAACCCAAAGTGAGCTTTTTACAGGTAACAATGCTGGAATTTCAATTGATAGTGAAATTAGAAAAGAGATACTTTCTTCTGATAAAATATGTTTCTTAGTTTCCTTTATTAAATGGTCAGGAATAGTAATCTTTCAAAAGGAATTAATTGAATTCACAGAGAAAGGTGGTCATTTGCAAGTGATAACTACATCCTACATGGGTGCAACTGATTTAAAAGCAGTTGAATTTTTATCAAGTTTGAAAAACACAGAAATAAAGGTTTCATACAACACTGAAAGTGAAAGGTTACACGCAAAAGCGTATTTATTTATTCGAAATACGGGATTTGATACCGGCTATATTGGTTCTTCCAACATGTCACGTTCGGCATTGACAAATGGATTGGAATGGAATTTGAAGGTAACTACAAAAGAAGTTGGGCATATAATAGATAAATTCAAAAAAACTTTTGAAACATATTGGCAAGATAAAGAATTTGAATCCTTTGAAAAAGGAAAACATTCAGAGAAACTTAGAGTTGCATTAAAAAAGGAACGAAGTTTTGATCGAAATTCACCTTCAATGTTTTTTGATATAAAACCCTTTCCATTTCAAGAAGAAATACTTGAGAAGCTAGAAGTTGAAAGAAAGGTTCATGGTAGATATAGAAATTTAATCGTTGCAGCTACAGGAACGGGTAAGACAGTAATTTCAGGTTTTGATTTTAAAAATTTCCGCATTGAAAATCCGACTGCAAAACTATTATTTGTAGCACACAGAAAAGAAATACTTCAACAAGCTCAAAGCACTTTTCAAGGCATATTGCGTGACAATAATTTTGGAGAATTATGGGTTGATGGTATAGAACCTGAAAAGTATAATAACGTTTTTGCTTCAGTTCAAACATTGAATAATAGAATTTCAGAATTGAGTCTTACTGAATCTTTCTTTGATTTTATAATAGTTGACGAGGTACATCATATTGCCGCAAAAAGTTATCGCCCAATTCTGGATAAATTTAAGCCAAAGATTCTTTTAGGACTCACAGCAACACCTGAGCGAATGGATGGTGAAGATATTCTTAAAGATTTCTGTGATACTATTGCTGCCGAAATTAGATTACCTGAGGCATTGAATAGAAAATTGCTTTGCCCATTTCAATACTTTGGAATAACAGATAGTATTGATTTATCAAATGTAACATGGCAAAATGGTCGATATTTGCCAAGCGAATTAAGTAAGATTTATACTCAGAGTGATAATCGTGTCGGTGAGATATTATCAAACTTAAATAAATACTTAAACGATATAAATACCGTCAGAGCATTGTGTTTTTGTGTAACACAGGAACATGCTCAATATATGGCAGAGAAGTTTATCCTTTCAGGACTAAATTCAGATTATTTGGTCAGCAAAAGAGGTGATTTGAGAGAAGATATAAGATTAAAGTTTCAAAACAAAGAAATAAATTACCTATTTGTAGTTGACATTTTTAATGAAGGTGTCGATATTCCAGAAATTGATACAGTACTCTTTCTTCGACCAACAGAGAGCTTAACTGTTTTTTTACAACAACTTGGTCGTGGACTTCGATTAGCTGATGGCAAAGAATGTCTTACGGTATTGGACTTTGTTGGAAATTCAAGACCAGAGTATGACTTTGAAGGTAAATTTCGTGCATTAGTAGGTAAAACAAATACTTCGATTAGCAAAGAAATTGAAGATGATTTTCCACACCTACCGCTAGGCTGTTCAATAATTCTTGAAAAGAAAGCTAAACGATTTATACTTGAAAATATTCAAAAAGCCACTGCATTCAATATCAATCAATTATTGAATAAAATTCGTAATTATCGGCATCAAACAACATTGCCGTTAAATCTGAAAAACTTCTCAAACTTCTATCATATCCCATTAGAACTGATATACAAGAAAGGTAATTGGAAAAGACTATGTGTAAAAGCAGAACAAATTGATGATTATCCGTCTACCAATGAAAACGAAATATATAGAGCTATTAGTAAAAAATGGCTATCATGCAGTTCAACCACTTATTTTGAGTTTATTCTATCATTAGCCAAAAAGAATTTTAAAGTAAATTTAGACAGCTTAAATGAAATTGAGAAAACTATGTGTCTGATGCTATATTATGATGTTTGGCAAAATCCGGGACAATTCGATTCACTCGAAGATAGCTTATTTGCAATTGGTAAGAATCCAAAACTAGTTGATGAAATTATCGAAGTGCTTGAAATTTTAATAGATAGAATTGATTATCTTGAGAAAGAAATTGAATTGCCATATTTACAACCATTAAAATTACATAGCAGGTATACAAGAGATCAAATACTAGTTGCATTTCAAATGTCAACTTTTGAGCGTGCATCTTCGAATAAAATTGGTGTTGGTGTAGCTGAGAACAAAGATATTAATACAGAAATACTTTTTATAGATTTAATTAAATCAGAAAAAGATTTTTCTCCTACAACACTTTACCAAGATTATGCAATAAGTGAAACATTATTTCATTGGCAGTCTCAAAATGCTTCACGACCTGATAAAGGGAAAGGCCTTTCCTATATAGAACATAAAAAACATGGTAAAATCATTTTACTATTTGTGAGAGAATGCAATGAAAATGAATTTAAAAATACAATGTCTTATGTTTTTATCGGCGAAGCTAATTTAAATGACTATTATGGCTCAAAACCAATGAGCATTACATGGGAACTTGCTGAACCACTACCACCATATATCTGGAAAGAAACTGTCAAAATGGCTGTAGGATAATAAATTACAAATTTCATATGCTTAACCTCAGTGAAAAAATACAACATCTGGAAAACTGCCTAAGTAACTCAAATGGTAGTTATACAGATAGTTTTAAGTTTGATATTTTGTTGTTGATTAAAGAATCCAATTTAAAGTTTATAGATAATTTAAACACTAAAGAAGATATTGAGTCTTGGATTAAAAAATTAACGTCAAGAATTGTTTTGAAATTTGATGAGGAGAACGAGCAACTTTCTGATTTTATTTCTGATTATATTGAATTCGGTTAATTGTTCATTGTACCCCTATCATAAAGATTAAACAATATAGGTCTAACTAACAATATTAGAGCATCAAAGTTTCAACAATCCCACTTTTTATGTCTAATACCACTGCCTTACCAAATCGTCGATCCATTCGCCTGAAAGGATATGATTACAGCAGCGAAGGATTGTATTTTGTAACCCTTTGCGTTCAGGATAGGGTGTGTTTGTTTGGGAATATTGTAGATGGAAAAATGATTTTGAATGATTTTGGACAAATTGCCGAACGAGAATTGATAAAGACCACCGAAATTAGGCAAAATGTTGAAATAGATTCGTTTGTGATAATGCCAAACCACATACATTTTATTGTCCATATTACACGTGATAATGCCCGTAGGGGCGAATTGCATTCGCCCGATTTAGAGAAAGTAATGGGCGAATTCAATTCGCCCCAACCGATTGGCGAAATAATTTTATTAAACCCAGAGGGCGAATTCAATTCGCCCGTACGTTTTGATGAAAATGGCAAAATTAGGGATGGCGAATGCGATACGATGAATAAAATGGGTGAATTCAATTCAAATATTCAAATGGGCGAATGCAATTCGCCCCTACGGGGCCAACGGGAACGGTGGGTGCGATTATTCGGGGTTATAAATCGGCCGTAACGAAACAATTGTATGCGTTGGGATTTGTGGGGAAATTATGGCAACGAAATTATTATGAACATATTATCCGTAATCCCGAATCGTATGAACAAATTGCGAATTATATCGAAAATAATCCATTGAAGTGGGTTGATGATAGATTTCATTTCTGAGTTTTTTACTCTAATAATCGTTGTAATTAAATATTCAGCGTTAGTCTTCAGACGGCCTCGTTTTAAACTTGTCCTGACATAGCGGGAATGTACAACATGTTTTAACTGCTATAAAAATTGCCTACCCCCAAAAACGATATTTCTTAGCTTATTGCACCTTTCCGAAAGTTGTTTTATGGCTTCAAACGCGACTTTGGCCAAAACGTTGCTGTAAATTTCCCCCTTTATTTTATGACAATAATATTACAATTTCTCTAATTAAATTGCTATTTGATTTTGGAGTGCAACAAAAAAGCAGTATTTTTGGCCGAATTATCATAAAATTGATAAAAGCACGAAACAATAAGAGGAGTTTTTTTGAATATGCAGACAGAAAATAAGATTAGCACACTGAAAATGATGAATGGCAACGAAGCAGTTGCCAGAGGTGCCTTTGAAGCAGGCGTAAAAGTTGCTTCCGGTTTCCCGGGCACACCTTCCACCGAAGTAATGGATTATACCCAACAGCGTTACCCTGATATCTATTGTGAATGGTCGACGAATGAGAAAGTGGGTTTAGAAGTAGCCATTGGAGCTTCATTTGCAGGTTATCGCAGTCTGGCAGTAATGAAAACAGTGGGTTTACATGTGGCAGCCGATGCATTGGGTGGAGCTGCGGGCAGTCAGATAAACGGTGGTCTGGTATTGGTGGTTGGCGATGATGTAGGCCGTATTGCGGGCGATGACTATAATGATGTTCGCCATTATGGGAACATGTTCAATATCCCTGTATTGGAACCAAGTGACAGTCAGGAGGCCAAGGACCTTATGATTAGAGCATTCGAGATTAGCGAAGAATACAGTACTCCGGTTATTCTTAAAATTACATCAGTAATATGCAAAACAACCAGTGGAGTTGCCATTGATGAAAATTACACTTACGAAGTAAAAAACAGAGTTAAATATCCCGTAAGTTTCAGTAAAGTTATCATGACCACCATGATGATGAATGCCAAAGGCTCGGAGCATCCTAAGCTAACCAAATGCTTTAATGATTTTCCGGCACATATGAAGCGCCTGGCATCTGACAGCAACGACTTCGATATTAATAAACTGGAATTGAAGGGTAAAAAAATCGGAGTAATTACAGCAGGAACTCCTTACTTTTACACAAAAGAAGTGTTACCCGATGCCTCGATTTTAAAACTAGGTATGGTTATGCCGCTTCCAGAAAAGTTGATTCGGGAATTGGCCGGACACGTGGAGAAACTCTATGTGATTGAAGATGGTCATGATATTATGGAAAAGAATATCAAGGATTTGGGAATTGCGGTCATAGGAAAAGAATTATTCCCTAAATTCCCCGAAATGATGCGTTTTACTCCGGATATCATTGAGGAAAAACTCGTTCCCGACGCACCAAAAAGAATGCTTATGGAAGGTATTCCTTTCCGACTGCCGGTTAGTTGTGCCGGATGTTCGCACCTCTTCATATCACAAATACTACGCAAACATAAAATCAAAGCTTCGGCCGATGTTACCTGTGGTTTAATCGGGTGCTTTCCGCATATGGAATCCTATTCGCTGCAAAAATGTATGGGATCGAGCATTGCGCTGGCACATGGTTACAACGTGGCAACCGATCACAAAGAAAAATTTGTGGGTATGATAGGCGATGGTGGTTTTTGGGCAACCGGAATCAACGGACTGATGAATCTGATTTTCAACGACAGTCAGTCAACCACGATTATTGTCGACAATAGCTGTCTTGCAATGACCGGTGGTCAGCATGTTGCCTCCAGTGAGTTTGGGTTTAATTACAAACCGGAAAATAAACTGGAAATTGCCAAAGTATGCGAAGCCATTGGGGTGAAAGATATTGTAACCGTGGATGCCTACGAATTTGAAAATCTCGAAAAAGCTATTCTGAATGCAGTAAAAGCGGATACTAATTCGGTGGTTATTGTAGAAAAACCCTGTGTAACCAAGTTTAAGCTGCCTAAAGGTCCGCTTTATTCTATTGATCAGGATCTTTGTACGCAATGCCGGAAGTGTATCAATATCGGATGTTTAGCCATAGAGAGTAAAAAAGGCAAGGACGGAAAAGTTGAAATAGTTATTAACGAGGATCTTTGTGTAGGCTGTGGATTATGTTCTACAGCTTGTAAGTTTGACGCCATAAATTCATAAAAATGCAGGATACAGGAAAAAATATTATCATAGCTGGTGTGGGAGGACAAGGAATTCTCCTTTTCAGCAACCTCTTAAGCAAGTATTACATGAAACTTGGTTATGAGTTGAAAATATCGGATGTAATTGGGTTAGGACAACGTGGTGGAGGTGTCGAAAGTCATTTCCGCTATTCAACCAAGCCGGTGTTATCGCCTTTTATCAAATCGGGTGATGTGGATTACCTGTTGTCATTCGAGCAAACGGAAACACTGCGGTATTTGCATTGCCTGAAAGATGATGGCATTGTATTCTCAAGTACTTTTGAGTTATCCACTTCCAGCGTAAATACCAAACTGGAAAAAGATATGCCTGAATCTAAAACCGAATTGATAAAGCGATCGGGAAAGAAGACCTTTATTATTGATCCCGATGAATATAAAAGTGCGGATTTTGATATCAGCAAAATGATGAATATCGTTATGCTTGCCATCTATGCCGAATTCAGAGGTTATGCGCATGAGGAGATGATTCAGATAGTAAAGGAAAATGTTCCTGAAAAGTTTGTTGCAGGAAATATAAAAGCATACGAAAAGGGAATTGAGATTGCCCAAGCCTGCCCCCCAACCCCCTAAAGGGGGAGTTGGAAAAGAACCCCCGACCCCTGAAGGGGAGTAAGAAAAGAACCCCCGACCCCTAAAGGGGAGGAAGAGATAATACTATTGATAATTACAAACTGTATAGGTAAAATGACCAAAAAGAAAAATATTGGAGACGAAAGTGACTTAGTTCCCCTTCAGGGGCTAGGGGTTAGTTCCCCCTTCAGGGGGTTAGGGGGCCCTTCATGAATTTACCTGAATCTGTAATATTGCTGGATAGTTTAGGTGATGTACAACCCGATAATACCCGACCGATTCTTGTGTGTGCATCACATTGCGGTGACAATGGCACTTTTGCACGAAAGCTAAAAAACTGTCACGTAAAAGCTGTTTTTCTAAACAATGCCGGTATAGGCAAAAATCAGGCAGGTATCAGTGGGCTCTCACATTATCAGGCTGAGAATATTCTGGCTTGTGCTGTTGATCATAACAGTGCTGAAATTGGTATTTCGCGAGATACCTGGGAAAGTGGCATCATAAGTCATACTAATACCTTAGCCGAAAAAGCAGGTATCCAAACCGGCGATTCAGTGCAGGAGGCTGTTGCCAACATAATCAATCGGATTGATTTCTATTCTTCGACTCCAGAAAATAAGAATGTTGAGTCTATTATTGATGAAAAGAAAGATAATAGCAGCAAGGTTGACCTGAAAAAACAAACTCAAACGCAAATAGATGGAGTGAGCATTACTGTAACAGACAGCATCACTTTCTTAAACGAAAAAAATGCCGGCGATATTGTTGTATGTGGCTCGCATGGTGGTGTAAGTGCAGGACATTATGCTCAGAAACATCGCCTAAAAGCCGTGTTTTTTAACGATGCCGGTATCGGTAAAAATAATGCAGGCATAAAAAGTCTTGAATCGCTGAGTGATGCCGGGATTCTTGCCTGCACGGTGGACTGCATGAGTGCAGAGATTTTTAATGGCCTCGATGTGCTTGATAATGGCATTATTTCCGTTTGTAATCAACTGGCAAAGAGCAGAAACATCAACGTAAAAATGACGGTTAAAGAGGCCATTCAATATATTTAACCAGTAGTGTAATTGGGAAAAAAGTTGTATTAATTTCCCGGGGCTTCCGCCCCTAAAAACCCGACTTCCTTTTTGCCTCCGGAGAGTTTATTTATTTTGGTGTCGGCGATTTCCGCTTCGCTCCAATTGTCTTAACACAAAAAGGAAGCAAAAAACACCTCACCCGTCCTTCGGACACCCTCTCCAAAGGGAGAGGGAAAGTGGAATAAGGTATTTGACTGCGCCCGCTTCACTCGAAAAACTTACGCTCAGTTGGCTGAAACCGTCCAAACTCGCTCCTTCGTCGCTCAAACAGGACAGTTTCTTGTGCCAACTTCACTTGTTTTTCGGTTCACCGGACGAGGTCACTCGTTAGCAAACTGTGTGCAATTCAATATCTTTTATCTTTTTATTGATAATATTTATCAAATGCACTAAGGTTAATATAATCTTTAGACTATACTGATGAACACAATTGTTTTAAAAAAATAGTTGATTCAATGAACAATAATGGTTTAAAATGTATTGTATAATTTGGAATTTATTTTAAACGACAATTGTTGAACCACAAATAACCTCAAAAAAATATGGACGGATACGAATCGAACAGACGGGATTTTCTGAAAAAGTTAGGGCTTATTGCCGGCGGTGCAGCACTTTCAGCTACTGGTGTAAATGGTGTTGCGGAGTTAATTGCCGAGAAAAAGGATAGTTTTACGCTTACGAAGGAGCAGCGTGTGTTTGCCAAAAAGTATGAGAAATGGCTGAAAGAATTTCATGCTATGGCTAAGTTTCAGGTGACAGACCGTGACCATATTGAAAATAACAAGAAACTGGTAGCACTATCTGAAGAAGCTAAAGTATGGCAAAAGGAGTTGATAGAACACATGAAGGATGAGAATTTTGCCCGGTATTTTATGGTGCTGACTGAGAAGGTAACCAAAACCATCTAAATCATTTACAATTGTTTCATTTACAATTTACAATTTAATTAAAAAAACCCTGATTTCGAGTTGGAAATCAGGGTTTTTTAATGGTAATTGGTAAATAATCAAATGCAAATTTTACTTGATATCGCCTTCGGCAATCAGGTATTCAGCTATCTGAACTGCATTCAGGGCAGCACCTTTTTTGATTTGATCGCTTACACACCAGAAAGTAAGTCCGTTAGGGTTTGAAATGTCTTTGCGGAGACGGCCTACGTGTACAGGATCTTTTCCTGAAAGGAACAAGGGCATTGGGTATTTCTTTTCAGCCGGATTGTCAATCATTTCCACACCCGGAGCAACTGCAAAAGCAGCGCGAGCTTCTTCCACGCTTACCGGACGTTCAGTTTCGAGCCAAATGCTTTCGGAGTGAGCGCGGAGTGCCGGAACACGAACACACATGGCACTTACTTCCACATCGGAATGCATGATTTTGCGCGTTTCGTGGTACATTTTCATTTCTTCCTTGGTATAACCATTGTCGGTAAATACATCCACCTGCGGAATCAGGTTATAAGCCAGCTGATAAGCAAATTTGCTTACTGTTACTTCTTCGCTTGCCAATACTTGTTTGTATTGCAATTCCAGTTCGTCCATAGCTGCAGCACCGGCACCCGAAGCTGCCTGATAAGTTGATACGTGAACACGTTTGATATGCGACAGATTTTCAATGGCTTTCAATGCTACAACCATTTGAATGGTGGTACAGTTTGGATTGGCAATTATGCCACGTGGACGATCTTTGGCATCGGCTGCATTTACTTCAGGCACGACCAACGGAATATCCGTATCCATGCGGAAAGCTGATGAATTATCAATCATTACAGCGCCAAATTTGGTAATATCTTCGGCAAATTCTTTGGATATACTTGCACCTGCAGAGGTGAATACTAAATCGAAGGGTTTAAAATCGTCGCCGTGTTTAAGCTCTTTCACGGTGAGTTTTTCAGCTTTGAACTCATATACACTACCCGCACTGCGACTCGAACCAAAAAGGCTCAGCTCTGTCAATGGGAAATTGCGTTCGGCCAACACACGCAAAAATTCCTGGCCTACGGCGCCACTGGCACCTACAATTGCTACTCTCATTGTTTTAAAAAATGACCCCCGACCCCTAAAGGGGAGCAAGAGTGAGGTTTAAAAAAATTATTGTTGGTAAAAAGTATTTTTTTGAAAAAGCAATAACTATGTTAATGGTTTTCTCAAAAATTTCATATATTTGTACTCAAATATTAGATTCTCCCATTATTCCCCTTTAGGGGTTAGGGGTAACCAAATTGACTGCAAAAGTAATTCATTTTTATATATTTAGCAACGACTATGAAGAAATCAGGTTTGATTTTAATGATTTACCTGCCATTTTTTTGTTTCGGACAGGTGAATGAAAGTTTTCTGGATGGAAACTTTATAAATAACCCAATTTGGACAGGTACAACGGCGAATTTTACAGTGAATACCGCTTTACAGCTACAGTCAAAAGCTACAACGGCTTCGACCTCCTATTTGTTTACAGCATCCGAAGCTTTTGACGATGCAGTTTGGGAATGTTGGGTAAAAATTAATTATAATCCTTCGTCGGCAAATTATACGGCGCTGTATATTGCTTCCGATACTGATGATTTAAGCCTGGGCTGTTACGGATACTTTGTCAAAATTGGTGATACGCAGGACGATGTTTCACTCTGGCTTCAGGAAGGAACAAAGAAAACCAAAATTATTGACGGAACAGATAAACGAACCGACCGTAGTCCGTGTGAACTGAAAATAAAAGTTATCCGTGATGCTCAGGGTAATTTCAAATTATACTGCAAGTTGGCTACAGATATAGATTATGTGTTGGAAGGAGCAGTACAGAATACTATAGTAAAAAAGAGCAGTTATGTTGGATTACTGTATGTCAACTCCTCGACCACCGGTTCTGATTATTATTTTGACGATATTCTTGTTACAGGTACTAAAGCTCCCGATCGGGATGCTCCGTTATGGTCTTCATTCAGCTTAGTTCAACCCAATCAATTGAATCTTGGATTTTCGGAAGCAATGGATTATTCAAAGGCTGCTTTTAGTCTCGACCAGGGAATCGGAAGCCCGACTTCACAAGCTATTTCAACCGACTTGAAGTCGATAGTTCTGAATTTCGGTACTGATTTTGAACTTGGAAAGTTATATAATCTGCAGCTTTCGGGACTTACAGATTTAGCCGGAAATAAGTTAGATGAAACCACGCGTACCATAGGGATTTCTGAACCTGTTGAGCAAGGTGATTTGATTTTCAACGAGGTTATGTTTGAGAATCCGGATAGCTCGGCAGAGTATATTGAGATTTACAATAAGTCGGATAAACTGCTTGATGTATCAGGTTTGGTGTTTACAAACCGAAAAACAGATGGCAGCTTGAATACAGGGAATAAAATTCCGGATAAAACCCAATTATTGCCGAAAAGCTATCTCGCCATGACTTCTGATGCAGAAACAGTGCGAAAATACCACAATTGCCCACCCGAAAGCACTATAATCAGCACCGAATGGAGTACGTTGAACAATGAAAGTACCACACTCGTGCTTTGTAATGCCACGAAAGATACTATTTATGACGAGTTGACTTACAATACGAACTGGCATCACGCACTTGTGAAGAATCCGAAAGGTGTTGCTTTGGAGCGCATTAACCCAAATTTACCCACACAGGATAAGAATTCCTGGCATTCGGCCGCCTCAGAAGTAAACTACGGAACGCCGGGCTATAAAAATTCTCAATTCAGGGAAATAGATGTTGTGGCTAAAGATCCGAAATTTGTTTGGACAGACCCCGAAGCCTTTTCACCCGATAATGATGGAGTGGACGATATCTGTTTTATCCGCTACCATACAGATACAAACGGATATGTGGCTAATGCTATTATTTTCAATGCAGTAGGCCTTAAAGTGTATCAGTTAGCAGCCAATGTTTTATTGGCAAATGATGGGTTTTTGACCTGGGATGGAAAAACAGACCCAGGAAAGAATGCTAATGTGGGTGTGTATGTGCTTTATTTTGAAATGTTTAATCCGCAAACAGGCTCCCGAAAACAGCAAAAACTTCCAATTGTGGTATCTTCCCGATAATTTTGAATTATTAACACGCTATTTTTCAACAAATCAGCTATCTTTGCAACGTTTTTTTGAATTTCTAGTTCAATCCTAAGGTCAAAGGGGAATTTTAGTAGTAATTCAGCAATCTGAAATTGTAATTTAATTTCCCATTAGGGGTTAGGACTTTTTAAAATATATGGATAAAGTTAGTTATGCGTTGGGTTTAAGTTTGGGAAATAACCTGTTAAGCAGTGGAGTTACAGCATTAAATTATGCTAAGTTTGCAAAAGGAATTCAGGATGTGATGGAACAAAAAGCTCCTGAAATAAGTTATGAGGATGCTCAAACTGTAATCAACGATTTTTTTCAGGAATTGCAATCCAAAGTAGGTGAAATAGCCCTGAGTCATGGAAAAGCTTTTTTAGCCGAAAATGCCAAACGCTCTGAAGTGCTTACACTTGCAAGTGGTTTACAATACGAAGTAATTACCGAAGGAGCAGGGGTAAAACCAAAAGCTTCGGACTCAGTAAAAGTACATTATCACGGTTCGTTACTCGACGGAACGGTATTCGACAGTTCAGTCAGTCGCGGTGAGCCTGCCACATTTGGTGTAACTCAGGTTATCAGTGGTTGGGTTGAAGCTTTGCAATTGATGCCGGTAGGTTCGAAATGGAGATTATTTATTCCTTCCGAACTGGCTTATGGTGCTCAGGGTGCTGGTCAGTCTATCGTACCACATTCGACTTTGATATTTGAAGTAGAATTATTGGAGATCGTTTAGTTTATAATAAACGGTAAGCAGTAATCGGTAAACAGTAAGTAAAAATTTAAAAAATCAATTATACAAAACAATGAAAAAGACAATTTTAATTCTTGCAGCTGTGGGCATGGTGTTTGCTTCGGCTGATGCACAGTTATTTAAAGCTAAAGCAAAAAAAGCAGATGTTGTAATAGCACCTGTAAAAGTGTTTAACAATGATGTTGATTCTATGAGTTATGCTTTGGGGATTAATGTTGGAACAGATTTTGCCAAAAATCTGAAAGGCATTCCCGGTGGAAAATCAACGATAGATCTGATCATTAAAGGTTTTACTACTGCAATGAAAGGCGATTCAGCTTTAATGAAACCAGAAGTAGCAACTGAAATCTTTAAAAACTACATTTCTAAAGCTCAGGCTAAAGATGTAGAACTGAAAAAGGGAGCAGGCGAAAAATTCTTAGCTGAAAACAAAACAAAAGCGGGTGTAACTACTACAGCAAGCGGATTGCAATATCAGGTTCTGGTGCCTAAAGATGGTCCTAAACCAGCAGCAACTGATACAGTAAAAGTACATTATACCGGAACTTTGCTTGATGGCACAAAATTTGATAGCTCTGTTGATCGTGGCGAGCCGGTTTCATTCCCATTAAATCAGGTAATAAAAGGCTGGACTGAAGGCGTTCAATTGATGTCAGTTGGTTCTAAGTATAAATTCTTTATTCCTTACGACTTGGGTTATGGTACACAAGCACCTCAGGGTAGTCCGATTCCGGCTTATGCAACCCTTATTTTCGAAGTTGAATTATTGGATATCAAACCACTAAAACAAATTACTCCAAAAGTTGAAGTGAAAGAAGTAGTCCAACCGAAAGCAAAAAAAGGCTCTAAAAAATCAAAGAAATAATTTCATTACAAGAAAAAAATAGAAATTTATAAATTGAAAATCAAATGAAAAAACAAAGTATTTTCTCGTTGGTAGCATTGGTTGCCATTTTTATGCTTGCCTCGTGCAACAAATACGAAGCAAAAACAGCTACTCTGAAAACTCAGAATGACAGTTTGAACTACACACTTGGTTTAGCCAATGGTGATGGTATCAAAAACTATTACATGAAAACCGATTCGTCAAGCAAACCAATCATCGCCCTAATGAAAGCGTTGGATAAAGCTTACTCAACCGGAGCCAACAAAGGTGAAATGTACAAATTGGGTCTTGAAATCGGAAACTCATTGAAACAACAAAAAGCCAAAGGCTTAATGGGTGACTCAACCCTTAAATTCAATGAAAAATTGGTAAAACAAGGATTGGTAAACGCATTGAATGGTTATGACAAAGGAATGACAGCAAAACAGGCTCAGGAATTTATTCAGAAAACCATGATGAAAATTCAACAACAAAAAATGCCAATGCCTCAACAACAAGATCCGGCTCAATCTTCAGCTCCACAACAAGCACCACAACCAGTTAGATAATAGTTCAACTAATTTATAATAAACAGAAAAATGAAAAAACTTAATATAATTATGGCGGTGGTTTTGGTAGCCGCAGTAGCGTTTACTTCGTGCAACAGCAACAAGACAAGTTTGCCTACATTGAAAACTCAGCTTGATAGCTTGAACTATGCTTTTGGTCTTGCTAACGGCGACGGTGTGAAAAACTATTACATCAAAGGTGATTCTGCTCAAAAAGCAATTAAATCACTTATGGAAGGTGTAAACGAAGGAATGAAAGGTAAAGTTGAAAAAGAAAACACTGAACTGACTGACCTTGGAACTAAAATTGGAACTGCTTTAAAAGAACAAAAGAAAACCGGTTTAATGGGTGATTCTTCATTGAAAGTAGATATCAAACTGATTAAACAAGGATTGGTAAACGGTTTGAGAGGCTCTAAAGTACTGATGGATGCTAAAACGGCTCAGGAATATCTTCAAAAAACCATGAGCGGTTTACAGGCTAAAAAAATGGAGAAATTGTATGGTCCAAACAAAACAGCCGGTATAAAATTCTTAGAAGAAAATGCTAAAAAACCGGGTATTGTAACTACTCCAAGTGGTCTTCAATACGAAGTGGTTAAAAAAGGAAACGGTGCACTCCCAACCGATAACGATAAAGTAAAAGTAAACTACAAAGGAACATTGATTGATGGTACTGAGTTTGATAGCAACACCGGTAAAGACCCAATCGTATTCCAGGCTAATCAGGTAATTAAAGGTTGGACAGAAGCGTTAAAACTAATGCCTGTAGGTTCAAAATACAAATTATATATTCCTCAGGAATTGGCTTATGCCTCAGCCGATCGTGGTAAAATCAAACCTTTCTCGGCATTGATTTTCGAAGTGGAATTGATTTCAATTGAAAAACAAGCTGCACAACAACAGTTGACTCCAGAGCAAATGCAACAGGTTCAACAACAAATGCAACAACAGAGACGATAGTTTTTGTTCGATAAATAATTATAAGCCGGAGTGATTTTCACCCCGGCTTTTATTTTGTCAAAAAGCGAAGCGATATAAACAAATCTCTATCGAATATTCCTGTTTATTCAACAATAAATATAAATATCTTTCAATTTCCATTTATATTATGTAATTTTGCTGCCTAAATGATAAACACAAATCAAGGTATTATGGAAAAAATAGATCAATTAGACCGCAAGATTTTGCAGATTATTACTCAGAATGCGCGTATGCCATTTAAAGATGTGGCCGAATTATGTGGTGTGTCACGCGCTGCCATTCATCAACGTGTTCAACGCTTAATTGATATTGATGTAATTACCGGTTCAGGCTATACTGTAAACCCCAAAATGCTGGGTTTCCAAATGTGTGCCTACATTGGTATCACGCTCGAACGTGGCTCTATGTACAAGGAAGTGGTTAAGGAACTGGAAAAAATCCCTGAAATTGTTGAATCTCAGTATACGCTTGGCTCGTATACCATTCTGATAAAACTTTATGCTAAAAATGACGAGCATTTGATGGAATTGTTGAACGGAAAAATTCAGGAAATACCTGGTGTGGCTACCACCGAAACACTTACTTCGCTGGATCAGCGGATTAAAAGAACTATTCCGATAGAATAGACCTTAAGCCTAAAGCCGGATAAGAAGTATTATTGAAAATATTTATCATAAACAAACTCAAGCTCCTCCTGTTGGATTTAGGGGTTTGTTTTTATTATTTCTTGCAATACTTCATACACTATCGGACAAGTGTAGGCATTTTTAATGGACAAATTGTAAAGTTGGAAAAACCGTTTCCGGTCAGTATGTGGATATTCACGACAGGCTTTTGGGCGATTTTCGTAGATACTGCAATAATTATCATCGCCCAGAAACGGACAGGGCATTGATTGAAAAACCAACTCATTGTCTTCGTCAACCCGAAGATATTTTGAAATAACATCAACCGGTTTCATTCGTAGTGCTTTAGCCATTTTCTCCACATCCTTATCGGTAATACGTGGTCCTAACGAGCGACAACAATTGGCACAGAGCAAACAATCGGTTTGATCCGAAATTTTATCGTGCATAGCGTGAATCTGCAAGTCCATGCTTTCAAGCTTTTTCTTGTTTTTAGAAAAAAAACGCTTCCAGTCAGGTTCTGATTTGATAGCCAAAGCTGGCAATAATTTAAAATCTGTTTGCTTGTTCACAGGCTATTATATAGTAATTTTCAAGGCACAAAGGTATTCAATTATCAGTTAAGTTACAAAAAAAATGCTTGGTTTAGGGATTTTATTTGTATCTTTGCAGCCGTTTTATTTACAAACACACAAAAATTTATGAGTCTATTAAGTGATGTGCTGGGACAATTCGATGCGCCCCAGAAAGTAAAAGCAATGGGTGTTTATCCTTACTTCCGCCCAATCGAATCCGATCAGGATACAGTTGTTACAATTAATGGCAAAAGAGTATTAATGTTTGGTTCTAACAGCTATCTGGGACTTACCAATCACCCTCGTTTGAAAGAAGCATCTATTAAAGCGATTGAGAAATATGGAACAGGTTGTGCCGGATCACGGTTTTTAAATGGCACCCTGGATATTCATATTGAATTGGAAGAACGTCTGGCCAAACTGGTTCACAAAGAAGCTGCATTGGTTTATGCTACAGGTTTTACCGTAAATTCGGGTGTTGTACCTTGTGTTACCGGTCGCGAAGATTACCTTATTTTTGATGAATTAGATCATGCTTCCATTATTGAAGGCAAAAGATTGTCTTTTTCCAAACAATTGAAATATCGTCACAATGATATGGATGCATTGGAAAAACTACTTAAAAAATGCGAACCCGACAAATTGAAACTTATCGTTGTTGATGGAGTTTTCAGTATGGAAGGTGATGTGGTTAAGCTTCCTGAAATTGTTGCACTTTCAAAAAAATATAATGCTTCTATTTATGTTGACGAAGCACATTCATTAGGAGTTTTCGGAAAAACGGGTGCAGGAGTTTGTGAACATTTCGGTGTGTCGAATGATGTGGACCTGATCATGGGAACTTTCAGCAAATCCTTGGGAACTATTGGTGGTTTTGTTGCTGCCGATGAAAATATAATCAATTACCTGAAGCATAATTCACGCACACTTATTTTCAGTGCTTCTATTACGCCAGCCTCAACAGGTTGTGTGTTAGCGGCTTTGGATGTTATGGCTGAAGAGCCCTGGAGAAAAGATCAATTGTGGGCTAATACAAACCGTGCAAAAGCAGGTTTTTTGAAAGCAGGATTTGAAATCGGTCATACACAAACGCCAATTATTCCGCTTTATGTTCGAGATAACATGAAAACCTTCCAGATTACGAAAATGTTGATGGATGACGGTGTATTTGTGAATCCGGTTGTTTCGCCTGCCGTACCTTCCGAAGATTCGCTGATTCGCTACTCTTTAATGGCAACACATACTTTTGACCAGATTGACGAATCAATTGAAAAAATATCACGTGATGCCCGTAAACTGGGAATTATCAAATAAATAACTGCCTCTATATCCCCCAAGGGGGACTTAAATCACAAATTAAAAATGAATAGAACAAATCTGTAATTCAGATAAGTTCTATTCTTGTTTATGATATATATGGTTTTAATCAGATTTTCAAGTATTTAATAAAAATAAAAATATCTTCAAGTCCCCCTAGGGGGATTTAGGGGCCTTCTTTAATTATGATTACAGTTTCTAATTTAGCCATTCAATTTGGCAAACGTGTTTTATTTTCGGACGTAAACCTTAAATTTACCGCAGGCAATTGCTATGGTGTTATCGGTGCCAATGGTGCCGGTAAATCCACCCTTATCCGCATCTTAAGCGGTGATTTAGACGCAACACGTGGAACTATTCAGTTTGGTCCCGGTGAACGTCTCTCTGTTTTAAAACAAGATCACTTTGAATTTGATGAATTTACGGTTATTGATACGGTCATGATGGGTCATGACGTGCTTTGGAGAATAAAAGATGAGAAAGATGCCATTTACCTGAAAGATGATTTTAGCGATGCGGATGGACTACGTGCTTCTGAGTTGGAAGACAAATTCTCTCAAATGAACGGTTGGAATGCCGAAAGCGATGCCGCTTCGTTGTTGAGTGGGTTGGGAATCAAGGAAGATTTGCACTACCAGTTGATGAAAGAACTCAGCGGTATGGAAAAGGTGCGGGTTTTGTTGGCACGTGCCTTGTTTGGAAAACCGGACAATTTGTTGCTCGATGAACCTACCAATGACTTAGATGTGGATACCGTGATGTGGTTGGAAAATTATCTGGCGAATTACGAAAATACCGTGTTGGTTGTTTCTCACGACCGTCACTTTCTCGATGCAGTGAGTACTCACACGGTGGATATTGATTTTGGAAAAGTACAGTCATTTGCCGGAAATTATTCGTTCTGGTACGAATCAAGTCAGCTGGCATTACGTCAACAACAAAATCAGAATAAAAAAGCAGAAGAAAAAAAGAAAGAGCTGGAAGAATTTATTCGCAGGTTCAGTGCCAATGTGGCTAAATCGAAACAAGCTACCAGTCGTAAGAAAATGCTTGAGAAGCTTAATATCGATGAAATTCAGCCTTCAACTCGTAAATATCCGGGAATTATTTTCACACCCGATCGTGATCCAGGAAATATGGTACTCGAAATAGCCGGGCTGGGTAAAACCCTCGATGATGGAACAGTACTATTCAATGATGTAAATTTTAATGTTGAAAAAAGTGACAAAATCGTATTCTTGTCACGTGATCCACGTGCTATGACTGCTTTTTTTGAAATAATAAATGAGCATGACAAAAATCACCAGGGAACCTATAACTGGGGAATTACCATAACGCACGCTTACCTGCCACTTGATAATTCTGAATTTTTCAATACCGATTTAAAATTAGTTGACTGGCTGGGTCAGTTTTCCGATGACACCACCGAAGGATTTATTCGGGGTTATCTGGGTAAAATGCTTTTTGCAGGGGAAGAGATCTACAAAAAAGCAAGTGTACTTTCAGGAGGTGAAAAAATGCGTTGTATGATATCCCGGATGATGCTTCGTAATGCCAATGTCATGGTGCTCGATTCTCCGGCCAATCACCTCGATCTGGAATCCATCCAGGCTTTCAACAATACACTGGTGAATTTCAAGGGGAATGTATTGATGGCTTCGCATGACCGGGAGTTTATTCAAACCGTTTGTAACCGTATCATTGAATTGACTCCACATGGCATTATCGATAAACAAATGGATTATGACGATTATGTGACTTCCGATGAAATTAAGGCTATACGCGAACGATTATATAAATAAAATTCAGTTTCAAATTCAGATTTAGTAGAAATTATTTATCTTTGCCCTACATCTTAAATTAATCTGATATGGAAGAAGAAAAAAAATGTGATTGCAACTGCAAAAACTACCACCGTCAAGCTAATGCAACAGGTGGAGCAGTTTACGGATTAGGATTTATTGGTGCTGCAGTTTTTTTTATTGCACGTGCCACCACATTCTGGTTAGGAGTCATTGGCTTAGGTAAAGCCATTGCCTGGCCTGCATTTTTGGTTTATTATGTACTGAAAATGCTTTACAAATGACACACAAAACTATAAAAATAAATGCTTTTCTCAGTCAGGAGAAAAGCATTTATTTTATGTGATTAACGTTTCATGTGAAGCTCAATCGTCACCCGATCCACTTTTCCACCAAGCGGTGGATTCAGCTTCGAAAGTTTTAGGTTAACTTCCAAAATTTGCGGAAATGAATTGAAAACGCTATCCAACATGCGTTTGCCAATGTGCTCAATCAGTTTCGACGGAATTTCCATTTCAGTCTTCAGCACATCATAAACCAATTGATAATTAAGCGTATGCCCTAAATTGTCTGTTTGTCCTGCTAAAGCAGTGTCCAACTCAAGGCTTAAACTAACAATAAATGTATTTCCAAGTGTTTGTTCGTGTTCCAGGCAGCCGTGAAAGGCGTGAAACTCCATATTTTCCAGTGTTATCTTACTCATAATATAGTTCTATACCCCTAAAATGGGAATTATTATTTAAAAACTCTTGTTGTCTTTGCTCAAGTTCCAATTCAATTTCTAATCAAGGCAAAGTTAATCTTTTTTTTGAAACCTATCAACCGGAATTCAAAAATACAGAAAGCCTGAAATTGCCGGTAACTATGGAAGGACTTTTCTATTGCTCAGAATGTCTGAAGAACTCATTCATTCACACAAACTGCCTTTTGAATAAAACTCCATTTGCTTAGAAAGTGGCTTTTCAGTAAATACATATCACATATTTCCTTCAAATGTTATATCTTTGCATCCGTTTATTAAAAAGTAAGTTCGTACCTAAAGTGTATGTAAATTTAATGACTCTCAGCTTTTTAAAATTTTTTTATTATCAGACAAATAACATACCCAATTCAAACTTTTAATTTATTGTCCCTTTAGGGGCAGGCTGTCATTATGGAAACAGTAGTTAGCGGCATACGCCCAACCGGAAACCTTCACTTAGGAAATTACTTTGGCGCATTGCGCAATTTCATAAGCATGCAGAATGAGCACAATTGTTATTTCTTCATTGCTGATTATCATTCACTTACAACACACCCAACTCCCGGAGACCTGTACGGAAATGTGCGTCAGGTAATGGTGGAATATTTGGCTGCCGGTCTCGATCCCGAAAAATGCACGCTGTATATTCAAAGCGATGTGCCTGAAACAGCCGAACTTTATCTGTTTCTGAACATGAATGCCTATATCGGCGAATTGGAACGTTGTACTTCGTTTAAAGATAAAATCCGTCAACAACCCCAAAACGTGAATGCCGGATTGCTGACTTATCCTACGCTAATGGCGGCAGATATTCTGATTCACAAAGCCACCAAAGTGCCGGTTGGAAAAGATCAGGAACAACATCTGGAAATGACTCGTCAGTTTAGCAACCGCTTCAACCGTCTGTATAATGTGGAATATTTCCCTGAACCAAAAGCATTTAACTTCGGTAATGAATTGGTGAAAATTCCCGGACTGAACGGAACAGGCAAAATGGGTAAATCGGAGGGCGAGGGAAATGCTATTTTCTTAGCTGATGAACCGGAAGCTATCCGCAAAAAAGTAATGAAAGCTGTTACCGATAGCGGCCCAACTGAACCGAATCAAGCCAAACCTGAACCCATTCAGAATATTTTCCAATTGATGAAAGTGGTTTCAGCTCCTGAAACGCTTAGTTTTTTCGAAGATCAATATAATAGCTGCAATATTCGCTACGGTGATATGAAAAAACAACTGGCCGTCGATATGGTTACTTTTACAGAGCCTTTCAGAGATAAAATTAAAGCCATTTCAGCGGATAACGACTACGTGGCTAAGGTAATGCGACTTGGCAAGGAAAAAGCTCACGAAAGTGCCGCCAAAACCATTCGCGAAGTGCGGGAAATTATCGGATTTAAGTCCTTTTGATTAGTTTATAGTTAATAGCCGGCAGTAAGCAGTTTGTAGCCGGCAGTAAGTGTATAAAATTTGAAAGTCTGTTCCTTTAAGGGACAGGCTTTTTTGTTCTAAATATTGCAGGCTATTTATTTGGAAATGAACCCTTTGTATAGTTTTTCCATTTGTATAATTTTTTGTTTAATAAGTTGTGACCGAACCGGAGTATATCCAAGAATTAAGCCCTGAGTAGGATTCTCAGTAACAAAACACTTGCTATAAGGATGAGCTATGATATTATTTTTTGCAAAATGATCGACAAGTTCTTTGTCTTTTATTCCTACATTGAGTTTTGCTAAAACATGAAGACTCCTAATATCGCTTTTTTCAAGTAAAACAGCATCTCCAAAACTATTTTCAAAGGTTTCACAAAACAGTTTTTTACGTTCCTCTGCTATTTCAATAACGTTCTTAACGTGGTTATATAAATAATTTCGCTCAATAAACTGGCTCAAAACTACCTGAATGGAAGAAGGAACAAAGCGATGTGAATGTTTGAGTAATGCTTCCACAGAATCGAGCAAATAAAAAGGAACAACCATATAACCTACCCGAATGGAAGGATGTAACAGCCGATTAAATGTGCCAAAAAAAGCGACTCTTTGCTGCGTGTCCAAACTAAATAAGGAGGGTATAAAATCTTTGTAATTATTTACTTCGTGTTCATAATCATTCTCAATAATAATAGTATTGTGCTCGTTGGCCCATTTAAGGAGTTCCAGCCTTCTATTTAGCGTCATTCTCACTCCGGTAGGATAATGACAGGAGGGAACTGTATGAATCAGTTTGGATTGGATATGACCGGGTTGAGTCAATTCACTCACTTTTAACCCATCCTCATCTATTGATACTGTTTGAATATTGGATTGTAATCCTTTGAAAATTGAAATAACATTGGGAAAAGTTGGATTTTCCATGGTCATACAATCACCCGGATTTAGTAGTACGTTTCCTATGATGTAAAGCGATTGCAAAGAGCCGGAAACAATGATGATCTGACGAGGGTCGCATTTAATATTGCGACTAAAATTCAAATAATTGGCCAGCGATTTTTTTAATTGGTCGGTGCCGGATGATGCGGAATACGACAGACCTGATGATTTGATATTTCTCCAGTAAAGATTACTGAGATTTTTCCATTGATTAACCGGAAAAATATCAAGGGGCGGCAAGCCCGGACGAAATGCTATATCCGTGTCGTCGGTACTATTTATTAAAGTTATGTTTTTCTGAAATGATTTACCCGTCTCAGATAAATCAGGATACCCAAACTGACTGAAATTATGGCTTTTGGGTGGTGAAATTTCCAGAACAACTCCTTTTACTTTATGCCCTGAACCAGTAGTTGATTCGATAAAGTTTTCATACAGGAGCAATTCGTATGTTTTAATAATTGTGCTTCGTGAAACTTTTAATTTTGCAGCAAGTTGACGGGTAGAAGGTAAAATACTGCCTTCGGGAATATCATTATTCAAAATTGCTTCTTTTATGAGTCCGTGAATACGTTGATAAAGCCCTATTTTATAGCCTTTTGAGACTTTTCTCAAATTCATTTCATTATATGCATTGGAAATTCTGGTCAATATATCTTCCATATTGGTATGTATAAATAAATATAATTGGTATGGCAAAGATAATAATAAATCGGGTTTCTTTGCCATAGTTATATACCCGAACTTTCAAAAATGTATATTTTTCACATCACGTTGATTATATAGATAATGAAATTTGGAGTCGATAACTAATCTTTTTTAACCTTGGATTAATCATTATGGAAGTAATCGGAACTATCATTAGTTTGATATTCATTGTTATAGTAGCATTTTTGCTCTATAAAAAATACAATGCTCAAGCTGTATTGCTTTTTAGTGGATTAGTCATGATGGCTTTTGCATTGATTATGGGCTTTAAGTTGCCGGGATTGAAAGACCCAACTAACCTTAAGTTTTTTGATCTTTTCGAACTGATTAAAGAATCATTGAGTTCGAAGGGAGCTGATGTCGGACTTATGATTATGACTATTGGCGGTTACGTAGCTTATATGAAAAAAATCGGAGCAAGCGATACACTCGTTTATCTTGCGATGAAACCACTCTCTATTTTCAAAAAAACACCTTATCTGGCGGCATCATTAGTTATTCCAATCGGACAACTTTTATTTATTACCACACCTTCTGCTGCAGGATTGGGACTGCTATTAGTTGCTTCAATTTTTCCTGTATTAGTAAGTCTGGGCGTTAGTAAAACGTCGGCTGTTTCGGTAATTGTTGCCTGTACAGTATTTGATATGGGACCGGCGTCGGCAAATACAGCATTGGCTTCCAAATTAATCAGCAAATCAAATGTTCAGTATTTTATTGAAAATCAATTGCCACTGGCAATTCCCTTGACCATTTTAATGGCCGTTGTATATTTCTTTGTCAACCGCTATTACGATAAGAAGGAAAATCACGTGGCTGAAGTTGTTGATACTGCCAGTCTGAAAACGAAAGCTCCTTTAATTTATAGTTTACTTCCGATACTTCCATTGATATTGTTGATTACCTTCTCTAAGTTCTTCACTATCTTTCATCCGGCAATCAATTTAGACACTACAACCGCCATGATTTTATCATTGTTTGTGGCTTTGATATTTGAAATGATTCACAAAAAAAACGTGAGCGAAGTTTTCAGTTCACTGAAAACATTCTGGGAAGCAATGGGGAAAGTATTTGCAACCGTTATCAGCCTTATTATTACAGCAGAAATATTTTCATACGGACTTATCAGCCTGGGCTTTATCAATAGTCTGGTGGGTATTTCGCAGGATTTCGGACTTGGTGCTGTTGGAATTGGCATAGTTATGACCGTAATGATTTTCGGAGCATCCATGTTAATGGGCAGCGGAAATGCTTCATTCTTTTCCTTTGGTCCTTTGGTCCCCGGAATTGCCTTGAAAATGGGCGTGGATGGTGCCGGAATTATACTTCCTATGCAATTGGCTTCAAGTCTCGGTAGAGCTACTTCACCCATTGCCGGAGTTGTTATTGCCACGGCTGAAATTGCCGGAGTTACACCCTATCAGGTGGCCAAACGAAACCTGATTCCGTTAACAACAGTTTTGGTTGGAATGCTTATTTATCACTTTATTTTTTAATTACAGGTACTATGATGAAAATTATCAAAAACGCTGAAGTCTATTCACCGGAATATCTTGGAAGAAAAGATATTCTTATTGGTGGGGAGAAAATTCTTGCTATCGGGGAAAATATTGAAACCAGCAATATAGCTGTTGAAGTGATTGATGCAAAAGGGAAAATCGTTACTCCGGGATTTATCGATCAGCATATTCACTTAACAGGTGCCGGTGGGAAACAGGCTTTTTCGTCCATGACACCCGAAATAAGTATCTCAGAATTGATTCAATGCGGAACAACCACTGTTATGGGAATGCTCGGAACTGATGGTATTACCCGTTCTCTTCAGGGTTTGTATGCCAAGGTAAAAGGACTGGAACAGGAAGGAATCAGTGCTTATATGCTTACCAGCTTTTTTGGTTATCCAACCAAAACGATGCTGGGCAGTGTACTGGAAGATATGGTTTTTATTGATAAAGTGATTGGCTGTAAAATAGCTATCAGCGATGAACGTGCATCATTCCCCACTGAAAACGAACTCCTTAAACTGTTACGTGAAGTGCATGTAGGCGGGTTAACTTCAGGAAAAGGTGGCATATTGCATATTCATTTAGGAGCACTTGAAAGCAAAATGGATATTTTACTCGATTTGGTAAAGAAATATCATTTCCCAATCCGCCACATATCCCCAACCCATGTTGGACGAACAAAAGAACTATTCGATCAGGCAATAGAATTTGCTAAACTGGGTGGAATGATTGATATATCGACCGGTGGAACAAAATTTGATTTGCCCTACAAACAGGTATTGTATGCATTAGAGAAGGGTGCTTCGATTGATAATATGACTTTTAGTAGTGATGGAAATGCCGGTATGGCCAAGAAAGATGAAAATGGTAAAATTGTAAAACTATATAAAGCCCCGGTTGACTTGAATCTCAAGCAAGTCATTATTTTAATTCAGGAAGCCGGAATGTCAATTAGCGATGCGTTCAAATTAATAACCACTAATCCGGCCAGAAACCTATCATTATTCCACAAAGGAAAAATAGCATTAGGGTGTGATGCGGATTTATGCTTTTTCGATTCGGACTTTAATTTGACTGATGTGATTTCAAGAGGACATAAAATGATGAAAGACAAAGAAATAGTAAAATGTAATTGTTACGAAAACTGCAGCAACAAATGAAAATTAAAAGTTACATAGTATCTTTCTTTCTTTTACTTGCTAATGTTTTGACTTTTAGTCAGACAACATTATTGACTGAAGATTTTAATTATTCGGCCGGTGATTTACTTACAAATCATGGTTGGAATGAAACTCCTGCTGTTAGTGTTGAATCAAAAGTCCTTTTTGTGGGGAATAGCTTTACATTCTATAATGATGGTGTAGATATTCATTTGCAAAAATTGATTCAATACGATACCTCGTTCGAAGGAGTTAGTTTCGATATTCAGAAAATTGCTGTGAGTTCATATACTTTGGAGGGACATTATAACGATCCGTTGACAATGGCAAAAATCAGAAGCAATAACTGGAACATAGTCGTTTTACAGGAACAGAGTACCAGACCGATAAACAGCCCTGATTTATTTTTACAATATGCCACCTTGCTCGATACTGAAATAAAAAAAATGAATGCCCGAACAGTTTTATACATGACCTGGGCACCAAAAGCAACACTAACTGACATAGATCAACTGGCAGCATCCTATATTTCTGTTGGCAAACAACTTAATGTGCCGGTGGTTCCGGTAGGGAAAGTATGGGATTCTTTTGTAAGCAAATATCCGAGCATTAATATCTATTATACTGACAATAAACATCCTTCGCTTGCCGGAACATATTTGATAGCATGTACTTTCTATTATTCATTATATGGACGAAATCCGGTTTTGAATACTTATGTTCCTGTTGGACTAAGTTCGGCAAATGCCGTTACTATCCGGAAGGCAGTATATGATTATATGCAATTAAATAAATAAATTACGATACTTTTTTTAAAACCAATTAATTATTAATCATTAAAATTTAAATGTCATGAAAAAAATTTACTTATTCGTATTCTTGGGCATTAGCAGTTTAGCTTTTGCAGGTTCTCCTTTATTGATTGAAGATTTTAATTACACAGCAGGTGACTTAATAACTGCACATGGTTGGAGTAATCATAGCGGTACAACAAGTCCAATTTTAGTTACTTCGCCCGGATTGACTTTTACAGGCTATGTAGGTTCAGGAATAGGACTGGCTGCTGGTTTAAACAATACTAGCGAAAAGGATAATAAACAATTTGGAGCTCAAACTTCAGCATGTATTATTTATGCTTCGTTTTTAGTGAACTGTACAGTTACAGTTGCTGCAGGAGATTGTTTCTTTCATATATGGGATAATACTCTTAATTCACCTACCCAATTCAGAGGCAAGGTTTACCTTGGAAACCACGCTACTGCAGGAAAAATGAAAGTTGGCTTAGCATATAGTACAACATCACCAACTTATTCTGCCACCGAATTCAATTTTGGTGAAACCTATTTGTTTGTATTAAAATATAATATTATTGATGGTGCATTAAACGATCAGGTTAGTTTATATGTGTTTAAAGCCGGAGATTCTTTCATAACAGAACCATCAACTACTACTCTTGGTCCATTATCAGATGGAGCTGTAGCTGATTTTGCAAATCCTTCCAGTGTAGCTCTTCGTCAATTTAATGCAGCTCAACGTATTACAGTTGATGGAATTCGTGTCAGAAAAGAATGGGATATGATAGATGATTCTAATGTTGTTACAGGAATGAGTCCCTTAAATGAAAATCAAACCTTGGTTTGTTATCCGAATCCGGTAACCGATGGATTTGTGAATTTGGGCAATATAGCTTCTACAATGAAGGATGTACAGATATTTGATGTGGTGGGTAAAAAAGTATTAACCCAACAAAGCATTTCAAACAGACTGGATGTATCCGCTTTAAATTCAGGAATTTATGTATTAAAAGTTTCGGCTGATAATCATACCAGTTCTTCCAGATTAGTGATTAAATAAAGCAACTATAAATTTTAAACAGAACTATAATGAAAAAGATATATTTATTCATATTGCTCTGCATGAGCAGTTTTACTTTTGCAAGTTCTCCATTATTGGTTGAAGATTTTAATTACAAAGCAGGTGATTCGATAACGAATCATGGTTGGAATGGTCACAGTTCAGCCGGAACAAATCCAATTCTGGTTACTTCGCCCGGATTAACGTTTGCAGGTTATGTAGGTTCAAATGTTGATCCCAGTCTGGCTGCCGGAGTAAACAATACTGGTGAAAAGGATGATAAATACTTTGGTGAACAAACAGCTGCAGGTCCTATTTATTCCTCGTTTTTAGTAAACGCTACTGCTACATCGACTAGTGCAAACGGCGATTGCTTCTTTCATATATGGGATCCTACTCAAGGACCAACAGTTATGAGATGCAAGGTTTACATGGCAAACGGTTTGACAGCAGACAAAATGAAACTTGGTCTATCATATAGTACGACAACTCCAACTTTTTATTCAACTGAATTAAACTTTGGTGAAACCTATTTGTGTGTAATAAAATATATGGTTGTTGATGGACTGTTAAACGATCAAACAAGTTTATATGTGTTTAAAACGGGAGATGATTTAAGCACAGAACCACTAACTCCCGCTGTTGGTCCTTTAACCGGGACTGCAGCTGATATTGTTCCAACCAGCGTTTCACTTCGTCAAGGTAATGCAACTGAACGGATTACGATTGATGGAATCCGGGTTAAAACATTTTGGCAATTAAACAAAGATGATGCTACAAGTATAAATTCAATAAATGCCAATAATATACTTGAATTTTATCCAAATCCGGTTACTGATGGTTATTTGAATCTTACTAATTCAGGCAACTCAACTAAATCGGTTGAGATATTTGATGTAGTTGGGAAAAAAGTGCTGAGCCAACTAACACTTTTAAGCAGAGTGGATGTGTCAGCATTAAATGCAGGAATTTATGTATTAAACGTTACTGCAGATAATCAGACACGATCTTCGAGATTTGTTGTAAAATAAATTTTAAGAATTAGTTCAATTGTAAAATTGATATTTCAAAACACAGAGAGTATGATATATTCTCTGTGTTTCTCTTACTTTCAGACAATTTGAGTATTATATTTTTTTGTCTTCAATATTTATTAGTTTAATTACCATGAACAAAAGCAAGTTATTTCTAGGATTATTGTTTATGATGGCAATCATGTTGTCATGTAAAACAGATGATGTAAAGCCTTTCGTTACCCTTTCATCCAATGTGACCAGCATTTCTGAAAATGACAGCGTAGCAACAATTACTGCATCCATTGTAGTGACGTCGCAGAATGATATAGTTGTAACCCTTGACACTATTGGCAGTACGGCAAAAGGCGATAGCGTTGATTTTGTTCTCAAACCAAGCATAATTATCATTCCTGCCGGAAGTTTATCGGGAACTGCTAAATTAACTGCCATTCCGGATAATTTAAAACAAGGAAATCAGACAGTGCTAATAACTCTAAAATCAATAGTAGGTGGAAGCTCGAACGATAATCAGAAGCTTACTATCACCATCTTAGATGATGATATCCCGGTAAAAAAGCCACCAATATTAGTTGAAGACTTTGATTACACTGCCGGTGATGCACTTACGCTTCATGGCTGGGTTATTCATAGTGCTACAACGAATCCTCTTGTGGTTACTTCTCCGGGATTGACATTTGCCGGTTATGTAGGGTCAGGCATAGGCAATGCAGCCGGAGTCAATAATACAGGCATTGATGAAAATAAACTTTTCGGAGCTCAAACAAAAGATTCCATTTATGCATCATTCATGGTGAATGCCACAGCAACTTCGGCTGCCAGTGATTACTTCTTCCATATATATGATCCTATACCAACTGGGAGTCTGGCTCATAGAGGAAGAGTTTTCATTATACCAGTATCGGGTGCACCGGGAAAAATGACTATAGGCTTCTCGTTTGGTATTTCTCCTGCACAAGCAACAATGACAACGCAATTAAATTTTGGTCAAACTTATTTGATGGTTGTTAAGTATACGGTAGTTGATGGTGCTGCCAATGATAAAGTTAGTTTGTATGTATTTGCAGATGGAGATGATTTTACAAACGAACCTACAACGCCAACTTTAGGCCCATTGACAGGAACACAGGGTGATATTGTTCCTACCGGTCTAGCGCTTCGTCAGTTTGATGCTGCTCAACGAATCACAGTCGATGGAATCAGGGTGAACACTGAATGGAATTTGAAACCATAGAAATTTAAACTGACTCAGTAGGTACATACATTGAAAATTTAAATTTCATGAAAAAAATTCTAATTAAATTACTAATAATAAGTATTTTGGTTCCTGTGTATGTTAATGCACAGGAGTCAAAATTGCACTCCTATTCTTTTGGCGAAGGATTGACCTTTACCGATGGGAAAGATTATACAATCGACTTAGATGGTTTTGTTCAACCTTCTTACCAGGGAACACTTTTTTTAGATCCCAATCATAAAGATGTATTTAATCGTTTCCGCTTACGCAGATTAAATATGAAACTTTCGGGTGATGTAGATCACAAAAAAATTGAATATGGTCTGCAAATTGATTTAAGCGGTACCTCTGAGACAGGGAATGCATCCAGCAGCATATTGATGGATGCCTGGGTAGCTTATAATGTAAATAAACAGTTACAAATCACCTTTGGACAGCGAAGTACACCGACTGACAACCGGGAATTAATGATGGCTTCTCAGACTTTACAATTGGTAGAAAGAAGTAAAGTTACTTCAGCTTTCGCTACGATTCGTGAATTCGGTTTGTTTTTGGATGGTACCTATAAAATTGGAAAAATGTCTTATTTGAAACCCTATCTGAATGTAACTAATGGTGATGGAATAAATGTATCCTTAAAAGATCACGGTGGATTGAAATTTGGTGGTCGATTGGATTTTCTGCCATTTGGATTATTTGCCAATTTTGGTCAATCACGCGAAGCAGATATTGTTCGGGAAGGATCGCCCAAACTGGTCATCGGTTGCAATTACAGTTATAATATCGGAGTTAGCAGCCGTGAAGGCGGCACAAGCGGTTCTATTTTATATCTTGATAGTCTAGGACGGGAATCCTTACCTAATTTTACTAAATATGGATTGGATTTCGTGTTTAAATACCGGGGTTTTTCGGCCATAGGTGAATTTGTTGGAACATCAGCTTCAGTTCCTTCATCAATTAGACAGCGTGTACGTACCGATGGAACAACTGCAACTACTTTTTTGGTGAATGGAGTTCAGGATGTACCCAATTATGTAAAGGATCGCATGATGCTTGGGAAAGGCTATAATATTCAAATGGGATATGTTTTTAAAAATCGTTTTTCAGTAGATGCCCGCTATACGCATTTGGAGGCAGATACTCAGTCATTTTTAAATAACGGAACCTTCTATAACCGTCCTGATTATTACACCGTTGGTCTTTCGAAATATTTGGGCAGAGGATATGGTTTTAAAATTCAGGGATCGCTCACCTATGTGGTTGCCAAAACAGGATCGAATGATTTTGCAGGTGTTCCTATTACCGGAAATCAGTGGATCATGGACGTAATTACTTCAATATCCTTTTAAAAGATGAAAAAGCTATTAATCATAATTTTTTGCATACTGTCGGTTTGCTCTAAAGCCCAGTCAAACCGGCAAGACTCAAAACTGACGGACAAATTCTTTCCCGATCCAAATATCGAGATAAACACCCCTGCTTTTCAGAAAAAAAAGGGTTTTACAAACTACCAAGAAATGATGGTGTTTGTTAATACCCAATTGAGCAAACATGCCGGGCTAATGAACCTGAGTTTTATCGGAAAGAGCCAGAAAGGAAAGGAAATTCCGTTGATTTTATTGAATAAAAAAAGCAATACTTCTGACCAAAAAATCAAAGTCTGGATTCAGGCTTCGCTGCATGGTGATGAACCCGGAACTACCGAAGGGGTATTATATTTGTTGGACAAGCTTTTAAATGACAGCAGCTGTTCCTATATGTTAAACAAGCTTGAAATCGGCCTAATTCCAATGGCTAATATTGATGGCAATGAAATGCTGGAACGAACTGCTGCCAATGGGCTTGATTTGAATCGGGATCAAACCAAGCTGATAATTCCTGAAAGTAGCATTCTAAAAAAAGCATTCAGTGATTTTGGTGCGGATGTGGCCATTGATTTTCACGAATATCAACCCTACCGGAAAGATTACAGTCAGTTTAGCAGCTATGGAGTTGTGCCGGGTTTTGATGCCATGTTTATGTATTCCGGCAATCTGAATGTTCCAAAAAGTCTACGAGAGTATACTAAATCAAGGTTTGTAAGCAATGCAGCCAGCTTATTGGACGAAAATAAACTCACACACCACGATTACTTTACCACCGACAAACTGATGGGAGCGGTTCAGATAAATCAGGGATCGTCAAGCTCCAGATCAAGTGCCACTTCGTACGCATTGGCCAATACCATTTCCAGTTTAATTGAAATTCGTGGTGTAGGACTCGGCCGGACTTCCTTAAAACGACGAGTTCAAAGTATTTTTCTGATTGCTTTTTCTTATATGAAAACGGCTTATGATAATACAGAGGAAGTAAAAGCCGAAATTGCTAAAGCAGTTGAAAACCCGAATCCGGAAGTTGTTGCCAAAAGTTCAAATCCGGTGGAAAAGGAAAAACTAAAAATGATTGATCTGGATACCAATAAAGAAATTGAAATTGAAGTAAATCTCGCAGATGCCTGGAAATCAAAAGCCCTTATCACACGTAAAAGACCTTCAGCCTATATTTTATTGCCGGATCAGGTGGTGTTAGTTGAAAAGCTTAAGATTTTGGGATTACAGCTGACCGAATTGAAAAAGTCAACCGAATTGGAAGTTGAAAATTATAGTATATACGAATATCAAAAAGATTCGGAAGAAGACGAAGGAGTGTTTCGACAGGAAGTAAAAGTAAAAACGCAAGCCGTTAGCAAGACTTTTCCGGCGGGAACTTATGTGGTTGCTCTGAATCAGCGAAAATCAAATCTGGCAGTTGAAGTTCTCGAACCTGAAGCTCCCAATAGTTTTGTTTCGTTTTCCATACTTAAAACAGACTTAAATAAAGAACTGCCTGTATATCGGTATTTTGGAAACTCAAATTTATAACTCATATCAATAAGATTAAATTTTATGAAAAAATTAATTTTTTGTATCTCGATTATTGCATTCATGCAAACAATAAGTCTTGATTTGCATGCACAAAATAAAGTATCGTACGAATTGGGAAATGGAATAAACTTCGGACTAAACGACGGTGCTTATCAGTTTAAAATAAGTGGAATGATTCAGCCTGCTGTTAGTTTTCAAAAGCTGAGCAGTCAATCAACCGCGGACTTTTACTACAATGTGAACCGTACTTATTTCAATTTCTCTGGTTCTGCATTTAAAGAAAAAGTAAGTTTCTTTCTTCAGACAGATTTTAGTTTGGGTTTTCCGCTTTTAGATGCCTGGATTGCCTATAAACCAATGAAAGACCTGATTCTGACTGTGGGGCAAATGCAAGCCGTTTCAAATAACCGTGAAATGTTGGTTATGGAAGATAAATTGCAGTTTGCCGATCGGAGTTTATTAAGCACATCATTCTCTCAAACCGGTCGTGAGTTTGGCGTTTTTGCAAGCCAAAAATTCAACATTGGAAAAGTTGGAATTGTTCCACAGATTTCTGTAACATCCGGTGATGGGAGAAATTCGTTTGGTGCCGATTCACGCGATACTGATTTAGGCGGCTTAAAATATGCCGGTCGAATCGATTTATATCCTCTTGGCTATTTTTCCAAAGGAAATGAAAATCTGATCCCCGATTTACTACACGAACAGGATTTGAAGTTCGTTTTGGGTGGCGCAGCGAGTTATAACACCGGAGTCAGCAATTCGGTAGGTGAAGGACATGGGAATTTCCAGTTTTATAATAAAAACGGTGGGATCAAATTGCCTGATTACCGGAAGTTGTATGCCGATATTCTGATAAAATTCCGGGGTATTTCGTTGCTGGGTGAATTTGTAAAGTCCACCGCCACGAATTTAGACGGAAGTTATACTGCAGCTTCTTTAAGCAGTCCTTTGTTGCCGACTCAGATAAGCGAATTCATGGCTTTAGGGTCCGCCTATAATGCGCAGATAGGCTATGCAACCAAAGATGGTTATGCCCTGGATGTACGTTATGATGCCTTAACACCTGAATTTGCAAGCGATGCTAATTCTATAATAAAAAATACAACAGCCACAACTATTGGATTTTCGAAATACTTTAAAGCGAATAATCTTAAAATGCAGGCATCTGTTTCTTCTGTAAAATATCCTGACAGCAGCACCAAGCTGGTTGGATCATTGATTTTTCAGGTTGTCTTTTAAAAACTGATAAGTTTCTATTAAACATGATTTGAATAACTTTTACATCACAAATCAATAGTAGTTTCGTTTTTGTTAATCTTTTAAATTATATAACATGAAATGCTTAATCACAAAATTACTGTTATTTAAAAAGTTGGGCTTTTTGTTTTGTTTGCTTTTTGCTTCTCAGTTTTTGGTAATTGCCAATGCACAGTCGCAAAACAGAACTACAAAAACAGATAAACAGATAGAAATAAAAGGAAATGTAAAAGATGCCAAAACTTTTGAAACTATTCCGGGTACAAGCGTTTTTGTAACAGGAACTAAGGAAGGTACTATTTCCGATATGGACGGTAATTTCACGCTGAAAGTACCTGTAAATGCTACAACTTTGAAATTTTCATATATTGGTTATATTTCACAGGAGGTGGCTGTTGACCGAAAAAAAGGAATGGTTGTAATGTTGCAACAGGATTCAAAAGCTCTTGATGAAGTCGTTGTAGTTGGTTATGGAGTGCAAAAAAAGAGCGATATAACAGGTTCGGTGGCATCAGTCAATATGGAGAAATTGGCCGAACGCCCCAGTACCAATATCGTACAGGCACTGCAGGGAAGTATGGCCGGACTTAATATTTCGGTAAACGGAGCAAGTGCCGATGGTTCTTCAACCAGCATGTTGATACGTGGAGAAAACTCCATTACGGCATCCAATTCACCATTAATCATTTTGGATGGAGTGCCATTTTCAGGCGAAATGACCGAGTTAAATCCTAATGATATTCAATCGCTTGAAGTATTGAAAGATGCTTCTTCAGCAGCTATTTACGGTTCAAGAGGTTCCAATGGAGTCATTCTGATAACTACTAAAATCGGAAAGAAAGGAAAAGTCAATATTGCGTACGATAATTATTTCGGAATTGATGAAATTGGATTTTTACCAAAATTGATGGACGGTCCCACTTTTTATAAACGAAAAGCAGAATTCGGCGAAACATTTACAACCTTAGAACAAGCGAATTATGATGCCGGAAAATATACTAACTGGATTAAAGAGGCAACTCAACAAGGTCTAAAGAACCAGCATAATGTGTCGATTAGTGGTGCTAACGATGTGACCCGCTATTTTGTATCCTTGTCGCTCAATGATGTCAGAGGAATTGCCAAAAACGATAATTTCAAACGCTACACACTTCGTGCAAATCTGGATGTTCAGTTAGCTAAATGGGCAAAATTTGGAACAAACACATCGATGGGTTATTATGACCGAAGCGGTGTGAACGCTGATTTTTCTGATGCTTTCCGCATGAATCCGCTTGGAAATGCCTATAATGCCGATGGTTCAGTTGCCATGCTTGCCTGGGAAGATCCTTTTTATGCCATCAATCCATTGAATGCCCTGAATTACATAAACAGTGATATTACCCGAAGTGTAAATACAAACAATTATTTACAAATTGATTTTCCATTTCTGAAAGGATTAAGTTATAAATTAAATACCGGTTATGAATACCGCAATTTGTTGACACAGACTTATGCCGGCAGAAATACCTACTTAGGAAATCAAAGTAATGGACGACTCGAGATCCTTAGTCAGTTTGATGAAAACTGGTTGATTGAAAATATTCTAAGCTATGCAAATACTTTCGGAAAACATTCCGTTTTTCTAACCGGATTATACAGTGCTCAAAGTGAATTGAGAGAAATAAGTACTACGGTTGGATTGAGTTTCCCGAATGATGTTTTGACGTATTTCCAGCCGGATAAAGCTCAATCAACACAACTTAGTTCAACTTACCGGAATTCGGCTCATTTATCGCAAATGTTTCGTGCAAATTATGGTTACGACAGCCGGTATCTTTTCACTTTTACCGTGCGTCGTGATGGCTTTTCTGCTTTTGGCGAAAATAAAAAATATGGAATTTTTCCATCCGTTGCTGGTGGTTGGAACGTAGCCAACGAAAACTTTGTGAAATCGGTTGAAGCCCTGAAATTTGTAAACAACCTGAAACTAAGACTTTCATATGGCTTAAACGGAAATGAGGCTATCAGCCCATATTCTACCTTGCCGAGTTTGTCATCAAACAATTACCTGACCTCCGATTTCCAATCCGCTTTTGGTTATTATCCGAAACTTCTTGGAAATCCAGTATTAGGTTGGGAAACAACCAAATCGCTCAATGCCGGACTTGATTTTGGACTTTGGAATAACAGGCTTACCGGTTCATTCGAAATGTACTGGTCTAACACAAGTGATTTGTTACTCGACAGAACCATCTCGCCAATAAACGGAAATACCGTGATTCGTGAAAACATAGGTGCTACACGAAATTCCGGAATAGAATTTCAGATTAGTAGCATCAACATCAAATCAAATGATTTTAGTTGGAAAACGGATTTTAATATCGCACACAATAAAACTGAAATTCTAAATGTAGGTCTTACCGATGCAAACGGAAATTATATGGATGATATTGCCAGTCAGTGGTTTATTGGAAAACCCATAAAAGTGAATTACGATTATGTATTTGACGGAATTTTCCAAACAGGCGATGATATTGCTCACAGCCTACAACCTACAGCTTTTCCGGGATACATAAAATACAAAGATGTAAACGGCGATGGTGTTATTTCTCCAGCCGACAAACAAATTATCGGTTCCCGTGATCCTTTATTTGTAACGGGAATGACTAATACATTCACATACAAGAACTTCACATTTAGCTTTTTATTAAATGCAGTTTCAGGTATAACTTACCGAAACCTTTTGTACGGTACCGGGCAAACCGCATTTCGTGTCAATTCGTATGATAAGAACTTCTGGTCGGTCACCAATCCAACCAATGATTATCCTTCAAACATAGATGGCAATACCAATCCGCTGAGCATGGATTTTTTCGAAGATGCGAGTTTTTTGAGGTTGCAGGATGTTTCTTTAAGCTATCGTTTGTCTGAGAATATTCTGAAAAAGATAAAATTTAATAAAGCTGAAATCTTTGTTGATTTGAAAAATATGGCTACCTGGACTAATTGGAAAGGATTAGATCCTGAATTTCTGGCAATTGCACCGGTAAATCATCAACGGGCAACTCCACAGGTAAAGAGTTTTATTATTGGATTAAAAATTGGATTTTAATTTTAAAAGTTGAAAGTCATGAAAAATATTAAATATACAATATTAGCTTTTGTACTTTTGTCGGCTGGATTTCAGGGTTGCAGCGATGATTTTTTGAAAGAAAAACCGCAGGATAAAATCTACGCAGACAATTTGCTCTTAAATTACGATGGTTTTGTAAATATGATGAATGGAGTGTATGCCTGGGTAAGAGGCGAAAAGGGACGAACTTATGAACCCGGCGATGATCCGGCTACAGGTGGTATTCCTTTTACACGTTGTTCTATCTGGAACTTAGGAACTGATAATGCTTTTATGAATAATGGTGTAGGTGAAGAAATTTTCCTCAATTGGCCTACAAATATCAATTCAGGAATGAATGTATTCAAGTTTGATTTCGATTGGTTGTATACTATCGTCAATTCCTGTAATATGGTTATCGACCGTGCCGAGAACCCAATAATAAACTGGAAAGGAGTTGATGCAACTGACAATGAAAATAAGAAAAATTATATTGTGGCTCAGGCCAGAGTCATTCGTGCGTGGGCATACCGGCATTTAACCTACACCTGGGGCGCTGTTCCCTTGAGTTTGAAAGAAATAAGCGGAGCAACCTATCGTAACGATTGGGAGAGAACACCAGTGGCCGACATCAGGGCTCAAATGGTGCTTGATTTACAATTTGGAGTTGATCATTTACCTATGCGCGATGCCAATCAGGGAGTAGTAAACGGAGCTTTTGCCAGCCATTATTTAGCTGAAACCTATTTAGCTATGGGAGAATATCTGAAAGCAGAAACCGCAGCAAAAGTATTGTGTGAAGGAACAGATTATCAGTTGATGACAGCAAGATTTGGAACTTATGCAAGCAATCCCGGAGTGCCTTTTATGGATGTTTTTCAGACTCCGTTTTATAAAGATGGCAATAAAGAAGTGTTGTTTATATTGTTGAATATCGAACCGGAGAAAGTTGCCTACGGCTCTCAACCGGCTAGTTATTTACGGAATATGTGGCAAACCTATTACAGCAAAGATGCCGTAATAAAGAACCTCAATCTGGATATTTTCTTTACTAATAACGGGGGAAAAAGTGCCGGAAGGTATTCAATAACAGCACCGGCATTAACCTGGTACGAAACCCTGGATGACCGAAATTCTATATATGCCATCAAAAAAACACTGGATATGCCTGATGCTACCGGGAAACTTGTTGCTGTACGCACCACTACAACAGCTCATACAATAACTGCCGGAAAATATGATTTGGATAACTATTTATGGCCATCCACCCGAAAATGGGAATGGGTGAATCCACTGCCAGCTCAAGTTAGCAGTTCGGATCAATATAACAGCATTATCTATTTAAGAGTAGCTGATACCTATCTCGTTTTGGCAGAAGCTTTGTTCATGCAAAATAAATTTGACGAAGCAGCCACCTGGATAAATAAAGTAAGAGCAAGATCACATGCCACAGCAATTACCGGAACTGATGTTACAATCGACTATATTTTAGATGAACGTTCAAGGGAATTAATTACCGAAGAACATAGAAGATATGCACTGATTCGAACCGGGAAATTAGTGGAAAGAGTTCAAAAGTACAATGATTTTGCAGGACCGACGATTGCAACTTCACCGGCATTATTTCCCATTCCGCAATCGGTGATTGATGCAAATACAGGTCGAAAAATGGAGCAAAATTCCGGTTATAATTAATTAATATATTGATATGAAACGAGCATTAAAACTGGTGTTTAAATCCAAAATCAAGTTCATGCGAGTTCCATGTGTCCTTAATAAAAAAAATAAAAATGAATCACATGAATAAATTGTTCAAAGGCTTATTTTTTCAGGTTATTGTTGCTATAATAATTGGTGTTTTGCTTGGATATTTTTACCCTTCATTTGCGGTACAGTTAAAACCTCTCGGTGTTGGATTTATCAAATTGGTCAAAATGATGATTGGCCCGGTTATTTTTTGTACCATTGTAACGGGTATTGCAGGGATGCAGGATGCTAAAAAAGTCGGAAGGGTTGGTATCAAGGCACTGATTTATTTTGAAATTGTTTCAACTGTGGCATTGATTATTGGACTGATTGTAGTCAATATTCTAAAACCCGGCGTAGGAATGAATGTCAATCCGGCATCGCTTGATCCAAAAGCAGTCGAATCATATCTTTCAAGTAGCAAGAGTCTGAATGTTCAGGATTTTGTGATGCATATAATTCCCGATAATATTGTCAATGCTTTGTCGAATGGAGATTTACTTCAAATATTATTATTCTCCGTTTTGTTTGGACTTGCACTATCTAAAGTTGCTGACAAAGCAAAACCAGTATATACGGTAATTAAATCGGCCGAAGCGGGATTGTTTAGCGTAATTAAAATTATTATGCGGGTGGCACCTCTTGGTGCATTAGGTGCAATGAGTTTTTCCATCGGGAAATACGGCGTTGAGTCTTTACAATCATTGGGACAATTATTAATAGCTTTCTATATAACCTGTATTTTGTTTATTATCATTGTTTTAGGTGGTATTTTAAAACTGACGGGATTTAATCTGTTCAAATTATTGAAGTTTTTGAAAGAAGAATTATTAATTGTATTTGGAACTTCTTCTTCTGAAGCAGCTTTACCCACTCTAATGCAAAAGTTGGAGACGCTGGGATGTTCTGAACCGGTAGTGGGATTAGTAGTACCAACCGGATATTCATTTAATCTGGATGGAACGTCTATCTATCTGACCATGGCAGCCGTTTTTCTGGCACAGGCAACGAATACAGCTATGGATATTTCTCATCAAATTGCGTTACTTCTCATTTTATTGCTTACCTCGAAAGGTGCTGCAGGTGTAACTGGAAGTGGATTTATTACCTTAGCCGCAGTCCTGCCTTTATCAGGTGGAATTCCGGTTGCGGCTATTACCTTGATACTTGGAATTGACTGGTTTATGAGCGAAGGCAGAGCTTTGACAAATATAATTGGAAATGCAGTGGCAACAATTGTAGTGGCAAAATCGGAGAAAGAAATTGATTTGAAAAAAGCAAAAGAATTAATCGGATAATGATGAGATTTATCAAATATTTATATATTTGCGTTTTAATTATTGGTTTCAATGCCTGTAACGATTTGCAGTATAATAAGGATAAAGCTAAAACAAATTACAATGTCCTGTTTATTGGTAATAGTTTCACTTTTTATAATAGCGGGGTTGATTTCCATCTTCAAAAAATGCTAAATGCCGATAAATCTACTGATTCCATTAATTACAATATTCAAAAAATTGCGATAAGTTCTTACACATTGCAGGATCATTACTGCGATTCGCTGACGATACAGAAAATAAGGACTGAGAAATGGAATAAGGTAATTCTACAAGAACAAAGTACCCGACCAATTAGTAATCCTGATTTGTTTTTGCAATATGCTACTAAACTTGATTACTTAATTAAAAAAGATAGTGCCCTAACGATTCTTTATATGACATGGGCACCAAAAGATTCGCCTGCAGATATAAATCAACTGGCTTCAGCTTATATTTCAGTAGGTTCGAAGCTAAAATCTAATGTTGTGCCGGTTGGGAAAGTTTGGGAATATACTGTAAATACTTATCCACAACTGAATTTGTATTTCAGCGATAATAAACATCCTGCGCTGACAGGAACATTTTTAATAGCTTGTGCTTTTTACAAATCACTTTTTAACAAAAATCCGGTTGAAAATAGTTATGTTCCTGATGGACTGACTACCGGAAATGTAATAACAATTAGAAAGGCAGTAAATGATTATCTGACAACAAATTAATCAAGAAGTCGAATCAATTTAAAAAGAAAGGAAAATAAATTATGCAAAAAATGTAACATTTCTATTTTTCAAATATACATCTTATCGTTGAACCCAATTACAAATTATTTATTTATAAACATTTAAAATTTAAGTATTATGAAGAAGCTTTATTTATTTCTATTCGTTTTTGTCAGTTGTTCGGTTTTTGCACAAGCACCCTTAGCAACTGAAGATTTTAGTTATACTGCTGGCGATGCACTAACTGCGCATGGTTGGAATGCTCATAGTGGCGGAACAACAAATCCTGTTTTAGTAACATCTCCTGGTTTATCATTTACAGGTTATGTAGGTTCCAATATTGGTCTTGCTGCCGGAGTGAACAATACAGGTCAGGATGTCAATAAACTCTTTACTGCTCAAACAGCTGCAGGAACTGTTTATACTTCCTTTTTGGTAAATGCAACTCTTAACACTGGTTTCGGAGGTTATTTTTTCCACTATTTTGATCCTAATGCTGCTACAGCTTTCAGAGCCAGAACATTTGTTAAACCGGTTACCGGTAAAATGCAGATCGGCTTGTCTTTCAATGCTTCGTTAGCTCAGGATAGTTTGCCAAGTGCATTGTTAAATTTCGGAGAAACTTATTTATTCGTTGTTAAATATACTGTTGTTGATGGTATCGAGAATGATATTGTAAGTTTGTATGTTTTTAAAGCAGGTGACAATTTTGCAACAGAACCAGCTAAGCCGACCATAGGCCCGTTGACAGCGACCCATACAACTCCAACAGACCCAGCCACACCCCTTGGGCCAGATATCGTGCCTACCGGTATTGCATTGCGTCAGTTTGAAGCAGCTCAACGTATTACTGTAGATGGATTCCGTGTAAAAAACAAATGGCAATTAGGTGCAGATGATGTTGCCGGAGTTAACGCTATTAAAACTGACCCAACACAGTTTTATCCAAATCCTGTAAGCAATGGAACTATCTATTTTGCTAATCAAACCAATGAACTTAAACAGGTTGAAATATTTGATATGGTTGGCCGTAAAATATTTGAAAAAAATACTACTTCGAATAATATGGATGTAAGAACATTAAAGACAGGTGTTTATTCCATAAAGGTACAAGCCAATGATAATACTACTTCTTCAAAGTTAGTGGTGAAATAAGAGTTGTTTGCTACTAATTTTTAAATCATTAAAGAGTCTGTTCCAGTTTTGGAGCAGACTTTTTAATAAAAACATTTGCGTTATTACTTATACAAACACAAATACGGCGTATCTTCTGTACATTTCACTTTGAATTTTACGTCTTTAGCCACTGTGAAGCTTTCGAACTTCTTGTAGGTTTTCCATTCCGTTTCGCCCGGTTGTTGAATGCTGAGTTGTCCGGAAATTACCGTCATCACTTCCACAGTGCCTGTACCGAATTCATACTCACCCGCAGCCATAACGCCTACTGTGGCAGTTCCTTCTGCCGATTCCAATCCGATGGAAACGACTTTTCCTTCAAAATACTGATTTGTTTTAAACATATTCTTTAATTTACGATTTATTAATTTACGATTTACAATTAAATTTTGAGCCAACCCTTTGTTGAAGTCCCCCTTGAGCGGGATTTAGGGGGCTTGTACTATTAATTGATAAAGTTCTTTGGTAGTTTCTACAAAGCGTGTTGCACCCACTTCTTCCAGTTCTTTTTGCGGACGGAAGCCCCACAGTACGCCCACGAAAGGGACTTTGGCATTGTAAGCTGTTGCCACATCCACACCCGAATCGCCCACGTAAAGCACGTTGGTTTTCTCCACTTTAGCCATTTCAATAATTTCTTCCAGAATGCCCGGATTAGGTTTTACCGGATAACCTTCGCGTTGTCCGAAAACAGCTGTAAAATGAATATCAGGAAAAAACCTTTGGACTAATTGAACGGTAGCATCGTGAACTTTATTCGAAGCAACGCCGAGTTTAATTCCTTTGTTTTGAATGTCAACCAATAAATTTGAAATTCCCGGATAGGGTTTGGTAAATTCTTCGGCATGAGTATAATAATGCTTCAGAAACTCCATTTTCAGCATCGAAATATAATCCGCATTACGCTTATCTTCGGGCAAAGCACGTTCAAGTAGTTTATTCACCCCGTTTCCGATAAAATAGCGATAGGCTTCGAGGGGATGAGTTGGAAAATTATAAGCCTGCAGGGCATGGTTTACGCTGTTGGCCAAATCCTCAATGGTGTCGAGCAGCGTGCCGTCGAGGTCAAAAATAACAAGTTCGGGAGTCATGTAAAAAGAAGATTAATTAGCGTGCAAAGGTAGTCAAAACTCTGTAAAATTTATAAACTTGGAATACTCATTCCTGTTATTTTACGGTATAAATCCAGCGCATAAATATCAGTCATGCCCGAAATATAATCGAGCACCGACATCACTTTTCCGTAAATTGTTGGACTGTCGGTTTCATATTGTTCCGGAATGCGCATCAAAAGTTGCTTCGAATAGGCTTTTTCCGGGTTCAATACTGCTGCCACCAGATGTTCCAGCAGGGTAAGAATAATTTTATAACCGGCTAACTCAACATCAAGTACTTCCTGTGAACGGTATATTTTTTTAAATGCCGTTTTGGAACAATTTTCATACGCTTCCACCGATTGTTTCGGAAGTTTCTTGATAAGTGTTGACGTGAACGTGCCGTCGAGAATAGCTTCTTCATTTTCAGCAAAAACGGCTGAACATTCGTCAATCAATTGTCCTATAACCGATGAGCGCAAATACGCAATTTGTTCGTTTACATCGGTTACCATGAGCATGGTTTCCTGACGACGTATTTTTCGCTTTTCATCAAAGAAATTTAAAAACAACTCCTTTGTTTCGTCTGTCGTAAGTATTCTTAGCTTATGTGCATCCTCTATATCCATAATCTGATAGCAAATATCGTCGGCAGCTTCAACCAGAAAAACCAGTGGGTGTCGTGCAAATCGGTTCAGATTTTCGGGTGAGCGTGGAATGCCCAATTCGGCTGCTATTTTTTCAAAATCTGCTTTTTCGGAATCAAAAAAACCAAACTTTTGCTTTTTAGGGTCTGAATAAATAGAAGCGTAGGGATATTTTACTACTGATGCCAGTGTGCTGTATGTCAGCACAAAACCGCCCGGTCGTCGTCCATTGAACTGATGCGTGAGTAAACGGAGCGCATTGGCATTTCCTTCGAAACAAATAATATCACGCCATTCTTCTTCTGTCATTTTTTTATTCAAGTGCTGCCCGTTACCTTCCGAAAAATAGGTAGCAATTGCTTTTTCACCCGAATGACCGAAAGGTGGGTTGCCCATATCGTGTGCCAAGCAAGCAGCTGAAATGATTGAACCAATTTCCTCCAGATAAGGTGTCTCGATATTTTTTTTCGTTTTCAGACGATGCGCCACATTCACCCCCAACGAACGGCCAACACAAGCTACTTCGAGGCTATGCGTAAGTCGGTTGTGGACAAATACACTTCCCGGAAGCGGAAAAACCTGCGTTTTATTTTGCATACGACGGAATGGTGCCGAGAAAATCAGTCGGTCGTAGTCACGCTGAAACTCGCTGCGGTCGTCATCCCGTTTTTCGTGGTATGCTTCCTGCCCGAAACGTTTGGTAGATAAAAGTTGATTCCAGTTCATTTTTTATGAGTTTATAAAGTTGGAAAGTTCGTAAAGTTTTTAAAGTCAGTTCTACCACAACTTTTCACTTTATGAACTTTAAAAACTTTCTACTATTGCGGCATATGATAATTCTTCAGTTCTTTTCGCAATTCTTTACTTTTACTGTCTGTTACTTTGTCCATCCACTTCCAGAATTTATCGCCATGGTTCATTTCTTTGGTGTGGCAAAGTTCGTGGAGTATCACATAATCGACTAAATGTGCCGGTAGCAGCATAAGGTAGAGTGACAAATTGATGCTTTTTGCCCTTGAACAACTTCCCCAACGTGTTTTGCTCGATTGAATTTTCAGATCCGTAAATACAAAACCGAATTTAGTGCCCAATTGTTTTGTGCGTTCAGGCAATAAGCGCTTGGCTTCTTTACGCATAAAATAACTGATTCCATTCCAGAAAAATTGCTGGTTTTCAGGGGTTAAGCAATCTGTTCCAGTAGGAAATTCGATCTTAAGTATACCGGATTTTAGTGAGAAATAAATATTTTTTCGACTTGCAGGTTTCACTTCCACGGCAAAAGTCAGCGTTTGCAAACTGGACTTTTCATCGATCAGAATATTCCGCTTTTCGAGCCCTTTTTCGAGTTTTTGCTGTTTTAGAATCAGTTTTGAGCGAATGGAATTGATGAATTTCATTGCTTCTTTCTCGGTGGAGCCTGGTGCTAAAGTAACTTTTAATCCCTTACTCAAAATGCGTACACGTATGTGCTTCGACCGTTCATTCCAGGTGAATTCAATAGTTCCTAAATCCGAATCAGAAAACATAAAATCTCAAAAAATGGGTTTAAATTATTCTTTTACAGCACAAAGGTACATTTTTTTTTAGCAGAAAATATAGGTTTATTCCTTGAAACGTATAACTTTGTACAAAATTTTGGAAAACACTGCTAAAATGATAAAAGCAAAAAATATACGTAAAAGTTTCGGCGACCTGGAAGTGCTCAAAGGGGTTGAATTATCCATTGCTGTTGGTGAAATAGTTTCGATTGTTGGACCAAGCGGGGCGGGCAAAACCACCTTGTTACAAATTTTGGGTACGCTTGATAAACCGAATGAAGGAGAAATAATGGTTAATGGAATTAATTTTAGCAGGTTAGGCGAAAAGGATTTGGCTTCTTTTCGGAACAAACACATTGGTTTTATTTTTCAGTTTCATCAACTGTTACCCGAATTCACGGCACTTGAAAACGTAATGATTCCGGCATTGATTGGTCGGAAAGATAAAAAGAAATCGGAAGAAAAAGCCAGAGAGATTTTGACTTACCTCCAACTTTCCGATCGTATGGAGCATAAACCCAATGAGCTTTCGGGTGGTGAAAAACAGCGTGTTGCAGTAGCCAGAGCATTGATAAATGAACCTTCTTTGATTTTGGCCGACGAACCTTCAGGCAGTCTCGATTCAAAAAATCGGGATGAACTTCACAAATTACTTTTTGATTTGCGGGATAAATTTGGACTCACCATTGTCATTGTTACTCACGATAAGGAACTTGCTACTTTGTCAGATAGAGTTATTGAAATGAAAGATGGAAAGATAATTGGTAATTGAAGCATTGCTTTGTACTCTTGCCGGGAATCGAACCCGGATCTAGTGTTTAGGAAACACTTGTTCTATCCATTGAACTACAGGAGCATGTAGGGAATGCAAATTTAGCTTTTTTTTCGGGATAAAAAAATAGCTCGAAATCAAGAGATTATCCAAATTACTTTATTCCCAATTTTTTCAATATTTCTTTTGGAATGGCATCTTTATGCACCAGAATATCAATGGTTTTGTGTTTTACAAAGGCTTCGCTGGCATACCATATTCCTTTGTATTTTGAGTCAGTTCCCCAGGAGTTTTTTACTAAATAGTATTTTGTTCCGTTTTGGTCGGTGGCAGTTCCAAAAATAACCATTCCGTGGTCGTCGGTTGTTTGAAAATTATCAAAAGCCTGTTGACGAATTTCGGGAGTTACTTTTACCTCAGGTTGTGGTCCTTTTATCTTGTAAATCTTTTCGTCGATTTCTTTTTGTGTCAGATTCAACCATTTGGCCTGATCAGTCCCGGGTAGATTCGTCACTTTTGTTTCCGGATCTACAGCCACACCGTTCCGTGTAAAACCTTTCTCGCTCACATCCGAAGCCCATGCCACAGAATAGCCCTTGTTGATGGCGTTATCAAATATACTCATAAACTCATCTAAGGGCAGATTGTATGAATCAGCCCAACGCCAGTTATCCGGAATTTCAACAACAAAGGGTTTATAATAAGGATGATGTGTAAAGGAAGTCACCGAAACGTAATCGTCCATATTCAATCCCAATGATTGGAAATACGTAAGTGGCGAATATTTCTTGCCATCTACACTAAATTCTGTTGGACATTTTCCCAAATAAGCATCCAAAATACCATCAAATCCATTTTTCCAGGCAGTTGAAAGTTTTTTATTCGGGTTCGAAACAATTACAGAAACATAGGATTTTGTAAGTGCATCCAATTCGCCGTGTTTGTGTTTTTCTTCCCCATAATTCAATCCGGTCATTTGGTTGTCAGGCACTACTCCGTAGTTTTTAAGTGCGTAAACCACGTCGTAGAATGAGCCGCCTTCAGCAAAGTTAATTGTTCCGTTCATACGAACATATTTATCAGCTTTGTCGGAATAGGTATGATGAACCAGGTACATCTCGGATAAATCTACTTCCGGTTTGCCCATTCGGAGCAATTCTGATTCAAAAAATCCAAGGGTGGAAAAACACCAGCAAGTTCCTGAACTGGCCTGATTTTTTACCGGCGTAATTTTGTTTTGTTTGACAATACTAAACTTAAAAGAGTCAACCTTGGTTGTGTCTTTAACTGCTTTTTCAGCAAATACACTTCCGGTTATGACAAAAAGTGAGATAAATAGAATTATTTTTTTCATGAGACCCCCAACCCCTAAAGGGGAGTAGAGGTTAGTTTCATTTAATGAGTTTTTTTTAATGTCTTTCATATTGATAATTTTTATATTCAACGCTAACTAAGTTCCCCTTTAGGGGTTAGGGGTTTATTTTGTTGGTATATTCTCCAAAGTTGCCAACAGATAATCCCAGAATTTCTGTACAGTGGCGATATTTACTTTTTCGTCGGGAGAGTGTGGATATCGTATGGTAGGTCCAAACGAAATCATATCCATTTTCGGGTAGTGTGTTCCTAAAATTCCGCATTCCAGTCCGGCATGAATAATCATTACTTTCGGTGTCTTGCCGAATTTATTTTCGTATACTTTGCTCATAACTTTCAGAATAGGCGATTCCAGGTTTGGTTTCCAACCCGGATAACCACCGACTAAGTCAACTTTAGCACCTGCCAGTGAAAATACGCTTACTACCATTGAGGCGAGTTCTTCCTTGCGGCTTTCCACTGAACTGCGAATCAGACAGCGTACAATAACCGAACTTCCATCCGATTTAATGATGGCCAGATTATTGGAGGTTTCTACAACGGTTGGTAATTCCGGAATAAAGCGAGAAACGCCATTTGGACAAGCTGTTACGCCATTAATCAAATCGTCCTGAACTTCTTCGGGAATTAAACCACTTGGCAAATTCACTTGTTCCACTGTAAACGAAATTTTATCTTCAACACCCTGATATTCGATAATGAAAAGCTCTTCGCATTCCTGAACGAAATCAATCATATCGTCTACGCCATCTGCCGGAACAGTAAGCACAACAAAAGCTTCACGTGGAATGGCATTGCGCAGACTACCGCCATCAACACTTGCCACGCGAGCTTCCAGCTCTGCTACTGCTTCTTTCAAAAAGCGGAACATTAATTTATTGGCATTGGCACGTTGCAGGTGAATATCTACGCCTGAATGACCTCCTTTTAGTCCGGTGAGTGAAACTTTCAGAGCCACATCACCTTCCGGTATGGCTGCTTCTTTGTAACGGAATGTGATGTCAGCATCAATTCCACCGGCACAACCCACATACAATTCGCCTTCATCTTCCGAATCCATATTTATCAGGATATCGCCCTTCAGGAAATTGGGTTGCAGTCCGAAAGCACCAAACATCCCTGTTTCTTCGTCTACTGTAATAAACATCTCGATGGCCGGATGAGGAACACCGGAGGATTGTAGAATCGACATAGCGGCTGCCAGTCCGATTCCATTATCAGCACCGAGCGTAGTATCATGAGCCGTTACCCACTCGCCATCAATGTATGCATCAATCGGGTCGGTTTGAAAATTGTGAGCCACGTTGCTGTTTTTTTGTGGTACCATGTCCATATGAGCCTGAAGTACCACTGCTTTGCGGTTTTCCATTCCCGGAGTAGCTGGTTTGCGTACCAGTACGTTTCCTATTTCATCGCGGAGCGTTTCAAGTCCGAGCAATTTTCCGAAGTTTTCAAGAAAAGCGCTGATTTCTTCTTTTTTGTGTGAAGGACGTGGAATCTGAGTCAGCGAGTAAAAATTTTGCCAAAGAGCTTTAGGTTCCAATTGGCGGATATCAGTTGCATTCATACTTGTATAATTTATAATTTACAATTTACGATTTATCAGACAAACTTGCTTTGTTGCATTCATCTTACTTCTCTGAATAATTATTCTTTTTTTACCTGCAAATATCCGTATTTTTTTTCAAATAACAGTTTGAAATGCATATTATTTTAAGAAAACAGCAAACGAGAATACTTTCAATTAACAGTAAAATCGGCACTTTATGAAAACTGCTTTCTTTTTATAATATTTTCGAATAGAATATCTACAAATTGAAAATAATTGGGTTTTATATTGTCATTTTGAAAGCCTGTAACAATTACAGAAATATTTCTTTAATTAGTCCTGTTTTTCCATAGCCAAACGAAATATATTTGCTAATTTTGCGGTCGAAATGAAAAATTTCTGATTTACTCACCTAATTTTTTCAAAAAAATGACATTACAGGAAAGGTATAAGTTTGTAAGTGCCGAAGAGGCAGCAAGTTATGTAAATGATGGTGACATTATCGGTTTTAGCGGTTTTACACCGGCCGGATGTCCAAAAGAAGTACCCACAGCTATTGCTAATCGCGCCGAAGCTTTTCATGCCGAGGGGAAAGAATTCAAAGTGGGAATGTACACCGGTGCTTCTACAGGCGATTCATTAGACGGTGCTTTGGCTCGTGCCAATGCCATTTTGTTCCGCACACCCTATCAATCGAATAAGGATTTACGTTCCGCTTTGAATGACGAACGTGCACCTTATTTCGATATGCACTTGTCATCAATCGCACCTCATTTGCGTTTCGGATTTATGCCAAAACCCAAATTTGCAATACTTGAAGTCTGCGATTTTACTGTTGATGGAGAATTGATACTGACTACCGGTGTGGGAATTTCGCCAACGATTGCCGGATTGGCTGATTATATTATTTTGGAATGGAATCACAATCATCCAAAAGAATTGCGCGGTTTCCACGATATTTTTGAACCAGCAGATCCACCTCACCGTTTGCCAATGACCTTGCTGACTCCATCTGACAGAATGGGTGTTCCCTATGTAAAAGTTGATCCAACCAAAATTCTGTGTGTCGTTGAAACACATCGCGATGATGAAGTAGGTGGTTTTACTCCAACCGATCAAGTTACCGACATGATTGGTCAGAATGTGGCCAGCTTTTTGGCAAATGAAATCAAATCAGGTCGCATTCCCAAAGAATTTCTTCCAATCCAGTCGGGTGTTGGAAATATTGCCAATGCTGTTATGGCTTCATTGGGAACAAATCCGGAGATTCCTACTTTCGAAATGTACACCGAAGTAATTCAGGATTCGGTTATCGAATTGTTGCGAAACGGAAAAATCAGTTTTGCAAGTGGTTGCTCTCTCACCATCACCACTCCGGTACTGAAAGCAATGTACGAAGATCTGGAATTTTTCCGCGATAAAATTGTACTTCGTCCTCAGGAAATGTCCAACAGTCCCGAACTGGCTCGCCGATTGGGTTTGATTACCATCAATACCGCACTGGAAGCTGATATTTTCGGAAATGTAAACAGCACCCACGTATTGGGTTCGAAAATGATGAACGGTATTGGCGGTTCAGCTGACTTTACCCGCAGTGCGTATATTTCGATTTTCACCACGCCTTCGACTGCTAAAAAGGGGAATATTAGTGCCATTGTGCCAATGGTTACCCACGTTGACCAAAATGAACACTCTGTGAATATCATTATTACCGAACATGGTGTGGCCGATTTACGAGGGAAATCACCTCTACAGCGCGCTGAAGAAATTATTGAAAACTGCGTTGCACCCGAATACAAACAGATGTTGACCGATTATATTGCTCTTTCTGGTCCGTGTCATACACCCACTAATTTACATGCCTGTTTCGGTATGCATAGTCAATTTATGAAAACCGGTACCATGTTGGGAACAAACTGGGAAGATTACAAATAATACTAAATGAATTAATATTTTAGCCCAAAGTCAACTTTGCTATAATGCCGATTGAAAATTCCGCTAGCGGAAGACAAAGAAATAAACAGTACAATTAGACCTAGTCGACAACGGACTGTATTATTTCTGCAATCGGTATAATTTTTCTTTCAACTACATTTTATAATCCCACCTCTTCAAAAGGAGTGGGATTTTTGTTTTTTCGGGCGTCAAATGGCTACTTATTGTCAACTGTCAAATATTTTCATTCTTACTTCCAACTGACAACTCCAATTACTTCTTGTCCACTTCTTGTTTCATTTTTATATAAAGCTATGATAAAGCATAGATATAACTCATATAAAGCTATATTAAAGCTTAAATTAAAAGAAGAGTTATATATTAGTTATAATATAATTATTACTATCTTTGTAATAACAAATGAATACTTCGCGATATTAGCTATGCGTCATTAATCCTTCGGATGATATTCGCTTCGCTGTTATTTGCTAAACTGAAATTCAATTGTAAATATCTGTCAACCGACCTTCCCCTAACCCCCTCGCAGGGAGGGGGGATAGTTTTGTGGGTTGAATAATTTATGGAGACTAGAAATTTATAACATCCCAATTAAAAAAAACATTACTAATGCTTCGCGATATTAATTCTGCGGATGATATTTGCTTCGCGATATATGCTATGCTGTTATTCTAAAACTATAAACTACTGACTACAAACTATAAACTAATCAAAAAATGGCTCGGGTAAAAGGAATTCTACAGGTAACAGGCGGTCTGAAAGGGGTATCGATGTACACGATGCGCGGAAACGACGAGGTGATTATGCGCACCAAAGGTGGACCCAGTAAAAATACCATTAAAACACGCGACAGTTGTAAAGGACTGCGCGACAGCGGAACGGAATGGGGTGGATGCACCAAAGCTGCAAGTGCACTGCGGCGTGGATTGGAACCACTTATGCGACTGGCTGATTACAATGTAATGGGCGGACTGAATGCCGTCTGCAAGAAAATACAGTGCTTAGACACTGAAAACGAAAAGGGGAAACGGAACGTGTATGTAAGTGCCAACCAATCATACCTCACTGACTTTAATTTCAACAAAACCAACCTGTTTGACCGGATAGTGCGAATCAAACCCGAATGGCAGATTGACCGCAGCACAGTAAAAGCTACTGTAACCCTGCCGGAATTTAATCCTTCGGAACAGCTATTTGCTCCCAATAAATTGCCTTTTCTGCGCTTTGTTATTGTGCTGGGAGTAGCCACCGACCTGACTTACGACGAACATTCCAAAAGCTATAAGCCGGTGAATGACCTACTATTGGGTTATTACAAAGAAGCTCATACCGACTGGACACCGGTGAAACGTGCCTTGCCCGAACAAATACTCGAAGTGCAGATTAATAAAATAGTTCCTCATATGCTGGAAAGTGATACCCTGGTGCTGGGTATAGGCGTGGAATTCGGAACGGTAGGTGCCGATGGCGAAGGCGAAGCGGTTAAATGGGCAGGTTGCGCGAAGATAATGGGTAGTTTATAGATGGCAGTAGCCGTTTACAGGTGAAAGTTTATAGTTAAGAATAAATGAACTTGTTTAAATTCAGATTTGAAATAAATCATAAATCATAAATCAGTTTTGCAAAAATAATTTTTACCTAAGTTCCTAAGTAATATTTTAAAACTTCAGGACGACTTCATTCTATCATTTATTTCATTATAAAGCTCAATAGCCTTTTTGCGATCTAAACCAGCCTTTTCAGCTACTGCAAATAAATCTTCTTTTGTGGGCGTAATGCTCTCATTAATAGAAGTGCTGTGGTATCCATTTATACCTTCGCTGGCTAAAATATCATAAGCGGGAGCCAAATACCATTCGTTATTACGCAGGATAAAGGCAAAATTTTTAGCGTGGTCATCTTTATTTTCAATTAAGTAGTTGAATACCATTAGACGATACAGTTTCCATAGTTCCTGTACATTGCGTGTTAGTTTCTGACAGAGTTGAAAAATAGTCAGGTAGTCGATACAGGGTAAACGATAATCGGCATTTAATAATCCGGCTACGCTTACAACATGAAGTTTGCCCCCCGGAATTCGGTCAAAACGCTCTACTCCAAAATACTTGTTTTCAAACAAGCGTGTTTCAGGCATCTCAAGGCCACACTTTTTGGCAAGAATTGAGAATTCATATTCTATTTGTCCAATATTGGGCGGATCGGTAATGGCACCAAACTTAACAAGCCATTCTTTAGCATCATATTTTGTAAATATTTTAGGACGTGCGCCACCGGGTGAACCACCCTGACGGTATAAACTTTCTAAGGATTCGCCCTGATAGCTAGTACTTAGCAATATTTTTTTTGTTTCTGCAGCCATAAGTTCAAAATTGATACACTCATCGTTGCTCATTACACGTTGATCCGGGCGAAACTCCAAGGCACCTCTACCGGCCGAACCGACCAGTGATAATTTATCCAGAACAGATAAGATTTTGGGATTAATTCCTTGCTTTTGAAGATAACGATCCAGAACCAGTAAGCCCCAACCTTCGGGCAAGCAATCATCAAATACCCCAAAATTACCAGCAAAAGGATTGCGTTTGGCCAACATAACCCCGTTTTTTAAGGGAAGCTCAAAAGGAGATATAGAGATGCCGTTTGCCAGGTAGCTTGCATCATATTCAAACGCACAGATACCCTCCCTGGTCTGAGCCACCCTACCCACTTTGTTGTTTCCGATATATACTTCAACAAGTTCAATTTTTGTCATAATTTCTTTCCACGTTTACGGTTTGAATTTTCCACTTCCAATAAATCGCTAAGACTTTGATATTGCTTTTGTGCAAATAATGTAGCGAAATCAGTTGTCACATCCAATGCAATAGCCAATTTGACCAGATTGTGAAGCGAAATTTCACCCGTTCGTTCAAATTTACGGTAGGTTTCTATATTTACACCTGCCCGTGCCGCCAACCCACTTTGAGTCAGATTTAATTCTAATCTGCGACTCTTCAGCCTACTTGCTACAGACTTACTGATATCTGCAGGAGTAACTGAATTTATTTGTATTATATCACTACTTAGATCCATATTTAAAGCTTTATTGATATTATAGTACGAGTTACAAAGATAGTATATATTTATCTACTTATCAAATAAAAGTCGATATATAACATGATTCTCTGCAAATTTATGCTGTTGTTCAACTTATAAATTGATTAAAAACCATAAAGAATTGAATTTCCAAAAAAATCTAAATGAAACTATCACGACAAACAAAAGTTATTTAGTAAAAAAACTACTCAGCCTGGAAACCTATTAAACAAAGCCCTTGATTAGATAGTGCAAATGGATTAGATATTCCCTATTACATTATTGCCGAAATTATTTTAGAAAAAGCAATTCAAAGTATTCTAATTTGCTTTAGCCCAACAATACATTCTATGTTTGATAAGAATAAAGCTTTATTGGATTTAATAAATTGTTTAGAGTTACAGCAATTTAGAAAAATAGTCGATGTAAAAACAAGTGTTTTAACATACTATATTTATTTCAAATCAGGGGTTATACCTTGTTTTTGTGTCTTATGTATAATGTAGAGGTTCAATAAAGTAAATGTCTTAATTAATGGAAAATACTTTTGATTACTGTTCTAATAATAAGCACTCTAGGTGAAAAAAATAATATTAATTCGTTTGCATAAATAAAATACATGAAAAATCAACTCACAAAATACATTTTTTTCACAATCATTCTTCTGTTAATAACATTGGAATGCTATAGTATTCAGCGGATCGATACAAAAAATAGAGTTCAAATAACCGATAGCTCTTATCTGAAGAATATCCTCGCACAACCAAGTGAGATAACTTGGAAGTTCATTGAGGATTTAAAATCTCCAATCTGGACAAAACATGCATGGATAAAAACGAATCCAAATTCTCATCAAGTGAACCTTTCCGGAGGTGTACGACTTCAACTAAATTTTTCGGATAGTGAAGGACGACTTGAAACGGCATATAAGGACTTTCGGGTATTTCTTGCTGCTGGAGATGTGTCGTTCGATAATGGTAAATATCTTATTGAAACTACTGAAGATAAGCAGCTTAAAGGAGAATCATATCGGTTGGATGTCCAAAAGGATGGTTGCAAAATTATTGCCGGCGATATAGAAGGAATTCGACGTGGATTATTCTACTTAGAAGATGAAATGTTGCGACAACGAGCACCGTTTCTAACTATTGGAAGAATTGAAAAACATCCCATAATTGAGCGACGTATATCCCGCTGTTTCTTTGGACCAATAAAACGCCCACCCATGATGCGGGACGAGTTGATGGATGATGTGAATTATTACCCAGAGCAATATCTTAACCGACTTGCACACGAAGGGGTTAATGGACTTTGGCTGACAGTAGAATTTCGAGATTTAGTTGCAACCACATTCACACCCGATGCAGCAAAAGATGCAGCAAAAAGGCTTTCAAAACTGAAGAAAACCGTTGATGCTTGTTTGAAATATGGCATACGCACTTATATTTTTTGCATTGAACCACGCTCATGGACAGCCAATAATCCAATTCTGAAAAATTACCCCGAACTAGATGGTGCTGTGAATTGGTCGGGCCATTCCTGCTGTCCAATGAGCGAAACAGCTCATAATTATCTATACGAATCTGTCAATACGATATTCAAATCTGTCCCTGATTTGGGCGGGATGATTAATATTTCGTACGGCGAGCGGGGAACAACCTGCTTAAGTTCCGTTCCTGTATTTTCGGAATATAAGGAAGGAATGATTGATTGCCCTCGCTGTAAAGATAAGAAACCGTGGGAGATATTAAATGCTGCGCTATCACCAATGGAAAAAGGTATGCATGATGCGGCACCCGACGCAGAATTAATAAGCTGGCTTTATGTGCCACAACCTCAACGATATACTACTGGAAGTAATTTTGAACTTGCCAATTGGATTTATGAATTGCCGGCTCATACACCCAAAGGAGTGATTTTGCAGTTCAATTTTGAGTCCGGAGTAAGCAGAACCGAATTTGGAAAGTTATTAGTTGGTGGAGATTATTGGATTTCAAATCCAGGTCCTAGTTCCCGATTTAGTCGCATCGCTGAAACTGCAAAAGAAAATGGAACTAAAATTTCAGCTAAAATACAAACCGGAAATTCACATGAAGTAGCAACGGTTCCTTACATTCCTGTGCCATCTTTGCTATACCAAAAATTCAAAGAAATGAGGAAGCTGGGTGTTACTCATACTATGATGTGTTGGTATTTTGGTAGTTATCCCGGACTGATGAATAAAGCTGCGGGGCAACTTTCTTTTGAGCCATTTCCCGAAAACAAAGATTCTTTTTTGATTCAACTCGCTTCAATAAACTGGAAAAAGGAGGACGTTTCCAAAGTTGTTGAAGCTTGGAAAGACTTTAGTAATGGATATGAAAATTATCCACTGACCAATATGTTTCAATATTACGGGCCTATGCACGATGGTCCCGTTTGGCCATTACTGCTCAAACCTGCTGATGCACCTTTAGCCCCAACCTGGCAAATATCATCCAGTAAAACACTTAAAACTTGGTCGCCAAGTGGTGATAGAATTGGTGAATGTATCGGCGAGGTTTTGACGCTTGAGGAAGTTGTAGAACTTAGCCAACGAATTACAACATCGTGGGATAAGGGAACAAGTATTTTATCAGGATTAGAAAAAAACTATGCAAATGAGTCGGAACGAATTTTAGATATTGGAGTTGCCAAAGCCCTTGGAATACAGTTTCGTAGTGGTTACAACATCCTTAACTTCTACTACCTTCGTGAAGAAATGTTCCGAATGGAAGGAAAGGAACGACTGACAATTCTGAAAAAGTTAGAAGAAATTATTAAGGAAGAAATAGAACTCGACAAACAACTTATTGTGTTGTGTGAGAAGGATTCCCGCCTTGGATTTCATTCCGAAGCTGAAGGGTACAAATATTATCCTGAGAAGATAAAATGGCGGATGGAACAATTGAAAAGTGTTTTGGCCAATGATGTGCCAAGAATCAAGAACAGCATCTTCAAGCATCAACTTTTATTCCCTGAATATACAGGCCTAAAGCCGGAAGGAGCAATAGTCGAATGTACTACGACGACCGATTCAATCTGGTCCAAAAATGAAATCATTTTACCGGAAAACCTTAAGTGGCAAACTTGTAGTTTTGGTTCAGAAAAATCAAATTTACAGTGGTCGACAGCCCATGATAAGGATGCACTTTATATTTTTACTTCAGACAAGAAAATTTCAAATACAAATGAATTGACAAAAATAAATCTTGAAGTAAAAATTGAACCAAGAAGGTTATGGCCATGCAAACATTTTGTATTTAATGACAAAATGATTGATGCTGATAAGGTTATGAAGAATATTAAAGTGAATGGCAGTTGGTATTTCATTGTGCGTATTCCATTAAAGAGCATTGGAGTAGAAGCAGAAAATTTAATTCCAATACGATTGGACATAAAGTTAAATGGAAATTCGTGGCGACCGAATAACCCTACAACGGATAGATTGGAACTTGGAACTGACAATCCTGCTGATCTTGGGTGGCTGTTGTTTAAATGATAAATTACAAAAAATCAATTTTGAACAAAAATGATTGAATATCTGCACTTTAAATAATATTTATTAGTGAATAGTTATTTATACATTAGTTTGCTATAAAATTTTATTTTTCAACGCAAAGTCACTAAAATGCCAAGTCGACAAGAGATACTTTTAAATTTTTATCCCCGCTTCTCGGGATGTTACATTTGCGTACTTTACCAATGCGTTTAATTATTTAATGTTAAGGAAATTATAAAGACAAATTCAAACTACCAAACTAAAATCATCATGATTAAACTACCAACAAAAAAGTTAAAAATGTATTGGATTTCAGTATTCAATCTAAGAGTTGTCTGTATTATTCTTTTTGCATTGGTTCTATTTGAAACAAATGCAACTACAGCTGAAACGGCAAAAATCAGTACTATTGCCAGTGCTAAAACTTATAGCAATTACCCACCGAAATTAATTTCATATATTAGAGCAATAGTTCGTTAATCTTTCATTAACATTAAGCGGCAATAGTGCCGTATAATAGTAGCTCTTTGACATTTTGGCTATTTTTGAGTAAGTATGGTTTAATGGCAAACATCTCAATAAATCTTTCCAGC